>Ga0307512_10000232_pt1 | contig 78411 bp, 86 predicted proteins | sample 14_EM_MG_FD_200267 | JGI IMG/M metagenome (GOLD analysis project Ga0307512, IMG submission 200267) | Populus trichocarpa ectomycorrhiza microbial communities from riparian zone in the Pacific Northwest, United States - 14_EM | ecosystem: Host-associated > Plants > Roots > Unclassified | place... | reverse complement strand
ATATTTGCCTGTCTTTCTCTCTCTCTTTGCTCTTTAGACAATCACTTTTGTACGATAGTCAATTCAATATCTCTATTCGTACTCGATTGATCTCAACATTCACCAAGCTGACAATTTGGCATATCGGTCGACCTGTTGGCCAACGGGAAAATTTGGCATATGGGTCGGAACATGTATGTTCTACTTCACCGGCCAAGGTCTCCACTTGACCAAGAGAATATCCCCTCGCCCAAGATGGCCATTTTCTCGGGAGGGTATCCTGCCGGTCACGATTCTTGATTGCAGAGTGGGACACCTCCTGGCGGCGAAGAATTGTGTAGGTGGCGAGAGGGATATACTCGAAGCATAAATTCCTTCCCTTTGATTCGTCTCGAAATATCAAATACAATCTAGCCACTGCCTGTTCTGTCCTTCGGGTTTTCCTAGGAAATACAGAAGTAGTAGTATTTGTCCTCTATTCCCCATCTTGGAAATCAGGTTGAGCCCATCGCAGTAGGTTTGCGACGGAGCGGCTGACAACGGGGGAATAGAGAAAGAACTGGGATAGATGTGGGATATGCACACAGATCCGCGAGCGGGAGGATAGCTGACGGCAGTGTTCCCAACTGTCCGTCCAAACTGGCGTCTTTCGGGGCCCGATACCGCCGTCCACACTGGCTGAATACTTCGTATGCCCTGGGGCGTCCCGGACCGAGGCTAGAATACCTAGGCCCGTTCCGGGCGACTCTAGGTCCCGAGCGGAGGTTACCGTTACCGGATGTGTATAATTCCGGCCGGCAAGCAGGCAACCAAGCCGAACTTACCTTGTACGTTACCACACCCAAAACAGGAGGTTGGATCGGAGACTTGACATGTATTTAGCAGCTTCAGCATAACTTCCACATCGTTGATTCGCATTTTCTGCACTGCTAATCCGCTTCACAGAGTTGCTGGGTATAAGTGGCATTTTGTTTTCGCATCACTCCAACCGTGCAAAGACTGTAAGACCCTGTAGGGTTATAGTCCGGACATTAAAATCCCTAGGGCAAAAATAGTCAGGGATTCTCAGCCCGGAAAATTGTAATCCAGGGTCGGGTGCACTGCCGGGACGAGACGGACGGTTGGGAAGCTTGGCTTTCTCAAAAACAAGCACAAGGACAGCCTTTTCGGTCCTGCGCTTGATTTCCCAGCAAATTCCCTGAAGCTCAACTATTGTTGGGTGACTTTGAATAGGTGCTTGACTCAAAATCAGTACCTCTGGCATCAACGGTAAAAAGTCATTGTCTGATTCTCCAGAGTCATGATATGGCTTGAATGCGAGGGGCAAGTCAGTAATGAATGTCTACTGGTTTATCGTCCCGGAACCACCGACAGCGAGAGTACTAAGTGCAGGCTATCACATAATGGGGAGATCGTCGACTTTGCAATTTTTGGACACAGGAAAGAAATGTGATCAGGTCGGTTTCGAGATCGTTGGTGCGATTTGTGGATGCAGAGTAGTGTAGTCAGTCCATCGGAATGTGATACCAGTGCGAAGTTGGGCTTTGAAAGTACAATATGTTTATCGGCAAGTGATACTGGTATTAAAAACATGGTGTATGGACTTGCAGTGGGGTGAATCCCTGAATACAGTCTAGTTCAAGTCTAAACTCAGTCTGGACTGGTCTAATGAAAGGTTGCACTGGTCCGATGCCAGTCCAAAAAAATTTTGGACTGCACTGGACTAGACCTGGACGGTTCCAGTCCAGATTGGCCTACCACCGGACCGGTGACAACATTGGAAGAGAACATAAGAAGGGAATTGTGCATCAGAGTGAGTGTAAGCTTGTGCAGGGGAATGAGTTTACGTGCTTTGAGGAGGATGGAGAAGGGCGGGAGTTGAAGTGTGAGATGAAGTCAACAGAGTTGGATCAAAGTTTGCTCGAGATTTTACTAATTAAATTTTCTCATTTTCTAGATTGAGAGCGGAATACCAAGAGAAAATACATCGCGCTTCATAATTATAAGAGTTACAGAGTACAATTTTGTTCACATAACGCCAGGCATCTCAACAGTCCTGGACAACTATAGTCATTTGGGGTCCGACATTGCGATCCTGTCTGCCAGATCTAATTTCTGCGGCCTGTCCGTCCGAGGCTAAATCCTTCAAACCTAGGGTCCCCAAGTTGCTGTTTGTGGATGCATAAGGTAAACGTCATATTGTAGTTGGATTCACGGATTGTCAGTAGGGAGAACTTCTCCCAGAGAAGTGGGTAAGGAAATGGCACGGGGAGGAAAGGTATCGTAAGAAAAGCACTCGATGATACATATACAGCGGAATGGCACCGTGGCTTGGGAAAGACAGAGGAGAAAAGGTATTAGAGAAAAGGCCCAATCAATGACACCTTATGTAACTCTTCTGTAGCTCCAATTCTCGGTGCCTTTTATTGGCAACACAAGAACCGGTACCCTAGCTATTGCACCTAATTTCTTTTGTTATTTTAGTCAACGAAAGGCACTTTCCGTCGTTTAGTGCCTTTTCCGCTATCTTTTAAAGTGCATTTCCGACACCCTCTTAGACATCCTCACACAAGCCATATCTTCACGCAAAGCAGTTGCAGGCCATCCAAGTCTATATCCGATACCAAGGATATCCCATTGAATGAGTCATTGAAGAATACTTCTCAGACAGGGGTCGTAATAGCCCTACAGCCGCCAGTTTCCTTTTAGGCGCTGCAAGTACTTGGATACAAGGGTAAGTCGGGCGCGGTGACACAGGGCAAAAGAGCGCCCAACTTTTTTCCCCCATACAACAAGAAATGCCAAGATCCTCATCATTCACTACACAGCAAATATTGTTCTATGAATGTTGGCACGAGATTTGGCCCGATGGCTTGTGTGGCGTTCGGGGCTTACAGCTCCCATCGGCCTAAGGCTGCGGGTATGAGACCGGTGGCTTGCGGCCCCCATGCCGAGGAGGAGTGATGCCCGGCATCGGTCTCCGGTTGTGATACTCGGCTTCCTCGAGTATGGTCTCTCCTTTCCCATATATTTGCCTGTCTTTCTCTCTCTTTTTGTTCTTTAGACAATCATTTTCGTACGATAGTCAATTCAATATCTCTATTCGTACTCGATTGATCTCAACAATGAATACTTCATAGAAACATCTCAGGTGGCCTACTATCACTCCTTCACTTTTAGAATATCTCTCAATTGTTGTAGAGGTGTAGAATTTCCGCAGTTTATGGGGCGAGTCCGACTTTGGTGTCTCCCTGTACACATATCCGTTTTCCCGTCTGCATATTTCATGCAAAAACACCAATAGTATCTACCTTGACTAGGAAATTTCTAGCGCACAGCTAGTGGAAAATTAGGGTGGAAATGGATCTACGGAGAAGGACAATGCTAAATCGGATAAAATTTTTGACTGAGCTACACCTAATCGTTTTTGAATTCAAAGGCTAAAGCGATGCAGATGAATTCCACCGTAAATATTCTGAACCATAAATGCAGCTGTGCTTTGGAGTTAACCCCGAACTGAATGTACTGTACCGGGCAAGGGCCGCAGGGCGGATACAATGTATGAGGTCAGACCAAGTGTTTGTATCTACGAATTTAATACATGTGTCACAGTCAGAGCGGATACGTATTACAAAAATTAGCGATCAGTGGAGGGGTGTATGAACCAAAAAACCTGCTAGAGCGAGCTTATACTAAGGTAAAACCGCTGGGGGAGATAGAGGTACGCTGCTTAGGGCATGCTGTTTAGAGCTTGCTCACTTTTCCTTTACAACCCAAGTTTGCACCATGACCTTCGGGTCCAAAGATCTGTTCACTTGCCCTGTTCAATATGAGAATAGCGGTCCGTCGACATCTATATCTGTGGTACCAAAACCGCCTGGTGATGACGTATGTTGGTACCTTAATGCTCGTTACAGTACAGGTATAACGATCTAGAGTGCTACTGGGATGGGACAGTTACTACAATGCCCTGTGCCTATTTTGGCAGTAGTGTCAATTTCAAGGTGCGGTAACAAGTGCTAATTGATCATTGGGGAATCGGAACAACCCTCGCATTGGTAGTTCTCTACCGCAGCTAGCATATAAAACCAGATTATGCATCTTAGTGAGAAAACTTGAACATACAGAGAGGCTATGTTTACTCACTACGACTTTACCCTACTCGGGACCTAAATTTAGCATCAAAATAGTCATTGGCCTAAACTTACGCGAGAAAGTATTTTAATGTTGACATCTGGCAGGTCTCATCCACTCGGGGCTTTCGGCATATAGGTACCCCGGGTACTACTCAAGTAAATCCGCCGCATTCTCCATTGATTCTGCTATTAAATGGTTCCTGCGAGTATTATAAACCTTTTCGCATGTTTTCTTGGATGACATGACTTATAAAACTCATCTTTTCATGAGGCACTAAAGAAGATTTGATAAAAAGGAGGGCCTCTGACGACCATTTTTGGACGTGGGGTGAGGTAGTTGCGCGGGTGGCCCGTATGGGCCGGGAACCGGTTACGATCCAGGGGATAAGGTTCAACACCCTTCCGTCGGAAGCGGAAGCACGGTGAGAGAGCGGCCATACACCTCGGCCTCGAATAGAGCTAGATGAATCTCAGAAGGAAGGTCAGCAGCCAAGGCGAAGTGGGAGGCCGACAAGTGCAGCAAACACTTCAGCTACAGACTCAAGGGCAAGGCAGGGACCAAGAGACCTGTTCCGATGACAAGCGTGAAGTCGCTGGCTACCAGGTTCTACCGACTAAAGTGCAAGCATGCACCCACTGGAGTCTACCTAAAACGGTTCGGCCACCGAGAGGACGATAAATGCTGGTGGTGCGAAGGGACAGCGGCCCAGACGCGGGAGCACCTCTTCCGCCATTGCAGCCGGTGGAGAGACCAGCAGAAAGCACTCTGGAAGGCGGTGGGAAAGGTGACGGGCTGGAAAGCGGGCAGATGCCGGCACGTGCAGGTCTCTGAGCTGCTTTCCATGGAAGAGTGCGACCAAGCGGCGGTGGAGTTCCTGGCAGCTATTGAAGTCGGGAAGTTCCCGCCCAAATGAATGGAGGTATGGAGCAGGTGCAGAGGCTGACTCAGGTGCGGGGGGCGGCGGCAGTGGACTTATATCCGTTCTTTTCTTTTCTTTTCTTTTCTGTTCTATCTCTCAACTTTCATTTGTCAGCGGGGATGAAAGGCAGCGGGAGGGGAGCTCCGCCATCTAGCCGGCTCGCCCGGAGGCGGAGGGGGTATTAGGTCCTGTCATACTCTAGTAAGAGTGAATACAGTATGAATAAACAACAACAACAACAACAACAACACCCTTCCGTCATCCGCTCAATCATCTCCGACGCCCACTCGTCACCGCTCGTCACTCTTTCATCATCGCCCATCGCCCAATATCTTTGCAACTTTTATAGGCATCTGTGCCTCAATCTCCAAGTCAATTTGTCTCTAAAATTACCTTATGGTGGAAGGCAAACAGCACACCCAAAAGCGTAATTCTAATAATTTCATGTCCTCTCTCGTCTTATCTCAATATTGCACTCACAATAACTGTCAATCACGGTTTAGGAAGCCATTGGCGGGCGAGAATCCAGACATCAAATGCTGCAGGAAGTGTGAAGGACTCGGATGACAAATAAAGAGGTGGAAAGGAAGGGCACGATATGATGCATTTTGTACGATGGAGTGTACATGTGCAAATGTCGTTTTCTATCAGAGTTTAAAACGTAGTCTGACGCCTAATTTTAAAAGTGATTTGACAACTTTTGAGGTCTTGACATTTTTTAAAGGTGTTGGAAATGGTAGCGGGCGCTGTGAGAAAGTCTAAAAGCGATATCGTTCTCTCTACTCTAGCGGTCTCTCTATATACAGAATGACAAGGCCACATTGGCCGCTCCGCCATTGGGCGGACTCGGCCGCGGGGTTGAGCCGATTTCCAATAAAAGGCGCCTTTATTACGTCATGTGAAATCTCTCCTTCAGGGCGTCTTTTCATGACGCCTTTTCAAAAGGCGTATCTCATGCGGTACTTCTACCATACTTTAGATACAGCAAATGCAATATGAATAAAACAAACAAACTTTGTATGTGGAGTGACAAAATTAATGATGAGATGTACGCTGAGGCTGGTTACCATGCAAATTTACTAGACAGGGATGACAAGACCTATACTAAGTAATTACTGCAACACATTTTCATGTTACGACACAGAGTGCAGCTTAGAGGCAGTGACAAGATGAGTCACGCCAGAGAATGCGGAAGTGCCAGTGGAAGTGGAAGTGACACTGACGTTGAAGGCCTAGCATGTGTTCACATGTATACACGGAGGTGGGTGGTGGAAAACTCGTCTGTTGTCTCCTGTCTGTCTGTATGTACAAGTCTAAAAAGCGACAGAAAAGGAGAATGCTAACCAGGACATGAAGTCCACAATGCTATACTGGAAATGGCAACCCACGTAACAGCGAAGTAGTCACATAATGCCGGTCGATGATCTCGGGCGAAAGCCCATTATCTCCGTCAACAGCATGTGCATAGACTTTCATAGTACGGTAGTCATAGTCAGTCTGAGATAACCGTAACTTATTGTCCAGACTTCCAGAAACTAACTCAGAGCGGTCATTTACACTGATGAGATCATTTTCCAGGTCGATACGCAGTTTGACCCACCTCCGGAGCTCGCACTGATGATTGTCAAAATAGTCATTACGAGGATACTGTACGGCCTGCTGCCGCAGTTTGGCTCTTGATGATTTGAAGGGGTGAGTCACCCCGGCACGACACCGTGGACTCGGATGGGTGTGGTCCGATGCGCCCGTGATGGCCCTTCAGTCCCAGGTCTTAAATAGAAACCTAGCCCTTTGTTACAGATAATATTTGGCTTAACTACTCGTCGATTCTGCGGTTTACCTTTGGAACTGTAACTCACCGACTAAGAACGCAACTGCAGGAGGCTGCGTATAAGTTCCAACCCCCACCGCAGAAGTTCCACGCTAAGTATTTCTTCTTTTTGCACTCCAGATCTTGTACGGGTGATACCGAGGTTTGTAGGGTGAATACGAATTTTTCTACCTCAGAATGTTGTCTTCCGCATACGCATTAGATTGCGGGTTGTTATCATTGGTTAAATACTCTCTCTTTAAATTATGATTATCCCCAGGAAAGGCAACCCAATCCAGCAAGGAGTCATTCCGGTCTGTTAACAAATTTAACACCATGATTGGGAAATCAAATCTTGATTCACCAGCTAAATTCACAGATTACCATACTGAGTCGAACGGAAATATTGACAATCAAGAACGTTGCTGCGATCGATGTCGTTCGTGTTCATCTCCAGCCTAAACACGCCAGGTGGCGACCACTCGCCGGAATCGAATCCCCCTGTACCAGTTCAGTCACTACCAATTACATAAATTAGAAGACCACTTACATCCTCTGCCCTTTACTACTCCTACAATTCAAAGCCATCGTATCATAGTGTCCAAGTCTCCAAGCAGAAATCTAATGCACAAACTCATTGTATCATCACTAGGGCATTTGGTACGTCCCCTTTTAATGCCATCTATTGAGGTGTTCGAGTGTGGAAAAGAGCAAGTTTTAGACCACATGGAGTACAACTATATAAAAAGTTGCCAATGATCTATGGCACTTCTATACCATGTTTTGCAGGTCCTAATCATACAGCTTGTGAGCTTTGTCATTCTAATTTTCAGATACCATTGCGTCGTCGCCAATTAATCAATTCCAACTCAATATAGCGCACAATTAATGGGAGTAGGAACTTTGGTTGCTACTCAGAGAATACCAACCCGAGAGCTAATTATCTAGGGTGATGATTGTAGTGAGGCTATGCATATATGTTAGTGTTCAAATCTTCAACTAGTGGTTGGGTTGGCATGCATGGTATGTTTCCTACAGTTGATTGTTGAGGCTGAGCCGAGTAAAGTGTGACCAGTTAGTCTCGTTCATTTGAATCTTGCAGCTGGCACTCTGTACGGTATGTACGAATCACTATAGCTCATTAAGCTTCACTGAACTAGCTCGAAGTTTTCAGTTCCAGATCTCACTCTCGTGAGCGACGTTATTGTCTGGATTAAATCAGTGGATTTCATACCCTACTGAAATGTACTCGGTAATATGGTTTGGAGTATCTGTATGTGCACTTTAAAGATTGCTTTACCGGGCAAAATGTACGGCAGCAGCGTAAACTCCAAAACCCTGGTATCGAGGATCATCGGAGGATGTAGTCCTAGTAGTTATGCAAGAGCCTCCGCAGTTCTATATTTTAAGGTGGCTATATAGTTAGAGTCTGCACATTTTCAATTGCCACGTCGATATTGCGTTCTTCAGAAGCTCCATATTGTTATACGGTGAATGGCTAGTGCGTCACGTCACATTCTTACTCAATGATTCCACCAGTCCAAACGATCCCGGTCTGGGGTAGGGCTCGGTCCGGTCCAGTCCAATCGGAGGGTCGGACTGGACCGGGCTACAGACTTGCAGTCTTGGACTGGACGGGCTTGGTCTGGACCAGTCCAAGGAAGCTACTACTGATTAATTGTTCTAGTCCATTCACGGAGGCGGCTCCTCCGCGGAGTACCTAGTCAGTTCAAGGAGGCCCACCTTCCGTGAACGAACCGTCCATTCACGGAGTTCGTACCCCACCTCCGTCAACTGACTAGTTCGTTCGCGGAGTCAGTCACAAATTACAAATACTCTGCTCTGCACACATGTATGTGCATGCACTGGCATGTACTCAATTGCGCTGCGCTGAACGTACGCTGTTGCACTGATCGAATTCAGCTGGATAGAGCCAGCTGAGTGTACGTACATTCTTCACAGCGCAACTGAGTACGTTCCACGGATTCTATCGTACTAACAATATGGACCGCCTTACATCTACCATCCCACATCAAGTTCCGGCATTCAAAAAGGGTAGCCATCGAGAACTTACTTTTCAAGAAGCTACTCATCTTCAGTCCCCTGCTGAGCTCATCCAAGTACATTGTAGGCGTAAAGGCAACTGCACGACAGTTCGTTGCAAATGTTTCAGAGCAAAAGCCGAGTGCACACTTCATTGGCATGGCCGAGATGGTGGTGCGCAGTGCATAAATACTGGACCTTCTGCTACACCATCAGGTACTTTCTATTGAGAGCAAAAGAGAGAGAACTAAGAAGCTCAATTGTCTATCGACACAAGAGAAGGAAAACACTAGACTTATATATAGAGAAAGACCATACTCGGCGAAGCTGAATATCACAACCGGAGCCCGAAGCCGAGTACCAGTGCCGGAGCTAGGTCTCCTCTCAGCATGCTGGCAGGCGAGGCCCATGGGGCTACAAGCCACCGGGCCAAATCTGATGCTAACACTTTCAATTTCGAACGAAACAGAAGATCAGCTCCACCGGAGCCAAGTCACAATCTAAAAAGCCGTCGAGCCAATACTCAAGGAGATGCTTGCATGGATATTGGTCCCACATCAGCTGAGGATACTCCCAATGAGAGCAGTGATTTGCCAGACCTGAATACTGAGGATAAGGAGGTTCTCGAGGAGGAAGGGGTCACTGGGGAGGAAGAGGAAGAGAAAGAGGAGGAGAGAAATGAGGAGGAGGGCAATGAAGAGGGAAATGAGGAAGATGAGCCGGTTTCAAGCGATGACATGGAGCACAGTGTAATGTTAATTGCATCAGGACGTCCCAGAGGCATTCGATTGTAGGGATCACAAAGATGTATAGATTATTTAGAATTTTTCATTGACTCCGTGAATGAACTAGTCAGTTCACGGAGGTGGGGTACGGACTCGGGGAATGGACGGTTCGTTCACGGAAGGTGAGCCTCCGTGAACTGACTAGGTACTCCGCGGAGGAACCGCCTCCGTGAATGGACTAGAACATTAATTCAAGCTAGTTACATAATTCCCAAAATCGTACCTTCGTTCTCGGACTTTACAAGATTTCCACATCAATTTTCTTATACGTAGCATTTGCCTAATGTCCATATTCTCGTCCTCAGCCTGATCTATATCTAGCTCAACTTTGCCAGTATCTTCTTACTGAGCTCCTGTGACCACAACATGTGGAAGCCCAATTCGCAGAGCATCCCATGACTTGATCCATTCCACAGCCTGCAGGGAATCAATTTGTAGTCTATTTCGCCTGTTTGTGAGCATAATTTCCCCCTGGCAAAACAGTCTTGAACGACTGGGACGGGCGTACGGATACATGGATAACGGAGATGGACTGAGCCATGGGGAGTATATATTTGCAAGACCTCGGGGTGGATAGACATCATCTCATCTTGTTATACAACGAAATACACACTCTACCGTTCTCAGCTCTTGGTTCCCACGCACTCTTGCCGAGTTTTCATAGATCCACTCAATTTGTGTGGTTCCTCATGGGCAGCTTCCCGATTATATCCTCTCACCCTCTTGCTACGCTCCTCGAGCCAGAACCGCTCTTTCTCACGAATTCCGTTTGGATGCCGTGTGAAGTGCGGCAGAGTGTTGATGTTGGTGTTGGTGTTGAGAGCAAAAGAGAAAGAACGAAGAAGCTCAATTGTCTATCAATACAAGAGAAGGAAAACACTCGACTGATATACAGAGAAAAGATCATGCTCGGCAAAGCCGAGTATCACAACTGGAGCCCGAAGCCGAGTACCAGTGCCGGAACTAGGCCTCCGCAGCATGGGAGCTGCAAGCCACTGGCCTGATGCCCACAGCCTTAAGCACATAGGAGCTGTAAGCCCCCGAACACCACCGAAGCCATCAGGCCAAATCTCATGCCAACAGTTGGGCTCTCTGCCTTCTAGCTCCGCGGTATCATCTCAGCGTGTATGAGTCTGCACGGATGAGTCTCCGTTTATGACTCTGTACGGTGGCTCAGCATAATACTGACTCCCAGAGACTTTCGCTGGTTTGCCCCAAGTGGACTGGTCCGGACCAAGCCCGTACCAGTCTGCCAGAATGTTGGACTAGTCCGATCCTAGTCCAAAAATTACTCGGACTGGACCCGGACTAGACTGGACTGGACCAGTCCGGACTAGTCCACACCCGGACTACTGGAATCATTGTTCTTACTTGGTTGAGCGAGTTGAAAGTCGGTAGCATAGTGCATTCAGTAGTGCCTAGACGGCAGGATGGCACCTACTTCAACCTGACCTTATTGAATTGTCAGGCAAATGATGCAAAATATGTTTACATCGGTCTCTTTCCATTATCGTTTTCTTAGTGGCTAGTGGCATGGCAGTATATTACTGGCTCATTCTCTCCATAACGATATAAACCGTAATGACTTCATGGCCGAACACAAAAATTCCGCGTTAGCCACAACAAGTTCAACTGCCCCTAAAGGTCCTATCCTCACCTGTAGCTCTGAAATAAACTTGCCTCATTGCCCCCATCTTAAAAATTACCCGTCCATTTAGCAAAGCCTCCTGCTGCGCGCTCATCAAGAAGGGATATCCCTTCATTAAACTCTTCGTCGAGGCTGAGTAGAGTACATAGCGATAAGCATCAACACACCAGGGTTTAACTGATTTGGTTAGAGTCGTGGAATTTGCCATTTCTTTCCACGCTACGCACTTCAGCCGCAGATCCCACTGCACGGTAAGATGACGTTTAGTTTTACTTTTGCACCACGAACTTGTACCCCATTATAGTATTTAAGGACTATAGATCGAGGATATCGCTCTCGTTCCCTACCTTTGCTTCACTCCTCTGTCGCTTCAGGATCACACCGGAAAACTATCCAGTTCGCATTGATCGCTTTGTTTCATCTCGGCAGACATGTCTGATCCATATTCCGTAGCCGGTGGCGCGGTCGGCGTGATTTCATTAGGCTTCATGGTTGGGGAGAAGCTTGTACAGTTCACCAGAGGGATCAGACATGCCGATGAAGAATTGCACTTGCTGGATTCTGCTCTACAGGATTTCAACCCTATTCTTAATCAACTACTAGGACTCTTACAAGGTGTAGATTTAGGAGATTGTCAAAAGTTGATCGACACTCTCCTTCGGAAGTGCCTGACGGGTTTTATCGATATCAGTGACCGCTTGGCTACGTTGAAGAAACTAAGCTCCCAAGGAAAAGGCAAACGAGTACTTGCGAATGTCAAATATTCACTTCAAAGCAATAACATAACGCAATTGGTACGGGAGTTAGAGGCTGTTAAACGGGATTTACAAACTGCCATTCAGATTCCTACTTTGTGAGTTGTCCAAGCCTCTGCCAATAGTGCGCCATCACATCTAATCTCAAAAAGGACCATGATATACCAGACACAAACTATGGTTCGCACTTCGAACATACGAGAGCATGATCGGGCCCAAGAGATGACGCGACTTCGTGATATGATTCAATGTCAGCATGATACTACAATTCGAACACGGGATTGTGTTATTGCTGCATCTCACTCACACACTACTTCAGTCGGCCGGGATGTCATTGAAGAAATCCAGACTCATCTCACACCCCGCCTGGTCGAGATTAAAGACGACGTGGAGTTTACTTCAAATACGTTAAGGAACCTAGAAAGTGATACTGGAAGTGGCTTTGAACGTGTATTGGCAAAATCCTCACTGCACAGTAAAGTATATGACTGATTGACCAATGCGGGTAAAATGTACTCTACCGAAGTACTGTGCCTGACAGGTAGAAGACGTACAAAGTATGAACAAGCGGAGAAGAACGAAGTCGTGGACCTAAGTTGCCGTGCTATACGTTTTGCGCTGAGTGTCATGCATCTGCATTATTCACTGTATATGGTTCGGGTTGTTGAATATATTGAGTGGGGCGTCCCAGTCGATATAAGAGGCATCGGTCTCGAGGATTATTCGCTTTTAAAAATCAAAGCGCCCCAGGATCAGTGTGTCGGTGAATACTGAAAGGGTTTTTAAACATCTGGGGGAGAGTTTGGCATCCTGAGCCGAGTCTCATATGGGAATACCGGGGATCTCGGACCTCTTGTGCCTTAAATGGTCAGGTGCGCTTGGGCCCTTAGGTATACTTGGAATTGCACTTGACTCCTCCTTAGGAGCACTTGTGAGCGCACATGTCAATGCACTTGTTGCTTCTTTTCCCAAAGTGCTCGTGACTTCAGTGGCTCGGTAAGTGGCAGCGTAACTTTAGCGCTCCCCCGAATGAACTGTCGTTAGAAGCTGGTGAATCCGAGAAGCACCTACTCATCCGGGGCCGATTTGGGAGTCAGCCAATCTTCGATCGTTGATATTTGGTCTGACTCGATAGTGACCTCTTCGGCATTGTTGACAAACCCAAGAAAGCCGACATCCGAGACTGTCGTGCCAAGTAGAATGCTGACGGCTCGGCCCGACACATCATACAAGAACGATAGGGATAGCCCCACCCTTAGTTCCCCGCATTGCACATGCGATACGACCACTCAATGAAGAGTTCTAGCAATAATTCGCACCGGGGATATTTCCCAAGCACACAATATTTGCGCTTTGTGTATGTATTCCCTCGGTTTCTTACTCATGCCAATAGCCGGGAGGATCGGGATGCCCGTCTGAGCTTCCTTCATATTGCTGATCTGAGATAATTGTGAAGTAAGGCCGGTACAGGAGCAGCCTGCATCCTGGTTGCTGGGGCTACGTAAGATATGGCTTAAATTGCAGAGCTGCGAGTATAGGGTAAGTCTGAGGGATTGGTATCTGTATCTAGGCGGTTGTTTACCAGGGGCGATAGTGGTTGTGTTGATGGCCGTGACGATGAGCAGATGATATGTCGATACCTGTCATCTAGCTATTACTCGGCCCAAATGTCATGAATTATCACTCACAGACATTTGATTGATCTCTGTTGAATGTGTACTTGGATCGTGAGTCTCAGCATCGTCTAATGCCTTGTATGAGAATGAAGACTTGTATAAAGATAGTGGCTATATGAGGATATGCATCAGGACCAGGGTGATGCGTCTCATGCCAGATAGAGCATACGCGTACGCATATGGGAGATTGTACATATATGGGCCTTTGAGATAGAGAGGATCAATCAAGTCAATCAACAAGTCAAAGAAGCATACAAAGTAACAATCCCGGGACTGTCTGTAACAGATCTGGGTGTATCACCTTTCGGCACTATGAAGATAATGTTATTTGCGCCATTGAGTCTTGTGACAGAGGCTCCGGATATCTAGTCTCGTGCTGAATACTAGTGACATCCAATCCCCCGAATATAAAACAGAAGGAACAGATACTGACCACTTCTAGTTGTAACTTTTTCATATAGTTTGGCATTATAACATGGTTTACACGCGCAATTATATCTACCTACTGCATATTGAATAGGTGCAAAGCGGAACGATCTGACTTTAAAGAAGAGCGTGGAAAGGAAAGCAAGAATAGTTTTAAGCGTGTTGCTTGATTTCTTAACTTTATCATCAAACCTCCTTGGTATATACATATCTTTTCGTCACTAAGGCCTGTAATGTCATCGGCCTAACTTCTATCTAACTCATACGTGATTCATACAGGTATGCCGACACACACATCAAACAATACATGGCCAATATAAAATTTTCTCCGCATCGCCTAATATCCTGTCTTATCCACTTATAGAACAGAAATAGATGTAGTAACGTTTCTTACAACACTGCAGCAGCTCAATTCCCTGCCAGATATAATGATGAAGTTATGCAATTTCTATTCTCTGCTCTGCAATAATGTAATATCTACCCACCTCCGGCCTCAATCTACTCAATCTCATCTGCCGAAAACCATCGATATCTACCTCATCCTAACCTGCCCAACGCGTAGGATTTGCCACACCGTCTCCAAGCCGTCTGACAGACTAAATTCATCCTCGTCAATCATCCACTACTATCATCGAGCGGTAATAGACATTTTTCGAGACTATGTGTAAAAACAGACGATATATTGATATCTTGCACCCTGCTATCACTCGGCCCGGCGCCCTCGCCCAGGTATTCATGAACTATCACTCACAAATTCTAGAGAGATCCCTATTGCATGATAGGTCTCTGCCTTCTTATGGCCGGAGATGACTCTCGTATGGCCGGAGGTGAGCCTCGTATGACCGGAGATTGCTGTCGAGCTGATGGCATTCAGCCCGATCTATACATAGATACGTACGCACGCATTCACACTTGTATGCCATATATATATATGGCCTTGTGGCCCTCTTAGATAGCATAATCAAACTTCTCTAGCATCACTATTTCAACAATCCCTGTTACGATATAGAAGGGGAGCACCGTGTGCGTCTATAGACTAAGGTACAGAGAAAAGAGAGACGCGAGATATATGCAAGGTAGTTGAATGCCTGATGCCCTACCGGCCGAGTGTCTCACCATCCGCTCGGTCAGGTACATATTCAACAAATCCCGAGACTATCCGCAAAAGGTCCGGTGGTATCTTGTGTCGTTGCTATGAAGTTGTTATTTTTGTAATTGAGTCCTGGAACGGAGGCTCCGGAAATCTAGTCTCGTGCTAAATACTAGTGACTCCGGATCCCCCAAATATAGACGATATTGATCACTTCTGTTGTGACTTTTTTTTCATATAGTTATTTAACCTCATAGCAGGATTACAGTCCCATTTCCAGTACCATTTCCAATGTGCCTTCTAAAGCAGGGCTCTCATAGTCCGTCCTGTCCAGGCAACATTCTGCACCACCCCCGTACCACAATTTCGGGACAAGATGTTGGCTAAGGATTTAGCCCGAAGGCCATCGGAGCTAAGGCGGGCGCTAAATTAGGGGCTTGGTGCGGGGCCTATTTCCCAGTGAACCTCGGGATTGAGTGGAGCTTCGCTCCTGGTATGATTTGTTTTCTTATTTATGTCTATCTTTTTCTCTTTGTACGATGACAACTAGCTCCTTTCATTCTCTTTGTTGATTGCTCTCAACACAAAAATATCCCAGACTATAAAGGACTAGGGCATGGAATTCTGACCCCAAATACCTGCAGGGCCTTCTAGTCTTCCCCAGACATGGTAACTGGTAAGAATACGGGAATTGGCGTGGAAAATCCGTCTGTGTATTTGGACGACACTTCATAAAATGCTGAAGTACTACTGGTGCCTGGAGTATTTATTACGACGCAACACAAAGGTTGGGTAAGTATGGAGGGTTGCTAGAAGGGGAGACACAACACAGCGAATTAGTGTTGTGATATGGGGGGAACCGTGTGAATAGACTTAAATACAGAGAGAAGAGAGAAGGAGAAAAATGCGAGATATATACTAGAGAGAAGTGTGCCTTGTGCTTCACCATCAGCCCCGCTTACGGTTAGCTCGTGTTAGGTTAATATATCTGTAATAATTAGGATGAAGGAAACGCAAGTGATATACAGTGAGTTAATTGATCTGAGTGAGTTAGTGTACCTGCTTAGCTGTTGTCGGGTTGACTTTCGGCCAGTTGGATGGGGAGAGTCGTCGTGGCAGATGGTTTCTGGGAGTTTTTCAAGTGGGAAGATGCCGGGAGCGTCGCTGGCTGCGCAAGACAGCGAAGCTTCTGCGCAACCTCCATATTGCCTCAATTTGTGATGACATAGCACATGCTGTGAGATATGAACAAATAAATTGATTTCATAGTTCATAGGTCAAGATGTATGCGAAGATGAAGATATAGCCAATCTCACATAACAAACAGCCTCTTGCCTCGCCGATGAAAACCATAACTCACTCACAATCCCCTACATACTCACTCGGCCGACTGCCAAGCTCGCCACGTGATATGGCTTTCATGCTGCGCAGAGACTGTGCCACATCACGTAGCGGGCTTTGGCGGTTTCTTTTGTTTTGGGAGAAGAGGACTCGCGACTTTGCTTTTGTTTCTTTATGTTACGGAAGAAGCGGGGAGGAAATGTGTATGGGATATATGCCATGGCCGCCAGCGGCCGAATGCAATATGATTACAAACAAACAAACAAACAAACGTAGCGGGCTTGGCGGTCGGCAGTATGAGTAAAGTGAATGCAGCATAATTAAAACAAAAGCAAAACAGAAACCACTCATGACTTATGCCCATTGCTGCAATTCGCTATCCATCTTCATCGTCATATCCTCAAATAGCGCCCGATATCTATTCAACACTCAATCAACCGCTCGCTAATAACAAAGCTGAAATGCATCAGCCTTCTTAGCTCACCTCAGCCACATTATATCCCGCGCCTTTCTCGACGTCAGTGGATGTCGCCTGGTTATTCTGAGCCCCTTCGTCTTTCCGGTTTCCTTCTAGTTGTTAGATGCTTAGTCGGGGGGTGGTCATGGACAGTGCAGCACTTACGAATGATACACCAAACCAATTGCCATACCGACGTACCAATAGTACAGAGCGCCAGAATTTGTCCAAAAGTCCATAATTCCTGATCAGACGCGTCCCGCTTAAGGTGTGCCGCAGATGTGTAAGTTGTGATAGTGAAATACACCATGACAATCCAGCAAATAGCTGTACCTATAACGAGCACTTTAGGTGCGCCCAGATCTTTGTACGTTTTCGGGTATTCCTTTTTTGAATGTTTATGGAATCCACTCGGACCATATAACCCGACTTTAAGACACGTACACGCCAATCCAATTACCCAAAAGCACGCACCAATCATGGCGAGGATGTCTGGACGTAATGTTGATGTACTCAAAGCGCTCGGCCAATACGATGCCAAGCATTGTTTTTCGAGGGGTCGATTGTCGTGTCTCATTGCCATGGCGCCATACGCGAATGATAGGGCTGACTCTACAATACAGAGTACAATGTGCGCACTATTGAGTGTCTCGGCAAAAATGATTCCACTGCTTATAATCTGTACTGTAGCTATTACTTGAGTGGCCGCAATGAGAAACCGTTGATCGAAGGTCAGATCATCGAAAATGATGAGACTGCCGACGAGCTGCGCGAAGAAAGTAGCGTATAGTACCCCGCAAATTCTGTATAAAGCCTGGAACAAAATTGTTCAGCCGAACTATATCAGCAAATTTTTGTGAAACAAACCTCACGGTACCCCTCGTACCTGCGATGTTCGGTGCCCTTCGAAAGCATGCACATGATCACCGTGATCACCTCGATCAAAATGGAGTGCCAGAGCATTGCGATTACTACCTGTGGTAAACAGGAAATTAACCCTGACGGCGTTGCGCTATTGAAGAATGCACTTACTCCAAGCCCAGTGACATCTGGATTAACTTCAACGAGGTTATTGCACAATTCATCTCTCCGATCCGGAGAAAATTCGACTGACATGGTCGCAAAAATGCTAAGGCAAGGGAAGTACGAGTCCTCAGTCTTGGTGAATTCGGGTGGTAGCCCAGGGTTCAATGTGCATCTGAGTGTGGTGCCAACATATGAGCTTTATCAACAATTTTGAACTCCCATCTACTAGCACTCCTTTTCATTTAGTGTCAGTGCTGATCACCTTAGACACGCACCACCCTGCAAACCTGTTCTACTTATGGAGAGGCTCACAGATGGTGAAGCTCGGCACTGATCGCTCGTTGGGAGCACTGAGACAGCGAATTGAGCCGCCGGGCTACTGGCAACTGCGGAATGGTGCAAATCAAGCGATTCATTCGCTAATACACTATGAAGTGATCAAATTAGTGTGTGCATTGACCGGTTAGTTGTCAATGTGCTTTGATTGGACGTATTCTGTATGGGTCTACATTTGACAGAAATGGGATGTGGTTGAGTTGTCTGCTGTATAGAACTCCCCTGATGAGACATACTAGTGCGTGCGATTCTTAGTGTCGCGGCTGATAGGCTGCACAATCTTTGCTGTTGCCTAAAGCAATAAGACTGAGTTAATTGTCATGCGGGCCCAATTGTGGAGATATATCCCAAAAGCTTTTGACGATGTTCAGGTTGTATTTTCATAATGCTTTCAGCCGCTTGACTATTTCCCCTTTTAGTTCTTGTGTACGTGCAAATTAGACTTAGAGACGAGTCAGTAAGTTCGGTCAAGAGAGATTCAGCACAACAGACCCTCACAACAGCTGTGGTCTATACTTGGTGCGCACGACTTTGGGGAGGTGGGATCATCATCGGCAACTTCCGGGAACGGTAAGCGAACGCAAGCAGCTTCCAAGAATGGATCAGCGTGCGTACATCTACTCTAGCGCATAAACTGTGGAACGCGTCTCCAATTGCTTGGATTGTTGTGCTCTACTCTCTGCACCGTACCGAAGCATAGTTCCTCCATCCACTTCACCATGTACTCCTCCGACTCCACTGCATCACAATGTCAATGTTGGTCGATATCGCTCTCTTCTAGTGCTCGATCGTGCCCGCCGCTACTATTATCGTCCGTCTCCCTCTCCCACGCCTCCGCAATCATCCTTTTACCACGCCCCGCACTCGTGGACGCCTATTCTCGTCTCACGTTTGAGCGCTCGTTTTCCACGTCTGCGTTCGACCGTATCTCCCGCACTCTACACACATCTAGTCGACAATACCATTCCATATCAGTCCTGCAGATGTCCCCCTACGCAGCGTATACGGCAATACTCCTCTCAGTCGTGCAGGCTTTCGTCTAAGCGGATGTCAATGTCGAGTATTCTCACCGCGCGACCTCACTATTTATACTTGCTGTTGTCAGGCCTAGGCGGACAATAAAGTCACTAGCACCCGCCTGGACCTGACGTAAGCTCCAAGTGATTGCTCATTACTTGTATAGGGAATGGTGCATTAAATGGATGGCTACAAGCCACTTTATCCTTCAAGCCCTCCGACCGCCGGCACCGTCCCTCGGTCCTCCGCACTTTGATCTTATCCTCCTTCGTCTACTCCCGTCGTATACTCTGCCCTCGTCTACGTGTCACTTGTCTACGCCGCGTTCTACCCCTCCGCCCTCGTGTCTTCGCAGTTTTGTATACGCGCATGTCCACTCCGTGTTCGTGTCAACTCAGTGTCCTCGTCATCTTCCTATCCTCTACTGCGTGCCGTTGTCTACCTCCTCTTCCGGCATCATCTTCCCTTCCGGCATCTTCTACCGCACTGCCGTCGTCGTTTCTCCTCCAGTGCATCTTTCCTCCGCCGTCGTTTACACCAGGCGTGGCCCCTCAGTGGTAAAACAACGCAGGCTACTTGTATTTAGTGGCATGGTTGATCTATGGAGATGACTATTAGAGGTCGAAAACTAGCTTTAATTATCACCTGCCATAACAATTCCTCGCCCTCGCCCTCATCGATGACTCTTCTTGCCTCAGCGTCTTCACCCTCGCTTCAACGCCGTCGTATATAACCTTTGCGGCATTCTCACAAGTTTCACGGTCGCCCAGGTCTCATCCAACGCCCAAGTCTTCTCTATCGCTCTGGATCACGTCTCCTATCAAGCAAGCTCCTGCGGTTTTATGGCGAGATAGTCCCCACAGGTTCCCGGGGTATTTCCATACCTTTATACCTACCTCTCTACCCCGCCCTTAGTGTGGTTCCCCCCGTCTGGATTTCTGACGCTCCAGGGCTGGTGAGTGATACATACCGGCAAGGTGACCCTCATACGTCTAACCCGTTCTCTCACTCCGTACCACCCTTTTTAAGCAATCAGGTGGTGGAACCATGCGGTGATTTTGCTCCTCCATATTTCTTAACACTTCACACATATTTTACAGTTACTCTCGACTATTTGTACGCTGCTCTTGTAGTACTTTCCCGCTGCTTCTCATAGCTTTGCACTGCTTTTGCTGCTCAGCGGCTTTCTTGTGCTGCACTCCTGCTACTGCTGACTACTTTTGCCACTTGCCTGCAACCTGCGACACCATTATCCCCCACCCTTCTGTGGGTACTCCTGCCGTCCCCTGTGATTAGTACTTACACTAACGAAGTACACCAGTATGCTATCATCCAAGTACCTAGGAAGGGGATTCATATAAGTCGAGAGGGAGGAGGAAGAATTAAATAAATATAAAGTCATAGAGAAGCCAAATTAAGTAGAAGATAGGTGTGAACAAATGTAAATTAGCAATAAACAGATTCCGGGTTATTCATGTCCTGATGGCGGGATGAAACAGTCTTCAACTTATTGGTGCAATACCGCAGCCTACGCAGTGAATTAGGCGCCCCTACCGCCTTGAGTATTGCATGACGTTCTTGGCAAAGACCGATACGACCATGTCAATTACATATAAGGCCCCGGACGCCCCAGTGCTGGGTCTCCATGCCCGGTCAAAGACTGAATCGCCGGGCCCCGTTTGTTATGTTTTAATATTACTGCATTCATTCTATCTCCAGTATGGCAGTGCCCACTTCCCCTCACCCTCTGGATGCCCAGCTCAAGTGGGGGAGCTCCTCTTCTACCCTTCTTCCCTACAACAATCGAAAGCAAAATGCATGGCTGCATGCTGAAACAATAGAAAAGAGAAAGACTGCGAAATACACTCTAGCTCTGCTCGGCGGCATGGGAACTTCCCAATCTCCGTGACCGCAAGGGAGTCCATCACTGCCTAATCGCGCTTCTCCATGGAAAACACCTCGGATATTACACATGCCTGCATCTTCCCGCTTTCCGGGCTGTTGCCTGCCTTGCTGCTTTCCACAGCTCTCGTTGCTGGTTCTGCCGCCTTCCCATACCACCAGCATTGATCGTATCACTGCCCGAATCGCTTGAGATAAGTCGCTGTTAGAGCATACCTCCATTTCAGCTGGTAGGCCGGGCCCCGTTAGGACTATTGGGGCGCCGGACGGTGGAGACCGCAGGCTCCACGAACTCACAACAGCTATGGTATCGAATCCTGGTGTCAAAAGTTTTTCACTTGGATGCAACCACCCTGTGATTGCATCCATCTAGCTATATTATTAAGTTACATTTTCTTTGTTTACGTGCTAAACATACGGAACGCTGCATGCAGAATAGTTGAAGGGTCTATATGAAGCATAGGAACGCTGTAGTAACCTATTATATTTACTGAATGGTTTGCCGCAGATCGCCATGTGCAAGGCGCTAATCTGAGTTACTTAAATCTGAGCGGGTAGGTGATTGGATCCTTGCTGCTAGATTGGTGTTAGAGATGTTATACTGTTAATGAAATCCGAAGCTACTCACCAAAAGGGATAATACTTGGATCTAGCTCAATGAAACTAACTCCACCTGATGCATGTCCTATGGCGAGGACATTATGTCGAACGGCTAGACACTTTGGTCGATAGTCAGGAGGAAGCCAAAGGACTTTTTCTGTTTTCACAGTAACCCAATCCTCACTTACGAACACTGGACATATTAACTGATCTGGTGGAAGTTGGCTTTCCCACTGGGTACGAGGTTTCAGTTCTAGTATGCCTTGACTTGTTTCGAGAAAAGCGCCGTTGCTGGAGAAAGATAACGCCTTAATAGGACTTTTCGTTGTGAGCTTCTGAATTGTTGCTTTTGTGTTAGCATCCCAGAGCATGACAGTGTTGTCGTGCGATGCAGATGCTAGGAGCTGGCCATCAGGCGAGAATGCCACTGCAGAGATACAATCTGAATGACCCTCAAACGTGCCCATCAAAGATTGTGTAGATATGTCCCACAGCCGGACGGTGTTGTCTTTTGATGCAGAGGCAACAAGCTGGCCATCTGGTGAGAATGCAACTGCCGATACGCAATCTGAATGACCCTTGAGGGTGCCTCGTGGAGCAGCTTTTGCTGGATCCCAGAGCCTGACTGTGCTGTCGTCAGATGCAGAAGCAAGAAGCATACCATGGCATCCAGCGAGAATGCAATTGCAGAGACCCAATCTGAATGGCCTTCGAGGGTGCTGTGCAAAGCTCCTATCGATAGATTCCACAGTCTGACAGTATAGTCGTACGATGCAGAGGCAAGGAGCTGACTATCTGGAGAAAATTTTAGTGCACTAATAAAGCTAGAATGGCCCTTGAGAGTGCCGCCCTGACCTCCTGTCGAAGGATTCCAAAGTCTGACAGTGTTGTCCCAAGATGCAGAGGCAAGGAGCTGGTTGTCAGGCGAGAATGCTACTGCAGTGACCCCATCTAAATGACCTTCGAGGGTCTCGCACAAAGATCCAGTTAATGGATCCCAGAGCTTGATAGTGTTGTCGAAAGATGCCGAAGCAAGAAGCTGGCCGTCTGGTGAGAATGCAACTGCCATAACACTGCCGGAATGTCTTTTTAAAAGACTTTTTGAAGATTTTTTCGTGTGATCCCAGAGCCGGACTGTGTTGTCGTCTGATGCAGAGGCCAGGAGCTGGCCATTTGGTGAGAATGCCACTGCAGAGACTGAATGTGAATGACCCTCGAAGGTGCTGAGCGAAGTTGGTGTCGCTGGGTCCCAGAGCCTAACAGTGTTGTCATCTGACGCAGAGGCAAGAAACTGGCTATCTGGTGAAAATGTCACTGCCCTGACCCAATTAGAATGACCCTTGAGGGTGCAGCGCAAAGATCTTGTCAAAGGATCCCACACCCTGCAAGTGTTGTCATGTGATGCAGAGGCAAGCAGATGGCTATCCGGTGAAAATGCTACCGCTATAACCTTATTAAGATGATCCTTAAGGGAGCCACACGGAGCTCCTGTTGATGGATCCCAGAGTCTGACAGTGTTATCGTCTGATGCAGAGGCAAGGAACTTGTTATCTGGTGAAAATGCCACGGCTACAACACTGCCCGAATGTCCCTCCAGGGTGTGAAGTAATGCTCGTGTCAATGGACACCAGAGCCTGACAGTGTTGTCTTTTGATGCAGAGGCAAGCAGTTGACCATCTGGCGAGAATGCCACTGCAGAGACCGAATTTGAATGACCCTTGAAGGTGCCGCATGGAACTGCTGTCATTGGATCCCAGAGCCTGACTGTGTTGTCATCAGATGCAGTGGCAAGGAGCTGGCCATTTGGTGAAAATGTAACTTCTGTGACGCTGCCAGTATGATCCTCGAGAGTGAAGCGCAAAGATTGTTGAAAGCAAAAGAGAAAGGATGAAGAAGCTCAATTGTCTATCGATACAAGAGAAGGAAAACACTAGACTTATATACAGAGAAAAGACCATACTCGGCAAAGCCGAGTATCACAACCAAGTCCAAAGCCGACTACCAGTGCCGAAGCTAGTCCTCCTCCTCAGCATGGGGGCTACAAGCCACCGGCCTGATGCCCGCAGCCTTAGACTGATGGGGGCTGTAAGCCCCTGAACGCCACCGAAGCCACCGGGCCCAATCTAATGCCAACACTCCCCCTTTGGCCCAAGGCGTTCCAAACAAAGTGAACAAACCAATTACAAAGGGCGGGAGAGAAGGGAAAACAAACGAAGGCCCTGAAATCCTCCCAAGTCCCAAATAACCTGTTGACAAAAGAGAAAAAAAAGATAGGGAAAGACCTGAACCCTAACAAAGAAACACTCCCCGAGACCAAATGCAAACCCAATGCAAACATACAAATCCAACAAAGTCCTGCTCAAGATCCTGCCTGGGTCAAATGATTCCATTCATGCCCAAAACCACAGGATTCTACCCAATTCAAATGTGCTGTACAAACTCGTAGAGTGATACTCCCCCAAGGGCCTTAGTGAGTGAGAGCAGCAGCCATAACCATGATCACCGAGTCCAAGATGGACACCGAGTCCCGCAGGGTGATCACATAAGAAAGAAGGAACTAGACACACAGTCGATACAGTAAGCGGTAGTCGAGCCGAAGTCAACACGAGGCCGAAAGCTAATACAAGGCCGGAAGCTGACACAAAATCCACCCAGCGAAGTCGACGCGAAGACATTGTCACACAGTCAACCAAAGGAGTTATCGTCACCAAGTCGATCAAAGGGGGGTTGTCGTCACCAAGTCGACACAAAGGGGATTGTCGTCACCAAGTCGACACAAAGGGGATTGTCGTCACCAAGTCGACGCAAAAGCAATTATCGTCACCAAGTCGACAAGTGCTTGTCACACCGTTGACCCAAAGGGGTTGTCGTCACCAAGTCGACAAGAGGTCGTCACACAGTCGACCAAAGGGGGGTTGCCGTCACCAAGTCGACAGAAGGTCGTCACACGGTCGACCGAAAGGGTTGCCGTCACCAAGTCGACAAAAAGGGGATGTCGTCACCAAGCCGACAAGTGGTCGTGACACAGTTGACCGAAGGGGTTGCCGTCACCAAGTCGGCAAGAAGGGGATGTCGTCACCAAGTCGACAAGAGGTCGTCACACAGTCGACCGAAGGAGTGGGGACACCAAGTCAACCCAAGGAGCGGGGACACCAAGTTAACCCAGGAGTGGGGACACCAAGTCAACCCAAGGAGCGGGGACACCAAGTCAACCCAAGAGCGGGGACACCAAGTCAACCCAGGAGCAGGGACACCAAGTCAACCCACGGAAAAAGGGGAGGGGACACCAAGTCAACCCACGGAGAGAGGGAGGGGACACCAAGTCAACCCACGGAGAAAGGGAGGGGACACCAAGTCAACCCACGGAAAAATCGCAGGGCGTATCAACTGATCGATTGCAAGAGGTCGATTAGGAGGGAAACGCCGGGCTCATAACCTGTTGAAAGCAAAAGAGAAAGGATGAAGAAGCTCAATTGTCTATCGATACAAGAGAAGAAAAACACTAGACTTATATACAGAGAAAAGACCATACTCGGCAAAGCCGAGTATCACAACCAAGTCCAAAGCCGACTACCAGTGCCAAAGCTAGTCCTCCTCCTCAGCATGGGGGCTACAAGCCACCGGCCTGATGCCCGCAGCCTTAGACTGATGGGGGCTGTAAGCCCCCGAACGCCACCGAAGCCACCGGGCCCAATCTAATGGCAACAAAGATGCTGTCGATGGATCCCACAGCTTGACTGTATGGTCGTAAGATGCTGAAACAAGCACCTGGCCATCTGGCGAGAATGCCAACGCAGAAACCCAATGTGAATGACTCTTGAGGGTACCACATGAAGCTCCTGTCGATAGATCCCATAGTCTAACAGTTCTGTCTACTGATGCAGAGGCAAGAAGCTGGCTATCTGGTGAAAAAACCACAACCGTGACACCACCAGAATGACCCTCAAGGGACTGCAATGAATGCTCTTGTAAAGCTACAGGCTTATGTTTGATCCACTTTGGGGCCTGATGCCAAAAGTGATTCTTAATTCCACTCATACATGGGCTGAACACAAGAGCAGCACAGTATGTCCGAAGTGGCGCAGATTCAATTACCCATCTGTTGTTACGGGCAAAGCGTTTTGCATCAAAAATGAAAAGAACTAAATCTTGGTTTGTTTTAGACTTAGGCTTTGCAAAATCAGCGAGTTATCTAGATGTCATATTATATAGTTGCTTACCGTTATAGACTCTAAAATCTCCAAAGCAAGAATACCTTCAGATATCTTCCCTCTGAGGCTGAGCGCCTCAAGCCAATGAAGAAAGTCGTTTTGGAGAAATTTATGAATTTGGTCGTTCGCGTAAAGTTCCCTATTACCAAGTTCTGTGTTTTCAAGCTCGATGTTACTTCGCTGAAGGTGGTATACCCAATAGCGACATGCATATTGCACATCGAGAGGAATACATTTCTCCACGACGCCATTCCCTATATCCATAGCGAGGGTACCAGGTAGTTGAAGATTACACATGTCCCTTTTTAGTTGTTTTGATATAAGTTGGAGACAGCTCACAAACAGATGATTGTGTAATTTGGGCTCGTCGATCCAAAACTCGGAATCGATGCATCTTTGGTGGTCCAGAAGAAAGTCACGGAACGATGGGTGGAGCAATCTATTCGGAGACTTCTCGCTATTTGGAACGTCCAGAACAGAATGCAGACACCTCAGTCTAGCTCGTACCTTATCCAACTCTATATCAAGCAATTCGGCTAGCCTAGCAGCAGGAAGAGGGTCGAATAAGATGACTATACTACCAATAATCTGTCTAGGTTGGCCATGTAGCTTCTCTCTATATCGCCTATAGCGATCGCCATGAGCGTTTGAGCGTTCCAAAATTCCAGTGTACATATCATCAAGCTCTCGGTAATCGTCCTCAAGAATAAAGGAAAGACCCTCATCCGGACTCCAGGATGGGTCTTGAATGAAACGACAGGCTGTCGAAGCGTAAATAAATAACCCGTTTGCCCTCTGGCAGAGAAGATCAATCTGACTATCACTCGGCCATCCCTCTGAGATACTATTTGCTGTACGGATATTTTCTAGCTCATGCTTGAGGAAAACAGATATATCATTCTGGACAATAGACTGGGATATATTATGGAGAACAAAATCCTGATGTGCAGCCTCGGGAATAGCACAGAAACCAAAGTGAATCGGAGTTTCCGGTCTGCTGGTTATAAAAACTCGCAACCGGATAGTATCCAGGGTTTTTGCATCTGCAAGAAGTCGAAGGATTAATCGAGTATCGTTGTCGCCTTCACACTCATCCAAGGCATCAATCACAAGAACGAATAGTTCTGACTGAAGCGATACCTCCTTCAGATTAGCCAGTGGCTGATAAATGAGATATTTCCATTGTTCATCGATGCCTCTCTGAGTAATATCGGGATTCTCCACTATGGCTCTGTAGACGTAGTATTTAAGAGTCGGTATCGTATTCGCTAGCTGGGCAGCGAGGCTAGTCATGAGTTTACCAGCATGGCTAAGATCCCCCCGACCTCTTGAAAAGAAGAAACTTGCTCCGAGCCTCTTCTGATCGGCGCAAGTGCGGGCAACTGTACGAGAAATGGTAGACTTGCCAGTTCCGGCCATGCCATTTAACCAAAAGATGCACTTGCCATTAGGGTTTTGGCTCCAAGTTATGATCTGCTGGAGGAGGTCGACTCTAGTGTTAGGCAGGCATTGATGTTCGTGCTCCCATAGTCGAGAGTTAAAAATGGCACCATAAGCTGATGGAAGTGTGGAAACATGCCTGTCCTGCTCATAGAGGTGCGTGTTCTATAAAAGTGACTTGAAAACAATGTGTCAGCACGATGTTATGTAGTTGAAAGAAGCATTACCTCAAGGCTGGCATTAGTTTTTTCCGACGCATCTACACAGCCTTGTATGAGCTTTTGAATGCCTTCACCAACACGAATAAGCAACTGGCTATGGAGATTTGGTCAGTCCGCAATTTAGCAGCTTATACAAAGTCTGTTTAGTTGGTCACCTCTGATCTGCATTTAATGCCATATTGATTGTTGTCTTGTGTCTTTCAAGTCTAGCAATGAAATCGTTCACGTCCTTTCTCTTAAACGGCCACTTTAAGGCTCGCATTCTTTGTTGGTTCATAGTCTGATGGGTAGGATCTAGACGGGTTTGAATGTCTACGAGCTGAGAAGTACATTCAGCGATAGGGATCGCCAGCGTATCGAGAACGGATTGATTCGTCGCATCTTGCCCCTCCAAATCGTGAACTCTTTTCAATACTTCGTGAAGAGCGGTAACTTCGCTATAAAGGCGCCCGGTATCACTTGTAGCGTCGTTGACTCCTGTGGCGTATTCGCGGCAAAGTTTCAGTATTCTATCAGATAATTGGACAATGGCGAAAGCGGATGCGGTGGCGCTGAAAGGATCCATAGTACATAATTCGCAGTAGTGAGTAGAAAGCGTGGGAGGCAGAATGAGGCACACTATCGCCGAGTGAGCTCCTATATAGGCGACGCTGGCAAATGGGCAAAGCTTATTTCGGTTATAAGCGGGGGGTAATATGAGATTAATCTGACCGTTGTATGAATACGTTGCCAATCCAAGTGTAGCTTAGAGAACCACCTCGAGTTCTTCCATCCTTGTGTCTAATCATTCCAGTCAAGCGGGAAATTAGGAGCTATGAATGCACGTGTAATGAACGCCATTCTTTATTCGCCAATCAGCGTCAGCCTGATGCTTATTTGCCATAGAGTGGATGCAAAACAAAAAACAAAAACAAGCCTGGTGGCTTATCGTGCATATGCACCCTCATCCAGCTCCACACCATCATCACGCCTCGTTTGCTGACTCTCATCATCGTAAATCTTTTTATTAGGGCGAACGCGACTACCGGTGGATATTCATGGGGTAATTCACCCTCGGAATGTCTTTAGACAGGGTGCTGGGGCTGTAGCGCAAATACTTCGCACGCATACGATCGAAGTTCGCAACCGTTCGTCCCGTCCAAGCAGAGCCATGCCCGATCCCGGGCTACGACTTTCCGGGCTGAGGATTCACGCCCGCTTTATCCCTAGGGCGTCGAGGTTCAGGACTACAACCCTGCATAGCCTTACAATCTTGTAAATAATGAGCTTCAAGCTGCATAATCTCAGCGCGATGGGAAAAACAAGCCGCCTATATTTACCCATCGATACGAAGCGGAACAACAGTGTTGGGAGTGCTGACTGGACCAGAAGATGCTGAATTATCCCCTGCTAGACAGTCGGAATTTCCGTTAGCGGGCTGGAATTCCTTCTTGCCGGCCGGAATCATACATACCCTAACACCGGTAACTTCTGCCAGGGCCCTTTAGTCACACTGAATAGGCCCTAGGGATTCTAGCCTCGGCCCGTGACGCCCTAGGCCAAACACAAGGTACACCCGACCTGGACGGTGGTGTTGGGCTCCGAAAGACGCTAGTCCGGATGGACGGTTGAGAACCCTGCATACGATGTGGCTACAATATTAACGCAAAACGACTGTATCCACTAAATAGATTATATGCATAATTACGTTGAGGGTTTGAAATTCAAGAAGCGATTAAGTTCATGCACCAATTATTTGTTACGTCATTGTGTGTTCATGTGCTGGTGGCGATGGTGGAGTACGAGACCCGAACATGCCACAACCTTCATAGCCATCCTCGTTTTCACCAAAAGCACTTGGATGATTATTTGTAATAATTAGAGAGTGTAACGTATAATAGTCCAAACCAGGTGTGAGGGCAACGGTGGCCGGGGTTGTGGTGCCGGTATTGGTGGACGGTGGTAGCAATTGGGCACCCATATATATGTCACCGTCCGAAGAACAAAGCAGCGAATGAGAAAACAGGATGTATGGTCGGGAAAACGTTCCGCGATATCGTACGCGAGAATTGCTTCGGCTCCCACCTCCGCGGTACAGCATGCGACGTCTGCTACCGGTGTGTCACCTCAAACTCACCACATCTCACTACATTTAGTGAACGGGTGATGTCTGTTATACTTCTTTTAACCCCTTGGGATATGATCTCAGTTCTTACGAGCACCATCATAATCAAATCGCCAATGTCATAGCCATCACCACCTCCACCAGCTCCATCTCTTTACCCGTCTGATATCTATATCTTTGGTAGTCACATTCCCATATCGTAACACTCGCCATTACCTAACTCCCCGCTACGCAAAATTCGTCCTTCAAAGACAGATTCCAACCAGATCCTAAATACCATTTGCAGCTACTCCCAGCTGTCATCGACTCCCTGTGGCTGCCTGCAGTCACTTCCGCCTCCCAATTTCCGCCTACCAACTGCAAGCTTCTTGCTGCAACTGGCAATCATTCATATCATTTTGATTGAGTGCGGTTGACTCAGTTTTGTAATTGATACAGTGGCGGTGGCGGGTGCTATGCTCACCCTATTTCGATATTTTAATTGTCAGGTAGACGACTGCAACCATGTCAGAGCTGTGGGAATCGTCCTGTCAGGGTAGCGTAAACTTATTAGGACACACACCATTAGTATAATTTGACCATTGAAAATTTGCCATATTACTTTTACGAGCAATTCACGCGGCACACCACTACATTGGTATTTCTCGTTGTTATGGCCAGTGTTCCTAAGCGGCGCGGCTGGCCACCGAGCCTCTTAGATATCTGTAGGCTGGCTAGCCCGGTGATTTAAAAGTAGGACAGGCCTGAATATCTTCGAGGCTTGCATACAGCCTGAATGCTGCATACAGCTGCATAAAACTATAAATGCCGGGCAAGCCTATGGATATCTAGCAGTCGGCCTGTGTATATTCGTGGCCTCATAAATCCTGCATGAGCTTGCATAAATCTGTGTAAATCTACGACAACCTGTAGAAATCCTGAATAAGTAACCCTTTGCAAAGGCTGCCTAAACCTACAAATCCTACCGAAGCCAACAAAGCGTGCATTGACCTATGCAAGCCTGAGAAACCCATATCGAAGCCTACAGAGTCTGCCAAAGAGCCTGGTTGGCCTGCGGGCGCCCACGGGCCGAGTGACCACCCATGCCCGCTTCAAATTTTTATATCGCTACCAAATATAGTATATTCTCCACACCCGCATTTTCCAAGACTTCATATATTCTACAGTATAAATAATATTCCCCAAGCGATTGCTGCAGTCTGAGATGTTTGAATTACTGAGCACCCTGCTAACACGGCAGTGGTACATCGCCTTTAGGCTCAATAAGAGAGGTAGCGAGTGAAAAGAGAAGTTCCGAAAGAAATCAGAACTACGAAAAATGTTTCGCTTTTATAGCAGCATCCATGCTGTATATAGATTTCTATGACCAATGAGGTACTAGCACACTACCTACCCTTCGCCTGTGTACGAGTAGATAGGCCTCTCCGCTACTTAAAACGGTCCCCACACCTCCATGACCGCTCAAAATTGCTTCGTCTGACACCCTTGTTATTCCTTATGCACAGAAGCTCACACGGCCCGAAAAGCCCTCGGGCCGGCCTGGCATGTTTCGAACGCTGTTGGGCGTAATGAAATTATATATAGGCACGGAGTTTTTCGCGCTTGCTGGAATGTGAATATTCTGTATCTACACTCTACTGACCACAATACAATGGCTTACTCTTCTTATTCAGCCACATGAGAAAACCCTCCTGACCTTATGACTGAGACTAACTTCGGATTTAACTTTACTCTCGATAAAGAATAATGATAGTAGTATTCTGAGCTTAGCGCTGGGTGGACTATTTACACCTACATTAACTTCTAATCATGTAGTATTCGATGATAGTATAGCTCCGAGTCAAATTCCATATATATAAGAAAATAAAAATACTAGGTATGGTGGCGGCTTCGCCGCCCCCTTCGGTAAAAAAGAATCCTAAACCACAAAACCCATGATATCCAGCCAGCCGAGAGCCAGCCCATCTAGATTGCGTCCAGCCAGCGCAGAGTTAGCCTGTCCAGATTACGTCCAGCCAGCCGAGAGCCAGCCCGTACAGCCAGCCAAGAGCTAGCCCGTCCAGGTTGCCACTTCATGCATACGGCCCAGGCGTCTTACTAGGGGTGTGGGCGCGTCCAGCGCCCACACCTAACAAGCCACCAGCCACTAACAAGCCACTAGCGGGCCACCTCATAGCCACGCTCCCACCCTCAGCTCCCCGCTCCCACGCTCAGCTCCCCGCTCCCACATCTATCCAACTTTGAGCTCAATTAACTCCATGTGTTTTACTTTAACCAGGATATTGTTTATATATGAAATGTAGTTAACAAGATGCTCTTTCATTTGCTTGTCTCCTCTTTTAGTTTCCTCTAATATTCAAGGAGTGGTTGTAGATTAAGTACAGTGGCTTAGACCCTACTTAGCAATGTTGATGCTGCTAAGCACTGCTTAGCACTGCTGGTGTTTTGCGTCAGGTAAATTATTTCTACCTGATGCTGAGATACATGTTGTATACCATCAGGTAAATTTTTTCTACCTGACACTTAGATACATGTCATACACCATCAGGTAAATCTTTTTTACCTGACTGTAAGGTACATCTGTGATGAGTGACAGCTTATGACTCAAATATAGAGACTGACCAGTTTACAACCAGTATCAGGCCAATGATAATCCCAAACCCATCTGTATATAGTATAGCTACTCTGTACCAAAGAGCTTTGAATTTAACCAAGGATTGGTGGACTTATGGGTTGACTGCTAAGGGAAAATAAGGAAAAGGAGAGCTATCTACCCCATATGATTTCTCCACCACTTGTGGTGGAATTCATTTCCCTTGCTGCCTGAGTCTCTTCAGTATGCTACAAGGCTACTTGAGTGCAGCTTGGCAGTTTCTAGGGACAATGAAATGTCACTTGGGCAAAAATTACCTGAGTTATGGTACTATAGAGGGTCTCCCACTTCAGCAATTAAGAACTAGTATCTATCTCAACAACCACCATCCGAAATCTGCCAAGACTGACATTAGTTGACAGCTAGCATATAGTATATGCTTCAATAGTATTACCAGTGAATTCCATTGACAATTGGTGATAAAACTGGGGGGTTAGGAGGTGGGCAAAATCCGCCAGCTTCATTGACTCTCACTCACATCGTCATCTTACTCAAAATTGGACCATTTGACTTTATTTTTAGATTGACATGTAGGCCTTGGAGTTGTCTATTATACTGCTCTCTATGATATTCTCTCCATTGTGTGGTTGTTGAGCAATTTGCAGTTTTGAAAGAAATTCCGGGATGTACAAGGTGCCCCGCTAGCAGCTTGTTGGGTGTGGGTGCTGGGTGTGCCCACGCCCCTAGTAAGGCGCCTGGGCTGTATGCATGAGGTGCAGGTTGTGCCAAGCCAGCTGAGAGCCAGCCTGTGCAGATTGCGTCGAGCCAGCTCGGATTGCTGACCAATAGCAGTTGTGAGAGCTACACTCAAGCAATGTGCCATGGTTCACTAATTATGACCGAAAAAGACCATCTGCCAACCAATGAGCATTCCGTAATTTGGCACAGTGATATGGTACTTACCACCATCAACCAATGAGAAGGCTTCGAGCCAACAAACAAAGTGTATATATATTAGATTTAATCGCAATCAGCATCCATCCCCACAGTACCGACTGCATTCAAGAAACGAACTAAGTATCAGACAGCATACTGGTTCCCATGCAATGACATCCAATATATGGAGTCACCGGGGATGTTACTGTAGAGATGTACTCATTGTGAGTAGTGCCATTAGTATTTCTTCAATTTAATACTTCCTGTGATATACTCAGTGATTTACAATTCTCTGTATCCTCTAACGAAGACACTATTGAAAATACAGAACTATCTACATTTGTCTTTACTAATATTGTACTTTCTTAAGTATTCTCCTTACGATAAGATGGTACTTTACAGATAAGAATAATGTGGTGTGTTAATAACTTTTAATACTTTTGTTATCTTTTGGTATCTAGAACGTTCAAGGGTTAGAACATGTCTAGAACTTTCTTTTTGGGTTTCGTTAGAAATGGTTTATCAGCGCTTATCTTTCGAATTCATCTAGATGTTTCTAATGTTTTCTATACGATTCCTTTGTTTAATAATGTACAGTTGAAGAGTTTTTCTTTACTGTTTTAGGATATTGTTCCGCGACTGTGGTCACAGACAATCACTACTTATTTTATGTATATATAAATACTGTTTCTCCGGTTAGAGAACAGTTCTTTAGACTTGCTCAGACGTTGATCAGAATACAATTATATCTCCTCTCGAGTCTTCTTTCTCATTATATGCTTGCCTTTCGAACAATTCTTAACTTCGTTATACTTGCTATATTATTACTTTGCATACTTCTTTTGAGATTCTAATAGATCTCTTTGGACTTTCGCCTGCACTATCGAATAGGTTATGAGCCTGGATGTGCGATACTGAATCAAATCCTAGCTACCCACCTTTGGCGCAGAATTTGTGCGACGTACATTCAGTTCCTGTCGAATATCAAGAAGTACCGGAACCCTCTACAACACCCCTTGGCTCACTACCACCTTCTCGTCTCAAAACACCAATGGCACCAGAAGCATCCTCCTCGAAGAATCCGATGTTCTCTTTCTCGGCTAGAGTCGACAAGAAAACACCAGTAAACGTTAAACTCGATAGTATCGGGAAACTTTCAGGTCAGGATAATTATCCATTTTGGAGTGCCTTAATGACAATAATCCTTAAGGGAATAAAAGCATATCAGGTAATGGTACATGGAGTTACCCCTGACGAGGGTGCTGATGTTACAGAAATAGACGCCTTTGAGCATCTTAAACATACCGCGTTGACCATATTCATACAGGTGGTCTCCCAAGAAATTTTGGAGAAAATTGTCCAGTTGGAGGACCCTCACCTAATGTGGACCTGGGTTCGCACTGAATACTATAGAGACTCAGCTTTCGCATTAGTCTCCCAGATCATGAATCTGGTCTCCCTTCCTACCCAATATTCTGGTACAGATTTACCAGGATTTATATTCAAATTTGAGTCCCAGTGGGTCCACATTATGAAACTTTTGAAAGCCTCATCTGATTCGTACCGAAAAACTTTTGCTACGTTCCTTAAGGAAGATATGGCCAAGAGAGATTTTCGGTTGGGTTTTTTGGTTAAAAACCATAAAAACGTGATCGATAATCCTACGACAAAAGATAGTCTGTCGTATGCTGATGTTGAGCAACAACTAATGGATATCGACACCTTCGAAAACGACAACAATTCTGCCCATTTCGTTTCCAAGACTCCAGACAATAAAAAGAAAGGAAAGAAATCGTACAAAAATCCCTCCTCCTCCTCCTCCTTGAAACAATGCACCTGGTGTTCAAAACATAATCACGGATTATCCGAAGGACACTCCTGGAATGAATGTTTTTGCCTTCAAAAGATGAATAAGGAACAGAAGGAAAATGAAGAAAAGGATAAAAAAGAGGAAGCAAATGTTACCACAGAAGAAAAAGTAAAATCCAATTCCTTCTACATTGACACGGCATGTACCTTACACATGAACCGTTGTGCAGAACGTCTCCTCAACTACTCGAATTGTTCTGGATTTGTAAAATCCAGTTCACAAAAGAGCAGGGAGATAGTTGGCAAGGGCGACATGAGAATGAATTGTGTTCTGAGAGATGGATCGGTTTCTTCTTTTTATGTTCGTGGTGTTTTGCATGTTCCTGATTTGGCTCATCCTTTGATTTCTTGGAGGAAGTTACGCGAAAAAGGTTATACAGAGTTTGGAGAGGGGGATTATATTTCAATTAACAAGGGAATAAAAGTTGTGTTTGAAGCTGCTTTTGACGGAAATTTGTTCAAACTTCCTGAGACATTACATTCTGCCCATATTGCTTATGATTTTTGGCATCAAGCACTGGCAGATCGCGCACCATCAACAATGGATACGTCGCGACAGTTATATTCCAATGCAGATCTACTAAAATGACTGATAAATTACGTCTGCTTCTGCTGTGCTAAAAGCAAAATGACTAGGACCACTCACAAAACAACTTCGAAGAAAAATAGGAGTAAACTGGATCTTGTTCATTCCGATTTGAGCGGACCTTTTCCAGTTCCGTCATATGGTAATTCCCTTTACTATATGACTCTAATTGATGACGCTACTAGGGTTGCGTGGGTTTGATTTATGAAACAAAAATCCGAGACTACTAAAATAATCAACCACTTTGTGGCAGAAATGGAAGTTCAAAACCATAAGACCCCTGCAGCGTTTCGAACGGATAATGGAGGGCAGTATGTTACCACAGACTTGAAAAAGATTGTCAGCTCCAAAGGAATTATACATGAGTTTACCTCTCCTTATTCCCCAGAATCAAATGGAGTTGCAGAACGTCTTAATCGGACAATTGGAGATTCACTAAGAGCTATGCTTGAACGTGCCTCCGTGTATGATAAAAAATTATGGGCTGAAGCAGTGTTATCCTCAGTATATATAAAAAATTGACAACCTCATACTGCGATAAAGGATCTAACTCCTTATGAGGCTTTTGATGGCTCGAAGCCATCGATCCAGCATCTTCAACCTTTTGGGAGAGAATGTTATATCCATGTTCCTTATCAGAAACGAAAGGACGGAAAGAAAATTTCCCCGAGGGCACAAAGGGCTATATTTACCGGATACACCAACACCATTAATCATTATAGAGTGTTCTTACCTGATACAAAAAAGACCATAGTATCAGCGGACATTTTCTGCCCCCCTCTTATGATAGAAGGGGCTATGCCCCTACTACCTCGTCAACCTCTCATTTCAACAAAATCACTATAAACATCACGTGATTATACCTATACTAATAAAGGAGAATCACTGGATGATTTGTGGAGAAATTGGATGAGAGAAAATCCACAAGATGCCAATGATCTATTCGATAATAATCATCCAGTTATTAATCGATTGATCATGGCTGATTTTAGAAGTGCAAAAGGAGATGAGTATCTTGAAGCACGCTATTGGGTTTACGACGATAACGATATGGCTTAACGTGAAGCCCTACCAACTGAACCAGTTGAAGACGATATAGAAAGTTTCGAAGGATCAGTACGAACAGCAATTGCTGACGACTACTTCTTCGAAGAAGAAGAAGAACATCAAAATCCAGATCAACAATCTCAACTTCCATTGGGAAATGTCGGTCTTCCTCCTCCACGACCTATGACGCCACCACCGATTCCACTTGGTCAGGTTGTCATCCGTGCTGGAAGAATAGTCAACCCACCTGAACGTTATGGTTTCGAGAACCAAGGTCCCGAAGTTACCATGCGCGATGCAACTCCTCGATCTTCTACTCCGGAAGTAATTCTTGAACGACTTGAAGGAAGCCAGTGGGCAAAATTAAGTGTACTAATAATAGACGAACGAAAGTCTTACTGACAGGCCAAAGTGTCACCACAATGGTCAGATTAGAAGAACGCAATGGATGATGAATTAACGTCACTTAAGGAAAATGATGTTTGGAATGTCATCCCGAAACCAGTTGGAAGGAAGATTGTTCCGAGTAGATTGGTATTTAAAGCCAAAGGAAATGCTCAAGGAGGTGTTGAACGATATAAAGCACCGATAGTGGCCAGATGATTCTCTCAAATTTTAGGCCTGGATTACGATGAAATATTCGCCCCCATTGTTCATTACAATTCTCTTCGACTTTTGTTGGCTATATCAGCATGTAAAGGATGGCGACCTAGGCAACTGGACGTCTAAACTGCATTCTTATATGGGATTTCGAAGGAAGAAGTATATATGGATCTACCAGAAGGCAGTCAGATAGACGGAATGGTAGCAAAGTTAAAGAGGTGTATATACGAATTGAAGCAATCTCCAAGGGAATCGTACTATCGGTTAATAGAATACCTATGACCTTTTGGATTTGCTATCACTGCTTGGTACCCATGCATTCTTGTCCCCGAATCTGGGGACCTGTTTTTGGCTATATATGTGGATGATGGCACCCTTTTTTGAGCTACTGGAGAGCTGAAAGAGCAAACCGTTAACGTGTTGAAGACCGAGTTCAAGGTCAACGACATAGGAGAGCTTAATTGGCGTCTGGGAATCCAAATAACCTTTACAGACGATGGGATCACTTTATCCCAGACTAGATTCATCGACAAGATTCTGAACCGTTTTTCGATGCAAGACTGCAAGCCCGTCTCGACTCCTATCAACTCAAACCATCTGTTGAAGGCATTTAGCGAAGACGATGAGTGTACCGATGCAACTGCATATCAACAAATAATCGGATCGTTGATGTATTTAGTTACTGGAACTAGACCTGACCTCTCGTATACGAATACCCATCTTTTTCAATTTCATTCGTCTCCCTCCACACAGCATCTTACTGCGGCTAAACGAGTGTTCCGATATCTTCAAGGAACAAAAGAAAGAAATCTCTTTTATCACTGGAATAACCAACTCAAATTGACCGCTGTTACGGATGCATCTTACGGCAATTGCCTCGATACAAGATGAAGCTTTTCTGGGTATATTTTTCAACTTGGGAATGCCACGATTTCCTGGAGCTGTCGAAAACAAAGGTCCGTTGCTACTTCCACTTATGAAGCAGAGTATATGGCACTGGCGATGACGACAAAACATCATCTGTGGTAAAAACGAGGAACTCAACAGTTATTGAAAATGGATATACCTACGGCTGTGTGTTGCGAGAGTAATGCTGCTATAGATGTGGCATATAATCCAAAACTTAACGACCGATCAAAACATATCGACATTGTGTATCACTTTACTCGAGAATAAATCGATCAAGCAAACATTTCTGTTCTGTACGTACCTTTGGAAGAAAATTTGGCGGATGTATATACAAAGGGAATGACGAGATATGTGAACGACCACTTATGCTTAAAAATATTTGGATCAAAGTGAGAAGGGGTATTGAAAATACAGAAGTATCTACATTTCACTTTACAAATATTGTACTTTCTTAAGTATTCCCCTTACGATAAGATGGTACTTTACAGATAAGAATAATGTGGTGTGTTAATAAGTTTTAATACTTTTGTTATCTTTTGGTATCTAGAACGTTCAAGGGTTAGAACGTGTCTAGAACTTTCTTTTTGGGGTTTCGTTAGAAATGGTTTATCAGCGCTTATGTTTTGAACGCGACTAGATGTTTCTAATGTTTTCTATACGATTCCTTTGTTTAATAATATACAGTTGAAGAGTTTTTCATTACTGTTTTAGGATATTGTTCCGTGACTGTGGTCACAGACAATCACTCGTCATTTTATGTATATATAGATACTGTTTCTCCGGTTAGAGAACAGTTCTTTAGACTTGCTCAGACATTGATCGGAATACAATTATATCTTCTTTCGACTCTTCTTTCTCATTATATGCTTGCCTTTCGAACAATTCTTAACTTCGTTATACTTGCTATATTATTACTTTGCATACTTCTTTTAAGATTCTAATAGATCTCTTTGGACTTTCGCCTGCACTATCGAATAGGCACCCACATATAAAGATGGATCCATTCGAAACACAAACAAGCATCTCGATATCTCGATATTGTTCATCGAGTCCGGTACAGGAACGGCTCAGTGCATTGGACAAACGGCAGGACTGATCATGAGGGAGATGGATTGAGAGAAAGAGCAGAACCAGAACAAAATTTCGAATATTCATTTGTTGCAGTTGTGTTTTGGCATGTAATAATGAATTATGACTGTCGCTGGAGGATGTTTCATTCTAGTGTCAACAAAAGGCTTGGATTTTGGCGGCCGGCCTAGTCCAGTTTTTGAGGTTGCCACTAGTGTAGGCCAAGCCCAGATTTATGCAGGTCGGCCGGACTGGGACACTTAGGAACACTGATTAGGGCGGAATTTCGAATGGATAACTGTGTGCTATGGGGTGTTATTCATATTATGAGTATGCAGGCTTCCCAATAGTCCGTCCCGTCCGTCTAAGTCCTTGCCCGAGACTAGACGAAAGTTTCGGGGCTCAAAATTTTTGGATTGGACAGACCAGGGCACTCTAAGACAAGTCTACAGGACTGCAGTCCCTACAGTCTACTAATTGGCATTCACACAGAAATTGATATTCAATTTAATGAAGCTTAAAATCCCCGATTCGGTTCAAGTTCATCTCGGCTGAAGATTTGTTCCGGGATGTAGTGTCCCTGAACTCTCATTCCCAAGCTGGATATACTATATCCGACCCTGGTCAAGACTATGGTCATCTGTATCGAGCCCTGGTCTTGGAGATTTCTGCCTAGGACGGACCAATCCCTCCATACTCATGCCCTTCACAGGACGACGATGTCGAAACCCGAAAGACTGGAGTCTGGACGGATGGTTGGGAACCCTGTGAGTATGAAGACAGGGATATTGTCGTTTTCACAAGTTATGACTGTCACGGGATATTATGGAAACTCATATTGCCCACTTAGTTTGCGTATACGACTATGATCAGGGTAGGGGATACTGTCTACCTCTATGAGTTGGTTATACAGATAAGACCAGAGGAAAATACTATATGTTAAACTGTAGAATACTATGCACGGTGCCAAAAGACTTCGATCATAAGCAAAATCACATTTTCAACGGATATACGGACTCAGGGTGGGCAAGCGACGGCACTGATCGGAAGCCTCAAGGGGCTATACTATGCTGGGCTTCTATGCTGGGCTTTGTACTTCATACGTAATCAGTAATCAAAGAGCGTTTTGTATGAAATTTTTTTGCCCTGGTAATCGTAATCAAGAGGAGAATGAGTTCAGCGATCTGTAATTATTGTATGTGTACCTGCATCGTGAGTCTCAGGCCCGTTTGCTGGCTCTTAAACAGTTGGTGTTTCGTATGAGGATATGCAAAGAGAGCGGCTCATATCAGTGCAAATGGATAGGCAAACGAATATGATAAGGAGAGGGATATGGATACGGATATGGGAGTCATGTCTGTATATATAGGGGCCTTGGGCTCTCGAGATCAGTCAATCAACAAGTCTTTCTAGCATCCAAAGTAACAGTAATCATACGCTGCAGCGAATGCCATCCTGAGAACCTCAGTACTATAATAATAATGCACTCCCACTGCACACAGGAGTTGCTAAAGGGGCAATACTGTTCATTGTCCACTCCAGCTGTGCTATCCATTATCCACCACTGCCTTTTCGTTCCTACCCCCATCTTTATGCTTCGCGACATACCTACTGTAATCACAATCCGCAGTGTGTGGCCCAACAGGTGTAAGCCTGCGTGGTATGAATCCATTCACCATGTAATCAACCCCCCCGGTATGAAGCACAGCCCGGTACAGTATATGCACCTCCAACTGTACCATATCTTGGAAATTACGGAAACAAGACTCAGTCGCTTTGAATGCAGAATACTTCGGAGTCGAGTGAAGGAAGATGGCTACACCGTTTGGAGTTCAGGCGAAATGCGGCTAGCAGAGCAGAACGCCGCTAGTCCCATGGGGTGGAACGCGGCTAAAGTCGCAACGCGCCCCCAGTTGCAGAACACCGCTGTTGAAAGGCCTGTATGAAACACCACAACGCATTGCAGCATGCAACCCTAACCTACCACAACTCCAAGTCCGTGGTTATCGACGCGCCAATTCTTTCAGCCTTAACCTACCACCGACAACCAACCATCTACACAGGCACCCCTCTCAACCACAGTATTCGCCTACCCCCAGCCTCTCCCTCCCCTCGCCTATTTCGAAACGCCTCCTCGACGTCTACCGCTGGAACGGGCATTTTCTTGCCGCGCTAGACATCTGCATCGTCTTGAACTCCTGTGGCGCGTCTCCCTCCATTCCCATAAATCGCTACCCTCACCCAGCGCAAACTACACTGCCACTTCTAATTCTTCTCCCTCCTCCACCTTACCTTACTCGGCCAATATTTGCGCGGCTCTCTCCCTATCGAGTCAAGTACCAATCCTCGTCTCTAGTATTAATATAATCGTCCCCCCTGCGCGCCTGTAGGCCCTCTTTAGCCTCGCTCGCTCCTACACATCCAGTGCCGTCTCAATAGTCCTATCGCTCTCCCGATCCTTCCACCACCTTCTCGATACCCCGTATCCCTATCACCCAGTGTCTATATAATGCTACCGACTCCTCCGACAGCCCTGGGTAGAGGTACACGTTACCTTTCTTAAGTGTTTCACACCGGTTCTTCACTGAGGGGAGTATATGGACTTGTAGCTTCCTGGACCTGGATGCAGGGGAACGGACAGGTGGTAAGGCCAAATTTTCAGCGGGGGGTTACAGGAGAGGATTTTGCGGTTGAGGCGGGGTGTTTCCTGGCGCTTACGCAAGAGGACGTGGGGAAGCAAATTGTGGTAAGTGTTAGGAAGGATGGGGTTCGGATGGTGAAGGCAGAGATTGGGGAGGGGTATCTTAGGGAAGTAAAGGAGGGGAGGGTGGAAGAGGGCGTGGAGATAATGGTTTTAAAGGTGTGGAATCTGGAGATGCTAGAGGAGAGGGATGGGTTTGCTGAGGTGTATTTGGAGGTGTTACACAGTGCAGTGCACAATATCCAGAGTCCTGACATTATGTAGCTTATAGTTGCGGTCAACTCTATGCTCTGTGAAACTCGTCAGAAGATCAGTTTCTCATCAGTGGCAGGAAACGTACTTAGTAGTACTGGAAATGCAGTAGGAAAGTGCACCAGGGAATCCTGGGAAGGGCACTTACCAAGCGTACTTGGAAACGTGAAGCGGTCTTGACAATAGCGCAGGATATGGGGTGACGGATTTGGAGAGTATATATATGGGAGCACCCCTGGTATATAGAGAACTCTGTATGCTTTTACTCAATAGAATAGGCGACTTCTTTCGCCTCCGAATGGACGAGTCTGTACGAGTACTCAGACTCCCATACAAATCCACAATGTCGTGGATCTGTATATTCGCCTTCCCTAGGTACTCTTTCACTTCTCAGACCCTGTTCCAACTCTCCTAGAGCCAAATTGTCTTTCTTTGTGGGAATCGTTTGGATACCTACGAAAGGTGTAAAGGAGACCTCCGTCCCTCCTGACTCCCTCAGTTTGCTACAGCGCGCTTGACTCTTGCTCTCAGCAGTGTTCCGAAGCGGTTAAATTGACCGCTCGGCAATCTACACACTGACAGATTGGTCAGATGCGGTCGAGATTTCGAAAGCCGCACTTGGCATAGACCGGCCCGACTCAATGAGGCAGATATCTACAATATTTATTAAGTCTTGGGACATCTACGCCAAGGAATATATACATAGTCTTTGAAGATATCTGGCGTGTTGGAAATGGGAGCGGGCGCTGTGAGAAAGTCCAAAAGCGATATCAGGCAGATCACCTAGACTTCTGCTGTGTATCTACCACTGTGTATCTTGATTTCCTGCCGCAGTGTATCTGCCACAGTGTATCCGCCGTTGTGAAATCTGCCGCAGTGTATCCGCCGTTGTGTATCCGCCACTGTGTCTACTGTGTTGTATATCTACTACTGTATCTGCTGCTGTTCATCTACCACAGTGTATCCGCTGCTGTGTATCTGCCGCCATGTATCCGCCGCTGAGTATATTGTGTTGTGTATCTTGAACTACCTTTGAATATCCGCCGCTGTGAATATGTATCCTGACCTGGTACTGTATATCTGGCTGTATATCTGTCACTGTATATGTATCTGCCATGGTGTATCTGCCACTGTATCTGCTGTGTTGTATATCCGCTGCTGTATCTGCCGCTGTGTATCTGTATCCTGACCTGGTACTGTATATCTGGCTGTATATCTGTCACTGTATATGTATCTGCCATGGTGTATCTGCCACTGTATCTGCTGTGTTGTATATCCGCTGCTGTTTATCCCACGCTGCTATCCGCTGCTGTTTATCTGACACTAGTATCCGCCACTGTGTATCTGCCGCTGTGTATCAGCCGCTGTGGATCTGCCGGTGTGGATCTGCTGCTGTGGATCTGCCACTGTGTATCTGCCACTGTGTATCTACCGCTGTGTATCCGCCCCTGTGTATCTGCCCCTGTGAATGTGTATCTTGATCCGGTACTGTATATCTGGCACTGTATCCGCCGCTGTGTATCTGCCACTGTATATCTGCCACTGTGTCTGCTGTATCCTTGAGAATGATCGAGTACAAAGAGAGATTGAATTATCTATCGTATAAAAGTGATTGTCTGCCGAACTATCTAATGGTAGAATCCATGCCTTTATATGCCTAAAAAATTTGAAGTTCGCTGGAAATGGTAGAGTGGCGCCGGCAGTGGCGAATGGCGGGTGGCGAGTGAAAATTTGTGAATGAGTCTACACAAATGACTCAGTGCATTAGCAAGCACTTTCCAATCCTTTCTAGCAGCTTCAATGGTATTCTAAAAACTTATAAGTCTTCGGGATAAATCCTGAGTCAACATGTGGATATTCGCCACTGTACCCGCCACTGTACCCGCCACTGTATCTGCCACTGTCACACGCACCACGTGGCAAGTTCGCCCGACCAATGAGAATGCTTCGAGCAGACAAACCAAGTATATAGCTATTAGATGACAAGGCCAGATTAGCCGCTCCGCCATCGGGCGAACTCGGGCGCGGGGTTAAGCGGATTTCCAATATGGCGTTTACAGAAGATACTCATAGAAACCGCACACTATCTGACGCTAAAGCTCACTGGCAGTGCCGGGAAAGCTGTATATAAAGGTGGATATCCCAAACACTGGGATATACTGCATACTACGTTTCCAGAGCATGCAATGGTAGAAAAAGGGGGCTCACTACTCTTCTGCTTGTAGCCGAGCCGTACGATCGTACTCACCGGAACTCACTCGACTATCCATAGATATCTGTTACGAATGTAAAGCGGATTAAGTCTATTCTACTATCTAAGGAAAAGCTCCGTCTTTATATACACGAGAGCCTGGAACACCATGGAAGTCCATGGAAGCTCACGGTTGCAAATACCAGTGGCGGTGGCGAGTGAATGCTTGTGGATGAGTCTAAGACTGTGAGTCCATAGCCTGTGAGTCAATTCGGCGATCTCAGTATACGGTACGAGCACGTACGTACTCATCTAAATGTAGAGACGGCTGAGCTCCGTCAGCCCGTATCGGAGCCAGCTCGTCAGCCCGTATGAGAGCCAGCCCCGTCAGCCCGTATGAGAGCCAGCCCAGTCAGCCCATATAAGATCTATTTATGCAACAGTATGGCCGGCAGTCTCCATTGAGTGATGCGTTGTGATCAACACAATATTATTCCACCCCAGACACAGGATAACCTCAACAGCGGATTGGGCGGATCCGCGAATGGGTCACCCATTAACGGAATCCGTGAATGGGGTAGCAACATTGCATATATGGTAGCTATCACGACCAACACAAACTGTTGCATGTATACTTAGAACATCAGCCTCAGCCTCCATGATGTTGACTACGGGATTTAGCCCGCAGGCCATTGGGACTAAGGCATGCACAAGACTTAGCGGGCTTGGGACGGAGTTATCTTCCCGCCAACCTCGGGCTTGGTGCGGTGCCTATCTCCCCGCGAGCCTCGGGCCTGATTAGTGCTTTTCGCTTAGTGATTCGCTCTTAGTCATTGAGATGATTTCTTTCCTTATATATGTCTATCTTCTTCTCTCTCTGTACGATAGACAGTTCAATCAACATCATCTTTCTCTCCCTCCTTTGATTGTCTCATCACATGAGACTGATACGAGCTGATGGCTGAGTACGAGCTGATGCTAGAATACGGGCTGATGGGAGTTGGCCGAGGCCTCGGCGGTACGAGGCTCGGCACGGTACACGAGACTACTGTATATATACGGGCCTTCCTCCCGAGATAGATCAAGCAAGTCAATCAAGTCAACAATCTTCATCACACAAAAGTAACACAAACACCACCACAGTGTATCATTGTCTTAACCTATCATTGCAAACAATCACCATAGCCATCTTGTAATACAAAAATTATGTCTCTTGCTACCAGTGCTCTGAAACTTATATACATTGAACAATAATGTTTTGCTACTGTTGTAAACGATAAGAAAATCTAGTAATGAGGGCATGCCAGCAGTTTATTTCATAAATCAATTCTGTACATTGCACAGAGCATTGCTGCATGTTATGGAGTTGCAAATTTTTCGTGTGGTGAGAAATTGTGAGCCGTTGCCACCGGATTCCGTGGTTTGGGCATCCTATTTGCCGATCACACGGAGTTCTACCCCATCCGCAGACGGGGTGAATCCGTGAATGGGGCGGAACAATATTGCTGCATCTGAACCCATTCACCTTGTTACAAACTGCGGCAACACACTTTCAAGGTCATGCTGATGGACTTACAACCGTTTGTAGTCGTTTTTGATTATTGCAAGCACGCATGAACCTGGGGTACTATTCTGACACGTCCGTGGAATCGCCCCATCCATGGACAGGCAGTACAATCCATGGTCAGGGCGGTTCGACAATGCTACTACCATTCATGAACCCATGAATGGGACCAGTGAAAAATATGCAAATTAAATTTGCGTCACTAAGAGGATCCGGACTATCGAGAGGCAGTAATTTAATTGCTGGTATACGTAATGTTAGCGGAGTGAAATAATTGCAGATGAAGTCAGGAAAACCGGTAGCAAAGCTAATAATATTTCTCTATTCATGTGAAAAGAAAGTAGTAGCGAAGCAATGCCATTTGTTTATTCATTTATATAGAAGCGACGCGAAGCCAACTGACTTGCAAAGCAGATATATAGAAGCGAAGTGAAGCCAATGGACTTGTAAAAGAGATATTCAGTAGTACTCATTTATAAGCAAAGGTACTTTTTTAATATTTTATTTGCATATTTTTATTTGTCCCATTCATGGATCCGTAACCGCCCTGTCAATGGACGGTACTGCCCATCACAACAGTTCAGAACTATTTGTTAAGGTTAGACCTCTCAACCAGTGAAATTAGTTAGAGATCTAATCAAAATTATACTATACGAAGAATTTTTCAGCCTAAATTCCCAGAGTTTGTTTTCGTCCTCAAGCTGCAATTTAAAGTTTTCTCATAGGGCACATGACAACGCATCCAGCTACCCCAGCTGACGCACCATCGTTATTAGCAGAATTATTGACGGTTTCAAAGACAGGTTGAAAGTATATATGTGTCAGCATATCGGTATGGGTTGACTCTAGCAATTCTACACGTACGTGGCCATTTCTGGTAGAACTTAACGTGGTCTGCAAGTTGTAGGTACACAATCGGAATTTCTCCCAATAGTGTTGACATAAAGGCGCTAAGGGAGCCTGAAATGTAACCTCATAAAGACACCTACAAGAAGGGACGTTTCTACACCAAATTTGAAAATACGGTTAAGTCTCGTTTCAAGGTTAAGGGTTCTACCGTGGAAGTAAAAGGCACCATGATAATAGCTCTGGACATGTAACTTTGTGATAAAGTTTCTGGCGCCTTTTCTCGTCGTAACTTATCTGGTGCCTTTGCTGTTGCCATTCCTCACCATGCCTTTTTCTGTGCTCTTTCTCTCCGTGTCTTTCTCGCCCTGCATTTTGTGCTCTTTCTCTCCTTACCTTTTCACTCCGTGTCCTTTCACTCCGCACCATATCTTTTTCCATGCCCTTCCTCACCGTAACTTTTTCTCACTGTGTCCTTTCTTTCTGTGTCAGGCTGTCGATTCTCTCTGTCCCTTTCTCTGCAAGTAGTTTCTGTCCGTGTCGATTCTCTCGGTGCTCTTTCAGTACTCAGTGCTGTTCTCTCAGAATCTACCACAACTATCACGTTATGTGGCTCTGGCCTTGAGTGTTACCATAACCATCCTGCCCGTGTTCAGACTGTAATTGCGCCGCTGCGTTGCAGTATAACCCGGTGTAATGATGGTGCAGCAGTGTCGAAGCAGAAGTGTAACGAATGTAGCCGTAAGGGTGGGCGTAGTGGTGGCGGAAAAGTTAAAGCAGGTGGCAGTAGTGGTAGTAGTAGTGGTGGTGATGGTGGCGATAGGTTTTGTAACAGAAGCGAAGGTGCCAGTGCATCGGTGAGCAGCCGATTAAAGTACTATACTTTATGGGAAGAACATAAACGATATATAAAGCAACATTTGGAAAAGGCACTCAGTAAACGGTACTTCAGATAACTGTACTGCCTTTTTAACAGAATGTGAAACGGAAGAACAAATGGATTTGGTAAAATCAAAAGAAGATCCGAAACAATAAGATGATGAATGTAACGAAGTAAAGAAGAGTTCGAAACAAGATCATATAATGCTGTAAGGTGGAGGTATTGAGCAAATATTATTATATTCTTATCGATGTCAGAGTAAGTGTAAAGAACTGTTCTCTAACCGGAGAAACAGTCTCTATATATACATACAACAAGGAGTGATTGTTTGTGACCATGGTCGCGGAACAACATCCCAATACAGTATTGAAAAACTCTTCAACTGTACATAATTATAAACAAGAACTGTAAGGAAACCAGTACAACAATCCACACATGTTCTAGATGATAAGCGCTGATAAATCCCTTTCCAATGGAACTAAAAAGAAGGTTCTAGACAAGTTCTAACTGGAACTTTCTAGACAACTAAAGATAACAGATAACAAAAGTATTAACACACCACATTATTCTTATCCGCAACAACCTTCCATATTTATGGAGAATAAAATGAAAGGTACAAATATTAGTAAGAGAAATGTAGATACTTCCGTATTTTCAATACCCCTTCTCCTTTTATCCAACTATTTTTGAGCATATGTGGTCATTACCATATCTCGTGATTCCCTTTGTACATATATCTGCCCAATTTTCTGCTGAAGTTAAATATATAACTGACCCATTTCCTTTATCAATTTGTTCTCAAGTAAAGAGATATGCCCCATCGATATGTTTTGATCGGTCATTAAGCTTTGGGTTATATGCCACATTGAAAGTGGCATTGCTGTCACAAACCCGTGCTGTCTGTATATCCTGTTTCAATAACTCTTGAAGTCCATGCTTTAACCAGAGGTGGTGTTTTGTCGTCATAGGATGTGCTATATACTCAGCCTCACATGTGGAGGTAGCAACGGACCACAGTTTTTGACATCTCCAGGAAATAATTGGGTTTCCAAGTTGAAATATATATCCCGAAAAGCTTCTTCTTGGATCTGAACAATTGCAGTAAGACGCATCCATATATGCCGTCATTTTAAGTTGAGTATTCCAAGTATAAACAAGATGTCTATCCTTCGTTCCTTGAAGATATCGCAATACTAGTTCGGCGGTTGTAAGATGCGTAACCAAGGGAGATGAATTGAATTGAGAGAGGTGTGTGATTGTATACGCAAGGTCAGGTCTAGTCTCAGTAAATAACATCATCATTGATCTGATCATTTGTTGATATGCAGTTGTATTGGTACTCTGTTCATGTACTTAAATAGCTTTCAACCGATGGTTAGGGTCGATAGATGAGGAAACTGGTTTACAATCTTGCATTGAAAAATAGTTCAGGATTTTATTGATGAATGTCTTCTGGGATAGAGTGATCCCATCGTCAGTAAAGTTTATCTGGATTCCTAGAAGCCAATCAAGCTCACCCATGTCGTTAACTTTAAACTAAGTTTTCAATACATTAATGGTTGGCTCTTTTAGTTCTCCAGTAGCTCCAAACAAGGCAATATCGTCCAGTTATATAGCCAAAAACAGATCGCCTGATTCGTGAACAAGAATGCAGGGATCCCAAGCAGTGACAACGAATCCAAAAAGTCATAAGTACTCTATTAACCGATAGTACCATTCCTTGGGCGATTACTTCAATCCGTAAATATGCCTCATTAATTTTCCTACCATTTCATCTAACTGGCTGCCTTCCAGTAATCCCATAAAAACTTCTTTCATCAAAATCCCATATAGGAATGCAGTTGTGACATCCAGTTGCCTAGGTTGCCATCCATTGCATGCCAATATAGCCAATATAAGTCAAAGAGAATTGTAACGAACCATGGGGGCGAATATTTCATCATAATTCCGGCCTGAAGTTTGTGAAAATCCTTTGGCAACTAACAGTGCTTTATATTGTTCGACTTCTCCTTGAGCATTTCCTTTGACTTTAAATACCCATCTACTTGCGTCAATTTTCCTTCCGACTGGTTTAAGAAGTATGTCCGAAACATTATTTTCCTCTAGTGACTTCAATTCGTCATCCATTGCATTCTTCCAATCTGACCATTTAACCGACACTTTGGCTTGTCGGTAAGACTTTGGTTCTGCTATTAGAAGTACACTCAAATCCACCCACTGACTTCCTTCGAGTCCTTCCCCAGGTTCATTTTGCAGAGTAGGAGGTCGAGGAGGTGCATTGTGAATGGTAACTTCGGGACCTTGGTTCTCAAAGCAATAACACTCTAGGGAATTAACAATTCTTCCAGCCCGAGTGACGACCAGTCAAAATGGAATTGGCGGTGACGTCATAGGGTGTGGTGGAAGAAGACCGATGTTACGGCTGAAAGGGATTTGGGATACGATCGGTCACATTTGTTTAGGCATGCAGGAACTGCGGATATACGATAGGTTACATTCGTTCAGGTACACAGGAAAAGGTGCAGGAACTGAGGGAAAAGAGATCACTCATGTAGTAGAAGCGGGGACGAAGGTTCTACAAGAAGGTAAGGGATTGGGAATGGTGTGATGGTAAGAAATGGAGATAAGAATGAGATGAGGACATAAGAAGAAGTGTTGCGACTTCGGATGTTGTGGGGTGGTTGCATTGATAAGGTAGAAGGCAAGGGTGTGTAAGGTTATGAGCGATGATTCGGATGGTACTTCGGAGCATGAGGAATGGTTCGAGGGCGGCAGACGAAGTGTATATCAAGAGAGATTGTTGTCACAGCCCGAAGGAATCGGAGATATCATGGGTTACAACCGTACAGGTACGGAAGAAGGTATGCAGGAATCAACGAGGGGCAAGTCACACATTTACAGGAAGTGGGGACGAAGGTTCTAGAGGAACGCAAGGAACCGGAAATGGTGTAGGAGTAATGTAAATGATAAGGATAAGATGAGGACGGAGAAACAAGTGTTGCGACGTCGGATGTTGTGGCGTGAGTGTTTTGATAATGAAGTTGGGAGATGTTGTGTAAGAATACGAACGAAGATTTGAATGGTACATCGGAGCATGGGGAATGATTCGAAGGTAGCAGACGAAACTGTATACAAAGAGAGGTTGTTTGGTGTTGGAGGATTTCCTTTTCTTCTCTCTTTACACGTTCTCTTGTATAGCAAACAATAGTACGACTTTGGAAACATTCTTGACTCATGTCATTTGATTTCGTTCCTCGATACACACTTCCAGTGCAGCCTAGCAACATCCACATCACCTGCGCACGACCCCACCCGTTACATTAGAACCAGTCTGCGATAAAACGCACCTGATAGCGGATGTTTTGTCAACATTGCCTGACCCCTTGCCTTGATTTGTGTTGGTACTTCGTTGAAGAAACTGACAGGTATATTTTGATCTGCGGCTATTGCAGTTTCGAACTAAGACATGTGCATGTACCTGCACCGTTCGAACGGTTGTAGATAGTGCCACGAACCTTGCTCCTCTTCCCGTTGGGTGTTTCTAGGACCCGAACGTTACTGGATTCATATCTGCGACGATTGCGTTGATATCTGCAGACAGCTTACCGGATTTAATATCCGACATTTCCCCCATCGATCACCATACTTGAAAGCGAAAGTACGATAGCAACTGTACATCCCGAACAAATTAGTTTGATCTTGCCGGAACACACTGCACCTTGTCCAAACCCGAACCCCTGAACGCCTTCAAAAGCATCGAAGGATTATCGGACATGGAGGTAGAACAGATCTGCCTCCCCGCCATTTTTTGGGAGCAATCCGTAACTTCCTCCCCGTGGAATCTATACTGGACATAAGCCGCCACATACAGAGGAGGCTTGGACATTGACGATCCAGTATTTGGAAACAGCTGGACTAGGTATTGGGGAGCCCATTCCTGGTTTAACTGTGACATAGATACCCCTTGTTGGTGCGAGGGACACAATTGCCGCGGAACCCACGAAATAGAGGGACGCGCACCAGCAGCAGGAGAAACAGCAAAACCCCTCGAGATCCACGGAATCATTGTCGAACCACCGATGCCCACCCCTTCCGAACTCGATCAGTTCGATTGGTATTGGTGGATGTGCCTAATCCGCTGCAATGTCCGTATCACAGGAACCCTGAGCGGCGCTGGTGTCCCCCAAAGAACAGGGCACCATCAAGGCTCTCATAGAGCTTATTCAGGAAATAATGGGCAGCGAAGCTACCACGGACGCCTTCATACAGGCCCAGGAGGTGATGATGATGGTCGCCCAGTACTCACACCTGGTGCGAACCATCCAGGCGGTATGCGATTACCCGGAATAAATAATCGCCCTACAGAAACAAGGTCACCGACCTACATGCGAAACTGTTTCTGCCCCCCTCCTGCGATCACACGATGAACGAGCAACAGATCCAGCTGCTGAGGAACGACCTCGACGAAGCCCAGACAACCCCCCAGACAGTGGAAACGGACGAGGACATGTGGAGGGAATTAGACGACATGACATGGGACGCCCGGGAAGCCAGCGAGGAGATCCGGAGTTTGACGACGCAGTTACCGAATGAGCTCACCTTAGCCGCACGGGTAGCGCCACCAGCCCCCCAGCAATTTGAGGACAGAGGACAGAAATTTGCCGACTCTCCGGACTTTTCAGGGTCGGATCGCACTCAGTTGAGAGGTTGGATTGCACCACTCCCAATGATCGTCCGACACAAACCCAGCAGTTTTCCCGACGAACAGTCGAAGATGAGGTATGGCTTCAACTGCCAGAGTAGGCTCGCCTAGAAGCAGGTACTGCCGCATGTTCGGGAAACCCGAGAGATCGGATTTCAAGGGCTCCCAGCATTTATATAACTCCTGGAAGCAGCTTTTGGGGACCCAGACCGAGTGGCCACCGCAGAATGGAACATGAGGGAAATTAAGCAAAAGAACCGCGAGTTCTCTCAGTACTATGCTGAGTTCCAAGTTATAGCGGCCGATTTAGATTGGAACCCCTCGGCACACCAGAACGCACTGAGGTCAGGATAATCTGAAGAGATGAAAGATTCATTCATACATACCGATATGCCAGACGAACTTCCTGCGATCGTGACCTTGTGCCAGAAACGGGACAACCAAATCCGACAGTCACGAGCAGAGAAGGTTGCCCAACACAAGTGGGGAGGATCAACAGGCTCACCTTGTGTTACGGCCCGAAGGAATCGGGGATATGACAGGTCACATTCGTTAAAGGTACGCGAGAAAAGGTGCAGGAACCAGCGGAAAAAAGGTCACTCATTAAGAAGAAGCGGCGACGAAGGTTCTAGAGAAATAGAAGGAACTGGTAAGGGTGTGAGAATAATGTAAGAAGATAAGGATAAGATGAGGACGTAGGGAGAAGTGTTGCGACGTCGGACGATGTGGCGTGGTTGTACTGATAAGAAGAGTTTTCATGTGTGTAAGATTATGGGATGATTATTCGGTTGGTACATTGAAGCATGGAGGATGATTCGAGGGTAGCAAACGAATTGTATATAAAGAGAGGTTGTTTGATGTTGAAGGATTTCCTTTTCTTCTCTCTTTACTCGTTCTCTTGTATAGCAAGCAATAGTACGACTTTGGAAAACATTCTTGACTTCTGTCTATGTTCTCGTCCCTCGATACGCACTTCGAGTTCAGTCTTGCAACATCCACATCACCTGCGCCCGATTCCGCCTGTTACATTAGAACGAGTCCTCTATATACGCACCTGATATCGGATGTTCTGTCAACATTGCCTGACTCATTGCCTTGATTTGTGTTGGTACGTCTTTGAAGAAACTGGCAGTTATATTTCGATTTGCGGCTGTTGCAGCTACGAATTAACACACCTGAATGTGCCTGCACCCCTCAAACGGTTGTAGGTATTGTCATGAACCTTGCTCCCCTTGTTGTTGGGTATATTTAGGACTCGAACGTTACTGGATTCACATCTGCGACGATTGCGCTGATATCCGCAGACAGGTTACCGCATTAGATATCCGAAATTACCCCCATCGATCACCATACTCGAATGCAAAAGTACGACAGTAACTGTACCTCCAGAACGAATTGATTCGATCTTGCCGGAATTCCTTGCACTTTGTCCGAACCCGAACCATTGAACGCCTTCGAAAGCATCGAAGGATTATTGAATACCGAGGTAGATGATATCTGCCTCCCTGCTTACCTTTGGGAACAATCAGACGTTCCGTCCCCTTGGAACCTTTATTGGACGGAAGGCGCCGCATATGGAGGAGGCCAAGCAATCGACGACCCGGTATTTGGAAATAGCTGGACTAGGTATTGGGGAGCCCATTCCTGGTTTAACTGTGATATAGAAACCCCTTGCTGGTGTGAAGGACACGATTGTCACGGGACTCACTAAACTGCGGGCCACGCACCAGCAGCAGCAGCATCAGCAAAAGTCCCGTTAATTGTCGTCGAACCACCGACACCTAACCCCTCCGAAATCGATCAGTTCAATTGGCACTGGTGAATGTGCTTGATCAGCTGCAATGTCCGGATCACAGGAACCCCAAGCGGCCCTGGTGTCAGTACAAGACCAAGGGACCATCAACCGAATTCTCGAAACGATCCTCGAAGAAACCACAGAAGCAGAAGGCATCGAATTGAGGATGGTGACACAACAGGTCCTGACCAGGGTGACACCATACTCGCAACCCGTCCGGGAGATACAACAAGTGTGCAGCCATCCCGCGGAGATAACAGACCTGCGGAATCAGATAACCATCCTCCGAGTACGAGCCGAACCCCCCCTGGTCGTGTGCGATCATATCAACTACGAGACACAGCTGGCGACCATCCGGAACGAATTTGAAGTAGCCCGGAGAACCCCGTGAACGGAGGGAACGGATGATGACATTCGACAAGAGCTGGACAATATGACACGAGACGCGAGGGAGGCCAATACGGAAGCCGTGTGTTTGAGGACGCAGGTAGCCAATGCTCTATCCTTAGGCGTACGGGCAGCCCCAACACCCCCCCAAGGACAGGAGGACAGAGGACAGAAGTTTCCGGACTCCCCAGACTTTTCAGGATCGGATCGAACTCAGTTGAGAGGCTGGATTGCACAACTCCGGATGATAATCCGACACAAACCCAACAGCTTTCCCGACGAACAGTCGAAGATGAGGTACTCATTCAACCGCCTGAGCGGTCTTGTCTTGCGCCAAATCCTGCCACGCCTCCGGGAGAACGGGGAAATCGACTTCGGAGACCTTACAGATTGTATACAACTGCTGGAAGCAGGTTTTGGGGATCCAGACCGAGTGGCTATCGCGGAACGGAACATGCGGGATATTAAACACAAGAACCGAGAGTTCTCTCAGTATTATGCTGAGTTCCAAGTCATTGCCGCCGATTCGGATTGGAATCCCTCGGCCCTCTGCAATGCCCTTAGGTCAGGATTGTCCGAAGAAATGAAGGACTCCTTCATACATACCGATATGCCGGACGAACTCCCCGCGTTCGTAACATTTTGCCAGAAACGGGACAACCAGATACGACAAAGGAAGGCGGAGGACGCCGTACAACATAAGAGGACCTCCTCACCGGGATCACCAAGTGCACCAAGAGCACCAGTAGCCCCGAAGGCTCCGGAGAGTTCACCCGCCGGAACCATAGTCGGATATACCGGACCGGCACCCATGGACCGAAGTGCAGGAAGGAGAAGGATCTCAGACGAGGAAAGGGTAAAGAGGTTTGCCGATGGGAGATGTTTATACTGTGGTGGGTTTAACCACAGGGCAGTAGATTGTGCGGTGAGAAAAAAGGCTCGTTTGTTCAAAGCGGCAGGAGCAGAAGTGAAGGAAGCAGGACAAAAGGAGAATTCGGAGGAGAAGGGAAAAGAGCTGGTCAATTATGGAAAGGTGACTCCCGAATTGACAAGAAAAGTTTTGATTCAAATGTTTTGCAATGTTTTGGAATTTTGAAGTTTTCAATTAGCAAGATGGATGTATTGGAGGGATCAATGGAAGGAAAACATTTGGTTATAACCTGTTCCCTGACCATTCATGATCAAGTGATACAAACACATGCATTGATAGATTGCGGAGCAACAGGAATTGCATTTATGGATCAAGATTTTGCTCGTCACCATAAGGTTCCACTAAAGGAACTTAAAGAGAGAAGACAAGTGGAAGTTATCGATGGCCGAACCATCGAATCAGGAGACATCACCCACTTCGCGGAAGTGGGAATGAATATACAGGATCACAAGGAAAGGATCCCGATGTTTGTCACGAAGTTAGGGCATTATCCCATTGTACTGGGAATCCCATGGTTGAGATTGCATGACGTCGCGGTTAGATTTGCTTCGAATACTGTCATGTTCGGCTCCCAGTACTGTGTGGACCGTTGTCAGGATGTTCCTGCCACAGTTCAAGGGGTTACAGAGTAACGACCCGAACCAATACATGAGGAAAAGAAGCTCTGGACTGCGGATATTAGGAAACCGAAACCTTTCCGAGGCAATATAGTCATGTTAAATGGGGCTTCGTTCTTCCAAACTGTTAAGAAAGGGAAGCTTACCATTTTTAAAGCCTCTTTATATGACATTAATAAGGCCATTGAGGCCAAGGACCTTAAGGAAAAACCATTGTAGGAAGTCATGCCGAAACAGTATCAAGAGTTCCTCCCATTGTTCAGTAAAGTACTGGCTGACAGGTTACCGCCGCATCGACCTAATATTGACCATGAGGTCCGACTTAAGGAGGGCAAGACACCATCCTGGGGACCCCTTTACAAGATGTCTAGAGAGGAATTAGTGGTTATGAAGGAATGGCTTGAGGATAATATGACGAAAGGGTTTATACGACAGTCATCCTCACCATATGCAGCACCATGTCAGTTCGCAAAGAAACCTGATGTTGGACTTCGATTCTGCATTGATTATCGCGATATAAACAGTAAAACCATTATGAATAGGTACCCTTTACCCCTTATTCAAGAAACTTTAGACCTATTAGCGGGAGCACGGGTCTATACTAAGCTAGATGGAGAGGGGCATATAATCTTGTACGGGTGAAAGAGGGAGACGAGCACAAGTTAGCCTTCCGCACCAGATATGGACTATTCAAACCATTGGTAATGCAATTTGGGACCACGAACGCACCAGCCGATTTCCAGAGCTATATTAATGACACTATTCGAGAAGCCGTGGACAGTTTTGCTTCCGCTTACCTAGATGATATCCTGATATATAGTAATTCAATCGAAGAACATGAGGAACATGTTAAATGGATCATGGAACGATCGTTGAAAGCGGGACTGTATTTGAAACCGGAAAAGTGTGAATTCCACAAAGAAACCGTAAAATATCTGGGGCTTATTATATCAACGCAGGGAGTTTCTATGGACCCAGATAAAGTGGATACGGTGCGGAATTGGTCACAGGCGAAGAAGACTGCAAATGGCCGATTGAACAACCTCTTCGAAGTTCAACAGTTCCTAGGTTTTTGCAATTACTACCGGAGGTTGATTAAAGGATATTCAGATGTGGCGGAACCCCTTACGAGATTGACAGAGAAAGATGTTTCTTTTGAGTGGTTGGAAGATCAACAAATGGCTTTCGAAGGAATGGTACTTAAGTTCACAACTGCACCCACCCTTTGACACTTCGACAACAGAAGGGAAGTTATAATAGAGACCGATGCGTCAGATAACATCTCTGCAGGAGTATTGTCACGGAAGGACGATGAAGGAGTATTGCATCCGGTAGCGTTCTTTTCAAAGAAGCATTCACCAGCGGAATGCAATTATGACATTTACGACAAGGAGCTGATGGCGATTATCAAGGCACTTGAAGAATGGAGACCGGAATGCGAAGGGGCGGAACATACGCTACAACTTATAACTGTCCATAAGAACCTTGAGTATTTCATGACAAAGAAGCTTCTGAACCGAAGGCAGGCTAGGTGGGCCCAATTTCTATCAAGGTTTGATTATGCAATCGTTTATCGACCCGGGAAGTCTAATGGCAAAGCGGATGCATTGACAAGAAGCCCTGGAGACCTACCTTAGGGGGGGGATGAAAGATTAAAAACAATGGAACAGGTGGTATTAAAACCACAAAATCTTCCGGAACAGCTACGAATCCTCGCGAATGATTTGGTAAGAGCACGTTGGGTACAGGAACAACTGAAGGAAGCCTCGGAACAAGATAATCTTATAAGGAGGATATTTGATGCGATAAGACAGGTTACCGCGATGCGAGATATTACGGTAGCGGAATGTTCGGAAAGAGAAGGACAGCTGTATTATCGAGGACAGAGGTACGTTCCAGAAGATCCAGAATTACAGTTGCGCCTGATAAAGGAACATAACGATACCCCGTTAGCAGGACATCCAGGGAGGAGTAAAACATTCGACCTCCTGAGTCGACAGTATTACTGGAAGACGATGAGAAAACAGGTGGATCGATATGTACCAAGTTGTGCAGAATGTCAGATGTCCCGGACTAGTAGGCCTGCCAGTTTCGGAGTGCTACGACCCCTTCCAGTTCCGGAAAAACCATGGGAGGATATATCACTGGACTTCGTAACTGGATTACCAGAGTGTGAAGGGTATGATGCGATCTGGGTAGTAGTGGACCGGCTTTCAATGATGAGACACTTTGTGTCCTGTAAGACGACCGTTGATGCCCGAGGGTTGGCGGAGATGTTCCTGAAGGAAGTAGTAAGACTGCATGGGTTACCAAGGACAGTTATATCCGATAGAGGACTACAGTTTGCTGCCGTGTTTTGGAAAAGATGGTGGGAGCGGCTAGGCGTGGACCGACGACTGTCAACGGCATTCCACCCTCAGACCGATGGACAGACAGAGAGGATGACTGCGAGCATGGAACAGTATCTCCTGATATTCACAAGCCACCAACAGGACGATTGGGTGCAATGGCTACCCCTAGCAGAGTTTGCAGCGAATAATACAACATCGGAAGCCACGAAATGTTCCGCATTTTTCGTGGTCTCAGGAGTCGATCCCCGGATGACCTTTGAGGAAGCGGTCGATGAACCAAGAGATTCCCGAGTGGTCGATGCTGTTTCGGTGCAGACGGCGATGCAACAGGTCCATGAACACCTCCGAGTTGAGATGCGCCAGAGTCAGGATATCATGGAAAAAGGAGCCCATAGAAGGCGACTACCAGCACCTCAGATCGACGAAGGAACTAAGGTATAGCTGGACGGTCGACATATCCGGACGACGAGGCCATCCCGTATGCTGGATTGGAAACGGCTGGGACCCTATGTTGTAAAAAGGAAAGTGTCCCAATACGCCTATGAACTGGAGTTGCCCAGAGACCTCCGGATTCATCCAGTGCATCATGTTTCGTTGTTGGACCCCGTTGCAAAAGACCCGCTACCAGGGTAGAAGGTTACGCCGCCCCCCCCAGTGGAAGTAGAGGGCGATCAGGAGTATCTGGTGGAACGGGTGGAAGATTCCCGGGTGTACTGGAATCAATTGCAGTATTTGGTTCGCTGGACAGGATATGATCACATGACTTGGGAACCAGCCAGGGACATCGATGGTCTGCAAGTGTTGGATGTTTTCCATGAGAAATATCCTCAGAAACCCGGACCGTTGGGAATGGTTCTCGGAGGATCTCGAAGCTAAGAAGGGGATTCTGTTACGGCTCGAAAGAATTGGGGATATGATAGGTCACATTCGTTACAGATACGCGAGAAATGTTGCAGGAACCAGGGGAAAGAAGGTCACTCATTAAGAAGAAGCGGGGACGAAGGTTCTAAAGAAATAGAATGAACCGGTAAGGGTGTGAGAATAATGTAAGAAGATAAGGATAAGATGAGGACGTAGGGAGAAGTGTTGCGACGTCGGACGATATGGCGTGGTTGTACTGATAAGAAGAGATGTCAGGTGCGTAAGATCATGGGATGTTTATTCGGTTGGTACATCGAAGCATGGAGGATGATTCGAGGGTAGCAAACGAACTGTATATAAAGAGAGGTTGTTTGACGTTAGAGGATTTCCTTTTCTTCTCTCTTTACTCGTTCTCTTGTATAGCAAGCAATAGTACGACTTTGGAAAACATTCTTGACTTCTGTCTTTGTTCTCGTCCCTCGATACGCACTTCGAGTTCAGTCTTGCAACATCCACATCACCTGCGCCCGATCCCGCCCATTACACCTTCCGCACCAAAGGAACCGACTCCCCCGAAGGGCCCCGAAACCGCACCCGCCTGAACAGTGGCAGGATATACAGGACCAGCGCCCCTGGTCCTGAGCACAAGCAGAAGGAAGATTTCGGATGAGGAGAGAGTGAAGAGGTTCGTGGACGGAAGGTGTTTATACTGTGGAGGGTTTAACCACTGGGCAGTGAAATGTGGGGTAAGGAAAAAGGCCCGATGGTTTAAAGCGACTGGGGCAGAATTGAAAGAAACGGATGGAAAGAGGATTCGAAGGTGAAGGGAAGAGAGCAGGTCAATTAGGCAATGGTGACTCCCTGATTGACAAGAAAAGTTTCAATTCAAATATTTTACAATGTTTTGGAATTTCGCAGTTTTCAATTAGCAAGGTGGTGTACTGGAAGGATCAATGGAAGGGAAACATTTGGTTATTACCTGTTCCTTAACCATTCGTGATTAAGTGACACAAACCCATGCATTGATAGACTGTGGAGTTACGGGAATTGCATGTATGCATCAAGAGTTTTCTCGTCACCATGAGGTCCGGTTAACGGAACTCAAAGAAAGAAGCCAGGTGGAAGTTATCAATGGCCGAACCATTGAATCAGGAGATATTACCCATCTCGCGGAGGTAGAGATGAGTATACAGGATCATAAGGAAAGGATCCCGATGTTTGTTACAAAGTTAGGACATTATCCCATTGCATTGGGAATCCCATGGTTAAGACTACATGACGTTGCGTTACGATTCGCTTCGAATACTGTTACGTTCGGTTCGCTGCATTGCGTGGGTCACTGTCAGGATTGCCCCGTTAAGGTCCAAGGGGTCACTGAAGAACCACCTGAATCAGTATACGAAGAAAAGAAATTCGGGAACGCGGTTATTCGGAAACCGAAACCTTTCTCAGGAAATATAGCTATGTTCAGTGAAGCTTCTTTCTTTAGAACAGTTAAACGAGGGAAACTCACCATCTTTAAAGCATCTCTATATGATATCAATAAGGCTATCGAAGCCAAGGACCTAAAGGAGAGGCCATTGGAAGAAGTCATTCCAAAGCAATATCATGAGTTCCTCCCATTTTTCAGTAAGGTGCTGGCTGATAGACTAGCGCCGCGTTGATCTAATGTGGACCACGAGGTCTGACTCAAAGAAGGCGAGAAACCATCCTGGGGGCCCCTCTATAAAATGTCCAGAGAGGAATTAGTGGTTATGAACGAATGGCTTGAGGATAATATGACAAAAGGGTTTATATGACAATCATCCTCACCATACACAGCACCATGTTTATTTGCAAAGAAACCTGATGGCGGACTCCGGTTTTGTATTGATTACCGTGACATAAACAGTAAAACCGTTAAGAATAGGTATTCTCTACCTCTTCTTTAAGAAACCCTGGACCTATTAGCGGGAGCAGGGATTTATACTAAGCTGGATGGGAGAGGGGCGTACAATGTTGTACAGGTGAAAGAGGGAGAGGAACATAATTAAGCCTTTCGCACCAGATATGGATTGCTCGAACCACAGGTATTGCAGTTTGGAACTATGAACGTACCAGCGGAGTTCAAGAGGTACACTAACGATACTATCCGAGAAGCCTTGGACCGTGTTGCTTCCGCTTCTCTGGATGCAATCCTGATATACAGCAATTCAATTGAGGAACATGAGGAACATGTCAAGCGGATTATGGAACGCCTATTAAAAGTGGGACTTTACCTAAAACCGGAGAAATTTAAATTTCATAAGAAACATGTTCAGTATTTGGGACTTATCATATCAACAGACGGTGTATCCATGGATCCAGATAAAATTGACACGGTTTGAAAATGGTTCCAAGAAAAGAAGACTGCAACTGGCCGCCTGAATAACCATTTTGAAGTTCAACAATTCCTAGGATTTTGCAACTATTATCGAAGGATTATTGAGGGATACTCGGATTTGGTGGAACCCCTTACAATACTAACTAAGCATGATGATCCCTTTGAATCGTTGGAAGATCAGCAGAAGACTTTTGAAGAAATGGTACTTAAGTTTACAACCGCACCTACCCTCCGACATTGCAACCATAGTAGGGAATTTATAATTGCGACTGATGCATCAGATTACATCTCCCCAGGAGTATTGTCACAAAGGGACGGTGAGGGAGTATTGCATCGGGTAGCATTCTTCTCGAAAAATTATTCACCAGCGGAGTGCAATTATAATATTTATGATAAAGAGCTGATGGCAATTATTAGGGCACTGGAAGAATGTAGACCGGAATGCGAGGGGGCAGAACCTAAGTTAGAACTTATAACTGACCATAAGAAGCTCGAATACTTCATGTCAAAGAGACTTCTGAACCGGAGGCAGGCTAGATGGGCCCAATTCCGATCAAGGTTTGATTATGAGATTGTTTATCGACCCGGGAAATCTAATGGTTAAGCGGATGCGTTGACAAGAAGGCCTGGGGACCTACCTGAGGGGGGGGATGAAAGATTAAAAACGATGGAACAAGTGGTATTGACACCAGAAAACTTTCCGGAGCAGCTACGAGTCCTTGCTAGCGATCTGACAGTGGCATGCTCGGCACAGAAACGACCTCAAGATGCCGCAGGAAAAGACGATCTCGTACGAAAGATACTGGAGGCGGTAAGACAGGGCACCTCGAGGAAACAGATTACAGGCGCAGAATGCTCGGAACTGGACGGACGGTTATTTTATCGATGAAAACAGTATCTCCCAGAAGATCCAGGGTTACAGTTATGCTTAATAAAGGAACATTACGCCACCCCGTTAGCACGACATCCAGCAAGGAGTAAGACGTTCGACGTCCTGAGCCGACAATAATACTTGAAGACGATGAGGAAACAGGTGGATCGATATGTACGGAGCTGCGTCGAATGACAGGAGTCAGAGACAAGTAGACAAGCCAGTTTCGGAGTACTACGACCCGTTCTGGTCCCGGAGAAACCATGGGAAGATATATCAATGGATTTCGCAATGGAATTGCAGGAATCTGAAGGGTATGATGCCACCTGGGTAGTAGTCGATCAATTGTCAAAGATGAAACATTTCATACCGTGCCAAACAACTGTTGAAGCCTGAGGGCTGGCAGAGATGTTTCTGAGGGAAGTGGTAAGGTTACATGGGCTGCCAAAGACGATCATATCCGATAGGGGACCACAGTATGCAGCGGTGTTGTGGGCAGGGTTATATGAGCGGCTGGGCGTCGACTGACGGATATTGACAGCGTTCCACCCTCAGACCGATGGACAGACGGAGAGGATGAATGCAAGTATGGAACAATACCTCCGGGTATTCACAAGCCATCAGCAGGATGATTGAGTGCGATGGCTACCGCGAGCAGCGTGCGCAGCAAATAATGGAACATTGGAAACTACGAAGTGCTCTGTGTTCTTTGCAGTTACAGGAGTAGACCCCTGGATGACCTTTGTGGAAGCGGTCGGAGAACCCGGAGACTCTAGAGTAGTCGACGCTGATCAAGTACAGACGATGATGAATGATATCTACGAACATCCTCAGAGTAGAAATGCGACGGAGTCAGAACATCAGGGAGGAAGGAGCCAACAAGAAACGACTCCTGGCACCCCAGATGCAGGAGGGAACAACGGTGTGGCTAGATGCCCGACACATCCGAACTACGAGGCCATCCTGGACGTTGGACTGGAAGCTGCTGGGACCATATACATTAAAGCAGAAGGTGTCCCATTATGCCGACGAGCTTGAGTTGCCTAGCGGCCTATGGATCCATCCAGTACATCACGTTTCGCTGTTGGACCCGGTCACAGGAGATCCGCTGCCAGGGCAGGAAGTTACGCCACCCCCCCCAGTAGAGGTAAATGGCGATTCGGAATACCAGGTGGAATGGGTGGAAGAATCCCGTGTGTCCCGGAACCAATTGCAGTATCTGGTTCGGTGGACGGGATACGATCAAATGACCTGGGAGCCAGATAGGGACGTTGATGGACTTCAAGCGCTGGACGTTTTCCATGAGAAGTATCCCGAGAAACCCAGCCCCCTAGGGGTGGTTCTCGGAGGACCTCGACGCTAAGAGGGGGATGCTGTCACGGCCCGAAGAAACTGGTGGTGAGATGGGATACAACGCAACAGGTACGGAAGAAGGTATGCAGGAATCAGTGAGGGGCAAGTCACTCATTTACAGGAAGTGGGGACGACGGTTCTAGAGGAACGCAAGGAACCGGTAATGGTGTAGGAGTAACGTGAAAAGATAAGAAGAAGATGAGGAGTGAGAAAGATGTGTTGCGACGTCAGATGTTGTGGCGTGACTGTTTTGAGAAAGACGTTGGGAGCTGGTGTGGAAGATCACGAACGAAGATTCGAATGGTACATCGGAGCATGGGGAATGATTCGAAGGTAGCATACCAAACTCTACACAAAGAGAGGTTGTTTGGTGTTGGATGATTTCTGTATCTTCTCTCTTTACTCGTCCTCATGTATAGCAAACCATAGTACGACTTTGGAAACATTCTTGACTCATGTCTTTTGATTTCGTTCCTCGATACGCACTTCGAGTTCAGCCTAGCAATATCCACATCACCTGCGCCTGACCGCGCCCATTACAGTTGTTGGCGGTGGAGGATTTCCTTTTCTTCTGTCTTTACTCATTCTCTTGTATACCAATCAACAGTACGACTTTAGAAAATCATCTCGACTCTTGTCTTTGTTTCTGTCTCTCGATACGCCTTTCGAGTTTAATCTTGCAACATCCCTATCACCTGCGCCTGACCCTGCCCATTATATTAGAACGAGTCTCCAATATACGCACCTGATAAGCGGATGTTCTGTCAACATTACCCGACCCCCTGCCATGACTTGTATTGGTACTTCTTTGAAGAAACTGACAGATATATCGCGAGAGTCTGCGGTTACTGCAGCAACGAACTGAGACACTTACATGTGCCTGCATCCCTCGAACGGTTGTAGGTATTGTCACGAATCCTGCTTCGCTTCATGTTGGGTATATTTAGGACGTGAAAGTTACTGGATCCATATTTGCGACGATGGCGTCAACATCCGCAGACAGCTTACTGGATTTGATATCCGAAGTTACCCCCATCGATCACCACATTCCAATCCGCGAGTACAACAGTAACTGTACCACCTGAACGAATTGGTTTGACCTTGCCGCAACCCATTGCACCTTGTCCGATCCCGAACAATTGAATATCTTCGAAAGCATCGAAGGTCAATTATTTTCTGAGGTAGACGATATCTGCCTCCCCGCCTATTTTTGGGAACAGTCGGATACTCCCTACCCTTGGAATCTATACTGGACGGAAGCTGCCACATATGGAGGAGGCTTGGAACTTGAAGACCCAGTATTTGGGAATAGCTGGACTAGGTATTGGGGAGCCCACTCCTGGTTTAACTATGATATAGATACTACTTGTTGGTGCGAGGGACACGATTGTTGCGGAACTCATGAGACAGAAAGACAAGCACCAGCAGCAGCAGAAACAGCAAAGTCCCTCGAAATTCCCGAAATTCTCGAACTACCGATGCCCACCCCTTCCGAACTCGATCCTGTTAATCGGCATTGGTAGATGTTTCTAATCCACTGCAATGTCCGTATCACAGGAACCTCGAGCGGCGCTGGTGTCCACCGAAGATCAGGGCATCATTATGGCACTCATAGACCTCAACCAAGAAACAATGAGCAGCGAAGCCACCACCGAGGCCTTCATTCATGCCCAGGATGTGATGATAAGGATCACCCAGTACTTACAGCCGGTGCGAACCATCCAGGCAGTATGCGATCATCCGGAAATAATAATCGCCCTACAGAAACAGATCACCGACCTACAAATGCAACAGTTGCTGCCCCCCTTCTGCTACTACACAACGTTCGACCAACAGATCCAGCAGCTGACGAATGATCTCAACGACGCCTGGAAGACCTCCCGAACAGTCAGAATGGACGATGACTTGCAGAGGGAATTGGACGATATGACACTGGACGCCCGGGAAGCCAGAGAAGAGAGCCGGAATTTGAGGACGCAGTTAACGAACGGGCTATTTTTAGCCGCACGGGCAGTGCCACCAGCCGCCAGCAATGCGAGGACAGAAGTCAGAAAATTCCCGACTCCCCGGACTTTTCAGAATCGGATCGCAGTCAGTTGAAACGGTGGGTTGTGCCACTCCGGATGATCATCCGACACCAACCCTGCTGTTTTCCCGACAAACAGTCGAAGATGAGGTAGGCCTTCAATCCCCTGAGCGGGCTCGCCTTGATGCAAATACTGCCACACGTTCGGGAGACCGGAGAGATCGGACTATATGAACTACTATCATATATATAACTCCTGGAAGCAGCATTTGGGGATCCCAACCGAGTGGCCACCCCGGAATGACATATGACGGAAATTCAACAAAAGAACCGGGAGTTCCCTCAGTAATATGCTGAGTTTCATGTTATTGCCGCCGACCTCGATTGGAACCTCTTGGCCCTCCGGAATGCCCTCAGGTCAGGATTGTCCGAAGAAATGAAGGACTCTTTCATACATACCGACATGCCGGACGATCTCCCTGGGTTTGTGACGTTGTGCCAGAAACGGGACAATCAGATTCAACAGCGCCGGGCAGAGAAGGCCGCCCAACATAAGAGGACAGGATAGACAGGGTCACCAATGACACCAAGGACACCAACACACCCGAAGGCCCCCGAAACGGCTCCTGCCGGAATGGTAGCAGGATATACTGGACCGGCGCCTATGGATCTGACAGCAGTAAGAAGGAGGATATCGGATGAGAGAGGGGTGAAGAGGTTTGCGGATGGGAGATTTTTGAATTGCTGTGGGTTGATCCATAGAGCGGTGGATTTTACGGTAAGGAAGAAGGCCCGATTGTTCAAGGCGGCAGGGGCGGAAGTAATGGAGGCAGAAGCCAAAGAAGGGTCAAAGGAAAAGGGAACAGAGAGAGTCGAGTAGGGATAGGTGACTCCCTAGTCGACTGAAAAAGTTTTGAGTTGAATGCTTTACAATGTTTTGGAATTTCCCGGTTTTCAATTAGCAAGGTAGATGTATTAGAAGAATCAATGGAAGGAAAACATCTGGTTATAATCTGTTCCCTTACCATCAATGATCAAGTGATACAGACACATGCATTGATAGACTGCGGGGCCACAAGATTTGCATTTATGGATCAAGATTTTGCTCGTCCCCATAAAGTTCCGCTACAGGAACTCAAGGAAAATAGACAAGTCGATGTTATCGATGGAAGAACCATCGAATCAGGAGATATTACCCACCTGGCAAAGGTGGAAATGGGGATACAAGATCATCCGGAACAAATCCCCATGTTTGTCATGAAGTTAGGGTAGTATCCCATTGTCCTAGGAATCCCATGACTGGGGCGACATGATGTGGCGGTTCGGTTTGCCTCAAATACGGTCACTTTTGGTTCACAGTATTGCATGACCCACTGCCAGGACACCCCCACTGTAGTCAAGGGGGTCTCTGAGGAACCACCGGAACCAGATTATGAAGAGAAAAAATTATGGACAGCGGATATCCGAAAACCACAACCCGTTTGGGGTAATATTGTCATCCTGAATGGGGCTTCATTCTTTCGAACAGTTAAATGCTGGTAGTTGACCATCTTTAAGGCCTCCCTATACGATATTTATAAAGCCTTCGAGGCTAAGGATCTGAAAGAGAGACCCTTCGAGGAGGTTATACCAAAACAGTATCATCTGTTCCTACCACTATTTAGTAAAGTACTTGCTGACAGATTACCCCGACATCGACCCAATATCGATCATGAGGTCCGATTTAAGGAAGGTGAAGTACCATCCTGGAGACCCCTCTATAAGATGTCAAGAGAAGAATTGGTGGTTATGAAAGAATGGCTGGAAGCTAATATGACGAAAGGGTTTATACAACAGTCATCCTCACCATATGCGGAACCGTGCATGTTCGCAAAGAATCCACATGTCGGACTCCGATTTTGCATCGACTTCCGAGGTATTAATAGCAAAACAGTCAAGAATACGTATCCCTTGCCCCTTATACAAGAAACCCTGGATCTGTTGTCAGGAGGAATGATCTATACCAAATTCAATGTAAGAGGAGCATATAATTTGGTACAGGTGAAAGAGGGAGACGAACATAAGCTGGCTTTCCATTACCGCTATGGATTGTTTGAACCATTGGTAATGCAGTTCGGTACCAACAATGCCCCGGCAGATTTCCAAGGATATATTAACGATACGATTTGGGAAGCCTTGGACCTGTCAGCTTCTGCCTATTTGGACCATATCCTGATATATAGTAACTCAATTGTGGAGCATGAGGAACATGGTAAGTGGATTATGGAACGCCTGTTGAAAGCCGGACTTTATTTTATACCAGAGAAATGCAAATTTCATAAGGAAGCCGTCAAGTATCTTGGACTCATCATACCAATGAAAGGAGTATCTATGGACCAGGATAAGGTCGAGACAGTTCGAAACTGGTCACGAGAGAAGAACACTGCGACAGGCCGCTTGAATAATCTCTTTGAAGTTCAACAGTTCCTGGGGTTTGCAATTACTACCGGATATTCATCAAGGGATATTCGGATGTGGTGGAACCCCTGACAACATTCACTAAGAATGATGTCCCATTTGAGTGGTTGGAAGACCAATAAAAAGCTTTTGAAGAGATGGTAGACAAGTTCACAACCGCACCCACCCTGCGACATTTCGACCACAGTAGGGAACTGAAAATCGAGACTGACGCATCGGATTACGTTTCTGCAGGAGTATTCTCACAGAGGGACAATGATGGGGTGTAACATCCAGTAGCATTCTTTTCGAAGAAACATTCACCAGCGGAGTGCAATTATGACATTTATGATAAGGAATTAATGGCAATTATAAAGGCACTCGAAGAATGGAGACCAGAATGTGAAGGCGCAGAACATACTTTACAACTCATAACCGATCATAAGAATCTTGAGTATTTTATGTCCAAAAGACTCCTAAACCGACGACAGGCCAGGTGGGCTCAATTTTGATCAAGATTCGATTATGATATTGTTTATCGACCCAGGAAATCTAATTGAAAGGCGGATGCGTTGACACGAAGGCCTGGACACCTACCTGAAGAGGGGGATGAAAGAGTAAAAACAATGGAACAGGTGGTGCTGAAACTAGAAAATCTTCCGGAACTGTTACGAATCCTCGCAAATGACTGAAAGAACGAACGTGCAGTCCAGGAACTACTGGAAGAAGCCTCCAAGCAAGACGGCCTCATGGGAAGGATACTCGATGCGGTCAGACAGGGCACCTCGATGCGAGAAATTACGGTAGCACACTGGGCGGAAGATGATGGACAACTGTATTACCGCGGAAAGATGTACGTCCCAGGGGACCCAGAGTTACAGTTATGCCTGATAAAAGAACACCGTGATACCCCGTTAGCAGGACACCCAGGAAGGAGCAAAATGTTCGACCTCCTGAACAGACAGTATTACAGGAAGACGATGTGGAAACAGGTGGACCAATATGTAAGAAGCTGGGCGGAATGCCAGAAATCACGAACAAACAGATATGCGAGCTGCAGAGTGTTACGACCCCTTCCGGTCCCAGAGAAACCATGAGAAGTTATATCGATGGATTTCGTTATCGGATTGCCGGAATGTGAATGATATGATGCCATCTGGGTCGTAGTGGATCGATTGTCAAAGATGAGACATTCTGTACCCTGCCAAACGACTATGGACGCTTGAGGACTTGCAGAGATGTGCCTGAAGGAAGTGGTGAAGTTACATGGGCTACCGAAGATAATTATATCCGATAGGGGACGGCAGTGTGCTGCCATATTCTGGAAAAGATTGTGCGAGTGGTTGGGCGTTGACTGGCGGCTGTCCACGGCGTTCCATCCTCAGACCGATGGGCTGACAGAGAGGATGAATGTGACTATTGAACAGTACCTCCGAATATTCGCCAGTCATCAGCAGGACGATTGGGTACGGTGGCTACCTTTGGCTGAGTTCGCAGCGAATAATGGAAGCTCAGAAACGACGAAGTGTTCCGCGTTGTTTGCAGTTACAGGAGTAGACTCCCGAAAGACTTTTGAGGGGGCGAGCGAAGAATCAGGAGATTCCAGGGTAGTCAACGCTGATCAGGTATAGATGGCGATGCATCAGATTCATGAACACCTCCAAGTAGAGATGCAACAAAGCTAGAATATAATGGAAGAAGGAGCTAATAGGAAACGACTCCCGGCACCCCAGATGGAAGAAGGGACCAAAGTATGGTTAGATGCCCGGCATATCCGAACTACGAGATGGTCTCACAAATTGGATTGGAAGCAGTTGGGACCATATACGCTAAAACGAAAGGTGTCCCCATACGCCGATGAATTGGAGTTGTCTAAGGGCCTACAGATTCATCTGGTACATCACGTCTCACTGCTGAACCCTGTTCCGGAGACCCTGCTGCCAGGACAGCTGATTTTGCCACCCCCCCAGTGGAAGTAGATGGTGGTTCAGAATATCCGGTTGAGCGGGTAGAAGTCACCCACGTGTATAGCAATCTGTTACACAATCTTGTTCGATGGACGGGATAAGATCAAATGACGTGGGAACCTGCTAGGGATGTTGATGGGCTTCAGCTGTTGGATATTGTCCATGGGAAGTATCCTCAGAAACCCGGACCATTGGAAGTGGTTCTCGGAGGACCTCGAAGCTAGGAGGGGGATACTCTTACGTCTCAAAGTGATTAGGGATATGATCGGTCACATTGGTTCAGGCATGCAGGAACTGTGGATATACGATAGGTTAAATTCGTTCAGGTACACAGGAAGAGGTTCAGGAACCGAGGGAAATGAGGTCGCTCATTTAGTAGAAGCCGGGACAAAGGTTCTAGAGGACCGTAAGGGATTGGGAATGGTGTGAAAGTAATAAAGGGAGATAAGGATCAGATGAGGACGTAGGAAGTAGTATTGGGACATCGGGTGTTGTGGCGTGGTTGTATTGACAAGGTAGAAGGACAGGGTGTGTAAGATCATGAGCGATGATTCGGATAGTACTTCGGAGCATGAGGAATGGTTCCAGGGTGGCAGACGAAGTGTATATAAAGAGAGGTTGTTGGCGGTGGAGGATTTCCTTTTCTTCCCTCTTTACTCGTTCTCTTGTATTGCAATCAACAGTACGACTTTGGAAAATGATATAGACTCTTGTCTTTGTTTCTGTCTCTCAATACGCACTTCGAGTGTAGTCTTGCATCATCCATATCACTTGCGCCCAACCCCGCCCGTTATAACCGACATTTCCCAATTGGAGTTGAGATTGTTGGTTAGGATTTTGATTGTCTTTTCGAACAAATGATTGTCACGAGTTGCCGTTCGTACTGAATGATTGAAAGTTTCTATATCATTTTCAACTGATTCAATAGCAAGAATCTGGCGATAAGCCATATCGTGATCGTGGTAAACCCAATACGGGGCCCCAAGATACTGAAATCTTTTTCCATCCTTATAATCAGCTAACATTATTCGACAAATAGACTCATGTCCACTATCGGCTAAATCATTAGCTTCTTGAGGATTTTCTCTCATCCATTGTCTTTGTAAATCATCATTTGATTTCCCCTTTTTATATAGATATAGTCGATCGATGTTTGCTGTGATTCAAATGGATTAAGATTTTGATTTATTCAATGATGTATCAAGGGCGAAGCCCCTTCTATCTTGAGAGGAGTAAAGAAAATGTCAGCCAATACTATTGTGCTTTTTGTTTATCGGGAAAGAACACTCTATAATGGTTAATCATATTGGTGTATCCAGTGAAAATAGCCTTTTAAGCCCTTGGAGATAATTACTTTCCATCCTTTCATTTCTGATAAGGTACGTGAATATAACATTCTCAGCTGAAGGGTTGAAGGTGCTGGATTGATGGCTTCAAGCCATAAAATGCCTCATAAGGAGTTCGATCCTGTAGTGCCGAATGATGTTTATGATTTTTTATATATACTGGGGTTAACACAGCCTCAGCCCATAACTTCTTATCATAGGTAACTGCACTCTCAAGCATAGCTCCTAGTTCTTCTCCTATAGTTCAATTAATACGTTTGGCAACTCCATTTGATTCAGGGGAATAAGGAGGAGTAAACTCATGTATAATTCCTTTTAACTTAAAGAACCTTTTCAAGTCCTTGGGAACATATCATTCTCCATTATCTGATCAAAACGCCTTCGGGGTTTTATGGTCTTGAAGTTCCATTTCTGCAAAAAAATCTTTGATAATTTTAGTAGTCTCTGATTTTTGTTTCATAAACCAAACCCACAAACCCCTTGTAGCATCATCGATTAGAGTAATGTAGTAAAGAGAATTACAATATGATGGAACTGGAAATGGTCCATTCAAGTCAGATTGAACAAGATCGAGTTTGTTCCTATCTTTTCGAGATGCGGATGGTTGAGATCCCCTTATCATTTTGCTTTTAAAACAGGAGGAGCAGATGAAGTCCTTTGTTTTTGCTGGGATATTGGCATTGGAATATAGCTTTAATGCTTAATCCATCGAGGATGGTGCAAGACGTCCGAGAGCCTAATGCCAGAAGTTGTAAGTAATATGGGCCGAATGTGAAATCTCAGGAATTTTAAACAAATTTCGATCAAAAACAGCTTCACACGTAACTTTTGTTCCTTTATTAATTGAAAAGACATCCCCCTGTCCAAACTCAGTATACCCTTTCGTCCGTAATTTTCTCCAAGAAATCAGAGGATGTCGTAGCTTAGAAACATGTAAAATATTACAAATACGGAAAGAAGAGACTTCCCCACTCCTAATAACACATTCCATAATCACATCGCCCTTGCCAACAATCTTCATACTTTCCTGTGAACTGGATTTCACAAATCCGGAACACTTTGAATAGTTGAGGATATGTTCTGCATAAGGGGTCATGTGTCAGGTACATGCTATGTCAAAGTAGAATGAGTTATTTCTTACCTTAGTCTCCATTGTAATGTTTGCCTCTTCATCTTTCTTCTCCTTATTCTCCTGGTTGAATTTCTGCAGGCGAAAACACTCATTCCAGGTATGTTCTTCGGATTTTCCTGGATTGGGTCACTTGCACCAAGTGCAGGTTTTTAACTTTGGTGAGGAAGAGTCGGAATTCCCATTTCGCTTCTTACCCTTCTTCCTATTACGCGATGGTTTATAAGTGAACAGGGCAGTGTCATCAGTGGTATCGGAGGTGTCGATTTCCACTAGTCGTTGCTTATCATCAGCATATGACAAACTATCCTTTGTGGTAAGGTTATCGATCACGTTTTTATAGTGTTTTACCAACAATCACATTAAAAAATCTTGTTTGGCTTTGTCTTTGTTAAGAAAAGCCTGAAAAGTAGTCCGATATGAGGTCAATGATAGATTCGAGAGTTTCATAAGGTGGAGCGATTAAGACACAAACTTGGATATAAATTCCGACAAGTTGTTGCTGGAGTACTCAGTAGAAAGGGAGACTAGCTTCATTATTTGAGACACTAGTGCATAAGCCAAATCCCTATAGTATTCGGTACGAAGCCTTGTCCACATCAGGTTTGGTTTCTCCCACTCAACAATCTTCTCCAAGATGTCGTGTGAGACTACCTTTATGAATATAGTCGACGTGGTATGTCAAAGATGGCCATAAGCATTGACTTCTGTTGCGTCAGCTCCTTCTGCGGGGACCACACCATCTACCACCACTTCATACGTCTTAATTCCTTTCAGGATTATATTCATTGAGGTGCTCCAGATCCTATAGTTCACCTGCCCAATAAGTTTGCAGATACTATCGAGCTTAACATTAATGCGAGTTTTCTTATCTACTCGTGTAGAGAAGGAGAATGCATCAGCAGATGAGGAGCCGCCAGGAGCCATCTGTTTCTGTGATCTAACGAGAGGAAGTGGTGTATCGAAGAGGTTGGTTGGTGTAGTAGGTTGGTGTAGTAGGTGATTGTTCGGGTAAATCTTCGTATTCGATTTCTTGTTCAAATACATTTCTCGGAACAGGTAGATATTCAGTATTGGATTCTGTATCGCTTATTCGGGCTCATAACCTAACAGAATGTGACATGGAGGAACAAATAGATTTGTTACAATTTAAAGAAGAAGATCCGAAACAATAAGATGATGTATATAATGAAGTAAGGAAGAGTTTGAAACAAGATCATATAATGCAGTAAGGAGGAGGTATCAAGAAGATATTATTATATTCATATCGAGATCAGAGCAAGTCTAAACAACTGTTCTCTAACCGGAGAAACAGTATCTATATATATATCCTAGCACTGGTGACAGCCTTGCCGCCCCCAGGGTTCGAACTGGCGACCTATATGAGTGCGGCTTTGAGTGTGGCTGTCAGTGTGGCTAAACGATTTAAAGTCGAGTTTTCTAACCGGTTTCGGTATGTTATACAAAAATAATGGGTTCCAAAGATTGGTCGGCGAATCAGGCATCAGTAGCTGGCCTCAGCAGTTCGTGATCTCCTCATTGTCAATCATGACTCAGACGTAGCAATAATCAGCATAGATACTAACCACTGCACAATCTGGGCCGGCTGAAAATATGGGCAAAATTTGGCATGAGGTATCTTCTTCAAGGCAAAGTTGGCAAATCTCAACATGATATATTCGATCAGGTCAAGCTGGAAAATTACGTAACTAACTATCTAGACAGTAAGAGGTCCTGATAGACTACATTCCTGGTTGTTCCTGTCTCGTTTTCCTCCTCCATGAGGTTCTTACACGCGTTTCTGTGCCTGACGCGTAATACGCTGCAGTAGAGTTGACCATGTGTGAAAACACTAGTTCGGAGGTCCAGCACAACTTTATCAAGTGTCAGACCCTGACAGCTGTTGAATGTAGTGGCGTAAGCTAGACGCAAGGGGAATTGACGACGTTGTATAGTCCATGGAGAATTTCTTGGTTGAAATTCGAAAGTTATGCGAGGTATACAGAAAGTGCGGCGATGGGAAGAAGTGTCAATAAGACGAACTTCCACAACCCTGTTGAGCAATTTCTCGACCACTACTCGACGGTTCTTGACCAAGCCTTCGTTGATATCAAGATTTCTCATGATGGTGCAGACTCAGCCCTGCTTTAGATTAAGCTCGTGGGCCGGTACACCATGTTCTTGTTGCAAGGAAAGGTAGTCCATGGAAGTGGCGGGATGGTTTGCATGCACCAGAGTCTCGTCTTCCTTGATGGTGTCGAAACTGTAGTAGGTGACTGCGAGTAGTTAGTGTAGGAAAGTAGAGAAGAGTGTGCAGAGCGTACCTTGTTCGTTTGGCAGGCGTTCCAGCATGGATTCATTAAACATATTGACATAGTAGTTGAGGGGACTCAAGATGGAATTTCGTATACATTTTTCTGGAGTAGCTAAAAGTTCGGGTGGGTAGACAAATTGTATAGCCTCTTCTACATTATCGATATCAGCTATCATATCCAGTGGTATGTCAGTTTCATCCAATGAGACGCAACCTTGTCCAATGTCGTCCACCCATTGTGCGTATTTGGGGTCAGAGGCGTTGCGTATATGTTGGTCCAAACGCAGGACAGTAAAAGAAGGCCACAGCGGGGACGAAACAATAGAAGCTTCGATGGTCACAGTCTTACCCGCAGAACGCACGACAGGGGCTGTCTGACGAAAGTCACCGATTCCGACGAATATTTTGCCGCCAATTGGGTCATGTCTTCCATTAATCGCCTGCAAGAGTTCATTCACACATTCCAACGCAGATCTGTGACCCATTAGCATTTCTCCCCAGATAATGATATCGGACGCAGTGAGAGAGAGAGCGCGTTGGGAATTCAGCTTGATGTTGGAGTGAAGGTCGAAATTAAACTGATAAGTGTATGTCAGAGTGGTTGAAAAGTCCCCTAAGATTGTGTGTACGAACCGACCTGAGAAACCGGTATTCCGAATACGGAGTGAGCAGTTCGTCCTCTTTCATACATCGTTACACTGAGTCCCGTTGTTCCCACGAATACGGGTACACCATTTTCAGATCGTAGTTTTGTGCAGAGGGCCGATGCTACAAATGACTTCCCACGGCCGGCTTTGCCGTCGAAATAGAAGACAGTGTGCGTCAGACAGGTCGACGTTACCGTAGTGTACAGAACCTTGAAAGTTGCTAGTGGCTCTGGATTCATCCGCGCTATCATATCGTCCGCGGTACGTGATAATTCGTTGATTCTTAGACCGAAAGACTCGTATTCGATTTCCAGCTCGTTTATTCGGTTTCCGGGGTCAGGGAGCCCAAAGTCGGATAGATTGGAACCACGCGGAGTGAGTACGGGCTCGATATCTCTCAAGCCTTCCAAGTACGCTCAATCAGTGCGGTCGAATCGTTCTGAATGGTCAGCTCAAAGCTCGTCATTGTATTTTCCCCACAATTCCATTGCCTGCGCGGGTATGTCAATTACGAGTTGCGCGTAGAGAAATCGTAGATGGTAGGGGGCATAATGGAAAGCGACGGCCTCTTGCAACCAATTTTCAGCTTCATTGATGTTTGCAAATAGACCTAACTGAATTGTGGCTTCCTGAAAGGTGGGGTAAATGATACGATTGACTGAGCAGAGTACTTCGTAGCTGTACGCCGGTTCATGTAGCAGTAGCGCACGGAAATAGAAAACTTCACCTTGCCGTGGTGAAATGAAAGTTAGTCTGCATACAATGTCTTCAGCCGCTCGGGCAGAAACCATCTGGGGGATGTTAATATCTGGAGATGGCTGCTCCAGCCACTGGTCAGAGCCGAGAGCAACAGTGCGGTTTCGAGCAACAGGTTTGTGCAGGTACCGGCTATAGAATTCAGTGTACTTAAGTAGTTAAAAATTCTGAGCTGTTGGACGGGCGAAGTATCTTAATAGTTTCGAAGCGGTGGACGCATTGCCGTCCTTACGATGCATCTGCGGGAAGTTTTCTCCAGGTAAGTGAACCGGATGACATGCAACCGCGGGAAACTTCCTGGTAGTTTCATACCTCAATATCCTCCATGTAGCTTCGGGAGCACTGATGTACCGAGCGTTGACAAAGTCTTTGATTTCGTCGGTGGCGCTGTGGTGTTGGTTGGGATCCGTAATCATGTATCTTGCATTGTCGGGGCCTTTGAACAGGTATTTGTAACGGTACATAAAGATGTTGACTGTAAACGTGACATCGACGTTTACGTGGCAGTCCATGAGTTCTGTTAAAAAAGGAATGTACGAAACCACCATTTTGTCTTCCTCCTTGCTGCGCCTGAAGACGACCCTGCCAGAGTCATCAACTACGGTAGTCTCCTGAAGTTGCCTTGGAAAGTTGTATACGCATTTGCCGTTCTTATAGCAGCGGTTGCTTGGTGATGAAAGGTGGTCGTTTTGGTGCATGTTGTATTTCAAAACCTTATCTCGTCGAGAATGATTTTCCTCGATTGTAGGCTGCTCAGCTTTGATGACTTAATCAATCATTGCAAACGGCAGTTCAGGAGATACCTGTGTTAGGTAATTTACGATTAGCAACGGAATAGTAATGAATGTAGGTTATGAAATAATGGTAATCGGCATGTAATGACCTTTAAGACTATGTGGGCATGTGGTAAGCCTCTCTTTTGAAATTCAACAACCTGAACCTGGTACACTATCTTGCCCATATTTTCCCTGTGACAACCGTTAGAAGGGCATAGTTACAGTTGTGGTAGCAGACTCACGAAATAGCCTTCATCATCAGTGAAAGTCGACCTTTGAAAGCCCGAGCGACAACGCCCAGTTGGTCAAAAGCGCTTTGGGCGGGGTATAAAAGTTCCTTTATCTCGGGCCAGTTTGGGTTCGTTGTAACGGTAATGAAAACTGAAGGCCTCCAGAATTCACGGCATAGAGCCAATGAGTCGGCCACCTGTTCAGAAGCCCATGCTCTTGAACCAATCCAATTAGACCCTAGATTGTAGTCTATGTCTTTCTCACCACCAGCCCTTGGGATGAGACCGTGATGTCTATACTGCAAACGTTCCTCTTCCATTCGTGAAACCATGTCGACCAAATACTCGTTGTTTAGTCTTCCGAGAGAACGAAAGCGGTCCTCATTCTGGAGTAAACGCATGCGGTAATACTTCATCTTGGTCAACTTAGGATGGAAATCCATTGACCGTCCTGGGGACCCGTGGGGAAAGAGCAGTGGGTATTGAAGAGGTTCATAGTGACTTGAAAGCACGTTTACGAATTCTCCTTCGTTTGAGGTTGGATCATTACGCCAAACATACACGCTGCGAGGTGAGGAAACGGAAA
>Ga0307512_10000231_pt1 | contig 78746 bp, 68 predicted proteins | sample 14_EM_MG_FD_200267 | JGI IMG/M metagenome (GOLD analysis project Ga0307512, IMG submission 200267) | Populus trichocarpa ectomycorrhiza microbial communities from riparian zone in the Pacific Northwest, United States - 14_EM | ecosystem: Host-associated > Plants > Roots > Unclassified | place... | reverse complement strand
CGATTTTGAAAGATATTCTGATTCTTGTCCCTCGATACGCATTTCGAGTTCAGTCCTGCAACATCCACATCACCTGCGCCCGATCCCGCCCGTTACATCCATATTCATCTTGGGACAACATAACCATCAATTTCTTCACACTGGTATATTCAGCCAGCGCACAATCCATAGCTGCAGCCGCTAGCGGTAATCTCTCCAGAGCGAGAGGTTGAGCAAACTAGAATCAAGTAGGCTGCCGCCCCAAGTTATTGGTGGTGAAGAAGAACTGATGCTAAATTGAATCCTGAACTTCCATTGTGGTTAACCATGATTTCATATCATCCATGACCTGTTATAGATATGCATCGTCAAACATGAGCTCTTTAACCAGGATCTTAATCTTAATCACAGAGTCTAAATTCAACCGGCAACTATGGACAACAGTTCAACAAGCTCCATCCATCTTGCATTCCTCAATAGCACTACTCTTTAGTTTACACTATGTGTATTTTAGGGTGTTATCAATGTTGGAAGTTTTACAGATTATCATTGAACAGATTCTAACACATACAGCTTCTCGTAGTGACTGATCATCCTTGTGAGGTGGACCGCTGGGCAATCGACACACAGATGGTGTACCTACAGGAGCACCACTGAAAATCCATAGCTTCAGAGTCAACTTTCCAGGCATGATCAATCATCAAGTACTTCCCATCCGCTAATAATGCCCAAGTAGTCTTCGTCAATGCGATGGCCACTGTGAACCCATTCGCAACCCCAAAAGATGTGTTTTGGTGTTGTGGAAAGCTCTGATGTCCACAGGCCATGGGATTTGGAACAATCTGTTGTCCACTCCACTTGGGTGAGTGGGAGCACCTTGGTGCGCTGTGCATGGTCAAACTCTCATACTTTGTTGAGGACAGTCGACTTTAGGCTTTTGAACACTGTTTGTGCCATTGCCCAAGCTGGAGTTGGTAGATCTGGAAGTGGAGGGTGTGCAATATAAGCATTGGAATGGCCTCATTTCTGTTGCAGTGGAACCATTGTAGTTCATTATGAATTGTCCTGGAGCCCCTGGCCTAGATGTAGGACCTCCTGTTTGTGATCCAACTCGACATCTCCAATGTTGGACAGTATGGTGGACTCTGCGGTGCCCTCACTTTCATCATCACCGATCTCCAGACCAGTATCATCATCCTGGCTGTTCAATGATATCTGGGACGTTTGTCGACCACAATACAATTCGTAAAGGCAGACGATTGGAAGGCAAACATTTGTTGGACAATGAACATTGGCTGCTTTCTTGAATGCGAGTGCTGTCTGAAGGTGTGCTTCTTGATTTCTCTGTGAGTAGTGATTCCTCATCTGGCTGGGCATAGATTCCATTGGGTATAATGGAGACAGAAAGTGGGGGAATGTAGGAGAGAGTGAATAATTAGTAAATATAAGATTAAGTGCAATAGAATAGCTGGAAAAATGGTGAAAGAGGTTGCACATAGTCGAGGAGGATGCATTTCGCAGCGCTCCTTGACAGTGCTCAGGAGAGATCACATCACAGGCTCGTAATTCTGTTGATGATGGCAGCCTGTAGTTGGGATTTAGGATGTCCTGAGGTGTGCCAGACTAGATGCATTCCCGACACCAAATGATAGAAACTCCAATCAACATCACTCTGTATTGATGCAAGAACTGTTGGTTGGCTAACCCAAATGCACATAGAATACAACCGGAAACACCTCAACCTGACACATGGGAAGAAACCTGGTGACACTAACCAACCCTTGGTGCTGGCCAAATGGTGTACTCAGAACCTGAATGCAACCATATGCCCCTGTATACAACTCCTGTAAAAGTAGTAAGTATGGGTGAATGGTCGAGCATTTGAGATGGCTGCATGTCATAGATATGTTGCAGCATTGAGAATCTGCAGACCTCAATATATAGGGGACGGTGTGAGTGGCGGCTGAGTTGCAAGAGTTCTTTGTGAGCTTGTATTTGATTGAGGAGAAAGATGAATCTGTGTATGTGGTATGTCCCCAGGATGGACACATGTATACTCCAGATAGTCAACTGAATAATGATGCTGCATCTGAGTTAGTAGTCGAGAAGGTAATATTGGAAGCATATCCTCCCTTTCACCCATCCATCTGGGGTGTGTCTGCAGAATATCCTTCACAACAATGTTGCTGTGAGTGGAGAAGGGAGAGAATTTGGTAAAGAAAGGAGAGATACAGATGTAGAGAAAGAATGGTAAGGTGCTATGGATAATCAAGGGGTATTTTATCGAATCAAGCACTCGTCAATGCTGCGATTGCTAATAAATGGGTCCTCAATGCTTCCTCCCATGCTGATTTTGCACCTAGAATGTAGTAAATCGCACACTGTCATTTCACACATTCATTTCAAATCTCACAACAAAAAGTATAACTTGAAATTAATGTTTCAGTTGATAGCTATATACCACAATGGTATGACTGCATAGTGAGATGTCATCTCACAGTGGGCAGCAGAAGGATTGCATCAATACAGGTCCAGGGAATTGAGGTGTATTGAAGTTCAAATGGCTATGGTTGGATTGAATGGCTGGGGATGGCTGGCTAGCTAGATTCTGACAGTTAATTGTGCTCTTCGAAGCTGTCTTTTTTTACTTTCATCTTTCACTAATCCCTCCATTCTAACTTCGCCCTGGTTGGACATCAGTTGACACAATGAATTTTGAGATAAATGTTTTGGTGGCCCAAACATACATTTAGTTACAATCAAGTTAAGTCTGTATTCAGAGCATTGAGAACTTAGGCTGCATCAAGAAAGTGCGGTACATGGGTAAGCGCTAGTTGCCAGCCATCTTGCAGAGTTGCTGAGCAGAATCTGTGTTTCCAGATATTTGCTCTCAGGCTCCAGCTCTTTTGACAGGGCATGAAGTCGCAGAAGCCATTTTAGGATTTGGAAGCACCGGGCCCAACATACTACTAAGTCAATATCGAGCAAAGTGAGGTTTGTAATTGGCCAGCTCTGTGCATTTATGGTTTAGTTTTGCCATGGCTACCATCCTGCATAAGATAATTGACACAGAGCTGGTAGTCAAAGTATTTTGGCAATGGACTTTACATACGGATCAAGCATAGTTCCATTCATTAACAGCAGTGGTGCGGGATGAACCTCATGCACCTCAATGTGACATTTCTGGATAGATGACAATCTGTGCACACTGTGTCCGCAGTTTCAGAGTCAAAGAAAATATGATGAGAATAAAGCAAACCAAAATATATAGTGCACTACAGACTGGGGTACATGCACTTCAGTGGATTATTAATGGCTCTTGAGGCCTCCCTGGGCTGGAATAATACATCCAGAATGAGTTGCATCATGTCTAAGTTGGCTTCACACAAATCCAAGAACGTCATACAGGACTGAATTCAAGATCTCCATTGTGCCTGAACTTCAATGGGAGGTCAGGAAATACCCAGCAGAGAAAGTGTCAGCAGAGCCATGCATACCGGCACTGTGTCTCAGCATTCAACTCTCTGGGAGTCAGATCTGTGGTGTTTATTAATGTCTATGATATTCAAGCAGAAGCTGCAGGGTAATCATGAATAAATGACCCCATGTCTCATATTCTGACACAGGTCCTCAATATCACCAACTGTCTTTGTTGCCAAATGGGATTGGTAAATATGGTGTTCTGGATATGACATAACGATATAACCAGGAGGTTCTGGTACACTGCAACATCGGGCATATACCAGCAATAGCTGCGGCATTCCCATGAAGATTTTGACACAGATACTTATTGTTGTGAAGACTGTGTGTATTGCCAAACGGCATCAGCGCATATGCAGTGAACTATCAGTCATAATGATATGATCCCAGGACTCTCCACTGATGCTGAACATTGAATATCTGCCAGCAAACACAGCGTTGTTACCACGAATGAGCGAGCTGTGTCTCAGATTCTCATTCAACTACTCAATATTGCCTCAGTTGTCATTATTCCCAAATTGGATTGGCCAATATGCTCTGCTGGATCTGTGAAAATATGACTCAAGAAATATGCAGATTATTCTCCAGTGCAACTGAACTTCGATGATATGCCAGCAAAAGCTGCAGATTTGCCATGAATCAGCAAGTCTGTGTCTCATATCCCGATATAGCTACTCAATATCACCTAGACTGACATGATTGCTATCCGGAATTGGCGAATACACAGCGATCGATCTGTCATAACGAGCCTCATGACATATTCTGAGGATTGACTTGTGCCCACGAATGTAGTTGAATTATGCTTTTTTAACTTGTTCAACTGTGAAATGTGTATGTAGCCACAGGTTTCTGTTGCAGCTCACATTTGCAACTGAGAAATGATTCATAGCCCTTTGTTGCATCATTCTCCAAAGTTGAGTCTTGTCATTTATCATAAGATTGGCCAGCCGGGAACTTGTAATGTAGTTTGTCAATTGACTTCATCTCATATTGTTCCTTACTAATCATCAAGTAAACCAATGAAATCCCACTCTAGCCATTCTTCATATAAAACCAAACAATTCCAATATAAGCACATTGATTCACCTCAAAATGCCAATGAGAAAGGTTTCATTTATCGAGGATACTGTGCCGTACACATGTCCTTTTGGACTAAGTGTATAGGTTAAGAAGATATGTTGGTGGAATGTCTACACAGGCGTACCTCAATGCACCATCTGAACAATCCAACATGATTGTTCATCACACTGCAACGTGTTTCAATACTCTGTCAGCAGTGTCGTATTGTCCTCACAGGACTCCAGAATCTGGTAAATCATCAATGTTGTGATGTTCAGTTGACTTATCAAGCTTTGTAGATCTATCATTTGGGCCACACCAGAATGTTGGAGGAGATGAATTGGGTGGTTATCATCGTCACCAGGATACGTATTCTATAACCTTGTATCTGGTACTCTGTTGTGCCTTAGCCGGACAACTCATGCAAATACCTGCTACTGCTCATTTGATACCCAGAACTTATGTGTTGTCACAGCATGGGTTGCAGCTATGAGATGTTGACTGGATGGAATTCTGGAATTCGAGTCGCATTTCTGTGTGTCCATCATTGCCCATTCCAGCATTGACGTGGATTATCCACATGATGTGCAAAACACTTTGTCAGCTGCCACTTCATTTGACAAACCTGACCAGGCAGAAGACAAAATTGCGCCCCCTGTTATGGAGGAGATGAACCAGGGTGTGCAGATTAATTTTTCTCTTGTACCGGGAGGAGTGCCTGTCAAAATGTGTCGTCTTGTTCAGAATTCGGATACTCTGCAGCTTCACTGACAAGCCTTGACAGAAATCTCTCTCTCCTCGATGAAAATATCGCTGAAAGCACACAAGAATTGTGTGGGCATTCAATATGCCATTGTCTGGACATGTTGCAATCCTCGGTGTCTCCCAACCCAACAGACAGTATATGATAGCCAACTTCTAGGAACCCTCCATGCTCCTAATGCACTGCGTGAAGTGTGTCTGTCCACAAGGTCCTTCAGTTTTGCTTGCTCTTCCTCAACCCACCAAGGTCAAGGAGGTGTGCATTGTTCTTTTGTATCGGAATGAGTGGGTAGCCATTGGCTAGTTTCAATCCCAACAACCTCCTTATTGTCCGAGGATTTGCAATGGGTATCACCCGGAGTGCCGCATCATGACAGGCTTCTTTGGATTCAGTGTGGATAGCATGCCACAAACTCTACACAGTGGAGTGAAATGCCTCTGCACAATTCATTTCTATCACACTGTCATCCACTGGATCGTCAGGCACATCCGAAAACAGCCACATTGTCCGATAACACAACTCATAGAGTGAATGGAATCCAGGCATACCTTCAACTTGAAGTTTGAATCCAATTCCCGCATTCATCACAATTTGGCAGCCCATACTGTTTTTTGTATTGTGCCCGATGAGACTCATCAGAAATCCCAAATCTCCCTGCACAGTATGCAAGTTTGCCAGTACGTGAAGGTTTGACTCTTGATGTCAAATTATCATATGAAACAAGCTGCATATCGAATCAGTTGTCCAGCTCATTGATACTGGTGTTCTGATCCATGTGACAGAGAAGTGCAAATTCTGCATGCAACATGGGCGCCAGTTCGAAGTTGATCTGATATGTTATCTCCTCGATGAAAGTCTCGAATCTCGCTGCCACGTCTGGCGTAGTAACTGCATGGATGGGTTCAAGAGCTAATGGCAGTGGTAGATGCCCCTGAGCTGGAGTTGTCTGTATCTCTAGAGGAGGCAGGGCACTGAATTCACCCTCTCCAACCAGTACCACTTCGGTTCTTCACTGACAATCCCTCGATAGTCATTTTGCTCTATATTCATCGACACTTTAAGGGTATTCCCTCACAACATTGTCAGCAGCAACCTATAACAACCATCTCAGTCAGCAATGTGCACATCATTGCCACTGCCACTGATGTATATGACTTGCCAAGACCCATGTCATCTGCCACCAGCGGTCTTAGCATATCTGAATCCCAAAACAATGTCCTAACAACGATCGAGATTCCCCAAACCTGGTAAGGCAGAAACTTGATTCTGGACTGGCCTGGAATTGACACTTCTCACCACAGAGTCGATCAGCTTTCGATTGGCGAATTGGATGGGTATTCCGTAGCCTGACTGACTCATCAAGAGAGTGCTGTTCGAATTCTTTGTTCATTGGATCAAGAGCACAATTCACTACTAAACTGCTATTATCTAGATTGAAGACCACCTCACCTTTCTCTAGTTGCTCCTGAACATCTTGGGCGCCTTTGTCTGTTTTCTTTTCGTCTTCAATGATCTCTTTCAGTTGCTCTCATCCAAGCGGGGCAGCTGGGCTCATTCTCCAGCACTCCTGAAATTCATTGCAATGTTAGGTATTTCACAGACAAGCAACCAGTGGAATGAATATATCTTTATGGATTACAATCAATTCGATTCTTTCAATCAGAACCTACATTAATACAAGTATTATTCCCTGGCCCACCACTCTCCTCTCCGACCACACTCCTCTCCCACCTCACTTCAACTCTCTTCCCAACTTGCTAAAGTCCATGTATAATGATTAGCAGATGCACACATCTAGCCTTAATACAGCTAGCAGGAATTATCTTTGCTGGTCTAAATACATATTCGGCAATCTTCTTCACTGCAGCACTCCTCATGTCTACCGAAAATATTTTCAAATTGTATCCAAGTTTCAACTTGACCTCATTTGAAAGCCTACAGTTGAACAAAATCTGGCCATATATGCAGTCATTCATCATATGCCCGTGTGTAAATTATCACATATACTTCTCATCTAATTCATTTTGCTCCAATGTGCACTTATTCATCATTCTTAGATTGTATGGCTCTTTCAGGCCTCCATTTCTGTCCATGAAATTCATCAGCTCCTCGCACTGCCTCACACCTGTACACATGGCTTGCAGTCGTTTGGGGGATACAATGTTATTGTTGCTGTTTGACACCCAGCAAATCACAACAATGAATATTGTATTTGGCAATTCTTGGAGGTTACCTCTTGCCTGCTAGCCTGCATCCTATCCCAAATCTATTACCAGTTTCATTGCACCTCGCCTACCCTTGTTCCTTTTTTCCCAAATATCGCTTGCATATCTCTTTAAAAACATTTCAATCCAGTTCCTGCAAATCCATTCAGCATTATCAACATTATCCAATGGCAGCCAGTGCTTGAATATTGCCAAGATATCTGCAACTGTTGCGTCCGAGTACAGTGGTCCATCTCAAGGCTGTTACAAACATTTCTGCCCACGGAAAATGGATGTATGCTGTTTCAGTAGCAACCTGCCACCCATACGTTTTTCCACTTGTTGAATGGAGTATTGTCAGCATGGACCATCCTTTAGGCAAATTGCCTCAGGGAGAATACTGATTGCTTCGGGCTGATTGGGCATGTTTTTACAGTACCGCCCAAGTCCTACAAATCATTGCTCTTATCATCTTTGTCATTTCTATTGTAGGATTTCACCTGCTTTGGGGGCATATCCGCAATCCCTATGACCTCTGTTTTCGTTGCTTCTGCTGGCAGTCGAAATCATCTCATCGGGAGGCTAATGGGGTGTCTCCCAGGTGATCTAGAAGAAGGTTCAGCATGAGAAGTAGATGTAGCAGATGATAGCGTTGGCAACGGGACCGGGTATGGACTGCAAAAACGGGTCAGTTCGATTCATGACCAATCGAAAAACCCGACCGGCTACATCTAGGGCCGGCCGAATCCAGACCCATACCTTTGAACGAGCGGGTTTCACTGGGTTTGGCTATACCAGTCGATTCGAATCTCTGGCTCTGCATTTCGGATTTCACTATGTATTGTCGCATTAAGATATGCTGCTGCTAATCGCAAGATATTGACTTTGGTACAGTGCTGTCTGTTTTGGATGTATTGGCCTCCATATTGATCAAAACAAACAGAGGCGCACACCCGACCCCTTCTTGAAAATGAGCGTCAACGGATCATCAACTAGGGTTGGTCATGTATCCTGGGTACTCTGAGGGGTGGGAGGTGCCACAAAGCCATAAACAAAGTATTGGCCACCGTCATAAGAAAAAGAGAAAGGTAAATGTTCCCTGCATCAGCTTAAGAATGAGCGTCAATGGAGTGTCAACGATTGTTGGCATTGCATGATGGTTAATCAGAGCGCAATGTGGCTGTTGTTGATTATATACATCGTTTTCACTGTTACTGTATGCTAAAAGGCTCCTGAATAATTGGTGGTAGCTTTGTACATGAAATAAGTTGTTACTGTCCTGGAGGCTGTTGCGGGAATATCCCCTGCTCATCTGCCAATATAGGCTGCCAACACCATGTGTATCAATGTTTTTAGTCAAGCGTCACTCATAGTACCGAAGATGCAAAACCAAAAATTGTTGACACTCCATTGACGCTCATTTTCAAGATGGGGCAGGGAGGGTATTGCAATCTCTTTTGCCAATAGAGGCAGCCAATACATTATTCATGGCTGTCCGCGACCTATTGCCCGTCAGATTACGCAGGATGCATGACCAAAAATTATCAACACTTCTTTGACACTCATTTTTGGGGTGGGGTAGGGAGTGTGTCCCTATAATTTTTGCCGAGATAGTCGGCCAATGCTTTCATTATGTCTAACCACAACCGAATCAACTTTTAATCACCTAACTTAAGACACTTGGAATCAATGCACTCCATTGACACTCATTTTGCACCGGGCGTATCTTCGATATGCACTCTGTTGATTTGGCATATTACATCATTCACAATGTTTTGACAGCCTTTCTCTCATTTTCATTGATATTCTCCTTGATCACTACATTGTTCTTTAATAATACATATAAATATATCCTTTAAAATATACTTTACAGTGTCCGCTAATTGTAGATAATAATAGAATCAAACATCCCATTCCTTTCAAACAATGCTTGTCCTCACTGCCAGGTTTGCTCAATAGACTGCTCTTGTCTGCAAAATGAATGCTAGCTGCATTACCACACCGCAGATAGTGTACTAACCAGTGGATGTTCCATCAACACTCAGCGTATCTGGATAATAATCTGTATCGGGCTGGCTGTCCTGGGCATATACATCAAGATTGAAAAATTGAGTGCTGGGAAGAGGAGCATGTGAATACACATATCCTGGTGACAAATGGTCGATTTGGGAACTTTGAGCTGCCTCATGGTCGCCAGGGGGGGCAGGTGGCGTTCCGGGCGAGGATAGTGTCGGTTCTGGTGTCGGCAGTCTGTGTTGGTCGGTTAGAGGTCCATCCATTTCTTTTCATCTCTGGTGTGTCTGCGGATTCTGTGCGGTGCTATTCTGACAGGGAAGGCATCAATTCTTATAGTTGTGATGAAGCATCGCTGGGTGTCTTTCTATCGCATCCATCAACCTGTAGTGCCAAGGGAACTGAACTTCATGCTTCTTCTCTTCTCGCACTTCGGTGCGAGATTTCTAGATCTGGCATTGCGTTTCCTTTATTGCGGCACCTGAAAAGCCTCCTTTGGCCGTTTTGGCCATATTGCATGCCATGAGCATGTCGGACTGTTCCAGCTGGACACGACCTCCTTGGCTTGCCATAGTAGCAGACATGTTGAAAACCTACAAGAACTTAGTTGCAGCCTCTAACAATCGGATTTGGCTAGTACCTCAACCATATACGCTTCCGTAGCCTCCTCTAAGGTGATTAAAGCCTGTTTTGTCCACTCACATGGACCAATATCACGAGATTTATACAACACAATCCCAGAGCTGACAACATCATGAGGTTTGGTCTCCTGGACTTTGCGGAAAAATGGCTGGTTCGACTGCGGAGGTTTCCCGTTACAGGCAGCGATACATTGGTCATGTAGCTCTACACGTATACCTGCTGTATGTTATGCGGTTAGTTGAAGGCCCTTTACCTCGATATGGATATACTCATATCCAATTGCATGCTGCTCCTCATTCTTGCTGCTTCAGGTTTTAGGGAGGATTTTAACATGTATATTCTCAGTGATAATGTCCGTGGCTGCCTTGGCAGCTTTGCGGTGGATAAACTTGTGTCTACGCTGTTGCCGAGTGCCAGCGAGTGCCAGCGAGTGCCGCATTGGATCAAGCGCCTGTCGATTGGCTAGATCCGAATCCACTCTCAGCATGCTGAGGTGGTTCTGTAGCGATGATTTGCTATTTGGGAGTAGGAGAGGAAGATGATAACGAAAAGAAGTGGGAAGTCCTGTGGAATGTATTGTTAGCTTCAATTCAAAATGGCATACATAACAGACAACTTGCACATTCTGCTCATGATGAATCCTGCTGCGCATGGCTGCAGGCTGCAGGGGTTCCAAACCGTCCTGCAATTTGCAGTAAGTCGGTCAAATGTTGTTTGTTTGTTTGCAGGAATACATAGAGGTTTCTGACTGCCGAAATCTCTTGATTGTTGGTCATTCACAGGTCATTCCTCGAGGGAATGGACGTCTGGTGATGTTTGTCTCAAGCAATCCCAAGCATCTTACATGAAACTAAGGCCCAAAATGATCTCCTGTTGTACAGCTAGCATCACTATTCCAGTTTTAGTGATGATCACAACATGGACTTTGATTTGTTCAAGTTGATCAAACGTACCAACCTTGACATAAAAGACGTAGCTTGCCCCCATATTGTCCATATCATGCAACATCCAACATCTCGCCAAACAACATAGTCAACACAAACTACAATGGTCAATGCTCCAAAAAAGAATGTTTCACCACATCTGGCGGGCAAATACAGAGAATCGATGAAGTGTTCCACACGACAATATCATCAAGCGAATGAAGGCAAGAGCAGTCTGGAAGTATAAATTGTCCGAGCCCTTGGGGCATTTCGCAGTGTGCGATCCAAAAAGATGCTTGCAGTGAAGGAAAGAAGGGAAACGCACTTTCTAAGCAACGAAGAGAAAGAGATATGGATCGAGGATCATGTTGAGAGAGAAACCGCTGTGGCAAGACAGAGATTTGGAGAGGCAGAGGCAGCGATCAAGCAGGAGCAGGAAGAAATAAGAAACGCTGGAAACGTGGGATTGACAACAAGAGAGGCCAAAAAAATGTTAGAGGAGATGATAATTGCTATCGGAAACAGTATAAGCCATCTTGCAAGCTCCGACCAAGAGGAGGATGGGGAAGATTGGGATGATACCGTTACAGAGCTGAGCAAGCTGAGCGAAGATGACGAACCCCGGAGGGTGGTGGGCACAATATCTAAAATGGATCAGCAGCACATGGAGAGATTTCGGCAGAAACAGATGAAGCTTGACGAATTGACCCAGCTGGGATGGAGGGACAAGGCCAACTTCCTCCGTGAAAGGGATAAAACGTACGGCATAACGGAATTGAGAGTTGCGGCATTCATCAATCTGCACACGGAAGAACTATCTGCCTCTCCCGCTCCGACAACATTTGGGGAGCCAATGGAGTCTGTGGATATTGTACCTGGACAATCACATATGCCACCAGGGACTCCTCGACCAGCAAGTAGTCATATGAGGCTAAGTTCAGGGAAGCCACATAAAGCCAAATGTGTATTGTCTCGTTCGCCTGACATGAAGCCCAGTTCATCACCGAGTGAGAAAAGATGCTGGTTGAACCCATAGGCACTCACCCCAGCGAACGGCTGCCCAAGCTACTCACTATATAGAAATCGCATTGGCAGGAATTGTTGGTGACGGCTCGAGACTTGCCAGATGTATAGATATGATGATTAGTAATTTGACCTCATCGATTACAAATGTTATTTATGCACCAATTTCGCTAAGTGTCAGGTATTTCTTAACCTCAGTGACCACACTGTGAGACATAATAATTCGCCTGTGGATGTGCAAGGGTTGTACACGCCATGCAAGAGGACGAGACTTGAAATCAGGCTGTAAGTTGACCAATGAACTCAATATTGTCTGGCCAATTAGTGTTAAGCCAGAACGCAAAAACTTGATTAGTGATGAAATTTACTAACAATATTCAAGTCAGTGATGTCATACGAGTCATAGAAGGAGCGGTCAGTGCTCAATATGAATCTGTCTGAATGACAACCATCATGAGGCATCCCTGCATGTATTTGACTGTATAACTCTCCTCACAGACCTGGTTCACATGGTTGAGATTTTTAAAATTGATTATAGTACATCATGGAAATTGAGGAGAATGAGCTGGATAAGGACAGGTGATGAACTCGGGCTATATTAATTAAAAACTAGTTGCAGGATCTATATGCCATATATTCAGGGCCAAATGTACGAGAATCTAATAGGGCCACGTCATCGATCACCCCGATACGGTGGATAGTAGTTGATCAGATATTGAGAGACAACAAAGCTTGTAGATGCAATCAATAATACAGCGAAAAGCTATATTTGCTGTCAATTATCACTATACAATTCATAGCATACAATTGCTGACAGTAGGTGCACTATTTGGACATGTTTGATGTGAGCGTCAATTGAGCGTCAACGATTATTAGTCTTCCACAAGCAGCAATCACAGGGCTGCATCGTCCCATCCGTCCAAAGTAAATGGATTGGTCGGCGTTATTGCCAAAAAGGCAAGTGACAAACTTGTAGCCCTATCCTCAAAACGAGAGTCAACAGAGCGTCAACGATTTTTGGCCTTGCATCATGGATAATCCAAGGGCTGTGTGACCACTGTAATCTGTAATTGATCTATACGCCGCCTTTCTGGGCAAAAATGCTTGCGAGGACATCACCACTTGGTCCAAAGAATGAGCGTCAATGGACCGTCAATGGCGCATAAATGGAGCATCATTGATTTTTAGTCTTACACATTCACCAATCGAAGGGCTATATGAACACATCCTTCCAATGTCACTTTATTGGTCGGTGTTATAGCTAAAAAGGCAAGTGACATGCCCGTTGCCCCATCCTAAGAATGAGTATTCATGTAGTGTCAATGATTTTGGGGCTTGCATCTTGGATAATCCAAGGACTGTGCGACCACATCAACCCATAATCGAACTATCGGCCGCTTTTCTAGGCAAAATGCTTTGGGGAACATCACTATAATGTCTTAACAAGGAACGTCTATGCAGCGTGAATGCAGCATCAACAGAGAGTCAACGGAGCATTATCGGAGTGTCAATGGAGCGTGAACGATTTTTGGTCTTGCAACTTGCATTATCCAAAGGCTGTACTTTGACATTGACCATTAATCAAAGTATTGGCCGCATGTAAGGGCAACAATGCTAGTAACGATACTGCTACTGCCTTCTCACAATAAGCGTCAGCGCCATGGCAACAGTGTGTGTGGGGCTCTGTCAGCTTCACAGCAGCGAACTGCCTTGCATTGTTCATATATTGAGTTTTTAACTGTCAGTCATTGCGATATTTTCTTGTATACAACTTCCCAACTATGCATGCAATATCTCACAGGTCTTAGTTTTGTCTTGCGTGTAGCTCTAGAGTCAATATTGAAGAACCAGCGTTCCACCTAATAATAACACCACATTTGAAAGCCTCTCAACTCGAATTACGCTACTTTCAAATTCCGATTACCATGTGCGTTCACAGTTCAAACTTAATCAAATTACCAGAGTTGGAAATTTCTGAATTGACAAGTTCAACCATTGATGCAACAGCTATGGCTATGATGAAGCGACAGGGCAGTGGAGGGATTACAATAGTAAGTTCACAGAGTGAATTCATATTGTTAAGATACATCTTATCTATATTAATCCAATTGGCAGACACAACGGTCCAAACTGGCAGCAAAGAACTCCCTAACTGCTGAATTTCACCAAGACACCTGGAATCGCTACCTCATGTTACGATTGGTTTCGACTTGTATACCATGGAACACCATATCAAACCTAGAGCTATGACGGTCATGTAATGCATTACGCTGCAAGTTGGTGCTTACCTCAGCCAGCACCCTTAGCAACATTTGCCAGAGGGAATACTCACTGACAGTGGATGCCATTAAGAAACAATTGCCATCAAGAAGAAAATAATATTAGCTTTGGACGGATGGACATCAATGAACATATTAGCCATAACGTCGGTCATAGCTTACTATATGGACTCAAATTGTGCATCGAGAGAAATAAGACTCGCTTTCGATAACGTAGATCGCCACTTCTTCTCCCATTTCGAGCAATAATTAAGGATATTCGGTCAATGTTCACCATACTGGAGCAAAGCTAGCCATACATCTGAAGGAAGTTCACATTGTATTGAGCGTACTGATGGCCGTTTGCATGGAATTATGACTGATACTGCTACCGCTTATTACTCTAAGGCGTGGGAACTACCATCAACCCTCCAGACCTCCGGGATTGAGTAGCCAGCAATGATGAACCACATACCATGCATGGCTCACGTCATTCAGCTGGCTTTGGATGCGTTCATGAGCAGTCTTGGTGTAAAAGGCCGCACCAAGTCTTAGGAAGCCCATGAGCGCGATCAGCAATTTGGAGAGAAAGCAAGTACAGTCATTGGGAAGAGTCAAAGACAGTGAAAAGAAGGCAATCCTAGAATCAACATGGTGCCAGCCATGAGACCAGGTTTAGCAAAGATAATTGAGAAAGTACGTAATCGAAGACATTTTGAATGACCTGAAACTGACCTTCATGTAGCAGAGAATGCTTGCTGTATTGATTACTTTGACACCCAGTCGGTGCAACAAGTTCATTGAGTGTCAAAAAGCCAAAGTACGAATCGCAGTACTACCTATCATGGATGTGAAAACACGGGGGAATCCGACACTGCAGACGCTTGAGAGAGCCAACCAATTACCAGAATTCACCCCCAAGTGGCTCAACGATCCAAAATACCGTGATCACCGACCACTCTTCAGAACACAGGATGGATAGACTATCATCATGTACGTCAACAACGTTTTAATGCCATTCCGATACTGTACCTTGTGGATGTCGAACAGGCATATGGTGACTCTGCATCACGTTATCACTGTCAACAATGACATGTTCGATCATATGGAAGGCGTTGTACAAGCCTTGTCTAAGAAGAAGACTCAATAGAAGGAAGACCTATACTTTGCCATGAAGTTTGTGCGACAGAAGCTTACTAAATCTTATGCTGAAATACCTTCAAAGACCACTGTGCTTCATATATCAGCCCATATTCTTGATCCTTTCCGGAAGTTGCGATCATTGTGGAAGTAGGACAACCAAATGGATATTTATCCTCAAGACGAGACTTCTCATACAACCCAATATGCAGAGGTGATTCTGAAGTATGGGAAGAATGAATTTTGTGGCAAACATTGACAAATGTCCATCATTGAACGCGAAAAGGTCGTGGCCAGCAATATTTTCGGCTCAGCAAAGGCTTCTGGATTTGGTGAATTGTCATATGATCAATATGATTTGTCCAGTGACAATGAAGAATACTAAATGCCTAAAGGCATGGTTCGAACGACACCCACACGAACAAATTGTGCAGCGGGGCTTATCGTCCACTGCAAGGCTCTATTTGAATTTACTGCCTGAATCACCAAAGAACTGGGGGCAAGTTAATCAAAATCTCAATGATAACAACTCCGACCCCATGGAGATTAGCGGTACATCCTGGGTACTGGACATCACGGATTGGTGGCAACAACAAGAGGAACCGCACTCAGAGTATGCCAATCTCTCCAATATGGCATGTGACATATTCTCAATCATACAACATGGTGTCAGAGTGGAGGCCAGTTTTCCCATTGGGCGAGACATTGTGGGTTGGAGACAGTCTAAAACCACTTGCGAGAACCTTCAGGAAAATGTTGTAGTAAGGCAGTTTGGTCTACCCAATGACGGAATATTGGCAGACGATTACTCAGGAATGGATACCACTGACAATGAAAATGACTTGGAATTGAAGAAAGAGGTAGAGGAAAGCATGTTGCACAGAATGGCCAACTTCCACAACTTGTTGGGGATATGGCAGGGCAGCCAAAACCTGCGGGCTACACAGAAGGAATCTTGCGCCCAAAACCAACAATTGACAGCTGTTGGATACATTTCAGATACTGAAGAGATCATGAAAGCATCCAGGTCAAACTTTCAACATGATTGTGCGGCTACATTTGAATTGTCAGAAAGATCAACTTTGCTACCTGCTGTGTCTGTACATGACCTGCCCGGAAGATGAACTCAAGTGTTAAATGTCCGCTGAATTAAATGAATCGACTGTCATCTGGCCGACAGTGATGAAGATAGTGCACAAGAAAGCATTTCCGATGGCAAAAACTGGCTTGACTCGAATGGTGGCTCGGATAATCCCACGGCGAGTGATGACTCCTGGGAGGCAGATGACGAATCCGATGTCGAGCTCGAAAACCGCATTGAAGCTCCTCAAAGCGCAGTGCACAGGGATGTCAGTTGCTCACCAAATGTTCCCGGATTGATCCAGCCAACACGGAGGTCAATGGAATAGGCTGAAACAGAGTTGATGACAGTAACTGCAACGGGAAGAAGGAGGACTAAAGACAACAAGACAAAGTCAGAAAGAACAGGTCAATATGTTTTCACCAGGTCTTATATGTTCCTTGACCAAGAATTTCACTTAGAGAAATATTATGGGAGAAGATTGAGCAGTCGCACGTGGATATTTGTTCATAAACAGAAGTATCTCAGGTGAAATGAATAATTAAGCTTGGTATGTCTAATGTGGTAGAATGAGAGCAACCCGTGGAAGATGATTACTGGGCTCGGAATTGCCACAGTGCTGAGTCTCAATGTCGCTGAAAGGCAACCAATGAGCTGAAATAATTATTCATACAATGATCGATCGCTGCAGATATTGACTAGACAATACATCAACATGGCCGTCAATGGAGCACCAATGATTTTTGGTCTTGTAAGCAAAGTAATTGTAAAGTGAATTGGTTACTGTTTAGCATAACCGATGTATTGGCAACCTTTATTGGGAAAACAGCAAGTGACACAGTCACTGCCCCTTTCTGAAACAGAGCGTCCACCGAGGGGCTACGATTTTTGGCTTTGCATCTTGTGTTATCTAAGTGTTGATTTACAGTAACAATTCATATACGATGCGTTGGCAGCCTTTTCAGACAAGAGAATGCGCGAAATCCTCGTTACCATATCATGAGAATGATCGTCAATTGAGCGTCAAAGATTTTCAATGATTTAAGTCAGGTAATGGCGAAGTGATCTGGTAGTGGTTAGGCATAATGAATGTAATGGCAGTCTTTTTAAGCAAAAGAGTAAGTGACATGGTCATTGCCCCATTCTGAAAATGAGTGTCAACGGCGCGTCAATGATTGTTGGCATTGCATTGTGGGTGTTCTAAGTGGCGATTGGTTGCAGACATCCATTATTAACGCATCGGCCACCTTTAGTGGCAAAAACAACAGTGGCACGCACCCTGCCCCATCCTGAGAATGAGAGTCAATTGAGCCTCAATGATTTTTGGTCATGCATCTTTGGTAATCCAAGTGACGCTTTGTGACAATAATTCATATACAATGTACTGGCGGCCTTTTCAGCCATAATAGTGCACCATATCTTTGTTGCCCCATCTTGAAAATCAGCGTCAACGGAGGGTGAACAATGTTTGGTCTTGTATATCGGGTAATCGAGTCATTGTGCTGATATTTCTGCTCATAACTGAAATATTGACAGCCTTAGTAGTCAAAAATGCAAATCATAAAAGGAAAAACATTGATTCCAAAATAATCGATATCACAACCTGCAAAGCATTCAAAATGTACTTGCTGGATGTTGAATAAGCGATTTTGATCCAATACTATTATTGGGCAGCACAATCAAGAGCATTATATCAATCTACAGATGGACCCACTGGACAACACACTGACTACCCACCCAATTCAAACAGGTTGGGAGATTTCGATCGAACTGTACCCGAATTGAATGTTAGGGTGTATTGACTAGCAGGACCTCCAATTACGAAATGGTTCGGTTCCGACCCAGACCCGGACCTGAAGCCATTGTCCAGAACCATTGCTAACACCCGGAGATGATGATCGATTGACTGGACTCTTCCTTGGCAGTGCTGGGGGCACTCTAGGTGAACCTGGAGATGACAGCCATATCAATCAGGAAGTTTGAATTGCTATTAGGTGTAGTTGTGTTTGTTGCTGGAAGTTTATGTCTCATTCTGATTTAACTGAATATAGCCACTCAGCAAGATCTATTGTACATTTAATCCCTGAATCTGTTTGTTGAAATGACTTTCATTTCTACCTTCCAAGCATAGTTTTCAATACAATAAGCTTTTCAGTGTGTACTCTATTAAATTTGCAAGCTTTTGAGTTTCATATATCTTCCACCAAGCTTTAGAGTACAATACTTACCAATAATATTGTCTCTAAATTGATTCCTCCTTCTCTGAAACAATTCTGCAAATTTTTCTCTCTAGATTGTTTGTACCATGTTCAATATCATTCATACTCCATATTTATGCATTATTAACTAAATCAAAGGCTCAGATCTGCAATTCATAGCATTTTCATGGACTATTTTACTCTTCTCAACAGCTGATTACGGAATTGAAGTACTTGATTTTTAATTTTATTGAATGAATTTCTATTACCATAAACTTTTGACTGGTCTGAGTTTAAGTCCCTGAATTGATTTCGAATATTTCAAATGTCTGTCAGACACCATATATTGAAATTATAGTAATTTATTGATTTCTTGATTTAATTACTTGATAGTATTCTATTCCATCTGAAATAACTATATTGGCAGTGGTATTTACAATCTATTTGAGGATAAGTTAGGTTGTATTTGTCCTCTGGTACATCACTGTTTGACTCTATCGATATCCATTTCTTTTGTAGCCCAACTTCTGTATAATACTTCTTCCTCTTTCAGATAATATTGTACTGAAACTAAATATCAACTTTTGACTCGGCAGGTTCTGACATTTTTGATTCTACAAATCATCTTATAGAGTGTACAATTATTTGATTCTATCATCAAACATTGGAAGAGACCGATTGAAGTGAATTTGCATAGTCCCAACGGTGTAGAATTTGAAAGATATCTATGTAGTATTGATTTCTAGTACTCTGTCGATGGTTCTCCTAACCACCTCATGTCAATCTTGAATCTGAAAAGATTATAAGTATCATATACTGCCCATTGTCAAATTATTCACTGAGTTTTCCATTTCTGCCTAGTAATACTATTTCATAATACAAAAAGCTGAGGACACTATTGAAAATTAGAACAGAGTGAAACAAGCAAGATATGATGGTGAAATAAATTATTGACCTTTCTAGAATTTGGCACATTGAGTAGCCAGTTGAACCAGTCACTATCTGTTTTCAGTAGCAGCTGTGACAATGTATAAGATTTCTATGAATGATCGACTGAGGCAAAAGTGCAAATTGGAAACAGACTGAGTCACATTCACACATGCACACGAGCAGATCTAAACAAGCTTCCAATGGATCCCTGGAAGTTATACCACCAAAAGGTATTTAGAGTCGATTCATAGAGGTGTACATGTAGACATCTCCAATCAACTATAGGTGGCAGCCAGAGATGGACCTATATCTATCTGTACTGCCTGCCTGTTATACTAACACAGTACACACAGTGAGTCTGCTGGAGAGTGCGCTGGAGAGCCACTGTGAATGCCTGCCTCATAGATGGCTTTGAAGCCTACCTGCAATAATTGTCGAAAGACCTACATTTTGGGATAGCTTCACTCCAGGACAAATAGAGTTTTTCACGCAAACATTTTGGTCAATGGAAAACTCTGAACTTGTGGAAGCTTTTGCACATTGAAGGCTGAAAGTTTGTGAAAGAGCTGATGCTCACTTGCACATAGCCAACCTACTTGTCAAAGTGCTTTTAGTACTATAAGTACGATCACTGACATTATCACCATTACCATCATCACCATTGCCACCATCACCATTGCCACCATCACCATTGCCATTATTACCATCAGCCCCAGACTGAATGCGTACACATATGCCCACAATTGGTGGGAAGATGGCAGCAGATTCTACCTCAAAATCTAAGTTGCAAATCTGCACACCCCAAGATTCAATTTGCAACTTTACCTGCAGAATCTGAGGCTGCAATTATCAACACCATGACTATAAGGCATTGCAAGATGTTGTCACAGCAGGTGCAATAATGAGATTGTTCAGAGTACAATATTGACTGTCATTATGGTTTCGGCCACAATACACCACCTGCTACCTGCCATCTGCCACCCACCACCTGCCACCTGCTACTTGCCACACACCACATGCCCCATGCCACCCGCCACTCGCCTTCTGCCTTCAGGTGCCTGGCACCTGAAACTCAGTAAGAATCTAGATTCAGCTTCCAGGAGCATACATGGGAGCATAGAGTCAAGTGAGACTGGAAGTGTCTTGCCATTTAGGAGTGTACTTAGAAGCGTAGAGCCAAGTAGGCAGGGAGTGTGTCATCCAGTGCTATGGGGAGTGTATGGTAGAGCATGCTCAGGAGTATGCTTATGAGCATCTTGAAAGCTGATTTGGTAGTGTACAGTCTTACAGTCTAGGAGTGTCCCATCCGGTGGAATTGAGAGCATCGTTGAGAGCATGCTCTGGAATGTACCGGAGAATGTACTTGGAGGTGTACTGGGGTGCATACTTGGGGGCATCTGGAGAGCTTACTTGGGAGCGTATAGTCAAGCAGGCTGTGGGTGTGCCATCGAGTGTCATTGGGAGCGTCCATGAGAGCATGCTCCGGAGTGTACTTGAGATTGTACTCTGAATGTACTTGGGAGTGTCTTGAGAGCTTACCTGGGAGTGCACAGCCTAGCAGACTGGGAGGCGGTCAACAAGTTCAATCGAGTGTGCTGGGGAGGATGCTCGGGAGTGTACCTGAGAACGTACTTGGCGGTATACTTGGTAGCATACTGAGAATGTCCTTGAGAGTGTCTTGAAAGGTAACATGGGGACAGAAAGACAAACAGGCTAGGAGTGTGTTATCAAGTGCAATTGCAAGTGAACTTGAACCAGTGCTCCAAAGTGAACTTCATAGCCTCTTTAGGGCTGCCTTGGGAGCATACAGCCCAGCAGGCTGGGAGTGTGCCATCGAGTGCCATTGGGAGTGTCCATGGGAGTATGCCCATGGGTGTACTTTGGAACATACTCTGAACTGTACATGTGACCATACTTGGAGTATACGGAAGTGCATGTTGAGACCAAGTCAAAAGCGTATTGTGAATCAGGCTGGGAGTATACACCGCGGTTTAATCAGAAGTGAACTTCACAGTCTACTTCAGAGTTTGCACTGAAGTGCATTTGGCAGTATTGTTGAATGCAGCATGATGTGAAGTATCAAGTGTGCATAATTGCAAGATTATCATAGTAGTCTAGTAAATATGTAGGCTTATATGACTATATGGAGTCATGCATTCAATATGCTACAGAGTACTGTGCCAAAACAACTGGTATATTAGTTAGGTATTGCAAAAGGTCAATTTTCCAGGTGAATATCGAACTGTGAATAACTGTTGAAGTGAGTACAATGTAAATACAGAATCAGTATCCTCTACCAGATCCAAATATAAGAAGTGATATTATGTGATATCAATTGGTGAATTAGTTGAATGTTCTATTTATATATGTTTAGAAAGTTCATATAAAGAAAACAAGCTATGTGCAAATGGAGTAATTGTGACTTCTGCTGAAATATAATTAACCAGACAGCCAATGATAGATAATATTTTTACCGGAAGTAATAAGTGTAATTTTATCAGAAGTAATCTTTCAATGGTATCACAATTTTGTATTCACACTAGCACTATTGAACACCAATATATTGTTCATGGCTATAATTATTAACACCATGTAAGTGATATTCATTCAGCTAAAAAAGACTCTGAAAATACACTATAGTGAAAAAGTGTAATAAATAACTTTTTGAATGTTGCTAGTGGTTAATACAGAGGTTATCTATTTTTATATATGAAATAATCTTTAAACATCAACATGTTCAATATACATAGCTAAATTGAACTGTGACTGCTATTGGGTGAGTATTCTATATATCTTAGTGCCAATACCAATTGTTGATAATAATATATATTTGAAAAGCAAATACTTAGTAAAATATTCTAGTTCTATCTGGTGGTATAGCTGAGTTGGGAGAAATACTTAATGGAAAATACTATATTTGAATATATATTGGTAGTAGAATATGTTGAAGAAATATAAATAATCTGTATCAGCATGCATAGAATTAAAAGTCAATTTCCAATATTAACTATTGTACTATGGATTCCAATATTGGAAAATTGATTTAGAAATTTTCAAATCCATATTTAATAAGTCAGCCTTCCAAAGAATTGATCTTCTGATTGGTATACTGAGTCTCTTATGGTATCTTACTACAAGTCTGTTGAATATCATGCATTTTATTATTGACAATATATAAAGTACTTGTTATATAATCTATTTGTCTTGCCATATACTTTGCTGCTGTAGAATCAAACTGAATATGTGAAATGTAGCTTTGGAGAGTCCATAGAGATAACATCAGAAGAATCTTCTGGTAGCAATACAATATATACACTATTATCAACCATATTAAAACTGCACTATGACATTCATTTAGATATGAGTATATCAGTTCAGGTTTATTCAGAATGATTTGAATGATTTTCAGTCTACAGGAAATAATATTGTATTTGCTTACCTTGTTACTATATAGTGTATGGTAATTTCCTGGTGAGGTTATTTTATACAAAGTTTCAGAGCTTATTTATGTTTATTAATATTACAAAGGCAGGCTATAGTTAAAATATAAGTTTATGAATATCTGAAAAAAACTGTAAATATCAGGTGGTGATTATAGTTATCTTTTATAAGCCAGATTGAAAAGACCAGGGGGAAAAGTTGAATATTTTAACCCTGCATGAACATTATAAGATATAAGAATCCAATATATGACTGATGAATACCACTAAATATGTGTATCCAATTAAATCTGGAAATCTATTCTATCCAGATGAGTTTAAATATTGCTTTGCATATGGCACCTTGATTCACAGTATTGCAGAATCAATTTCTATCTAAAGAAGATATTAAAGCTACAAGCAGTAGCTGAGTTGGCATAGAATGATACTCAGAATGTAATTTAGTTTCGTATTATTATATTTCTTCCATCTGTTGAATTCAATCCAGTAGAGTATAAAGAGACATTCGTAATCTGAACTTCTGTTTGTGTAATCTTCAAAAATCTTATTGCTTCAATAATCAAGCCTTACTTATGTTGCTTTAGATACCATCATGCAGGAAGCCTGATGTGTTTCTCACCCTCTGATTACCAGATTCCTGCATGTAGATACTTAACAACTTGTGCTACCATATATCTTTAGCACAGTAGGTAAATCAGGCCAGGTTACAATTTCATTACTAAAATGTAAATCTGTACTCTTCTCTTCATGCCTAGTTTGCTGTAGCATCCAACTGTGTTATATTTCACAACCTTTGTTCAGAGACTATCAGGTAAGCTTTCTATCATATTGTTTAGTACTGATATCGATTACTTTGCCATGACATGTCATTCCAGCTTCAGTGAAACATCCAATTCCTCTGACAAACGAGTTATACCCGGTACATGTAGCACCTTGGATTGTGGATAATGTAAGGAAAATAAACTTGCCTCTATACCCAGAATATTTGAAAGACTATAGATGCAGTTTATAGCTGTTATACCATCAAACTGTAGACCATAGAGTCATAAATTATCACTTATACATATGGGAGACGTTCACAGATGAGGTTTGGTAAAAAGCAACATATGGGAATTTTATACCAGGACAAATGATAAATAACTCCACTGAACATGAGATGTCATGCAACTAGTACCTGTCATATATGTTTTGATTCGAATATATAAATAGACATTCAATATCATCGAAATATATAATTATGATATGAAATGCCTATCATGCACAGTACGAGATTGGATAAATACAATTTCTACTAGTTTTGCGCATCACAGATATATCTAGCTATAAATTATATCAATCAAAAAGTAAATACGATTGCATGGACAATTCCATCGTGCAGGTTGATGAGAGTCTCAACAAGTATCATACACCAGGTAACATATTATTGCGCGACAGGTCGCTTACAGACAAGTTGTTTGTTGGACTGTAATCTACAGTATATTTAATATGGGGCACCATTATGCTCAATTGGCCTCTGTATTATGTCGATTGCAATAATACACATGGAATAATGTATATTTGATACTATACCTCATGCTGTATTCAATGAACCTGAAATTGAGTTTCTAAATCTCCCAAGTCCACTGTGCAGTAAACTGCTAATTGTACTCAATTGTAAACTTCCATGAAAGCTCTCCAGATACTGGTAAGAATACTCTGGACAAGCTTTCATGAATACTTAGTATGGTCAGAACAATGCCTCTGAGTATGCTCTCAATTACACACCTAAGCAAGATTTTAAGTATACTCTCACATTTGCAACATGGTACAATCCAATCCTGATGATCATTATACACCGAAGAATATTCATCAGACCATCCCAAGTTCACTTCAGTATATATTTCAAAGCACATCACTGAGTATGGTCCACAGTATAAGTTGAAGAACCTTACTGGTATACTCTGGAGTATATTCTCATGTATAGTACTGTCTGCACTTTCAAGTATACTTCTGAGCATATGCTCAAGTATGCTCCTGATTGTACTTTGTGGTATACTCCACAACTGCTTCTCTGTTCGCTCCCAAGAAAGCTTTCAGGAAACTCCAAGATGCTCCTCTAAGCATACTCCAAAGTATACCTTCCAGTATACTTCCAAGTGCCCCTCAAAGGTGCTTTCATGTACACTCCCATGCACACTTTGAACTATACTACCAAGTAAGGTCTCAAGTGTACTCTGTAGCACACTCTGATGTATGTACCCAACTGCACTTGATGGTACACACCAAGTCTACCTGGCTCTACACTTCAAATTAGACATGCAAATGGGCAAGATACTCCCATTCTCCGATCCCTACATAGTCTAATGTGTGCTCCTGTGTGCTTGATATACACACTGGCTGAATTGCACATTCCAAGCACATGGAGGTGTCAGGTAGATGACATGTGCGAGACAGTGTTTGGTAAGCAGGGTGTGGGGTATGGTGGGTGGCACGTAGTAAGTGGTAAGTGGCAGATAGAGAGTGGCTATAGTGGCTGAAATGACAACATTACTGGATTTTGTATTCCACACCTCATCTGTCACCTTGACACCTGTCTTTGATCTCACCAATCCTGATAATAATGGTATTAACAATTCATTCCTCAAATTCTGTAGGAAACATTCAGAGATGAATCTCAGCGATTGCAAATTCCCAAATAGAGTGATGATAGCAATGGGTCTGGGTAACCTGCCTGCGGTCCGGGTTTGGACTGCAAAAACTGGTCGGTTCTGTTCCGGAACTGACCAAAAATGCGACCCTCTGCCTCTTGGTGGGCCAAACCCAGACCAGTAGCCGCCAACCCGCAGGTTCCGCCGGGCTTGGCTTGACCCGTCGCTTTATATCTCCAGTTCTGCATTGTGGGTTTTACTATTTATTGTCGCATTCAGATATGCTACTTTTATTCGCAAAATATTGACATTAGTACAGCGCTGTCATTTTTTGATGTATTGAGTGCCTGAATAATCAAAACAATCAGAGACACACGCCCTACCCCATGGTGAAAATGAGCTTCAATGGAGCGTCAACGATTGTTGGTTGTGTAACTTGGGTAATCTGGGGGTCAATAGGTTGCAGACAGTCATAAATGAAGTATTGGCCACTTTTATAGGAACAAGAGAACACAAAATGCTCCCTGCCCCATGTTGAAAATTACCGTCAACTAAGCGTCAACAATTGTTCGCCTGGCATTATGGTTAATCACAGCATGATGTGGCCGTTATTGTTTATATACATCATTTTAACTATTCTTGTACGCTAACAGGCTCTAGAACACTGGGTGGTAGCTCTGCAAAAGAAAAAAGTTGTGACTGTCCCGGAGGCTGTCACAGGGATATCCCATGTTTAACTGCCTATAGCAGCTGCCTTGCCGTTGTTTATGAATGCTTGTGATCAAGTGCCACTCATATTACTGAAGATGCAAGACCACACATCATGGACGCTCCTTTGACGCTCATTTTGCCATGGTCATATCCGCAATATGCAATTATTTGATTTGGCATAGTATATTATTCACATTGTTTGGCAGCCTTTCTAGCGTTTTCATTTACTTTCTCCTGGATCACTACATTGTTCTTTAATAATACATATAAATATATCCTTTATAATATACTTTACAGTGTCCTCATATTGTAGATAATAATAAATTCAAAAATCCCATTCCTTTCGATCAATGCTGGTCCTCACTTGCGGGTTGGCTCAATAGGCTGCTCTCGTCTGCAAAATGGATGTTAGCTGCATTACCACACACCAGGAAGTGTACTATCCAGTGGATGTTCCTTCATCAGTCAGCATATCTGGATTGAAATCTGTATCCTGCTGGCTATCCTGAGCATATGCTTCAAGATTGAAAAGTTGAGCGCTGGGAAGAGGTATATGTGAATACAGATAACCAGGTGGCAAATTATAGATTTGGGAACATTAAGCTCCGTCTTTATCAATGGATGGTGTGGGAGGCGTTCCAGGCCGAGGTGGCGTCGGTTCAAGTGTCAGCTGTCTGTGTAAGTGAGTTGGTGGTGTACCCGCTGCGTTGCACCTCCAGCGGGTCACCAGATCGTTCGCAGTGCCATTTTGATTATAAAATCATCCATCAATTTGGTTTTGACACAGCATAGCCGGGTGTCTGTCTGTTACAGCCTTCACCTTTCTACGCCCAAGAAACTCGACTCCCCGCTTCTTCTCTCCTCAGATATCAGCGTGAGGCTTCTTGATCAGATATTGTGTTTCGCCTAATTGCAGTGCACGAAGATCCTCCATTAGCCATTTTCGCCAAATTGAAAGTACGGCGCATGTTGGGCTGTTCCAGCTGCATCCGACCGCATTGCCTTGTCATAGTAGCAGACCGGTTGAAAACCTACAAGAAATTAGTTTCTGATTCTAACCATGAGATTCGGCTATCACATCACCCATACATGCATCAGTAGCCTCTTCTAAGGTAATGAAAGCCTGTTTCGTCCAGTCTCGGGGATGCTCATCATGACATTTGTCCCTGAACATCCCAGTGCTGACAACATCATGATGATTGATTTCGTAGACTGTGAGGTCAGATGCCTTGGTCAACCTGAGAGATTTCCCAATACAGGCAGCAATGAACTGGTCACGTACTTCTTGTCATATACCTGCTGTATGTCATAACATCCGTTGATGGCCGTTTCCAGCGATATGGTTATACTCACATTCAATTGCATGCTGCTTCGTATTCTTGCTGCTTCCAGTCTTACTAGGGATTGTTGAATGTGCATCCTGGGTCATGGTTTCAGTGGCTGCATTGGCAGCGTTGCAGCGGACTAACTGGTGTCTGCGTTGTTGTTGTGTGCCAGCAAGTGACACATTGGATGAAGCACCCACCGATCTGATCAATTCGGATCTGCTCTCACCGGGTTGAGGTCTTTGGGCAGCTGTGATTTGCATCTGTGGAATTGGAGAGGAAGATGATAATGAAAAGAAGTGGGAAGTCCTGAGGAATATATAGTTAGCATCTTGTCAGAATGGAACAAGTAACAGCCAACTTGTACGTTCTACTCAAGATGAACCCTGCTGTGTATGGCTCCATGTTACAGAGGTGTCCTTGTCACCTGCGATTCGCAGGAAGTCGGTTCCCTGATGTTCGCTTGTTCACAAGGATGAATTGCGGTGCGTGACAGCCGAAATCCAAGGATTGTCAGACATAATCAGTTAATTCTTCGAGGGAAAGGATGTCTGGTCATGTTGGTCTCAAAAATTCCAGGGATATTACATGAAACCGACTCTATAAATCAAGTCATTTACACGGTATGCCTAACTATTCCCATTTAAGTTACCGTCAACACATAGATTTTGCATTGCACAAGTTGATGAAACACACCAACCTCAAAATAAAACACGCAGCTTGCCTCCATATCGCCCATATCTTGCACCATGCAACATTTCGCCCAACACAACAGTCAACACAAACGACAATGGTCAATGCTCCAAAAAAGAACTTTCGCCACTTCCAGAGGGCAAATATGGCGAATCAACAAAGTGTACCACATGATGACATCATTAGGCGAATGAAGCCAAGCGTTGCTTGGAGGCAGAAAGAGTCCGAGCCCTTGGGGCATTGCGCAGCTTGCGAACCAAAAGAAGCTTGTGGGGGAGAACCAACTGGAAACGCAGATATGATGCAATGAAGTGGAAGAACAATGGATGGAGGATTATGTTGAGAGAGTAACCGCTGTCGCAAGGAACAGAGTTGCAGTCGCAGAGATAGCGATTAAGCAGGAACAGCAAGATATGAGGAAAGCTCAAACCGCGGGATTGACAAGTGGGGAGAGCAAAAACACATTACACGTGATGATTGTTGCTATCAGAGACATTATGAGCAATTTTGTAAGTTCCGATGATGAGGAAGATGCGGAAGATGAGAATCATGAAGATACACAGCTGCGCAAGCCGAGCGAAGATGATGAACCCAGCTGGGTGATGGGCACAATCTCCAAACGGTACGGCAGCGCACTGAAAGGGTTCTGCTGAAGCAGATGAAGCTTGATCAATCGACACAATGTGGATAGGGGGACTCAACTGACTACTTCCGTGAAAGGGATAAGAAGTACAACACAAGCGGATTGAGGGTTCCAGCAGTCGTCAAACCGTAAATAGAGGATGGTGCAGCCGCATCTGCACCCACAACAGTTGGAGAGGTCATGAAGATGCCTGACATTGTCCCGGGCAAATCGCAAATGCCGCAAGGGACTTTTCGACCAAAAAGTAGTCAAATGAAGCTAGGTTAAGGTAAGCCACAGTCAAACAAAGGCATAGCGGGTCTTCTGCCAAACACAGAGCCCAATTCATCACCAAGCCAGAAAGCGCATCCTGTTGAACCCGACAGCTTTTACCCCTCTATATTGCCTCCTCAGCTAATCACCATATAGAAATTGGTTTCAGTTGAAGAGATGGTGATGACTCCTGCTTTGCCGGAGGAATAGAGAGGGGAATAGCTTGTTTGACCTCATATCTCGATGAATAGCAATTCATGTACCAACGTTGCAAATTTTCATCGATTTGTTGATTTCAGTGACAAAATCGTGAGACACAATCATTCGTCTGTACATGTGCAATGGTCATATGCACCATGCGAAAGTTCTAAAATTCAAATCAGGCTGTAAGACGACCAATAAACTCGATATCTGTTTGCCAATTTCTGTTGAGTGTGAACGCAAAACCTATATTAGTGACAAAATGTTGTAACAAAATTTAAGTTAGTGATGTCATATGTGTCATGGATGGAGCGCACAGTGCTTAATGTGTATCTGTCTCATTGACAACCGTCATGCTGCATTCATCCATGCATCCACCTGTGTAACTCTCCACACAGACCTGGTGCACATGGTTGAGAAATTTAACATTGCTTATGGTACATCATGGAAATCGAGGAGAAGGAGCTGGATGACTAATGGTGAGGAAGGCAGGCTATAATAAGCAAAGATTAGTAAAAGAATCTACATGCCGTCAATTGCCGGCCGAAAGCGGCCGAATGTAAGATGGCCACGTCATCCATCACTCCAATTATGTGGATAGTGGTCCAAAAGAAAATGGGAAGCTACAAAGCTTCGGGATGCAAATGATAATTGAGTGAAATGCTATATTGGCTGTTGGTAATGACTCTATAATTCTTTGCATACAGTTATTGAGAGTTTGACGACATTATCGATAGGTTCAATGTAAGTGTCAACGAAGGCTCAACGATTTTTAGTCTTACACATTGGGCAATGAAAGGGCTGCATTGTTACATCCTTCCAAAAAGAATGTATTGGCCGGCTGTATACCTAAAACGACAACCAACACGCTCATTGCCCCATCGAAAGGATGAGCGTCAACTGAAAGTCTGAGATGTTTTGCCATTCATGTTGGTCGATCCAGGGGTTGCGCAACGACGATAAACCATAATCGAACTGTCGGCCGCCTTGGTATCCAAACTTGCTTGCGACTACATTGCTAATATGTCCAACAAATGAGCATCAAAAGAGTGACAATGGAGCGTCAATGGAGTGTCAACAATTCTTGGTTGTGCAACTTGCTCAACCGAAGTGCTGTGCAACGACATCAACCCATAATCAAAGTATTGGCTGCGTTGATGGGCAACAATGCTAGTTACCATTTCCACTACCACGTCCTGAAACTAGGTGTCAGCCGAGCGGCTACAGTTGTTGTGGGGCTGAGTATGCCCCACAGCAACAAAATGCCTTGGGTCATTGAGGAATCAAGTTTTTAACGGTTGGCCTTACCAATATGTCCTTGTATACAACTTCACAACTATGCATGCAATGTCTCACAGGTCTTACTTTTGTCTTGAGTGTAGCTCCAGAGTCAAGATTTAACAACCAGCGTTCTACTTAACAATACTGTTACTTTTGACAGTCTCTCAATTGGAATTATGCTGCGTTCAAATTGCTACCACCATGTTGGATTCCCAATCTTTGAATACCTCGTCACTAGAGGTTATGATAAATTTCAAAAATGAATGTGTCTTTAGTCATGATTTGAACAACCTTACTATACAAATCATATTTGATGCTTGGTGAACTTCTGTGAATGAAGGCTCGAAGCCATCAGCAACAACTCTAGTTTCCGTCAGAAACACCCGGGTGTTCCGGACGGCTCTGACGGCTCTGACGGGACCTCGTACCCTCTGACGGAGAATCACACCATACCCGTCGCCCAGCCGACGGGTCGCGTTGCATAGCATCAGCAAAATGTGTTTTAGTCACTGGTCTGAGAGGATGTGGAGTGTAAACTTAGATGCATCAATTTCAGGGGTATCAGACCCTAGGAGGGCATTCCTGCTGGCCTTCAGAGTAACTGGGCGTGCCGGCGACAAACCTGGGAGCGCCGGCGACATGTCTGGGAGCACCTCGAATCACAGTCATGTATTCAGTTTGTATTCTCATCTATGTATCTATGTATCTATGTATCAATATAGCTACCCATCTACACGCTATATCTGGACTGGCTGCAGGCGGTGCTTGAGAGCAATTTGAGGTGCGCTTGAAAATGACGATCGAGTGAACTCAGAGATATACTCCGAGGCAGTGGTCGAGCGAGTTTGGAGATGCACTTGGAGGCGGTAATCGAGAGTATTTGGAGATACACTTGGAGGCCATGATCGAGTGAACTCAGAGATGCACTTGGAGGCCATGATTGAGCGAGTTTAGAGATACACTTGGAGGCCATGATCGAGTGAGTTTGGAGATATGCACTTGGAGGCCGTAATCGTGCGAGTTTAGAGATACACTTGGAGGCCATGTTCGAGCGAGATTGCAGATACACTTGGCGGCCGTGATCGAGCGGGATTGGGCAAGTACTTGGAGGCGATCGATCGATGGCGCGCCGGGTGCAGAGACTCCATTCATCAGTTAGTTAACTCGCAACCGTGGGAATGTGACAAGGTGACAAGACTTTTGAGCTCTCATGGTGAGCTGGCTGATGGCGGTCGATCATGTAGGGAGGCATGCCGGAAGCTGAAGCTACATTCAGGGGTCAACTCGTAATGAGAATATAGGGAAGACAAAAAATCTTGGGTGGATGCTGTACTCGGTGGATGCTGTACTTGGTGTCAACTCATGATCATGTCATGGAGAGATAGAGAGGGATGACTTAACTTTGTGTTCTGCGACGATGGTTGAGTTGTGGACGAGAAAGAGAGAGATGGAGGATGAAGATGAGAATGATATGGAGGATACGAGCGCATATGAGAAATCAGGGGTACGACTTGCCTCATTGGGTTGGGAAGACCTCGTATCGGTGTTAGTTCGCGCCGGATCTGGACTCGTACCTGCCGTGTCGGGGATGGTAAATTGACTCGCACACGACATTCTCTAAGTCCCAGTCTCTCATGTTGATTTCCTCCATCTCCTCTGATCTCTCTCTTTCTTGTGCTCAACTCTACCATCACCTAAGAACACGAAGTTAGTCATCCCTCTCTATCTCTCCATGCCATGATCAAGAGTTAAGACCGAGTACAGCATCCACCCAAGATTGGTTGTATTCCCGTCATTCTCATGATGACGAGTTGACCGCTGAATGGGGCTTCAGCTTCCGGCTTGCCACCTACATGATCGACCGCAATCAGACAGCTCTCCATGGGGGCTCAACGGTGAAGTCACATTGTCACATTCCCACGGTTGCGAGTTCACTCACTGATGAATAGAGTCTTGGCGCGCCGTCCATCGACCGGCTCCAAGTACTCGTCCAAACTCGCTCAATCATGGCCTCCAAGTGGATCTCCAAACTCACTGAATCACAGCCTTCAAGTGCATCTCTGAGTTCACTCGATCTCCGTCTCCAAGTGCATCTCAAACACGCTCGATCAAGTACATCTTCAAGGAGGGATGGCGGTCGTACGGAGATACAGTGGTAACGGAGGTGGACGGAGTGACGGGGAGTATATATTCGGCAGACCCCGGCGTAGATAGACATCATCTCATTTCCATCTCCTCTTATCATTCAATGAAAAGTCACACTCTATCTTTCCCAACTTTTGGTCTCACTCGCTCTGTCCGAGATTTCGTGTATCCACGCAATTGCGTGGATCCTCACAGCTGGGTAGTATCATCTCTTCTCACCTCATTCCTACGCTCCTCGAGCTTAAGGTAGAAGGAACGCGAGGAGAGAATGTAGCAGCGTCACCCATTGCATTGCGATCCCGATGCAAGCGTGTACCCAATGAACCCATTCCGATGTATGGTCACAGTTGGCCACAACGCCAGAGTGTTTGTTTAAAATTGAAGACCGAGACAGCAAGAAGAAACGGCGAAACAGCGATCGGAGGGTGATATGGAACGTGATGCATGGAATTCACGCCGGGCGCGTATTAATCCGCCACCGGGGTGTCTCTGACAGCTCTGACGGAGCGCGTCCACTCTGACGGAGCCATTCGGCCCGAACGGAAATGTTTTTTGCTGATGGCATCCAATCGCTTGGGATGATACTAGACGTATGCCTTGATCGCATTTTTATCTGCATTGTGGAATTGAGGAGACTTGCAGCCCTGGCCTCATATGTATTATGTGTTACCAAGTTCTTCGCCATCTATCAGAACATGCGACCAGCTCAATCGGGAAACACTTGCTGGCAATGGGGCACATTGCAAAGTTAAACTACTTAACAGACTTGGGAGTTTCTGAATTGACACGGACAACTATTGATGAAGCAGCTTTGGCCATACTGAAGAGGCAAGGGTGTCGAAGAAATACAATTGTAAGTTTGCCAAAGAAAATCGTTTTCGACAGTTAGATGTTATTTATATTAACTCAATTGACAAAAAACCATGCTCCAAACTGGCAGCAAAGGACATCCAAAGAGCCAAATTTCACCAAGACACCTGGAATTGCGACCTCATGTAAGATATGTTTCGGCTCATATTTGATGGAACACTATATCAAACCTAGAGCTGTGGCGGTCATATAATGCATTATGCAGTGAGCTGGTTCTTCTGTCCACCAGCACTCTTAGCAATATTTGCCTGAGGGAATACTGAGTGACAATGGATACATTTAATGAGCAATTGCCATCCAGAAATAAATTTAGCTTAGCTTGGGCCGGGTGGACATCAACGATCATATTAGCCATACAGTCGTTCATAGCTTGCTATGTGGATTGAAATTGGGCATTGAGAGAAGTACAATTCGCTCCCGATGAGGTTGATTGGCACTTCTTTTCCTATTTCGAAAGGTAATTAAGCATAATTGGTCAAGGGTCAACATGATGGAGCAAGGCTAGCCATACATTTGTAGGAGGTTCGTGATCATTTTGAGCTTACCGATGGCTGTTCACTTGGAATCAAGACTGATAATGCTTCTTTCAAATTCTTGGTGACTCAGGAACAACACTCAACCCTTGAGGCCTCCAGAATCGACTGGCCTGCAATGAGAAACCACACACCATGAATGGCACACTGCATTTAGCTTGCTTTGGGTTCGTTCATGTCCAGTCGCAGTGTACAAAGCTGGACCAAGTCTTGGGAAGCCCATGAGTGCGATCAGGAATGTAGAGAGAATGAAAGAACAGACATTAGGAAGAGTCAAAGACTGCGTAAAAGGGCTATGCTAGAATCCACGAGATGTCGGATATGAGACCAGGTTTAGCACAGAATATTCAGACAGTACGTATTAGAAGTCATTTTGAAAGACCTGAAACTCACGTTCAGATAGCAGAGAATCCCTGCTGTATTGATTACGCTGACACCTGGTAATCGAAACACGTGTATTGACTGTCAAAAAACCAACTTCCGAACCGCGGTACTGCCTAGAATGGATGTGAGAACAAGCTGGAATTCGACATTGGAGGTGTTTGACCAAGCATACTGATAACCGCAAAATACCCACAAGTGGCTCAAGAATCTAAAATACAGTAATTTCCGGTGACTGTTCACAACACAGGATGACTGGACGATCGTCAGGTTCAGCATGGAAGTTTTGATGCCAGTCTGATACTGGACCCTGTGGATGTCGAAAAAGCATACGGGAATTCTGTATCACCTCATGACCAACCTCAATTACATGTTCAATCTTGTGGATGGCATGAAGCGAGCTTCAGCTGAGAAGGTGACTCAATGCAAGGAAGATTTATACTTAGCCATGAAGTTTGCGCGACAGACGTTGTCCACAAAATGTGCTGAAGTCACTCCAATGACGACTATACGTTTAATTTCAGCACATATCCTTCACCCTTTCCGGAAGTTGTGATCATTTGCGACGTTGGACAACGCAATCGATATTAATCCTGAGGACAAGACTTCCTATATTGCCCAATATGAGGAGGCATTTCTGGAGTATGTGGAGAACAAATACTGTGCGAAAAATGCTGAAATGTCCATCAGTAAACCCGAAAATGTTCCGGGCCGCAATCTCTTCCCCTCTGCAAAGGCTTCTGGATTTGGTGAATCGACATTTGATCCATATGATATATCCAGCGATGGGGAACAAGATTTAACGCCACAAAGCGTGGCTGATACCAAACCTGCATGAAACAATTGTGCAGCACGCATATTGACAGCCGCAGTGCTCTATTTGAATCCACTGCCTGATGCACCACTGAACTGGGGGCTAGTTAATCCCTATCTTAATGATTACCACTCCGACCCGATGGAGATTAGGGATACAACTTGCATACCGGATATCACTGATTGGTGGTGTCATCAAGAGGAAATGCAGTTGAAGTACGCCGATCTCTCCAATGTGACATGTGACATGTCCTCTATCACACGACTTGGTGTCAGAGTGGAGGTCAGTCTTTCCCTTGGGCCTGCTGTGATTGGCTGGAGAGAGTCTGAAATCACTGGCCAGACACTTCGGGAAAAGGTTTCACTAAGGCAGTATGCTAGAGTCAACCACAGTATAGTCGTGGGCCATTCCACAGCATTTGATACCTCCGAAACTGAAAACGACTTGGGATTGAAGAAAGATGTGGTGCAAAGCACATTGCACAGAATGGCCAAGGCCCACAACTTAATAGAGATGTGGCAAGGCAGCCAAACCCTATGTGCTTTGCAGAAGAAATCTCGCCATCAAAACAAGCAAATGACTGCCATAGGATGCATTTCGGATATGGAAGTGATTGTCAAAGCAACCTGGTGACTCTTTCAACCTGATGGTGCGGCTGCATTTACACTGTCAGAAAGAGCACCTTTGCCACCAGCTGTATTAGCAAAAGACATCCCGGGAGGATGAACACAAGTATTAAATGTCCGCAGGATCAGAAGACTTGACCGTCACCCCGCGGAAAGTGATAAGGCTAGTGCCCATGAATGCATTTCCAACACCGAAAATTTACTATAATGGAATGGTGACTTGGATGATCCAAATGCAAGCCAAGATGGCTGGGAGGCGGACAACGAATACGATACCGAGCTAGACAATGGCATCGAGGCTCGGGACAGCCCAGAGTACCCGGTTTTGAGTGCCGCTCCAAATGTTCCTGGATCGAATTGGCCAACACCGAGGTCAACGAAACAGGCTCAAAAGGGGTTGATGACGGTCGCTGCAGTGTAAACAATGAAGAATATGGGAAACAAGAAAATGTAGGTCAGAATGGGTCAATATGGTTACACCAGGTTCTATATGTTGCTTGAGGGAGAATTTCACTTAGAGTATTATTATGGGAGAATATTGAGCAGTCGCATCTGAATATTTGTTCATAAAAAGAAGTATAGTCGGCGAAATGCATTATTCAGCAGGATATATCAATTTTGGTAGAATGAGAGAGACCCGTGCAAGAATATTACTGGGCTCGACTTTGCCAACTGGCTGAGTCTCAATCTGCCAGAAAGGCAACCAATAAGTCGAAATACATATTTATACAATAAATGATTGGAGCTGATATTGACTAGACAATTCATTAAATAAGCGTCAACGGAGTGTCAACGATTTTTGTCCATGTAAGCAAGGTACTTGTAAAGTGACTTGGTCACTGTCAGACATACCTGATGTATTGGCAGCCTCGATAGGCAAAACAGCAAGCGACAAGGTCACTGCACTACTCTAAAAATGAGTGTCAACCGAGCATCAATGATTTTTGGCTTTGCCTCTTTGGTTATCCACCTGTTGATTTGTGGCAGTAATTCATATACTATACATTGACCGCCTTTTCAGGCAAAACAATACTTGATATCTTTGTTACCCCATCATGACAATCAGCGTCAACCGAGCATCAACGATCTTTAGTTCTGTAAGTCAGGTGATTACCCAGTGATCTGGTAGTGGTGAGGCATAATGAATGTAATGGCTGCCGTTATAGGTAAAGGAGAAAGTGTCACAGTCATTGCCCCATTCTGAAAATGAGTGGCAACGGAGCGTCAATAATAATTGCCTTTGCATCCTGGGCTATCTAAGTGGCAATTGGTAGCAGACATCCATAAATGAGGTATCAGCCGCCTATAGTGCCAACAGCAATAGCTGCATGCTCCCTGCCCCATTCTGAAAATAAGCGTCAAAGGAGCATCAATGATTTTTGGTAGTGTATCTCTGGTAATTCAAACATTGCTTTGTGGAAATGATCCATATACCATGTAATGGCATCCTTTTCGACCAAAACAGTGCATGATAGTTTCGTTACCACATCTTCAAAATGACTGTCAACCGAGCGTCAACACTGTTTGGTCTTGTATATTGGGTTATGAAGGCATCTCATTGATATTTGAGATCATAACAGAACTACTGACTGCCTTAATAGTCCAAAATACAAAACACAAAAGGAAAAACATTGATTTCAAAATAATTGATACCATAACCTGCCATACATTCAGCAAGGGATTACTGGATGTTGAATAAGCGATTTTAATCGCATACTACTATCAAAGAGCAAAAGCCAGAACATATTATGAATCTACAGGCAGACCCGCTTGACAACCTGCTGACAGCCCACCCAATTCAGACAGGTTGGGAGACATTCATCGATTCGTAACCAAAATGACAGTTCGGATGTATTGACGACCAGGCCCGCCAATTGGTGATGGTTCGGTTCCCACCTGTCTCCAGAGCCAAAGTGAAGGTCCGGAATGATTCCCAACTCTACTTCAAAGTACTAAGCGGAATGTAATCCCTGCTTCCAATCAACTTTGGATATATGTATGTACATTTGGTCCACCGCTGATGGTGATGATTATACAGGTGATTATGTTGGTAAAGCTTGTGATAGTATCTGCGGAATGCGGGAGGCCCAGATAGGTACATAAGGTGCGACTCTGTGCGGCTCTGCTTAAGCACACTGGCCAGGTTACCAGGCACTGGCATGATGGACCTCTGTGCTGCGAGCTCGTTAATACACTCAACATTCTTGCAACCCCCGAAATGGTAGCAACATCCCAATTCTTCTTTCTTTCAGTCATACGACACTTAGCAGCTTCCAAATCCCACGATTTTGGGAAGAAGAAGTGCAACAGACATTCACTTAGAGTTTTTTGAAGAATTCAGACATGCCAAAGATTTCGCACGTACAACTGCCCAGCTTAAGTGATGTTCAAATCCTGCCCCTACAATCCTAAGCAGTTTGACCTTGTGTCCTGCAACTGTAAGCTTTATGTGAAGTATTCTGGTTGGCTGGCACTGTGTTCCAGCCTTGTATGGTGTAATCTTAAGAAGATACTGTAAGAACTTGCACTAATGACAATGGAAGAAGAGGGTTTTGGCTGCCCTTTCCCAGGAGTACCCTATGATGACAGCCTGATTCAATAATTTCAAGGAATGGCTCACTCGCCTCAGAATGCTGCCAATGACGATGTTACAGCTATCATCTGTCAAGGACGTCCTGATTTCTACGCAACAATGTTCCAGTCCTAAACCTCCCACACCAATGACCTCTGACACCTTATTGGTTGCATACAGTCACTGGAGGCCAACCTTGCGTTGGTCACTACAAGGTGAAACTACACGCTGGCGGAGGAGCAAACTCGGCATGACTGATTTGATACTTTACTTTACATGCCAACTTGTCTCGGTGCAGGTGGCAATGGTGGTTGAAGAGGGCCCTTCTCCAAATGCAAAGTTTGACAGCATCAGCTGACATCATTTTCTGGGGACCTGGCGCTGCAGACCATCCATCCATCCCTTCGTGAGGCAGAGCACGGGGCATGCGAACGCCGAGGGGCAAAGGGTACAATGGGTTTGGCCAAGCGCAATTATTTGGCCTGGCGATTCATTGATGATGTGGTGTACAGTTGGTTCACACACTGCCTTTGTCAGCAAGGTGTCATGGTCATTCCTCCTGCACACAGCTCTCAAGCATGGGTGATGTGACTGAATTTTCAGTCTGCTTTTCGCCATGGTTTAGTCGCAGAAGTCACTATAACGCGCAAAGATTGCCGGTATGATGAGTACTATCTGAAATAGGTTGTGGGAATTTCAAATCAAATCATTGCCTCAGCTTGCATGCAAAAGACACTGCAGCCAGGTACCCCTTTAGCATTGGCCAATGCTATAGAGATGGTTGGTGAATGTTCTCAATGCACCACTTCACACCTGGCTATGATGGCTACGCCAGTGAACCAGAGCACCAATTTTGTAACACCTAACACAGCTACTAGTCAAACTCCTATTAGTCCGGAGCTGATGCATTGTACTGTAGCTATTGCCAATACCTGATGGTCCTGCTTTGACGATTTAGGATGTCTGGCACACGTTGGTAAGACAGGAGATATGCGCGGGCATGACCAAGCTTTCCTTTCCGGAATTGGTGGAATCCACAGCAGATGGAATGGTGTTCATAATAGCATCAATACATTTCATGGCAACCAAGGAACCTCCATGAGAATGGGATCCGGGAGCATCAATAGCATCCGGGCAGCTGGAGTGGAGAACAAAATAATGAATGATTCTGGGCATGCTGCGGCAGTTGAGCTGCAGGTCGGGGATCAGGAGACTGGCGAGGGAATTTGCCATTGAGAGTCAGGGTGGAATGTCCAACTATGCGGAATATTATTGGAAGAGCCAAAATGGTGTAGAGTAAGGAATTGGGAGAAGACATAATAGTATGCATACAGTATGTGAAATAGTATTTGAGCAGCTTGACAGATAATGTGACTGCTGCTTCTCTTGTTTCTCCTAATTCTGACTTGCTGCATTTTGACACATCCATTTCAACCTCCAATACTAATGTTTGTTCAGCATATTACTTGTTTGATTGCTGCGCCTCCCATCATTATGTCGATGCTGCCTACACCAATTGGTTGGGCTTGAAACATCGGCTAGGTGGGTGCATAAGAGTCTCTGTCGCAGGAGAAGTGCCGGCAGAGGAGGATAGATGGCAAGTTTGGCTGACTGCGTTGAGTAGTAGCAGTACCATGAATTGCAGTGATATCTCCAGGTGGGACATAATTCTCGACTTAGGAGGCATCTATGACCTACTTGTGGGTATAGGTTGGACGGCAGCCAATCTGCCAATCATCCATCATGAAACTAATACTCTAGGTACGCTGGGGCCCGATTGAACTGATTTGCAGCAAGGCTCCCACCTTCCTTCAATCATCAGCGTGACATCACCTGAAGGTCTGCAGCCTGACCAATGATAATAGAGGAAAGTTTGGGCAGATTCCAGGACAGTGGCCCATAGATCAGCAATCATGATCGTCTCCACATCTTTACTGCCAGGTGCAAGTAATCAGAGATATTCATCGTCAATATTCGGAAACATATCGACGAGATACTTGAGAAGTCAAAGGAGTCGACTGCAGCACAGCCTGCAGAGCTCGAAACATGGCAGTGACACATCCAGAAGGCATTTGCAGACCGCTTCGAACTGCCAATGGGAGCCCCTCCAGTTTCACAACATGACTGTCGCACCGACACCACCCCAAACGCACAGCTGTGTCATCGCCAGCCTTGCAAGATGTCAGATTCAGAGTGCTTGGGGATTGATATCCAGACTGCCAAGTTACTGGCCAATTGCTGGGTTACTGACTGCCACATCCAATTCACGGCACCAGTGTTCTTTAGGAAACACCTGGATGTCACAGGACTTCAAATGAGTGTCGACAACTGAGGCCAAAATGCGATCACCTCAAAAGACTGATACCAACATCTATACATAGAAAACCTCATTGAGCAGCTACACGTTTCCAGGGTGTTTACTAAGCACAACCTTGTCAGTGGTTACCAACTGTTGTGCAACCACCCAGATGTCATGAACAAGACAGCATTTGACGCTCTGGATGGCTTCTATCTGTGGTCAGTTATTCCATTTGGTCTGAGTAACTTGCAGTCAGTATTTATCTGTGCCATGCATCACATTCTGGGCTCGTACAAGTAGTCTGCAATTGACTACCTGGCTTACATTCAGATTTTGCCTTGCAGTTTAACTGAATACAGGCTGCATGTCCATAACATCCTGCTGGCAATTAGGGCGGCGCATCTCCGGTTGAATGAGCGAAAATGCGTTTTTGGAGCTACTGGGACCTTGTTCATTGGTTGGAAGGTCAATTCAAGAGGAGTCCACAATGAGCACAGGACAATCACTGCCATATATCACTGCCCCGAAGCAGTGAACGGAGGCCACCTCCGGTCATTCCTGGGGACAGCAGGCCACACTGTGAAACGTTTGCCCATGATCGTGGACCGGACCACACAGTCACACTCATTGACAGCCGATATCCGTGCCAATCGGTGACATCCGAATCATCTGGCAGAATTCGACAACATTCAGAGGGCTGTGGTGGCTAGTCTGGTACTGGCTCTGACTGGCTACATCCTGCACATTGATTCTTCAGATATGGTAATTGGAGGCATTCTGGCTAGAAAGCAATGCTGTGGACTGGAGGGCTTGCTGGTGGAATATCCGCTGAGCTTCTTCTGTCAAACATGACATGACATCGAGCTGTGCTTGGCGGCGTATGACAGTGAGCTGTTGGCGATCCACAACAATTTCATACACTGGAAGCTTTACCTTAGCCATTGACATGTGTCAGTATACACAGACCACCCATCACTGCAAAATATTTTGATCCAGAAGCTGCTTTGTACCCACCAAAGTCGACCCCTAGATAAACTACTGCAGATTGACAGTTCAATCAAATACTTCCCAGGAGCAGCCAATCTGGTACCGGATGCACTGAGCAGAATTCGCCATCTGGTATCGGCAACTGCAGCAGGCGGCATCGGCACAGAGAGCATAGAACACCAGATCATTGGCATAGAGGAATGGATACAAAGGTTGTGAGGGTTACTGGTGGAAGATACAGATTTGGGAGAAATTGTCAAAGTCCTTGGCAAGGCAGCGGAAGTAACAGACGTGGCGGGAAATGAGGCCTTACAGTGTTTGAAAGACAAACACCATCTGATAAACATTGTGTGAGCAGGACTGTTCTGACTTGATCATGGCCTCCTTGTGGGCGGGGATCCCGGGGCACTCTGAATCCTGTTTGACATCTGAAGTGACATTATCTAGGAAGTAAATAACTCTCTGCTTGGAGGTGGACAAGGACGAGCTGAACAATTTGCGGCGGCCATTCCATTGCGATTCTATTGGCCGTAACTAACTCAGTCCATGAGTTCAAGCGTATGAGGTTGCGCCATATGCCACTATGTAAAGCATTCGAATCACCTCGTGTATGGCTTGCTGCAACTGCTGACACTTCTGGCAACACAGGCTTCAAGGTTTAATATTGGTTTCATTATTAAATTACCTGCAACGGCCCAAGATGCCTATGACTGCAAAATAATGATTGACAATCCACATATGAAGTGGGTGCAATGGAACGCAGCCTGGGAAGATGATTCAATGGCAGAAGCATTCAGCAGAGAGTTTATCGACATGTGGGTTTGAAATACAGCAATTCTGGATGACATCATCTCTGACAGGGATACACGCATTATGTCACATTTCTGGCGATCCCTGACAGCCCAACTGGAAATCAAACTCCATCGCAGTACTGCCTATCTTCCACAAACAGATGGCCCAGCACAGAATCCGAATACAGTCGTCCATTGCTATTTGAAGATGTACGTGTCTCACTACCCAATGGAGTGGGACCACTGAGTACCATTGGATGAATTCATCTTGAACGCCGCATACCATATGTCTCTCAAGACTTCTCCATTTCAGGGCGACATGGGATTAATGCCTAGGATGTCAATTAATCCGCTGGTACTGACCCCCAGTGCCAACTGGCAGCTGCGAATCGGCCTGTAAGAAGACGAACTCGCTGATCAGGTGATGTCAGGTCTCCGCATATTTACACAGCGGTTGGAGGCTGCTGAAATATGGATGCTTTTAGAAGCTAATCAGTCTCACCACCCACAAGATTTCAAGGTGGGAGATTCAGTTTATATCAATACCATACTCCTCCCGATTGGCTATGCATATCACACTAAATTGCAGTCGGTCAATCTCAAGTGCAGACAGTGTCAACACCATTTTGGCAGTTCAGTTCACATCACCGAAGCTATCTGTGCCAATTCCTTCAGGCTGAACACCCCAGCTCACTGACAAATGCCCAATGATGTTACTGTCTCCCAGCAGAAAAAGGATCTTGTGGATTATGGCCGAGAGCATCCTCCACCACTATCATTGCATATGATGACAGACATCGTTCCAGAGTATGATGGGGAAGCCATTCTCGAGCATTTGGGCACTGCAGCCAAAACCCTTCGATGCAGGATACATTGGCTTCGATATCTCGAACCACACTTGCCACTGTTGGGCAATTCGAAAGGTAGCTGCAGAGATTTACTGCAACATTACCATCACGAACAGGGTCTTTTAGTTTGTAGATGGATGTTGGAAGGCTAAGAAATGCGTTGTTGGGGCTGCATGAGGCTGTTGATGCACAGGAGCCATAATCGATGAGTTTTGAGCTGTATGTTCTTGTCAGGTGCATCATTTTGGGTCTGGTGGTGGTGTTCTTCGAGCCGAGAAAATTGTGGGAGGTTCCGAGGAGTACATAAGTCATCCCACTGTGTGACTCTGTTGTTGTGCACAGACCATTTTACCCAGCGCTGGCTTAATCAACCTTCACATCACTAGCAAGGAAATCGTCTCAACCTTCTTGTGACCCCTCACAGTATTTACACCAGTAGGTTTGCTATGTTAGCATCAGCAACAAAGCATCTACAGAATTAGAGCCTTCTATTCGCCAAAGCTTTGACAAATTCTAAGATTTCCATCAGCCAAAACTTTGCCGTGCCAAACTCTACTATACCCAAAGTACAACTCTCTCTGGTGTGGCTACCAAATGTTACACTCTCCAAAGTACCTCTCTCAATCATGCCTCACTCATGTCTAGTGTTAACAGCAGGTCTGGCTAACCTGCGAGCATTGGGGGTTCCGACCGCACACACAGGTCGGTTCGGTTCCAGACCCATCCAAAAACCCTACCTGCTGAGTCTTGGCAGGCCACACCTGGACCCATACCTGTCAACCTGGGGGTTTTGCCAGGTTTGGCTACACACATCAGTTCCGATCTCTGGTTCTGCGTCCCGGGTTTCACATTTATGGTCTCATTCACACATGCTACTGTTGATCGTAACATACTGGCATTGGTACGTCAGGGTGTGTTTTTGACACATTGGCCGCCCTAATGATCAAAACCAACAGAGACACGCACCCTACAACATCCTCAAAATGAGCGTCAACAGAGTATCAACGATTGTTGGTCGTGTATCTGGGGTAATCTGGGGGGCGACAGGTTACACACAGTCATGAACGAAGTATTGGCCGCCTTTATAGCAAAAAGAGAAAGTCAAACGCTCCCAACCCCGTCTTGAAAATGATCGTCAACCGAGCTTTAAAGGTTTTTTGTCTAGCATCTTCGGTAATATGAGTGGCGCTTGATCACAAGCACGCTTAAATAAGGATGTGGCAGCATTCATTGGCAGATATGTCCGGGATATTCCCACCACATCCTTCTGGAAAGTAACAACTTATTTCATTTACAGAGCTACCACGAAGTATTCTTGAGCGTTTTAGGGTACAAAAACTGTCAAAATGATGTATTTAGACCATGACGGCCACATCGTGCTGTGATCAACCACGATGGAAGGACAACAATTGTTGACGCTCCATTGATGCACATTTTAATGCTGGAGCAGGGAGCATTTCACTTTCTCTTTTGCATATGAAGGTGGCCAATACTTCGTTTATGACTATCTGCAACCTGTTGCCCCCCAGATTAACCAACATACACGACCGACAATCGTTGACGCTTTGTTGACACTCATTCTCATGATGCGGCAGGGAGGGTATCGCTACCTCTTTTACTAATAAAGGCGGCCAATAATTCCTTTTTCACTGTCTGCAACCTGTCGCCACCCAGAATACCTAAGATGCATGACTAACAATTGTTGACACTCCGTTGATGCTCAATTTCAAGATGGGGCAGGGAGGGTATCGCAATCTGTATTCCCAATAAAACCAGCCAATCATTGTTTTTTGACTGTCTGCAACCTATTGGCGGTCTGATTACCCAGGACACATGACCAAAAATCGTGGATGTTCCATTGATGCTCATTGTCAATATGAGGTATGGAGTGTGTCGCTGTAATTGTTGCCAATAAATGCGGCTAATACTTCAATTATGAATATCCACAGCCGAATCGATTGTTAATTGCCAGCCTTACATGACACAAAATTGATGATGCTCCATTGACGCTCATTTTGCCACGGGTGTATCCACAATATCCAATCATGTGATTTGGGGTAGTCCATCATTCACATTGTGTTGGTAGCCTATCTAGCGTTTTCATTTACTTTCTCCTTGATCACTACGTTGTTCTTTAATAATACATATGAATATATCCTGTATATTATTCTTTACATTGTCCGCTAATTGTAGATAATAATAATGTTCAATATCCTGTGCTCTTCGATCAAAGCTTGTCATCACTTGCAGGTTCGCTCAATGGGCTGCTCTTGTCTTCAAACTGGATGTTAGCTGCATTACCACACAGCAGATAGTGTACTAAGCAGTGGATGTTCCTTCATCAGTCAGCATGTCTGGATTGAAATCTTTATGGTGCTGGCTATCCTGGGCATATGCATCAAGAGTAAAAGATTCAGCGCAGTTAAGAGAAGAATATGAATACACATATCTGGCCGGCAAATTGTCGATGTGGGAATGTTGAGCTCTGCAATTGTTACCAGTTGGGGCAGGTGGCGTTCCTGGCAGAGGTGGCATCGGCTCTGGAGTCCGCTGTCTGCGTTGGTCGGGTGGAGGTGCACTTGTTCCTTTGCGTCTCCAGCATGTGAGCGGATTCTGTGTGTTGCCATCTTGGGATGGAAGGAATCCAGGCGTGTGGTTTTGATAAAGCATAGCCGGGTGTCTTACTATTGCAGCCTTCAACTGTTTATGCCCAGGACACTCAGCACCCCGCTTCATCCCTTCTCGGACCTCGGCGCGAGGTCTCATGATCACATATAGCATTTCCTCTACTGTGGAGCCCAAAAACCCTCCTGTTACCATTTTGGCCATATTCAATGTGAGGTGCATGTCGGACTGTTACAGCTCGTCCCGACATCCTTGCCTTGCCATAGTAGCAGACATGTTGAACGCCTACAACAAATGAATTGCTGTTTCTAACAATGAGATTCGACTACTGCCTCAACCCTATCTTCTTCCGTCGCCTCCTCAATGGTGATCATAGCGAGTTTCGTCCACTGACCGGGATGCTTATCAGGAAATGGGTCTGCGATAATCCAACAGCTGACTGCATCATGATGTTGTACTTTGCAGACTATGCTGACACATACTGTGGTCGACCATGGAGGTTTCCTGATACACGCAGTGAAAAATTGGTCATGCAGCTCTCTACGTACACCCGCTGTAAGTTATACCATTAATTGACGGCCGTTTACCTCGATATGGATATACTCACATCCAACTGCATGTTGCTTCATATTCTTGCTGCTTCTGATCCTATGGAGGATTTTTCAATGTGCATCCTGGGTCATATTGTTACTGGCTGCATTGGCAGTATTGCGGTGGACTGACTCGTGTCTGCGTTCTTGTTGTGTTCCAATCAGTAACGTATTTGATGTAGCACCTGTCAATTGTCTTGATTCAGATCTGCTCTCACCTGGCTGAGGTGGTTGTGTAACCCTGATTTGGTGGTCTGGAATAGGAGAGGAAGATGATAACAAAAAGAAGTGGGAAGTTCTGAGGACTATACAGTTAGCTTCATGTCAGAATGGAAAACGTAGTAGCCAACATGTTCGTTATACTCAAGATAAATCCTGCTGTGTATGGCTGCAGGTTGCCGGGGTTTCCCACCGACCCGTGATTTGCAATTAGTCGGACTGATGTTGTTTGTTTGGAAACAGGGATCAATTGCCATGTAAGTCAGCCGAAATTGCATGATTGTCAGATAGAAATATGGGATTGTTCGAGGGAATGGATGTCTTCGGATGTTTGTCTCAAATAATCCCTGGGCTATCACATGGAACTGACCCCAACAATCAAGTCATGTTGTATGGTTAGCCAAACTATTCCCATTTTATCGACAGCCAAATAGCAGATTTAGCTTTGTTCAAAATGATTGAACGTACCAACCTTGACAAAAAAGATGCAGCTTGCCTCAATATTGTGCATTTCTTGCAACATGCAACATCTCGCCCGACGACAAAGTCAGCGCAAACCACCATGCTCAATCCTCCGGAAATGAACTTTCGGCCAATTCCACCTGGCACATATGACAAATCGACAAAGCGGTCCACACAATGATGTCATCAAGTGAATGAAATTAAGAGCGGCTTGGAAGCAGAAAGAGTCCGAGCTCTTGGGGCATTGTGCGGTTTGCGATCCAAAAAGATGCTTGCGGCCGAGACACAACAAGAAATGCACATCCTAACCAATGAAGATACAGGAAAATGGATCAAGGATTATGTTGGGAGAGTAACCGCTAGGGCAAGAAAGCGACTAGAAGACGCAGAGACACCGGTTCTGCAGAAGCTAGGAGATACAAGGAAAGCTCAAAACGCGGGATTGACCAACACAGAACCCGAAAATGCTATCCAGGAGAGGTGTTTGCCATCGGAGATAGTCTGAGTGATCTTGTAACTTCCGACACTGGTGAGGATGGGGATCATGAGGGTGATGAAGAGACCGAGCAGGGCCAGCTGAGCGAAGATGACGAACCCAGCTGGGTGATGGGCACAATCTCCACAATGGTACAGCAGTACATGGAGAGGTTTCGGCTGAAGGATATGAAGCTTGAGGAACTGACACAACTGGGGTGGGAGAACGCAGCCGACTACTTCCGTGAAAGAGATTATTAGTATGGCACATCCGAATGACCGGTTCTGGTAGTCGTTATCCTGCACGTGGATTGTGACCCAGCCGCACCTGCACCGATAACATTTGGAGATCGTATGGACTGTTTTGACTTCTTCCCCAGAAGATTTCGAATGCCGCAAGTGACTTCTCGACCAGGTAGGAGTCATCGTGGCCTAGGTCCTGGGAAGCCGCAGTCGAACATGAGAATACCCGGTCTTGCGCCCGCTGTGAAGCAAGATTCATCACTCATACAGAATGCGAAGCCTGTTGAACTCGTAAGCTTTTGCCCCTGCATATTCCCTGCCCAGCTGAACACCATGTAGAAATCGGATTCGGACAAAGACATGGTGATGGGTCCTGCATCATTGGAGGAACAGAAAGGCAGATTTGTATTTTTGACATCATACCTCATTGAAAAGCAATTTATGTACCAATCTTGATCTGTGTTAGCTTATTCTTGATTTTAGTGACCAAATGTTGACACTTGGTACTTTGTCTGTCGATGTGCAACGGTCGAATGCACCATGTGCAAGTTCTAGAATTCAAATTAGGGTGTAAGACAACCCATCAGTTCGATTTCTGTTTGCCAAGTACTGCGAAGTGAGAAAGCAACAGCGATGTTTGTGACAAAATATACTAACACAATGTAAGCGAGTGATGTCATACGAGTCATTGACAGGGCGGTCAGTACGCCACAGGAATCTGTCTGAATGACGACCGTCATGCTGCATTCATCCTTGCATCCAACTGCATAATTGTTCACACAGACCTGGTGGACATGGTTGAGATATTTGAAATTGCTTATGGTATGTCATGGAAATCGAGGAGAAGGAGCTGGATGAGGTAACGTGAGGAAGTTGAGCTATATTTACCAAAAACTAGTGAAATGATCCACATGCCATAAATTGCCGGCCGAAAGCGCAGGAATGTGATAGGGCCAGTTCATCTCCCACTCAGATAACGTCGATAGAGGTTGATCTGAAATTGAGAGGACACCAAGCTCCTGCATGCAAATGATAATACTTGGAAACGCAATACTGGATGTCAATAATGATTATACCATTCGTTAGATACAGTGATTCAGTGTCCAAACTCTGTCTCAATGTGATCAATGTGAGCGTAAACAGAACATCAAGGATTTTTGGTCTTACACATACGACGATCAAAGGGCTGCATTGTCACATCCATCCAAAGTGAATGTATTGGTCAGCGTTGTACCGAAAAAGGCAAATCACCTGCTCATTGCCGTATCCTGGAAATGAGCGTTATGGGAGCTACAACAAGGGTTGGAGTTGCATCATGGAAAGTCCAAGGGTTGTGCAGCGACATTAACCCATCATCGAACAATCAGCCGCCTTCCTTAGCAAAAAGGGCAGCAACAACATCGCACCTATGTTCTAAAAATGGGCGTCAAAGGAACGTCCAAGACTTTTGGCCATGCATCCTGGAAAATTCAAGGCCTCTGAGGTGACATTGACCCATAATCGAACTATTCGCAACCATTCTAGGCAACAATGTTTGCAACAACATCCGTGCTATGTACTAGAAATGAGGGTCAATATAGCGTCAACGATTTTTGGCCTGGCATCTTCGGAAATCCTAGTGCTGTGCGCCAAAATTACCCCGTGATCGAACTAGTGGCCGCCTTTCTAGGCACACATGGTTCGGAGTACATCGCTGCTATCTCCTAAAAATGAGTGTCAACTGATGGTCAACGACTTTTGGCCTTGAATGTTGGAAAATTCATGGTTTGTGCAGTGACATTAACCCATAATTGAACTATCGGCCGCCTTTCTACGCGAAAATCACTGTGACAACATCGCTGTGATGTCCTAAACATGAGTGTCAACTGATCGTCAAAGATTTTAGGCCTTGCATCTTGCATAAGCAAGCGGCTGTGCGACCACATTGATCCAGAATTGAACTATCGGCCGACTTTCTAGGCAAAAATAGTTTGGACGGCGTCGCAACTATTCTTTCAGAATGTGCCTTAACAGTGTGTCAACAGTTTTTAGCTTGGCTTCATTGAAAATCGAGGGGCTGTGCAACTACATCGATCCATGATCGAACTGTTGGCCACCTTTCTATGCAATAAATACTCGCCACAACATGGTAAGTATGTCCCAAAATCAGCATCTATGGAGCATCAACAGAGCATCAATGGAGCGTCAACGGAGAGCTAACGATTTTGGATCATGCATCATGGAATATGTCACGGCTATGGAAAGGCGTTTACCCACAATCAACGTATCGGCTGCCTATATTAGCATAAACTCCAGTGACTATATCCCGTCTGCCTCCTACAATTGAGTGCCCACAGAGCGTTAACAATTGTTGTGGGGGCTCAGTTTGCTACACAGCAATGAACTGCCTTGCATTGTTCCTAAATTGTGTTTTACACAGTCAGTCTGTTCAATATGTTCTTGTATACAACTTCACAAATATGCATGCAATGTCTCACAGATCTGATTTTTTTGCTTTTGGCTCTAGAGTCAATATTCAGGAACCCACATTCTGCTTTACAATAATTTAACTTTCAGCAGTCTCTCAATTTGAATTTACCCAGCTTTCTAATTCCTACCGCCATGTCGGATTCAAAATCTTTAAATACCTCATTGCTGGAGTTGATGATCTCTTCCAAAATGAATGTGGCCTTATTCGTGATTTGAGCGACCTTACTTTACAAATCATCTTTGATGCTTGGTTGGCTTCACTGAATCTATGCTCGAAATGATATATTTCCTGGAATGATTCTACACATGTGTCTTCATGGCGATTTAATTTGCACTGCACAATTGAGGAGACTGGCAACTCTGGAATCATATGCATCGTTTGTAATCAAGTTCTTCACCATCCATCAAAACATGAGACAACCTCAATGGGGAAACACTTGCTAGCAAAAGCTCACATCGCAAAGTGAGACGAATTAACAGAGTCGAAAGTTACTGAATTTACTAGTTGGACAGTCCATGAAACAGCGTTGGCCATCTTGATGAGGCAAGGAATTCGAGGAATTATAATAGTACATTCACAGAGGAAATTCATATTTCACATCCAGGTTAATCCATATTGACTGAGATGACAGACAAAACGCTCCAAAATGGCAGCTCAGGACATTGAAACTTCAGACTTTCACCAAAACACGTGGAATCGCTACCTCATGTTAGGATATGTTCTAGTTGATACTCCATGGAACACTACATCAAATCTCGAGCCATGATGGTCATATATAGCATTCAGAAGTGACCCATTGCTATGTTCTGCCACAACCTGTAGCAACATTTGCCCCAGGGAATATGCACTGACCGTGGATGCAATTAACAAGCAATGTCCATCATGAAATACATTCGGTTTAGCATTGGACGGATGGACATCAACGAACAAAGTCACCATAACATCGGTCATTGCATACTAGATCGATCGGAATTGGGCCTTGCGCGAAGTACAACTCACTGTTGATAAGGGTGATCGCCTATTCATTTCCGGTTCCGAAAGCAACTTCTGGATGATAGCTCAAGGGCCGACATGATGTAGCAAGGCTAACCATGCATTTGAGGGGGGTGCTTGCTCGGTTTGAGCTTGCCAACGGCCGTTTGCTAGGAATTACGACTAATAATCCTTCCTCAAATTACTCGATGACTCCTGAGCTGAAATCAACACTTGAGGCCTCCAGAATCAACTGGCCGGAAATCAGGAACCACATACCATGCATTGCGCATGTCATACAGCTGGCTCCAGGTGCATTCATGCACAGTCTTGGTGCAAAAGTTCATACGAAGTCTTCGGAAGCCCATGAGCGCAATATGCACATTGAAGGTTATGAAATCATAGACATTGGGAACAGCAAAGACTTCGAAAAGAGGGCAATGCTCGAATCAATAAGATGTCGGCCATGAGACCATGTTTAGCCAAGATAATTGAGAAAGTACGTATTTCAAGATATTTTGAATGGCCTGAAACTGACCATCATATAGCGGAGAATGCTTGCCATATTGATTATGCTGACAACCGGTCATCGAAACCAGTTCATTACCTGTCAACAAGCCCAAGGCTGCATCCCAGTACCACCTTTTATGGATATGAAGACACATTGGAACTCGACACTGCAGTTCGTTGAGTAAGCATACTGATTACGAGAATTCACCCATCAGTGGCTCCAAAATCCAATATACAGTGATTGCCGGCCACTCTTCACAGCACAGGAGGAATGGACGATTATGCTGTACGTCATGGAAGTTTTGAGGCCATTCGGTTATTGGACCCTGTGGATGTCGAACAAGCATACAGTCACATTGCAACACGTCCCAACAGTCTACAATGACATATTCGATCATATGGATGGCGTTGTGCGAGCTTTAACTAAGCAGAAGACTCAACGGAAGGAAGGCTGGTTCTTTGCCGTGAAGTTAGAGCGACAGAAGCTGTCCAAAAATTATGCTGAAGTGACTGCAAAAACGGGTATGCTTCTCATTTCTGCACATATCCTCGATCCTTTCCGGAAATTGCTGTCGTTCAGGCAGTGGGACAAGGCAATGAATATTATTCCTCAGGACGAGACCTCCTATACTACCCAATACCAATAGCCATTTCTGAAGTATGTGGAGAGGGAATACTGTGCGAAACATCGATGTGTGCTGGTCATTACAACCGAAAGCATACTGAGCATCAATCTCATCACCTCCATGGTGCCTTCAAGAACCGGTCAATCATCGGTTAATCCATATCATTCGTCCAGCGATGATAAAGAATACTTCATTCCTAACAATGTGGCTGAAATGACACCCGGACGAAGCGATTGCGCAGTACGCTGATTGACCGTCACCTGGCTCTATTTGAATTCACCGCCTGAATCACCAAAGAACTGGGGGCAAATTGATCCAAATCTCAATGATTACCACTACGACACAATGGAGAATAACAGTACATTGTGGATCCCGGACATCACCGACTGGCAGTGCTAACAGTAGCAATCGCACTCAAAGTACGCTGATCTCTCCAAGTTGGCACTCGACATTGTCTCTATCATACCACACGGTGTTGGAGTGGAGGCCGGTTTTTCCATTGCACGAGATGTTATCGGCTGGAGGCAGTCGAAGACAGAAGTTGAGATCATTCGCAGAGAAGTCGTTGTCAAGCAGGTTGATCGAACCACTAACGAGATCCTGGGAGGTGTTTACCCAGCATTGGATATGACAGACACCGAAAACAACTGGGAAACGACACAACACATGGAGGAAGGACAATTGTACAGAAAGGCCAAGGTCCATGACTTTTTGGAGGTGTGGCAGGGCAGCCAAAACCTACCTGCTACACAGAAGGAATCTCATGCTCAAAATACACAGATGACAGCCATAGGATACAATTTGGACACGGAAGAGATCAGCAATGCATCCTGGTCACTCTTTCAACATGATGGAGCAGATGCATCTAAATTGCCAGAAAGATCACCTTTGCCACCACCTGTGTCTGCAAAGGACCTCCCTGAATGATGAACTCAAATATTAAATGTCCGCTGAATCAGAAGAATCAACCCTCATCCAGTCGAAAGTGATGAGGATAGCGCACCTGATAACATTACAGACACCGAACATTGGCCCAACTGGAATGGCGACATGGATAATCCACCTGATGGTGAAGACAATTGCCCGGCAGACGTGGACTCTAATATAGAGCAAGACAATTGCATCAACGATCCGGAATGCCCAGAGCTGCGGAATGTAAGTGCCGCACCAAATGTTCCCGGATTGATTCGGCCATCACAGAAGTCAAAGAGATAGGCTGAAATAGTGTTGGTGACCGTCAATTCAATGGAAACGTGGAGGCATAAGGGAATCAAGTACAAGTAGGACAGAATGCGTCAATGTTTCACCAGCATCTTGATGTAGCTTGACCGACAGTTTGAGTTAGAGAGCTATTCTGGGGGAATGGTGAGCAGTAGCTTGTGAATATCGGTTGATGAACCAATGTATAGCAGGCACAATGAATCTTTTGGCAAGATGTATAAATTTTAGTAGTATGAGAGCGAACAGTGCAAGAAAATTACTCGGCTTCACCTTTGCCACAGGGCCGAGTCTCAATCTGTCAGGAAGATATCCAACAAGTTCAAATCCTGATGAAAACAATTATCGATGGCAGCAGATGTTGAATGCACAATAGATTAAAATGAGTGTCAACAGAGCGTGAATGATTTGTGGTCTTGAATGTATGGTAATTGAACAGTGATTTGGTCACAGTTATGCATTACTGATGTATTGGTATCATGTATGAGCAAAATAGACAGCAACACGGTCACCGCCCTATGCTGATAATGAGCGTCAACAGAGCATCAATGATGTTTGCTTTGCATCTTGGGTAATATATGTTCTGATTAGTTGCAGACATCCATCCATGAGATATTGGCAGCCTATAGGCGCAAAACCAACAGCAACATGCTCCCTGCTGCATCCTGAAAATGAGCGTCAACAGAGCATCAACAGTTTTATGTCTTGCATATTTGGTAATCAAGGCTTTGTGCGGTTCTTTACACCCATAACAGAATTATTGACCGCCTTGATTGGCAACAATACACCATATCAAAGCGACAACACGAATTCCAAATTGATGGATATCGCACACTGCGAAACATGCAAAAACATATTATTGGATGTTGAAAACACGATTTTGATAAGATACTATTAACAAACTGTAAAAACAAGATCCTAATAGAAATCTATAGATGGACCTGCTGGGCAACCTGCTGACAACCCGCCCAATTCAAACAGGATGGGAGTTTACCATAAAACCATACCTGAGTTGACGGATCGGATTTATTGACAACCCAGACCACCAAATTGGCAATGCTACGGTTCGGACCCGGACCCGGACCCGAAGTGACAGTCTGGAACTGTTGCTAACACTCCGCATGTGCAGCTCTCTCCAGACTGGCTGTCTTCTGTATAGCTCTCTCAATCCGGCTCTCATACAGTCTATCAAGTCCTACTGTTCAACAGACTGTATTGCATGCTCTTAAATGCCCGAATGCTTTCAAGCAGATGCTCAGCAATTTTCCGTACAATACTGGTATAATTGTAACAACTGCAGGCACTAAAGACAAGTATAGGTCTACCTCAGGCTGTCAGCCAGCTATGGATGAATTGGCATTTGCACACATCTATATCGATTGACTATAGTCAATTATTTAGTGTACATCCTGCTAGGGTTAACAGGATGCTTGCTGCAGGCTGTAGGTGTAGACATGTACACTTAGCATAGTTCTGAGTACATTTGCACTGTTGCTAATATTGTTTTAATGTCTGTTACTTTACAAAAATATATTAATTATATTCCACATAATTTCAAATCTTCTAAAGATTCACTGTATTATGAACAAAATCAGTATGATCTTCAAAATAATACTGGAATAAACCCAGCAATAAAACCCATCCCCAAACATCTGAATAATATCTGCAGCGGTAGCGACATGCAGAGCATAATTCCAGGGAGAATGAATAGCAACAGGATAGTAGACGACTCTGATTAAAAAGATAGAGGGTGTGTATACAGTTTAGTTGTCAGTATAACCTGTAATACATATATATATAAATATCTAAATCAAGTGTACCAAATTATCATTATCAGTTCAATTGGAAAAACACAGAATGATAGAGTATCTGGGCGAATTGAATGCACAATTGGACCTGTGAGCAACTGAGGTTTAGGTATATCAGATTGGATAATATTATTCAATATGAAAAGATAGATATGATATACATCTATGACATTAGTATACAAGGTGGTTGAAACGAATCTTAGCAAAATCTACAAGATATTGGTATGACCAATAATATTCCAATTTTTGACTAAAGCAGTGGTAAATGGGTAACCAGTAAGTATTTTACACTGCAATACACCCAACAACTGAGTCACTATGGATCAATATAACCATTTCTATCCTGCGATGGATACAATTCGATCGAAATATGTACATAGCTGGATACACTATCATGTCATGAGTGTGGGGTATCCCCAATTCTTCCCCAGGGGAACTAAACACTTATTCAGGTCAGTTAATAAATCGAGGTGGTTACAAGGCGTGAATTTATGGAGACTGAGTAACTGCTGCTAATTGGATAACCCAGTGTACATACTACAGAAATTCAAATCTATCATCAGTGGAAAATTAGAATGTGACCAAGCACAATCTGAATACTACGAGAGATTTACTAGTAATTGAGAAAATATCCTTCTGCTTTTCTATAATACTGTAATATCTGGATTGCAGGCAACAAGCGATGGCTAACTCTCCAAATGCTGATCAAGTATTCGCATATTTTTTTTGATTTATCGCTTTAAAACTTATGACACACATGATCAGCCAATTGCAATAGAGGTTACAATGAATGTATTCTGGAAGTTACACAAATACCAGAGATTTACTGCCACTTGGATTTCTGTTACTGGATCATGTTTTGATATTTGGGTATTGTGCAATTAATAGCAGATAATAGTGTTATTGATATTGACAGTAACAAGATAGTAAATTCAGATGTGCAGAGTATAATACATGTATTTCAAACTGAAGTAACTAATATTCACAAAATTGTAGTATATAGAATAATACAATTCACTAAGAGCTGGATGCTCCATGTGTTGTCTGGATCAATAGATGCAATTGCACAACTATTACATGCAGTTTGAAAGGTACTTACCTCTTATATAGGTCTGGAATTGAATCATGAATAACAACTATTACAGTACACTTTCAATGGAGTATATACAAAGTATAGTCTATACATTAATGATTGTATACATATAATGCCTTGTCTATATGTTGATAATATGAGAAATACAACAAATTATCATATCTCGATAAGTGGTATTTGAATAAACCGAGTTTGGACGACTGTGAATTCGTCAATACTTAAATATCTGAGAAAGTATTACATGGATATTAGTTAGTAGCCAATACCAAAATCCAAAGCTAGTTTACAAATGAAAATATTCTACAAAACACTTCTCTACAAGGTGGATCATGCATTAGGTAGATTATATCCACCTAGATGAGCAAAATAGCAATGATAGTAATATAAATATTTCTCTTATAGTTCAAAACTTATCCAAACTGTCATATTTTGTAACCACACAAAATGGTCATATATTTGAGTTTAGTATAGCTGCTGCCAACTCCATTGCCATAACCCTAATGTACTGTATACTGTATCGATTAAATCAGCAATGTACTGCAGTAAACTAGCTCTACAAACACAGAGTTCCATATACTGGGTTACTACAAAGTAGTTATAAGTGCTATAATGGCTGAATGGGTAATATCCACCAAAAGTATTGAGTTGTACTAATGAGAGGTTTCAATAGCATCATTAGTAGATCAAAATGTATAATCAAGATTTCATACCACACGCTACAGTAAGGAGAGGAGTACGCCATGTAGTATTATTAATATGGACAAAATTAAAACTCAGATTGAGATAATGAAGTGTTTTCTCTAACAATAAAACGGTGAAATCTAGATTCACTTCTTTACACACTATTGCTGAGAGTTGTCTTGTAATTCCAATGGTATATTATAATCTGCTTGACAGTCTGGGTAAAATTCAACATGATAGTCGCTTCAGAGCCTACATGAACAGGCCAGCCATGGGATCATTGGACTTGAAAGAGCCCTACTTTAAAACGTGTACAGTATTTCCCACAATACTTTAATTCTATGGAATACTCTAAGTTTGTAGAATGTTTGGCTGATACAGGTCTTTAAGTTTGTGGATGCTTGATTTAATGGAAAACTCAAAGTCAATAAACACTTGGACACAGGTATTAATATAGCCAATAGCTTGTCTAGATACTTCCAGTACCAAAATAACCATCACCAACAACTTTGCCATTGCCATCATGAATGACATCGCCATTATCAACCTCAGTATCATGCTGAATAGAAATGCATATGTAAACAATTCATAGTCAGCAAGCAGTTGTTTTCACTGGAAACACTAAGGGGAAGTTCTGCTTTCTCTACAATTCAATTGTCTACATTTTCTACCAAATATAAGATTGCAATTGGCAACACTGTAACCAAGAGGAACTGTATAACTATACTATAGTTGTCACCTTAATGCTAGGATTCAGACTATAATATTGGCCAAGGTTGCAATTTTGGCTACCATATGCTCCCTGCCACCCACTACCTGCCACATACCATACACCACACAAAACATACATCACACTACCTACTTCATGCCACAGACTGCATATTGTTCAGCGTCTTTCACCTGCAAGTAAGCTAGTCTTGGGATCAACTATGCAGGGGTACATATACTACCATATCGTCAAGTGAGATGTGGAGTATATTGCCACTATAGAGTATATTTGGAAGAATAGAGGCCAGTAGGCTACGAGTGTACCACTGGATGTAATTGAGAGGGTAGTTGTGAATATAGTCAGATTTATACTACGGAACAGGATTTCAGTGTAAATGGAACATAAACTTTGAAGCATACAGTACAGTGTACTAGGAGACATACTCAGAGGAACAGATTGAAGTGTACTCAAAGACAGAGTTGGTCACATACTGTAATAAGAACCAAGAAACATATGTGGAGGGGTATCTGAGAGCAATCATTACGATATCATTTTGAGACTATTTAAATCCATTTCCATAACTGTATTCTAAGCTGTATACTAAGGTATATTCAGAGGAAAACATGTAGGTATACCAGTATATCAACTTAGGAGCTGACTTGGAGGAGTACATTGTATTATCTTGAAATGGTATCTGAAAGCATACACTGAAACAGCCTCAGAGTACACCATCATATCCAATTGAATAAATACACAATAGCCTCATTGGTAGCATACTTTAGACCATATCTGCCGGAATACTATATAGTATACTCACATGTGTACTTCACAGTATCATCATTGCTAACTTGGGAGTATACATTCAAGCATGCGGAGCTAATGCAATTGAATATGATCAGAAATATACATCACAGTATCCGTTGGAGTATACTATACAGTTCACTTCACAGCTTGGTTTCCAGTTCGTTGTATCCAATGTATTATATAGTATCCAGTGTATACGATTGAATGCAGATTATAGTACTCTAGTCAATATACAGATTCATAGAGTATCATAATGCCACACATCAATAGTGCAATGGAGTGCTATCCCAGACATAGCTATTCTACCCACTTGGCTTTACAGATGAATATGTTACCAAGTACATTCGATACATATTTGATGGAATAAATATCTAGCATAAATCCTCACACCGAATGATACTTTATTGCCAACCAATACAGCTACAGACTTCTTCCATGTGGAACTATCATCAAATAGCATGTCCTTTTGAAAGATACCCAAATTACAGCTAAACTAATATGCCTCAAATCGCTATTATCAGCAGCATGACCAATAGCTCGGTTTTCACTTCAGTAAATCAAAACATATATCATGTTTACCCATCGATTGTTACTATCAACTATTGGACTGTTTGGGCAATGACAACTGCCTCCCCAAACTCTAAATGTATACTGAAGAAACAAGATCATGAAATGTCAACCGGAGACTTTGTAATGCTACTTAGTTCAATTATAGCTGTATTCTGGCAAGTTCGAGGGAAGCTGCCAGACAGAGGGAGTGATAAATAGAGCCACTCTAGTAGGGGTGTAATCTAGAGATGTGCACTGGAGAAAACTCGATATGTCAACCAGAATACTACAATGGTTGGACCCCTACACATTCAACTGACTTGGTCAGCTCAACAATGATGTAGAAGCCACTGCTGGTGAACTTCGCTTATCAACAAAATCTAAGAATGATTGACAATTGTGATAATGATAAATCACAAGTAATTACTTGCCCACCCCTGCAGATCAACACAGATTGTTCCCCACCCCACAGATCTTGCAGCAACCTCGCACCTCACATCTTATTGATCCAAGGTATTACCCACATACTGCTTACAATACCCTGCCATCCAAAATGTATTATCAGTCCACAGTAGAACACATTGTGATTTTAAGTCTATAATTGACATGATTATTGTTGGAGGATATGGCAGCCCACTAGAATAGATATGGTACTGCTAACACCAGTAAATGTAAACCGGAGGCTGGAATGAAGTGGAATGATAACTCGCAAACAGAAATTGGGGTTTTGGTTGTAGATTGTGATGAACATTGGGAAAATAGTTACCATGCAATACAGGACTCCTGGAAGCATAATGGACTGAATGCTCACCACCCTGTCTCACAGTATATGAGCCTAACTCAATTTCAGGAGATCAAACGGTACAATTGTATATCCTCCTCAGATCTCCTGAAGATTGCACCAACAGGAAGGCAATTAAGTCCCAGTAAAGTCGAAGTCATTTTGGAGCAACTTTGGAAAAGTTTACTGCGATACCCTATCCTGTCAACCAATACCTACCATAATCAATGTATGATAGAAGCCACTCGGTCGTTCCCTGACACACACCAGATACTCAAAAAGCCCATTGAACAAGGATTTAGCTTTCACTGCCTTGCTGGCCAGAGGTATATCAGGGAATAATATGAATCATTATGCCAGGGTTATTCTGACCTTATTGCATCTACTGACGGCTTGTCTAAAACAGAAGATGTTGTATTCCATCCCATATGGATGCAACCCGGGACTATGTGCTGGATTGTTTACTGCGATAACTGTTATACCACAGTTCCAATGCTGGGAAGATGGCCTCATAATATTTGAATGGGAATCTATGGAACTGGACATTTTTCCTCAACTTGATTTCGGCTAGAACTCGAAATCCCAAGGCCAGATAGTGGAAACCCTGAGTACAATGCCTCAAAGTACTTGCCATCAATGACAGCCAATGTGGCCAGCTGGTTGGTATACATTTGTGGTTTGATGATGTGCCAGTTACAATTCTCAGTACAGGACATGACTTGGAATCTCAGCCAGAGAGGTTATGAAACTAGCCAGTGTTAATTTGTACCAATGCCAAAATCACCCAGAAGGCCTTTGGTCAATGTGAGAAGAAAGTCATGATCATTCCACTATACATTAATGATTTCAATCACAACATGGGTGGTGTAGATATAGTACATGAACTGTGCAACTAATACAATGCATAGCTGACATCCATGCACACATTGTGGTCTATTTTCTTCTAAGCATGTAATGCCATGGTTACAAATGCGAATTTCAACTACCAGGATTGGCCTCAGAGTTCTAACACCATTCCACATTGGGAGTTCCACCTGGTGTATACCTGGGGGTTGATTCTAACTATGTCTGGACCAATTTTCTCATTACAGATTTTACAGTCCACAAGCACCAAATCCACCCACTCCAATGCTAAATAGGCTACATTGTTACCCCTTGGCTGAAGCTGTGACTGTGTGTACTATCTGGCTCTCATTGAGGAGGCAAAGTGAATGGGTGTTGGCTTTGCTGCTGGAATCAGAGGAATAGTCCCACAAAAAATGCCAAATCTCCAACAAGAACCAACTGGGCTTTCAATTAATGTGATTGGCCTTTGTAATTCAAAAGTGATTATGTTGGTTTTGTGAAGTTTGATCAGCTGGAATGGTATAGGGTGGGCGGTTGGACAGGGAGAGGGGGTGGAGCGGTAGCTGGAGGGAGTGGATTTTGGGGGTGCAGTAAAGTTTACAAAGTGCCGCCAGATATAATTTACAATGTGGTCGAATAGAAACTTGAAAGTAGTACTAGAGGAGAATCTATTCAATGAAGAACCATGGCTGGGGACTGTTGGGAGACATTCATGGCAGTTACATAGGTGGACAGGAGAGTCTGGAGACTGTTCACCATCCAGGGGATAGAGATGTTTAACTATCTGCTAAGTTTCACAATCTTAGAGTATAATTCTCCAATCAAACTGTTCTGTAATATAGTTGAAAACCTTCTTCTGTTTGACTATTCTGTATATGATATAAAGTTGATCCTATTTTTTAAGCCGAAATACTGAAAATATATTAACAATAAATACAGATAGATATATCTGATCTAGCTCTAACCATTATTACATCAATCTTTATTTTCTATTTAACTAGCTACAACTCTAAGATATTGGCAAATCCAGGTTGAAATTTTAAGATTTGCAGATGAGTCTAGTTTAAACTATAATATACAGCTATCAATAAGTAACCAATTCATCCATTTGTGGCTGATCTCTCAATATCCAAATATTCCACACTATGCATGACCCTATCTGTTCAGTTCAGTATATGTGAAAGATATACATAAACATTACTTGAATTAGTAGTTAAATTTACAAGTTATTAGAATTATCTCTTTCTGACTATTTCAAGATGTGCCTCAAACTGCATAATCCTGAACTTGTTTGCCCTGGCAATACTATTATGCATCTGTATTACATCTTCTTTGACTTCAAGTATAGCATGAATAACAAACAATCCAATTCTGAATAGAGGATTTAATGTGAAACTATCTAGCATGCAGATTAGAAAGAACAAGATGCAGTAGAATCAACCGGCATAGCAGAAGATAGCAAAGGCATTGTAGATTACATCACATCTGAAATCTTTATCAGATATCAGGTTTGCAACTGCAGATTCAAATTTCTTGTTGCAAGGAGTATCTATATATAATATACTTTATTACAATGATGATAATGAAAAATCCTGTGATTCTCAAACTGATTAAGGTGAAAATAATTACACTGCAATAGTTAATTGGTTATCTCATATCCCCAAGCACAGTAAGACAACCCTGCTATAGAATCAATTCAAAAGTTGCATATGCCAGTACTACATAATGCTTATTTGAAATAAACAATTTTTATAGAAATTAACCTGCACTATTAATGTTAAAACTCACCCACCACTTACTCATTCCAACATATCCACACAGATATAATAGCACTGTTGATTTACTATCAACTGTCAGGTTCATTATGTTGCAGAAGAAAGATCATGAAAGAGCACAGGTGCTCCTACCACTAATCACTACTATTAATCAACATCTTTGCAAGCTCAAGTGAATTTCTTGCAAGGTGGTTGACAAGTACACTGAGGCTATCAAAGTCACAAAGACTGCTCACTGCTTAATATTACATGATAACTTCCAGATAATCAAGAAGCTCAAAAACTCTATATTAATCATAATTATAATAAGCATGTATTTTTAGGTGCTTCAGCTGGGATATCTTTTTATTACAAATATTGGATAATCTCTGTCTGAATGTGTAACCTCAAATATGAGAAGCTGTAAGTTTGCAATGTATTTGTATAGATTTGACTGGCAGTATAATGAGAGAAATAGAATTTTTTACTGTCAAAACTACAATTGGTACAATTTAGTAATGATTTGCAGATTCAACATATTATACATCAGTTCATTGTTGCAGTTCAAATTGCTATGTTATAAGTAAAGTTTGAGCCCAAAATATATAGTTTCATATCGATAATTAGTAATTATAACTTCTATGAAAGGAATTCCTTTATACAATTTAATACAAATTTATATTCACTTCCAATATAGTTGAACATCCAACCTGTTAATTCTCAGTACATTCAACCTATTACTGTCCAATTCAAAAATCTCACAGCCAGTACAGTTTAATGTTGGGTATTAGCATTTGCCATTCAGTGGAAGCTCACCATTTCATATTGTTGAACAAGTAATTTTTGTTATTGAATAGACTGTTGGGTAATCAGTTTGACGGTAGAAGCTGATCCATAGTTTACTACCGACTAGTATACAATATATCCTAGCAATTAATTACTCTGTAATCCAGCTGTACTTGCCACTCTGAAGAGATAGTATTATTGCTATATTGTACTCTTTTCCTGTACTTCTCTTTTACTTAGCTATTATTAGATTGTACTAGAAAATAATTTTGATTGAGGCCCCGAAACATCTACAACAGATGATCGATATTATTCATCAAGCCAAGCTGCATTGAGATTGAATTTTTCTATCCTGGGCTGTATATATTGATACCAAACTCAAGATCTATAAATTGATAACATGTAATATAGATTAAATATGAACTGTGTAGTGGATTAGTTGTATTATGCAGGGTGAAATAGTGGATGCAGTTAATAATATATTTCTTTGAAATTATTAACTTACTATGTAAAGTGATTGAGAGAGTCTTCCAGATCTTTTGAAATAGGAAATACAGAATAGTAATATGATGGAATTTATACATGGTTAATGCATCTACCAACGGAACTTGTACTAAGCTTTATAGAGTATTCTAAATAGTATTGAGTAAATATTTTATAGTTATGTTATACATATTAGTATTCTTTAATCAATATTTTGACTGGATAATACAGTACTACTTTGTGTAATGCTGCTTTCCAGGTCCAATTCAGATGATTATTGGGTACAGTTTTCAATGATTTGAATGATTGACATTGAGGAATCATATTAGATTTTTGGCAGTATATATATCTACTTGACCACCTTGCAAACCGGCTAACTCAATCCAAGCCCCAGATAGTACATGGCCAACAAATATGTAAGATTTTGTACACAAACAATTGCTAGTACTTGATAGAAGAGATTGAATTTCACAACAAATTGTTATAGCCATCGTGGGTGATATAATATCCTCTTTCATTACACAGAATTCCCTAAGTATTGTCCTCACTAGGTCTACAATTTCTTGGTTGAAGTGCCCAATATAAGTACAGAGTTGATTTAGTATATTCAAAAGAATTTCAGGATATTTTAGCTCTGGTACTGTGATATGCTGAGGAGTAATGGTTGGCAGGCCTCTTGGAAGGGGGAGGTCATTAACACACCCTTTCCAATCCATTCACAACCAGTACCAGTGGTATGCCAACAATTCTCCAGAATATAATCACATATAAAAAACCTACTTGTCAAATCTGGGTATCAAGTTTAATACACAATTTATAGCCTGACAAGGGGTAATTGTTAGCAGCCAAGGATAAGTAAAAGGAGTCTTATCTATTCCATTTCATTTCTCCCCCAATTCAAGTTGCAATTGTGTTTCCTGATAGATAGAGTCACCTATACTTGGGAGAAGATAATATTTATTGTATATTGGATATACTTCCAAATATCACTGTGGTGGAAACTTCCTGAATTATATATCTGGAGAGGGTTTTTCATAGGTGTAACTTTTGCAATTCTCACTGTACATGACATTTGGAAATGAAATGAAATTCTCAAAATTTACTTGGCTTGGTGTGAGAATGGTGCAAATATACACTAATGTAGTTGAAACTTCAGCTACAATCATATATAATCAAAAAATGTATAGAGTGGAAAGTTAATTATAGTCATGAAGAATTGTAAGCTGTATTATGTATAAAAATAGAATATTTATATTGTTTACAGATTTTACATTTGTATAGTGTTTGCTATGCGGCTGGATTACCAGACAACTAACCAGATTTGCAACCAGACCAGAAACCCCGGTCTGGGTCAGCCACAGTCAAGAACATAGACAGCTGACACAAATACAGATTGTTAAGCAGACTGGAATTAAAACTGTTCAGTTTCCGATGAAATTGTAGCTGGACTGTGGTTTCACTGCCTAGATTCCTCAACTTTGGCCTCAATTAAAATTTGAAGATTTCAATATATCACTATTATCTGTATACATACATAGGTGACATCAATATGCAGTCACCAAGAAATATTCTCATTGGTTAGCTGGCAGTATATACATTGTTGCCTTAAACATAACTGGGTAAATCTACAATTTCCCTTATAACTACATGCATTGGTTTTAGTCTGATTACATAGTAATCTATCCATAACACATGCAGAACCATATATCCTTTCGCTTCTCTGTCTCTAATTTCATTATTTCCAATATTTGATATAATGTTGTCCAAAAGAATATGTGATCAATAGTCTTTTGGACAGAAACTGAAGTAACATAAAAAATATTGGAGATATCAGAAATCAGAGATCGTGCAGTGACAATACTTATTGGGATACATATTGTCATAGATATTTCCTGTATGGAATACTTGGTGACTTGACCAAAACTCAGAATCATAATTGGAACGGAAATTGTAGCATACACATGTCTTGGTGTATTTCCTCAGATATTTCTCACTCAACATTTCTATTGTTCCTTTGCCTTGCTACAGTTGCACATCTGTCCTACAATTATTAGGCCTTGCTATATATTCTTGGCCTGTATCTGTGACTATGTTTTGATATACATCCATAGTCTGTTTATATTTACTCAACCTTACTGTCCTGGCTTGGTATAGAAAGCACAGTTGGTGTATGTCAGCTGGGTAATTTCTTCTGTATATGTATATCGGCAAGCATCTAACAATTGACTTACATACTTTGCACCTTGTGACTTGATGGCACCACAATAGAATTCTATCCTAAAAGTGACAAGAAATCAATCATACTGAACAGAGTGTATTTTCTATTGCTGGCTTTATAAGCAATTGAGTTTGGTTGATCAATGGGATTTATAGCAATAGGAGAATATAATGGGACAATGATATGTCAATAATACAAGATAGTAATTGGACCCAACAATAATATATATTATTTTATAATAACTGTGGTAGTGTTGTATTTGACAACTCAAAAATAACCAATTAGATTGACAGGATTTACTGTCATATAAAACAAGGATAACATATATTTACAGCACAATGATTGCTCCACCAGGAAAAATGACCATACGCAATGTGTAACTCATAGTGAAGTAGTTTGTGGGCCAGTAATCCATAGCATATTTGACACATGGCACTGTGAAGTCCTATGGACTTTCGCATGGATGCAGACTGTATTATATCAATTGTACTTGATGACTAGAAATTGCGCTAGATTCCATGAGACGCGGAAGAGCCAGAGGCCTGATGCCTGGGGCTAGTTTTCCTCGACAGGTACTGCTATAGAACGTGGGAGAGCCAGAGGAATGATGCCTCTGGTTGAGTATGTTCAACATTTCGGGCTATGGAGTACGGGAGAGCCAGAACTGATGCCTCTGGTAAAGTATTTTCTGCATATCAAGCTATGGATCACAGGAGAGCCGGGACTGATGCCTCTGGTGAAATATGTTGTACCTATCGAGCTATGGATTGTGGGTGAGTCGGAGTCCTGGGACCTCTGGCAGGATGTATACAGATCGAGCCATGAAACGCGGGAGGGTCGGAGCTATATGACACCTGAAGCCCTGTGGAGACTGTATCTTCTCCTACTGAGCATTGTCGTCCTCCTCATCATCTTCCTCCTCCTCCTCTTCTTCGTCCTCTTTGTCCTCGTCAACACTGGCAATTCAGTTTCTACGGTTTTCCTCTGGCCTAGCAGCGTCATTGACAGTCTGCATATCACCTTCTGCTTCAGGTGGTTTGGGCCAGAAACGATTGAATATGACCAGGCCAATAGTAATATATACATAGCAGTATCTGGTACCAGGGATGCAAATCAGGTGCGCGGCCGCCCATACGCACTTGATAGTCACTACAACAAGGTCAGCCTGGTTCCAACGGAAAACTTTGTTGGAGACTCTAAGCAGCCCACTGGATGGCAGATACACGCCTTGGTTTTCAAGCTGAAGCTCCCACAAAAGTGCAACACATCTCATCTGTAGGCCATGCTTTAATAGTAGAATCGTCACAAGATTTGCCAATCATAGGTCCCCTACATCACGTTTCGGCGGCTCATCTATCCAGAATCACACAGAGTCGTTCGGAGGGTAAGCATCGTGAAATGATTGATCATCCGTGCAGCACAACTTATGGGCAGTGGAATCACAACTGCCGAAGGACTGCAAGTTGGCCACCGGGATATCGAAAAGGTTGTATTGGGTGTCACACATCCAGCCATGCCCCTCCTATCAGCGGTGGGTATGTTAAGGTCGTATCTATAGTATCGATATATGTATTCTACAAGTGGAAAGTTGTACATTGGAAGATGCTCAATCAGGACAAATAAGCCCTTTCGTCTGGGGGATCACAAGCCTCGGGCTTGGATATTTCCCTCATCCTTGTGCAAGCTGAGGGGTGAATTCTCTGGTATTGGCACTTCCTCACAGTTGCATTTGTTGACAACAATTTGATCCCTTGGTCGATATAACGGAAGTGCCTCCTGGATTTCGGGAGTCCAGTGGCCTTCCTTAGCAAGCTGCTAGAGGTGAAGGCACCGCATCTGGAGGACATGGCTGGATAAGTAATCTTTGAGAATCAGCCGTTGGTACCGAAAGTTGCGATTTGACTGGTGATTTGGGCCCGTACACATCATTTGATGGTTCATTTCCTGCGTTTCGGTCCTGTCCTTGACTAAGTGTCCAAAGCGCCGAACAGATCCCTCATAATGCAGCATTAGGTGAATTCTGATGAAGTCAAAGCTGGGATGTTAGTGTACCGTTGAATTGTAGACTTGCTGTAGGTGCTTTCCATCCTGTGCCCTTCAGTGTTCCATTTGGGGGCAGCAAAGAGCTTCACCGCGTTTGGCCCTTTCTTCATCCTCGACGGCATGTTTGGCCTTCAGTTGCATCGTTGGGTCATTCATGCATGCATGGGCGATGCTGTCTGTGGCCTTTGACATCTAGTAGGTGATAAAAACATGCTTAGTTGCATGGAATTGCTCTAAATAGTCTGCTAGATAGTTCAGAGTTTGAGTTGTGTGGGTCCGGTATTGTACCACAAGACTCCAGTAGACCAGTGAGTGAATGCAGGTCAATGCTCTCTGGGAGACCACTCGGTGACGGAGTAGTGGGTCTTGCAAAGCTGCTCCCTATTCCAGGGAGATGATTCGACTGAAATGTAGCATCTCTTTACCACTCCACTGCGAAATTTGCTGGTAGGCTTTGCCACAGTGACAGAAATTTGGGTATGTATAGATGCCGGCCCAGATCTCATCAAATACCTTGGGATTCCCGTGGTGTTGTAGGTAGTGGTAGCAACGGGTCCGGGTAACCCGCCAGCGGTTCGGGTTTTGACCGGCAGTTTGGTTCGGTTCGGTTCCAGACCCGGCCAAATACCCGAACCGCATGTGTCTTGGCGGGTTATTACCTGGCACCGACTTAGAACTGCGGGTATTTGGCCGGGTTGGAACTGAACCGCTGTTCCAAATTTACGGTTCCTACAGCTTTGACTCCAATTAAGTATGTGAGTTCTGATCGTACTGTGACATGATCAGTACGTAGATTTTGCAGAATTATGAGCTCTGTCACCTCCAGTATTCACATTTGCGATCCGACTGATATTGGTTGAGTGGCTGTGAAAAAAGGGCCAATTCGAAGCGAAATCCGCAGGTTCTCGATCGCGACTCCACGAATATTGGTCTGTTCGCAAATCTGAAAGCGGGAGGTGAAAGAGCGACTAGAACTGCACAATCTACATATTGATTGTGTTGTGATATGATCAGAACTCAAATACTTAATTGCAGCCAAAAATGGGAACTTGAAATGCCAGGTATTTGGTGGTAAAACCAGCCCATATCCAACGGTCCGGGTTTTTCGTGTGGTAAGACCCGTTGCCATGGTCCGGTTTTGTGTGGATCCGGACCCGGAACTGACCCGGCAATTTGGACCCGTTGCTAACACTAGTTGTAGGGAGCCTTCGATCCGAGTCATAAGGTGATCGAACATTCCCATGTATGTGATATGAAGGATATCAGTCTGGTGGAGGTCATAGGTTTTGACATGCAGAAGATCCCAAAAGATACACAGGACCGGCCTCACACTGACTGACTCTAACCAGTCCCCAGTGAGCTTTATAACCTGAGGGTTGGTAGCAGTTTTGGCATTCTGGTACTCCCACAAGTTCTGCTGGAAGACCGCAAGCTTGCGCTGATGAGACTCCAAGTCCAGTGGAAGGATAAGCGACCGCAGTTCATTCTTCAGAGTTTGACACTTAGGGCAAGCACATTACATGACCACAATAAGGTTGGCATGCTCCTTGTGATCCGCTAGCGAAGTCACAACAATTGGCCAGCAATGGCACATTTTGCCATCGGAACAAGCCCACAGATCAGCTGAATTGATGTCTTCTCCCTCGGGAAATCGTATGACCAGATCCAGCACTATGTCGGCAATATCACACAGCACCTGCTGGTTTATATCCCTCTGGGCTCGGTCATTGGATGCGGAATTCCGTTGGAATTTGGGTGGCACAGCAAGGAAGAGAAGCACACGTTGTGTGAGGTAGGTGTATTTGTTCTGCATAGCGGAATGGATAATCTCAGTGGTCAGCTACATTCGCCAGGCTTCCTTGTCGCCGGAGAAGTCGGTGAGCTGCGTGTCGTCCAATCCACTAATCAGTGGAATAATTGTTACCCCCAGAGGAAGTCTATCCTGCAGTTCCCACTTGCAGTCTGCCGGATTCATCGCAGAATACACTCCATCACCCTCCACGTCTATGGTCCGGGTTGGTCAATAGACCACGTGGTCTTCATATGGGCGTTTGCGAAGGAGGTACTGCGCACATTCAACCGAGTCTCGACAATCGAAAAACCTCTGAACATTGGGTGTCCAGATGGCGGCTTCCCTCCAGTTCGGCAGCTGGTTGTCCACCTTGTAGATTGGATTGTAAATCATCTATCCGGAGGTGTCAGAACAGTGCTCAGTAATGTTGCATCCGCCCTCATTGAAGTGGTGACCAATTTGTGACTTGGGATACTGCACTTCAATGAATCTGATGGCCTGTTTACAGTTTTCGGGGTAATAAAGAGGTTGCCACAGGCTTTTGATGAAAACTAGAAACTCATTGTGAACCGGATTGTCACGGAAGGTCCTCCCAGCCATGGGATGCAGCTCGATTTCCGGATTGTCCTCATCCATCCGAGTTTCCCTGGGGTCAGCCTCCTCTGTATCGGAGTCCTGAACCGAACAATGGGGGTGTGGGATGTGTTCATAGAAACTATCGTCTTTGTAGTCAGTTTGCTATGGAATTGCACTGACTACAGGGGCTGCGATACTGCAACCTGGTTCGGGGGATTCTGTAGGACTCTGCCAATGGGGTGAATACAGTTGTCGATGCGCCCGGTGGCTTTGTCGATGGCTGGCTGGTGGCATCATCTGACCATGCAGGCTGATTCACTGATGGCGTTTAATGATTCCCTGCCAGACAAACATCCTCATGCAGTCAGCAAATGGGCATTCGAGTGCGTCTAAGGCGCTTATCCGTGGTCTGCGTGCTGTGGGCATGGCTCGAGGTCTGCCAAATGATTAGATGGTGTTTGTGGTCCGTTGGATGAATTCACTTACCAAGTCACCAGTTCCTGCACAAAGCAAGCTGAGGAATGGGTCAATGGCGGTACATTTGATGAAATTGATATACAAAGAGCACTCGAGATCTGTCAGATTGTCAGAGAGTGTGTTGAATCATGGAATGCTTGAACAAACAAGAGCCATCTTGTAAATCATTTTATCATTTCGTCAAATAAAGTGTGACAATGCATACAAAGTTGGACGATGCATGGATTGTGTGTCGATGCATTTAACGTTGGATGATAGACTCGAGCCCGGGGATTGAGAAAGATCTAGCAGGCAGAGAATGCCGATGGCTTGCCTTGGTTAGCTACAGGTAGCAGAGGCAAATCTGGGGGTGGGTGCACATGTGTGGCAGACTGACGTCAGCTAGTTCTCAACCTTCTCTTTGTCTGAATGATGTCGACGACCATCAACTATCGTCAGTCTCAAGGATCACCAAAGGCCTTCTCTCATCTCCTGGAAGTGTGGAAATGAATGAATCGGCTCTTCATATCAACAGATCCTTCAGAGATGCAGGTTCCAGCAGGTTCAATCGTTCCGCTGGGGAAATGGAATCGGTATACCGACTGAAGTTGGGAAGTTCATAGGACATTGTCTTAGATCCAGTTTACTATCCATATGCTCACAATCCCAGCTGATATGTAGTATATATAGAGACTATCTCAAGCCATCGCACCCATTTCCTCCATCTTTCATACACTTCACACCGTCCACATTCTCACCCCCCGACAACTGACGTTCCAATGGCACCGATATTACCAATTCGAGCTCGATTCCACACCCAAACCTCTGACCTCTGATACTAAAGCTACCGATGTCACCCTGCCTACATGATAATCCTTGCCACCAAATTATTGTAACAACCAGCACAGGGGTTACCAAGGCAGGTTAGTTTGATACAGCCTACATATGGTGGCGTCACTGACTGATAAACCCAAGCAACGAAACCCCAACCACCCAAGAGGCCACCGGTTGGAGAGGGACCACCCAAATACAGGCACTGGCAGGCCTGCAAAGGGCAATCCGTGGTTGGCCAAGGTCACAACCGGTGGCTCAATCTATGTCCAGATATCAAAAGTGATGAAGGCAATTGCCATCTCTGATGATCGCAAGAGCAACAAGGAGTGGGAGCAGGGGTTGAAGCAGCAGCCGATGGACAAACAGCTGGTGGTGGAGACAGACGAAGATGAAGATGACAAGGACATGGATGACGAGGATGAGGAGGATGAATATATGCCCTATATCAGCCGGGATATGGTGCATGGTTACGTAGAAAGTATCATTGGGCATCCAGAGGAATATACCTGACCACCGTATAGGGATACAGGTCTCTCGGAAGAGGCGATCTGTATATCATGCCTCCAGCCACCGCAGAATCCATCATCAGAGTCGACAAAGGATTGTTGAAGACCTGCCAACATTACATTCAACAGATATGGTACAACACCAGCCCTCTCTCAATCGTCACCAACATGGATGGCACCGGATGGTTCCACAAAGACCTGACGGCGGCTCTGAATACGTTCTCACAACATATTCCTCAACTTGGCACAGTAGCCAAGATCTACTCCAGAGCAGCTACTTGGGAAGACGTCACTGACATGGTCTCAGTTAGGTGTGGAGAGGATCTTGTCCGGTGGGCAGTGGAGACACCAGGTTGCCAGTAGCTGGAAAATACGGAACGGCAAATGGCACTTTGGAACTGCCATCTTTCCAATGATGAAGATCATGACAATGGCAATGGCAATGTGAAGGGTGGTGGGCAAGACAAGGGAGCCAACACCGGTGAAAGAGAGGAACCTGTTTGGCCAGACCAGCGTTGGGAGGAAGACGACAATCTGTCTGAGGACAATGATACCAGAGCCCTCAAGTGGATGCCCATGGGCTCTCGAAAGGAGTTCGCAACATCACGTATAAGTCCTCCATCCGGAATCTAGCCAATGTAATGAAACTGACCATCTGGACAACAACACATCACATACTCCCAACCATGGAAGTCACATTGTCATGGCTCACAGTCCAGAGGCCATCTGCAAATGTGAAGCAACAATGGGATGCGACAAGGAGGCACACCGAGGACCAATTTCGAGCGTTGGAATGCCCGAAAGTTGCAAGGAAAAAGGAGAATCCCTTAGGGTCAGCAGACTTCTGGATGGTGACTGCTGAGGTTATCTTTGAATTTGTCATATGTGCCCGGTTCCGTTGTGCATGGAAGCGTGGAGCCAACAGACGTTCTCGAGAAGATTTGGATGGTCAACCCTGGGAGGATGCTATCTGGTGCGCACTGATGCACATCTTGGAGGAGTGGGCCAAAAAGGGCCAGCAGAAAAGAAAAAGAACCGATGACACCCCAAGGCCAACCCCTGAGAAATCGATGACCTCTGGACTGACTAGACAACAGGGACCCAATGTACAACCGGGACCATGGACTCCTGACTCTTCCATTCGCACTCCCGCGGTCAATCCTACTCCAGCGGCTGATCCTACTCCCACGGCCAATCCTACTCTAACGGTCAATCCTACTCCCACAGTCAATCCCACTCCCATGGTCAATCCTACTCTTGCGGCCGATCCAACTAGCGCAGGTCACCGTCCCATCATTGGAAGTCCGCCGGTTTGCCCTCCTCAGGTTAGCCCTCCTGCTTTTCGCCTTCTTCCCGTTCGCCCTCCCCCTGTGGCAGACACCCTGGGTGGATTGTTTTGTGGCGGGTTGCCATGTTTGGAGGATCACAACCCACCGGCAAGATGGGTAGCCAAAAGTTGGCCGATCTGGCACCACCGTGCGATGAATGTGGCCAGCTTTGTCAGATACCGCAATAATCACGAGAATACTATCCACATTCTGGATATCCGGTGGTCACATGAGACTATATGGGGGCCAAAGTGGCAGGATGTGAGTCTATCGGGCCGGCCTGCAGCGAGGTACATCAGCCATTTATATAAGTCCGGTGGGTTTCCACGGTCCTTGCCTTGGGAGAGAATGGACTGTATTCAGCAGTTCGAGTGCATCTCCACGTGGCTCAAATGTACCTGGGACAAAGATATCCCATATCCGGTTCTCCTGCTGTTGCCGCAAGCTGCGCCCGATGCCTATGGAGTTTGTCTTCTGGCCTCAGTTCAGTGGGTGCTTTGCAGACTGCAGTCAACAGCATTCACCTGGTTGATGAACCTCCTATGGCTACTGGTATAGACTGTGGGGAATTGAATTTGTTCATGTGTGTTTGGGGTTATTATTATCGGATGGTTTCCGGTGGGCTGTTGTTTAGTGTCCCTCCAGTCAAGTATCAAGGGCCGCTGTGTATGTCATTTGGAAGGTATTTCGTTGGTCATTGTTTGGTTTTCCTGCTGGTCATGTATCTTGGGGCTGTTTATCTGTTGTTTGGATGGTATTCCATTGGCTGCTTTGATTCATTTACTTGATTATTGTGATTTGGATATCACGACGTGGATTGCTTTACCCTAGCTATATATTATACTTGATCCATATCAATCGTATTCTATTGTTATCCAATGATTCATGCTTCACTCCCAGTGGCCTGTGAGGCTGATCGATTGGAAATAAGACTATGGAGATCTCGATCATACTCGTCCAGCGGAATGTAGGTGATGGTGATCTGGATCAAAGACTACGTCCAGCAGGAACAAAGTCACGGAGATCTAAGTGTTCGCTTAGCGCGATTTAGGTTATGGAGATCAGGATGAATATCTTCATCCAGTGGGAAGAAAGTTATGGAGATTTGAATTTCAGCTATGGAGATGTAGATCAAAATCTCCATCCAGCAGGATTACAGTTACAGAGATGTAAGTGTTCACATAGTACAATTTTGGTTATAGAGACGTCTATCAAGATCCTCATCCAGCAGGAACAATGTTACAGAGATTAGAACTTCGGTTATAGTGACCTAGATAAACAGCTTCATCCAGCGGGAACAAAGTTTCGGAGAGTAGAATTTCAGTCATAGTAATCTAGATCAAAATCGTCATATAGTGGAATCTAATGGACAATCACTGACGCATGTGGAACATCCGGACCTCAACTAGATACTCATACTATGACAAGTGCACTCCGCAAGACGCTCTCCCTTCCTCCTCCTTCCTCTTTTACACTTCTTTCCACCCACCTCATCCATCAGCGTCGAAATGGCGCGAAGAATCACTCGCAGACCCAGGAGCAATGCTGTGGCCAAATCCAATGCCACCAGCCAATCGACGAGACTGCTCAAGGAAAAGGAAGATAGGGAGGAAGAGGAAGAAATCCTTTTTGTCAAAGCGAAGATGGGTATACTGAAACCCCACGCCCTTTGTTCAAGTCCTCATCTGGGCCACTGGTAAGCTTAAACCCTGTGGCCAGGGTGCCATACTGATGTGGGATAGAATCGACCAGATGTCGAACTCACAGATGACCAACTCTCTGCTGTACCGGACGATTTTGAGGATACCAACGAGGAACTTCTCCATGACTGAGTCACTCCTACTCCAAATCTTCCCAAATCGAAAACAGCCACCAGATGTATCACGACTGCTGCTCGAAACCCACCGAACCAGACCATACGCAAAGCACCCACGAAACGCTTTTCGCCCACCTTCTCATCATTGCTGTCGGTGGATAATCTCCTGTGAATGCCGGCATCTGGTCCTGGTAGTTCCCGGCAAACCGATGATTCTAGCGAAAGGGCCTTGATGACTGGGACCTTCCATTCAAGCCCTTGGAGTGCCCAGCAGAAATGTGCTGGGGCTGATACTGATTCCAAACCTCAGCCGGCCAACAAAACTCAACGATGACAGAAGTTGAGAGGTATTAACCAGTTCAAGGCTCCACGGGTTACAAAACTTCCAGAATGAGATTCCATAAGGATCAGGTGGAGGACATTGTTCAATAACCCCTTCCCGGGATATGTAGATGAGTTGCCAGCCGCTTCCTCGATACAGGCCCGCGGATTGTGGAAATTTGATGACAGTGTCGCCCAACAACCGGTGCTTGAACAGGTGGCCTATGCAAGGCCCGTAGACTTTCATTGGTACTGATATCGACCCCCAGCTACAGATCACAGGATGTCACTATTCCGTGCTAAGCACTGCAGTCTCGCTGATTGGCATAAAACTCAAAGAGATATACCAACTCCGGGAGATGGAACCCCCAATGTGGAAGGGTAAGGTTCGCTGGCTGCTTGACAATGAACAATCTATCATTGAGAAGAAAGACATAGAGGCAGGTATCATACGTCCACTGGTAGGAATAATGCTGAGATCTATCCTCAACCTCACAAGGAGCCATATGTTAGCAGCCACATCGCCACCACCATTTACAACTGTTTTTCCAAGGCGAACAAATCCCTAGGCATCCAAGATTCACGCTTTCTGGCGCAAATGTCACCTGAGTTCATCTGTCTAAAGTCAACCGCTCTCCAGTGGCACCTCTACATTTGCATTACCACTGGCAAGGCTGTACAAGCGTGGCTATTTAACTCAATAAACGCCAGGGGTGAGTGGTATTTCCAATAGCGGCTACACAATAACTGATCGTCGCAGCAACATACGAGTGGCATCAGGAGATGTAATATATCACGTATACAACGCCAGAATTGTCAGATATTGCCATGGCCATAATCGGACATAAGGTTCCTGATATCTGAAGACACAATGGCAAAGCAATTCAACGTATATGCCTACCAATACCGAGGGCATTCCGGTCATGCGAGGACAACCTCGGCCCGATGAAGGAAAGACAGGCAACATTAGATGCCCAGCAAGACTCGGACAAGTCTGAATAATGGCCATCATCTGTACAGTTAGGAAGTATACCTGAGGTCATGTGCCCCATGCTAACTAGTTCAGAGTGGTATGCATGGCACCTGGGGTAGTATTGCAGGTAAGGTTCGGGAGGACGGTGTCCGCAGGTTTGGCTAAGGAATGGAATTTTGTTTTGCTGTGTGGAGTTACAGTTTGGCTAAGGAATGAAATTTAGGTTTGCAGTGTGGGGTTACAGTTTGGCTAAGGAATAGATTGAAGTTTGCAGTGTGGGGTTACGGTTTGGCCGATAGACTAGACCTGTGGCTGAAAGTACTGCATTTGCTAGTGAAAACGTATATTTTAGTGTGAATTTTATGATGCAGTAGCTCTCTTGCAGCCACAGGAAGTATAGAATCATCGTGCATTAGCTCCACTGGTTATCGTGCCATAGCTCTCGTAGACTGCTGCAATTCTGTGCCCATTGTGCCATGGCTCAATTGGAAATTGTCCCAAAGCACTGGTAGACTACCGCAACTTTATGATCATTGTGCCATAACTCCAGTGGAAATCGTAGCATAGCTCCACAGAAACACCATTGACCATTGTGCCAGGGTTCATGCGGAAATTTGGTGAATATACCGATAGCAGTATATGATGCCCATTCAGAACATTCATAGTTTCAGTGTGGACTCAACTTGTAGTTGCCGCACACCCATTGTGCAATTGCAAAATAACCGTCCTTAATCTGGCGGCATAATCTGATCCTTTAGATATAATGTGATATTGACTTGCAGTTGCCGCACACTCATTGTGCAATCATAGGATATCCAGCCTCCATCTAGCGGCACTGCAGCGTTCTCGATACACGTAGCAGCGGACCACAAGTAGTCAGATTGGAACATCGAGGGCTCAGTACGTCCCCCGGATAGCCGAATATCCGTTCTTCTAATGCATTGTGCCTTCAGGCACGCACAGGGCAAGATCCGTCCGACGGTAGTCCACTCATAGACCCACCGGTCATATGTGCGTCCATAGGCCCACATGCAGATGTCTCTGGACCAACTATGGATGACCATAGGCTCCGCGTCGGGCAGGGGTCTACGGGATCCTTGCTGTGAGCTGCACGTGTGTGCATGTACGCATAGCGCAGTCTATAGTTGATTTGCACTTTTGCCGATGTCTTGCCAACACTGCAATTAGTCACTATTCAGTTTGGAATAACACACATAATATAACAGGAGTAGTTTGACAATACAAATGGAAATATACCTCAAAGGCTAATATCAACATCAATACCAATACTGGTATAAATTAGTTGAAATTCTCTATTGGGTATAAAGTGTTGTACGGTGGCGTGTGCTCGAGTAGTCGAGTGTGCGCGGGCGTATGCGAAGGTGTGTCTATTGTATCGTGTAACGAGACATGTCGCATCGACATAAGGTCGATCGATGACTAATGGT
>Ga0307512_10000230_pt1 | contig 78911 bp, 108 predicted proteins | sample 14_EM_MG_FD_200267 | JGI IMG/M metagenome (GOLD analysis project Ga0307512, IMG submission 200267) | Populus trichocarpa ectomycorrhiza microbial communities from riparian zone in the Pacific Northwest, United States - 14_EM | ecosystem: Host-associated > Plants > Roots > Unclassified | place... | reverse complement strand
TTTGGAGACTCGCGGGGCGGCCTCATAATTGGAGCCCTGAAGGCGTTCGAGCACCTCAAAAGTCACGTCGTCCCACGTCCACATGTCGGAAAGAACCCCACGGGCAAGTTCATATTGAACAGCCCAAGATATTTTTAGGCCCTCCATGAGCCGCTGCGCCTGGGCAGAATGACACATGATCGTGCGAGGCAATACGAGTTCTCCCCCGAGGAGAGGGGGGCGCTCCGCTGTGCTAGCAATGCACTCTAATTTGGTGGCCGAAGGATGTTTTGGGTGCGTCGCATGTGAGGGTGTATAGGCATTTGAAGGGAGTTGGGGTAGTTCGTGGTTCGCCAACGAAGAGCCCGGGGAGAGCGTCGAGGAAAGGCTGAGGCTGGAATGTCTGCTGAGCATCCTCCGATCAGTATCAACATGCCGTTCTTGACGGTCTTCAAGGGGAGATCTCCGCTGGGGGGCGGGAGCAGACCTCTGGGGTTGAACCGTCTGTCGTGGCGGCCCGTCACGAGAGCGGTAGGAGGAAGCGTGAGAATCCAAAGACTTGGGGGGTGGTTTGCAGAACGTCTCTGGCAAATTCAGCGGTACCAGTGGCCGCTAGGTGGGATAAGGTAAGAAAGCTATGAACTGATATGACAGACGTAGATGATATTACGAACATTAGATTGGGCAATTCGATGGTCACTGGTATGGGTGAGTTCACTGTGGTTGGGGCGGCCTTGCGGCGTTGGGGCGGCCATACCTAAGAAATTTTATCAAGGTCTCTATACTCAAAGAAAGTGGTCAAAGTACTCACCATCAGTCGAAGTTCCTGTTTTCCGAGATATCTAAGACCAACCTGTCTAAAAAGAATTGAAATACGTACTTTGTACTGGTGAGTGGCGACGCGTATTTAAACTCTCAGGTACGTCTTCAGTCTGCCAAAATAGAGCCAGAGCTTTAATTATAAAGACAAGCTCTCAAGAATGTGACGTGCCTCTGAGCCGGACGACTCGAGCGAAATCACTGAGCCGTTATCGTGGTAAGTAGTACGGTAAATGGCAAACCGCGGCCTCTCATCATCTAGATGCAGATCTACGATCAGCTCAAATAAATCCAGACTAGCCCACATAATATTTCATGGAACACTGACTGGAAAAACCGGAAGAGAAAGCCATGTTGGGTGATTGGAGGGATGTAATGGGAATGCTTTGAGAATTGGTTCGAGATCAAGTTGCTGCTGCCAGTGCTGCCACCAGGTTGAAGTTGAAGTTGACGCGACACGACGCGATCCGATCTAAATCTAAATCGATCGAGATCATCCCTCAGCTATTTGCTGATCTCAGATCGCGTGCCCCAGCGTGCCGGTGCTCCTCTCGAGTCACTCGAGCTCAAATTCAAAATGAAGGTATTCTGGAACCTCGATTGTCTCCTACACAACCCTCCCTATGAAATCCTTTCCGGTGATAAACTTCCTTACTTCGAGAGCCCCCTTCGCTTGCAGTTGATCCAGAAAGAACTCGAGGAACACCCTTCGCTGTTTACCTTCGAGTCAGTCAGCTCATCCGAGTCCGAGGCGTCCCAGAACCCCAGGCTCGACATCTCGCGTTACGTACAGATGGTGCATAGCCCTGGGTATCTACGCTACTTGGACAATGCATATGGTAACTGGGTCCGAAGTGGAGGCAGCACGGTACTATTGCAACTTCCCTCTCTGGTAACAGACTAAGTCTCCAGCTCACTCTTTTCCACAGGATGCTGTGCTGCCTGAAACATTTCCACACCCGAAGCTGCTCCCTGGATCGAGTCAGACTCAGGTCGAGTCCCTCTCTCCCATTGCCCAGGCAGGTCCGCAGATACAGCACATACCGTTTAACGTTGTATGTTTTAACGATATGCCTCTAGGCTACTACTGCTTTGATCTCAGTTGTCCCATCACCAAGAGTTAGTACTAGCTGTGTCTCACGTCAGTCGGCCCACGTTTGAATACATATCCGGTAAAACCTACAGCGACCTATTCATCGGTCATCGCCTCCGTTGGTGTTGCCCTATCTGCCGCGCAAGAACTTGCCACAGCTTCTTCCCCTCACGGGCCTAAAACAGGTGTATTCGCCTTATGGTCAGCCGAGTTTCACTTTTCCCCCATCGCGACTTGCGTATCGAATCACGAGTGACGCTCTCCATTGGCAGCCGTCCACCCGGTCATCACGCTGGGACTTCTCTCTGCGGCGGATACTGCTTCATCAATAACGTAGCCGTGGCTGCGCGATTTCTGCAAAGTTTAAGTCCTGAACTTGGAGAGCGTGTTCCAATTGCCATCGTTGATATCGACTATCACCACGGAAACGGAAGCAAGTGCCACAACCCACGTTTATCTCAAAGTCAATGCACTGACCTCTGCGTAGCGCAGTAAATTTTCTATTCGGATGCTTGTGTTCTTTACGTGTCTACGTGTCTCTCCACGCCGAAGATGATTACCCTTGTATGATCGTGATTTGTATGTCTGACTATGGCTACATCTCTCCCGCAGATTTTACAGGAGCAGTGTCGGAGAAAGGCATTGGCGAGGGCGTGAACACCAATTTCAACTACCCTTTACCCCGGGGCACCCAAGATAGCGATTATTGTGCCACTCTTCTGAAAGCTGCTGAAAATATTCGCACATTTGACCCTGTATACTTGCTCGTGAGGTTGGTTTGCCCCAATTAATAACCGGGACATATTGATCGCATGGTTTATTAGCCTTGGCGTGGATACCTTTGCAGATGATCCTATAAGCGACTTCAAGCTATCCCAATCTTGTTTTACTGTTATCGGCCAGGTTATCGCGGACCTAGAAAAACCGACACTCTTTGTGATGGAAGGGTACGCTCATGCGAAATGGTACACGTCCAACCTTTCACCTCTTTGTCCATTCCAGGGGTTACCATATGGAAACTCTTGGGGAGAATGTCTGTGCTGTGCTCCAAGGATTTGAGGAGCGGCTCAGGGCGAAATCAAATGCCTAACGGGTCGGGGTAGTGACCATTCCGTCTGCTTTCGCCATCAACAACTCTTGTAAATTGCCAAGTTTCGTCCTGTATCTCATGGTACTTCGACATAGGAAGCGTTAAGAAGTGGTAGAACTAAAACGTTCAGGTTAAAAGGGTGAAATACATAGTACAGTAATAGCCCCGAATGTTGGCACGACTGTCCGGTCCAGCGCCAGATTCACTTCCTTGCGAACGTGATCTAATTGAGGTCATATCAGCAAGGTTATATATTCTGGCCAAGAGCCTTACCTTGATCTTATTTTCGCCATCGAGCTTGTAGTTGTGCAATGCTTCCTTTGCAACAGTTGCGCTTCCTTCATCCATGTACTCGACGAACGCGATATCCTTTTTGTTTGCAATGAGACGGACTTCGTGGAGATTGGGATACCTGTCGTAGCATAAGTATCGACGAAAAATCCAAAGGATGGCGGAGTAATATTCACTGTGAGAAGAGCGCCATGAGTTGGTCCTTGCTGACACTCTCGGGCAGATTTTGCAAGAACAGAATCTTGTTCGGAGGCAAATACTCGTCGGGCATTTGGACTGCTGGTCGTCTGGGAGCGGAGACCGCAGGGCCATCGGCTACAATGACGTCAGTATAGAAGAAATCACTAAGAAAAAAGTTTTATGGAGCTCACTTTCAGTGGCCAGGCGCTGGGCGCGGAACTTCTGTTTAAGGGGGTTGGTGTAGCGAGTGGCCTCTGGATAAAGGAGTTCGAGTCAGTGTGATGGGACACATGCATGGATACACACTTTTGTGCTGCAATCTCTGCTGTCGATGTTCCTCATAGTGTTCTGCGTCAAGCCGCCTCACTACCGCGTCTGAACGCGTCTTCGCAAAGGAGATTTGCTGGAAGCGAGGGTAAGAAGCGCCGAAATAAGTGAGACATACGAGAAGAGATGCACACCATTGGCTTGGAGTACAAAGGGAACCCTTTGACCTCCTTCAGGGCCTTTTGGGCAATATCCGCGGATGCAAAAGAGACGAACGCTTGACCACGCATGCGGAGGTTGTTGTGCGCGACCACGTCAACTACCTCACCGTAGGACTTGAAAAGACCGCGCAAGGATGATTTGAGGACTGGGGGGAGATGATTAGCACGCGCGTACGGTGACGGTTTCAGGAGTCGAACCATCGATCCTGATCTTCTCGTTCAGGTTTTGAATGTAGAGTGTTTCCGAGATATATTCAGGTTTAGACGTCGAAGTTGTTGCGACGTTATCAATGGGGATTGGGATCTCATTGGATGTTGTGTCTGTAGCGGTTGCGGGGTCGATGTCAGACATTGGGAAGCGCTGAGCAAGTCACGGTGGTCTTAACTTTCCAAATGGCGGGAAACGCGACGACGAAACAAATGGCACCCAGCCTCTCGGCCATTCCCGAAAACATATTCAGAATCTCAGAGTCCGAGTCACAACACTATACCCTACAACTATGCTACACTAACACTGCACTGCGCTACCCTACTTCTCGCCATTCTCATCATACACATATTCTCTGTAGATAGGAAGCCACTGTAACTCTTTTGCCCTTTCTCTCACCTCTTTATCGTCCCACTTCACATTCGCGAAGCCTTCAGTAATTGCCTGCTCTGCGACCGCGACCGCAATTTCGAAATTGACAGCAGGGGCTTCCGTAAAGTCCGGAAGCAGTGCATCGTCAGGGTCTTTTAGAGCAGGTGACAGGGAGGCAAGGCGTTGAGCGCCAGCAAGAATCATGCCATCTGACAATGTCCTAGCCTTTGCGAGTACAGCGCCAAAACCGAGTCCAGGGAAAAGGAGCGCGTCTGGCAAAATCATCAATTACGAAAGGTGATACGGATGGGCATGACTGACTGTTGCATTCGGCTATACTGTATCGAAGCCAGGAGGCTCAGGTCGAGGAGAATGAAGGAGGATAGTCGAGTACTTACATATAATCCTTCCCGTTAGGCATCTTGGCCGGAGGGAATGGACTTCCTGTCGCCAGGAGAGCCTTTCCATTCGTCCAGTCAGTTAACTTTGCTGGGTCGGCCTCGACCAGGCGACTTGGGTTTGAAAGTGGAAGAATGATCGGGCGATCCACACTCTTCGCCATTTCCCGAACAACCGTTTCCGTGAAAGCCCCAGCTTGCGTCGAGCAACCGATTAGTACGGTTGGTCTTATCTTCTTCACGACCTCGAGCAATGTGATTTCGCCCTTGTCATTGGTCGGTACCCCTTCCCATTCTTCATCGGGACGCACGAATTCCCGTAGAGCGGGACGAATCAGGTCACCGAGGGATTCCTTGACAAGTCCATGCTTGTCGATCAAGTAGATCTGCTTGTTGGCTTTGTTCAAAGGGACGCCGTCGATTTGCATGATTCCGTCGCGCAACTGACGAGCGATACCGAGGCCAGCAGAGCCGGCACCATATATGAGATAGCGTTGATCTACGAGAGTGCTCTTGGTGACGCCCACTGCGGACATAATTGCGGCCAAAGTGACAGCACCAGTTCCCTGGCTGCTAGAGAATGAGACACGGACAACTACAAGTGATGACTGATGCACATATCGTCATTGAAGACAGCGTGCTTGCCGCGATACAGCTCCAAAAGGCGCTGTGCATTTGTCACTCCGAAATCCTCGAAGTGTAGCAAGCAATGAGGTATATATTTTCGGACTAATTGAACAAACCTAGCAAGTCGAGTGAATAATAGTTCCTGAAGGAGGTGACTGATTTAAAAACGAAATACTTGTCTATGAATCGATCATAGGTATCCCCACGGATGCGTTCATGAGGCCATCCCTGTGCACTCATGTCAGTTTAATGGGGAGGGTGATCGAGCCTAGACTTACGACGTAGAGTGGATCATTTAGAAGGGTCTTGTTGTCCGTTCCGACGTCGAGCACTACCGGTAGAGCCTTATCAGGATCGATGCCAGCAAGGAGGCTTAAGGATTCTGGTCAAAATCGCCCAGACAAAGGTTGATCCCGCTCACGAGTATAGAACAGATTTCGCAGCGGTGATCTGGCGAATAAAATAATCAGATGAGGTTGGAGAAACGAACGGCTAGTGATACCCCAATACCCTGGAGAGGTCAATTTGTTCATTAAGAGTAACGGAAGAGAAATATGTAGAGTTACCCCAACACCCTGGTCACCTATCCCTAGTATAGCCTCGGAGTCGGTGCAGACAATGAGATCGATATCGCGTCCTTTAATCTGTTCAAGGAAGTCCTGTTCCATAGATTCCTCACTATCAAAGGTGAGATATAAGCCCTCGCTGCGTCTAAATAAGTGCGAGTAATCTGCAATGGCATCTGCCTGTGCTATAATTGGTTAATAGTCTAGAAAGCAACGGATGTAACGAGTGCATGCCTCAGTTGGGGTATAAACTATAGGCATAAGTTCTTTAAGGTGACGGAGAAGAAGCTGATAGAAGAGGACCGTGTTCTGCTCCTTGAGACTTTGCAGGAAGGAGTTTTTCCGCAGGGGTGTGTCCCGGAATAAGAGCTGGTCATACGCGCGTTGACACTGCTGATTAAGGGTATTGACTTGGTATGGGAGACGTCCGACGAGACCAAACTGCACACGCTCTTTTATTGTGAACGCCGTGCCCTTATTCCAGCGAGGATTAGTGAGAATAGCGTCGCCTTTGAGGGCGACACGGAAGATATTCTTGCCAGCCATGATTGGGGGTCTGACAAGTTGAGACACCATCGTTCCAGTACTTGTACTTCAGCTGTCCGACTTGAAGAATGTAAACGTCACTCGGAACGTCACTCGGGATATTTCGCTGGAGCATCTGCGTATCGGGTGTTGCCGGATACCAACTTAACCACGATCAATCACGATGTCTGAGCAGCAATTAGCACCTTCCTTGTTTTGTATTGGAAATCCTCTCTTGGACATCCAGGTCACGAACGGAGAGCAGCTTTTGGAAAAATACGGCCTCAAAGCAAACGATGCCATCCTCGCAGAGGAGAAACACTTACCAATGTATTTTTTGCCTTCATTGTCTAGTCTGGCATAACGTTCATGTCTTTGCTTCTCTCTCTTCCGTGAAAAGCTACGATGAGATCGTCAAGGAACACAAGGTAGTCTACGTCGCTGGAGGCGCCGCACAGAATGCTGCTCGCGGTGCGGCTGTACGTCCCCAATTCGCCCTTGCATCTCATCTTTCGATAATCTCACTCTCCCCCAGTATGTCCTGCCCCCAGATTCCGTCGTCTACACCGGTTGCGTCGGCGACGATGACCTTGCTGAACAACTCAGGGCAGCGAACAAAAGGGAGGGTCTCGCCGAAGCGTATCTCGTCAATAAGGATGTAAGGACGGGAGCGTGTGCTGTCGTCATCACTGGTCACCACAGGTACTCCACCCCTATCCACCTCATGAGCTCTCCTGCTCATCGCCTCTTCAGGTCTCTCGTCACCACTCTTCGTGCCGCAGAAAAATTTGACAAGGCCCACCTATCTTCCCCCGAAGTCGCGCGCTTAATCGATGGCGCAAAGTACTTTTACATGGAGGGCTATTTCCTCACCCACGGCCTCGAGTCTGCCCTCGAGGTTGCCAAGAAAGCTTCGGACAGCGGAAAGGTGCATTCTCATTTTACCTTTCAGCAGTACGCGCCGCGCACCGTGCTCATCTTCTCCCAGATTTTCGTCCTTAACCTTTCGGCTCCTTTCATTCCTCAATTCTTCAAGGTTCAACTCGAGCAGCTCCTCCCTTATTGCGACTTTGTCATCGGTAACGAGAGCGAGGCCGCGGCCTGGGCTAGCGCCGCTGGGCTACTCGATAAAGATGATATCCCCGCCATCGCTGAGTCGATCGCAACGCTTCCCAAATCAAACCCATCGCGGCCTCGCACAGTCGTCATAACCCAGGGCCCCGAGTCAACAGTCGTCGCTGCGGCAGCAGATCCTGGAAAGCCAAAAATCTACCCCGTCACCCGCCTAGAAGATGGACAAATTGTTGACACCAACGGCGCTGGCGATGCGTTTGCAGGCGGTTTCCTGGGAGCACTTGTTTCTGGCAAATCTGTCGATGAGGCCGTCCTTGCGGGACATAAATTAGGTGGCATGTGTGTTCAACTGGTGAGTATGCTTAAGACCCATCTGGCTTTTCGATTTTCTAAAGGGCACTGCAGGTTGGACCGCAGTACCCTTGGCCGAAGGTGGCCGTGTTGTAGATACACTGTTCTGCAAAGTTGAAACATTGTCTGCTCTCAACGGCAGAAACCATTACCTGCTCTCAACAGCGGTCATTGGGTTGTAGTAGCATCATACAATACATGTAATTATCCTCCCGCATTAAGCTTTCCTCAGCTTGTGATACAGAATATAATACCCTCATGTGGGGAATCTATGGTGCATAACTGACGATTTGCCCATATATGGATTAAAACTACGGGGCCGAACAATAGCAAACAACCAGACACACGACCAGCGTTTGCCATCGTGGGTGAGCTCAGTCGTCGTCCGTTGGCGGAGGCGAAGCAAGAGATTCCTGTGACACATTAAAATGAGGATACGTGCATCCACCGGGGCAAATCACTAACCTGCGTCAGGAGCTCCGCTATCATGTGTGGGCAATCGTGTAAATGCAACATGAAGGCCGGACGGAGGCATCCACTCACCGGGGTGTAACATTGTCTCTCCATCTTCAGTAAGGAGAGCGGACGGAGGATTGTCGCGGGGAGGGGGTTCAGGGGAGACGCTAGAATTCGCGTTCGCAATTACTTCCACGGCCGTGTCCCCAGAGATTGCAAAGGTGTGGGGTGACGGTTCTCTCGATTCCGAAGTGGTCATAGCACCCTCAGTCCTCTTCTGCTTCTCAATGCGCCGCGTTTCACCGAAAACGGCCTGCACGGCTGCAGAGGTGATCGCAAGCGATAACGGTGATTTGCCGCTGGCGAACGCTTCGGAGGTTTCGAGAGAGGGATCAATGACGGGAACCGATGATTCGTGTGGTCTCGGCTCGTCTGGATGGCCGAGCTCTCGCTCCTGCGGACGCTTTGGGCTGGCCGCGATTTCGGCTTCGCCATCCGACGGCGCGCAAGTTTCATTATCAGGCGAGCTACTTGGAGGGGCGTACGGAAGGCCTGGGTTATGTGGATGAAGTTGGGCATTCGCAAGAGCTAGTGGAGGTGGCATCCCGGGGTGGTAGTAAGGGGCATAATACGCTGGTGGTCCCGGAATAGGATATGGAGGAATGGGATGGGTACCGTCCACCCATGAAGGTGGCCCCCAGGCTGGCTGTGCCAAACGTGCTGCAGATGTAGGATGGCCGACGGGATAGTTGGGGTCAACAACGACACCTTGGGTTCGAGACGGAACGAACACAACAAATTCTACGGAAGTCGTCAGTCTGATGCCATATGACACGTCGTACCAGGCCATCACCTGCATTGATTCCCTGCTGGCGGTAATAGCCTGGAATAGCTCCCGGAGGCGGGGCCATTGGTGGAGGTGGATGTACTTTGTTCTTGGATCCCGGTGTACCACTGCGGCTCTGAGAGGCTTCTCCTATATTCTCCTCGCCGGTGCGGTGTAGTCCTGCCTTGTTCTCAGGTTCGATTATAATGCCATTATGGCTGGTGGGGGGTTAGAGCCTAGACGAAGGACTCATAAACGCGAGGCCTACCGTGACTTCTGATGGCGTCTGAGAGCATCGGTCTGGGATTGGGAGCGTCAGAGAACACGCCTTGAATAGCACCGGCGTGCAGGACGGACACACCCGTGTGAAGGTAGCCTCGCATTGGGGACATGCACTTGTGAAAGTGAAAGGTTAGTCATACGGGTAGCTACGCAGCCTCGAGACGATCACATACAATCCTGGTTGCGAGTGTAATTTGGTCGTCCTCTGGTGACGCTTCAAGTCAGCCTCACGCGCAAATTCCTTGTTGCAGCCGTTTATTTTACAAGGCCATATTCCGGTCTCAGCCTTCTTAGAGGTTTTCTTCTTCTGAGATTCTTTCTTTTCTTCAGGCTATCGAACGTGCGCATAAATGGATGTCAACTGATACCCCAAGACAGGGGGAAGAGTTCGGTTGCTGCGGGAGCGGGAGCTCACCGTTGGTTTAGGTTGGGTCCTGACCATGAGAAACTGATATTCTGAATAGGTCCGGGGCGCGTTTAGATGTGGCTGGCGAGACGGGCTTTGCTGTGGCGGGGCGAGGTGGCAGAGTGGCGGCGCCCCTTTCTCGTATTCCGGTCGTCTTTTCATTTCGATCTCCGAATATCGGCAATATCGGCAAATATATTTAATTATTTTAATTTATCGTCGTAAGGGTATATCATGTCATATCTATCCTTCATACAGTCCGCCCCTCCATCGCATTTGTGCGCTCCAGTAGACCTTGTACTCTGCGATTCAGGCGCTCAGCTTGAGCTTTCCGCTCCCAGACTTGGTACGTAGGGGTCTTCTTTTTGGGCATCCATGCTTTGGTGTTTCCGTCGCTAGTCTTCGTCGCAGAGAGGTCCACAACACGGGGTGTTGCCGAAAATTTAATGACCTCCCTATACAGCGCCTTCGTCTCTGTTTTCAGGGAACGAACTGAGGGAACTTTGAGACTGGGCTCTGAATCTGAATCATCCGTATCTGAGAGACCAGACGCGTCCAACGGTGGTGTTGGGAGTCGAGAGCCGGACTTTGGGACGGGGAGGGAGGGGAGCTCGTCCAGCTCCCGCATCAGGTCGTTACCCTTCAGATATGAGTTTTCCATCCTCAGGAAGCGAACAGCGCCCCTGAAGCTTTCAAGCTGCTGCGAGTTGAGTACACAATACGAATGAGAATACACGGACACAGACCTGTTCGAGGAGGTGTGTCGTTTCTAGGTTGCCGTCTACGTTTAGGACACTCTGCGACGGCACCGTGGCTGCTCCAGCAACTAATAATACAATTTAAGCACGTGAACCCCTCGTAAACGCTGTCATTCTCACCTTTTTCTGTGGCGTTTGAAGCAGCTTTGAGCTTGCTGTTTTCTTTGGCCAAGGTATCAAACTCGGACTGCAACTGTTCCATAGCTTCGACATAGTACTTTTCCTGCTTTTGTGCTTTCCCGAGCAGTCCTTCTAATTCGGTCACTGCCTCCGCTTGCTTTTTGACCGTTTCCATCCGACGCTCCATCAACTCTATCTTCACAGAGGATTCTTGGGTAATCTGGTCTTTGACTTTCAATGTGCGCACGAGCCCTTGCATCTCCTCGTTCAATTGCGCGACTTTCCGCTCGGCCTCAACATTGACGGCCATAGCGGCCTTGACCTCCTCAATACGAATGATCCACGGCGCCGTGCCAGTGACTGTATGTGGAATCAGGTATGGTTCTCCGAGGGTGTTATGGGACGCACTCTTTATGACGCTTTCATGGTCCATTGTTTTGGGGGATAACGCGTTTGTTTGTGTAATGAGTTCGGAAATAGCCTTAGCAAGAGATGCCCATGAAGATGTAGTGTCTTTGCAGATCTTTGCCACCGTTGATGAGGCGATGTTGTTGACAAATGATAACACCTTGCTAAGTTGGAAAGGGGATTTGGAGGCGCGAACTTCATCGACGTGCGGCATCGTTTGTTGGGCAAGCTATAAGATATCTCAACTGGATTGAAAGAGGGACAAGTGGTTAATATGCTAACCTGGATTCCAAAGTTAACCATCTCAGAGACTATGTTGCAGAGCGCTTCGAGTTGCGGCACAAGATGGGCCTTCAAAGCTGATGAATCATGGGCGAGTTCTTCCAATCGTTTCATCAGTTTCCTACAGCCATACGTTAATACCTCCCCTTGAAGGACAGAGATGGACCTACTTTGCCACAACTTTGGCATTCCTGCATTGGTCAAGTGATCTTTGAATCGGCTCTAGGAAGCTATTCTCGGGCTCCATACCATCGAGCTCATGAACGACATCTGGTATTGTCTTGCGGTTAGCGAGGTAGCTACGATCTGGGAAACCTCACCTTCGTCATTCAGGATGGCCTCGACGGCTGTCTTCGTCAGACCCATTGAAGACGCATATACGTCCAGATCGTGGTCCAACGACAGCACAAGGCCAAGTTCACGTTCGCCCAGGTCGAAATCGAAGGCTTTGAAATAGGTTTCCGCCAAGTGGTTGAATTGTGCCTGAATCCTGTCACAGCCAATGTAAACGGAAGCTCGACAACAGAACGGGGTTGGGCATACTTGTTAATATCACTCGTGCACTCCATCTCTCGGAATTCGTCACGTCTCAACAAATCGATGTGCATATCGATTCGCTTTTCTAACGGTGCGATTTCCTGGAAAAGTCTCCCAATATTGATGAACGACTCCACATCGCAACAGCGAAGGATGGCGACGAAACGTTTGCAAAGCGTTGAGAGCACTGCGATGGCACCCCTCATCTAATCGCATTGATTAGTGACTACATCCCGATAGGCATAATCAAATTGGATGCTACCTCGCAAACACCAACTAGTGTTTCGGACACCGAACCATTGAGCGATTCAGGCAGATTGTGAGCATGGGCGGTGATAGTGTTTATGAGATCCGTCTTGGCAGACATTCTCTGGAAAAAGAGATAACATCTCGTTGCATCGGCGTCCGTTTCGACGTAAATCTGGGGCAAATACGGCTGTAATACGCAGTTTGTGGTCAATGACGCATGCACTCGAATACCTATTGACATTACCTGAACAATACTGAGCATCTCCTTGGATTCGTTCGCTTCGATTCTCTTGAGTTCGTGGTCGATATTCCTGGCCTGGTTTCTTGTAGCCGCCGATTGCAGTTTGAGGTTCAGTGACATGACAACCGCCGTTTGCGATGCTGCCACGGCCGACTCATTTTGCGCGCTTTGCGACTCCGAACGGAGCGTCTCGAGCTCACTACGCCATTTACTCAGTTTAGTCCGCCATATCTGAAACACGGCGTCACCGACCTTTCCAGCTGGATGACAAGCTCTCGGAACCGACTGATGGTTCGCTCCGTATCTTGACAGGCTTCCTCTAATTGTTCAATTCTTTGTTGTCGCTCAGCCAGCTGAACGTCTTTCTCATCTACGCCACAAGACGGCATTAGCCATGTGCAATCCGACGGTAGGATAACACGTACTAATCTCGTCCTGCATTGCTCTCTCGGTCTCTATGTGATTTTCCTCTAGTTCTTCGCTAAGCTCTTTCAGAGCTTCCAAGTCTTCAATTGTAACCCGCATTTCCTCGATTTTCTATGCACAAGATTAGAATAACGGATCGTTCGTTCTCAGGATAGTTGTTACCTCTCCAAGCATGAGGGTTCGTTCCGTGAGCTGGACGACCATCTCCTCCGCACCCAGTGCATCATCCAGCTGCATTTTGAGATCCTCGATCTGAGTATCTGCATTTGCGAGCTTGATGAGAGTCGATTCGAGTTGTGCTTGGTGGGTTTTAAGCCGCCGAATGATGTGTAGACGATGCTTTGAGGTGCTTACCTGACAAATCATCGACACTCATTACGTCCTTTTCCATGTCAGCTATCCGCCTGCGTTGATCCTGCTCAGTCTCCTGACTGACATCGCGAAGGCTAACCAAAGGTAAGGTCACGAGTCATCAATATACCCAGATATCCCCTACCGGATTAGGGCCTCCTTCAAGCGAGCGTTCTGTTTCTCCAGTTGAATATAAGCTAAAGAACCAGCTACATTCGAGCTGTCGCCTTCCGCCGCTTGAAAAAGGTCAGTTTCGCACATCAAGACAACCGGCAACCACTCACCCGCACCCTCCTTTATGACCTCTAGTTCAACCTCCACAACAGCCAACTTCTCTTTCAGCTCCTCCAATTCAGCCTCGGCGGCCTCCGCACGTTCTTCTGCTACCTCCTTGTCCAACATAGCCATCTCCAGCTGCTCTAATGAATCCAGATTTCGCGTCTCGGAAAGTTCAGAAAGTTGCCGTGCATCTGCCAGCTCTCTGCGTGCAGCGATGAGTTCCGTTTGTTGTTGCATGAGCTTGGCTTGAAGTTTGGGTCTTAAGGCAACAAATGTTTCGGCCTCGCTAAGCTTCGTCTCGAGTTCCTTTACGTGGCGGGCCTCGTCTGCGCGTTTGATCTCTAGAACACGGAGTTTTGCTCGAAGTTCTTGTAATTCTTCGTCATTTATCCCAAACTTCATATCCGTTGGTACGGAACCGAGATAGGGAATTTACACTCACCAGTTCCTTTGATTCTGAGGGTGGTGAAGGCGGAGGGAGGAGACTGGAAGTAGGTGCGGCGGTAGCAGCTTGCGCAAGGCCTGATGGCAAACGATCTCGCGATTGTTGCACGGGAGAAGTGACCTGCCTCAGTTGAGAAGTTCGGACAAGTGGTGCAGAATCCGGGGAGTCGCCACGAGAGGGACCTGCTGAGCCGCCAATGATCAGATTGCCTCCGTTTATGGATGGGCGTCCCGGAGTTAAACCGGTTCTCCTCAAAGCACTTTGCTGATGAGCGCTCGGAATCGGACTACGCTTGGTAGGAGAGGGAGGAGCGAGCCTTGCACTACCACGTGTACTTGGACCGAGCCCGGGCTTGGAAGGGCTTGTGGCACGGGGGGATGGGGGTGGAAGGGAACGAGAGGATGACACGCGGGAAAGGCCAGTGCTAGGCGTTCTCGAGTGACCAAGGGATGGACGGGCTGACGGCTGCGAGCTTGGCTATGGATGAGCGTTAGCATGATCAATGATATCGAGAAAGAGACTTGCAAGACTCACAACGGCCGAAGGGGGTGGGTTGACGATCTTAACCTGGCTAGGTTTCACGAAAACGCCATAGTTCATCTGACAGGAGAAATAAGGGACGCCTTTAACAGACCCATCATTCTTTCCGACAGGTTCGGAAAGTTCGACGCCAACCCATTTGCCTGAAGAGAAGGATGTTGTACCGCAAAAGCGAACGACTCCGCGGCCGAGAGGAATGTCAACGACGGCGCCAATGGGGATGTCGACGGAGGGTGAAGCCATTCGCGTCCCTGAAAGGATGTTATTGACACTGCGGCGATATGCAGGACGCTACAGTGCTGAGATATTCGGTTTCACTCACGGTCGCTGTCGCGTGTGCGTGTACGCGTGTACCCGATTAAGCGATTGAGCGTGAGCGTGAACGGGTGCGGAGTTCGGATCGGATCGGATCCCGGATCCGGATTGCGGCTGTGGTTTACCAGTTGGCAGTCTTCCCTGAGGCCAGAGACAGTCTCCCGCTTAAACCCTTCCGATACCTCAGCTGAGCTCTAGTCAGCACCATGCACACCGGGAGACAAAACGGACATCTTAACGGTACGTCTCTTTGCCTGCTTGCTTCCTCTCATCCAACGTTCTTCCTTCGCTTCCAGGTGTCAGTGGCGGTCCTGGTCCGTCATCATTCAGACAGAGCCATGGTTCAGATACGGATACAGAACGCGGAGGCAGGCACTTCTATACCACGTCATCCGAACCATCGTCCGCACAGACCCACCCAGATAACCCCCGCGCCGATAGCTCTGAACTCGGCGCAGGGGCAAATGGATCAATAGGCACCGCTCCTGACCCCATTCCTATTATTCCGTATTGGTCCGCCAAGCGTCACCTAACCTGCGGGAACCCCACGTCTCCTCCCCCTTGGGCGCCAAAGATGTCCCCCTGGAGGTCGTCTCCTGGAAAGCTCAAAACAGCTAACGCCGCCCTAGTCCTCTGCCTAAACATAGACGTTGACCCCCCAGACATCGTCAAGACGAACCCGTGTGCGGTACTCGAGTGCTGGGTTGATCCACATACAATGCCCTCTCACAAGGCCCTTGAAGTCATTGGAACCAACTTGCAGCATCAATTCGAGGGACTGAGTCCGAAATTGTCCTACAAGCCAATTCTAGACCCCTCGTACGAGGATCTGCGTCGCTTTTGCGCCACCCTACGAAAGCAGGCCAGAGAGGACACTGTACTCTTCTACTACAATGGCCATGGTGTCCCTAAACCAACTGCCAGCGGCGAGCTATGGTGCTTCAACCGGAATTATACACAATACATACCAGTTTCCTTGGCTGAAGTGCAACATTGGCTCGGTACTCCTTGCGTGTACATCTGGGATTGCTCGGCAGCCGGTAATCTGTTGTTGAATTTTAATATCTACGCTCAAAGACGTGATAATGAGAACGCTGGTCGATCGGAAGGTGCTCCGCCATTTTCAGAATCAATACAGCTCGCTGCCTGTGCTGCGAATGAGCAACTACCTTCGTGCCCGGAACTCCCAGCCGACCTTTTCACCTCATGCCTCACATCACCCATCGATATTGCCCTACGTTACTTCGTCATGCACAATCAACTCCCAAATAACATCACCGCAGACATGGTCATGCAAGTCCCTGGAGACCTCAAAGATAGGCGCACACCGCTCGGAGAGCTTAATTGGATATTCACCGCCATCACCGACACCATTGCATGGACATCATTCTCAAGAGAACTCTTTACCCGACTCTACCGGTCAGACCTCCTAATTGCTTCACTATTTAGGAACTTTCTTCTGGCCGAGCGTATCATGAAGAATTACCACTGTACACCTCACACATCTCCTTCCTTACCTCCTACGAACACCCATCCCCTGTGGGCGGCTTGGGACCTCGCCGTTGATTCCTGCTTGCGTCAGCTCCCAGAGCTGCTCAAACACACGGACACGAGCATGCTCGGCATGGCCATGGGCAGCGCATCCATCAAAGCTCGAAGGCAGGCACAGGCACAGGCCGCAGCACCCCGACAGGATAAGTTGGGTCACGGTGAAAAGCCATATACTTATATTCCCAGTCGCTTCTTTGCCGATCAGCTGACTGCCTTCGAGGTTTGGATCTCTCGTGGAGGTTCTGCCCTGACAAAGCGTGGGCCATTATCATTACCCCTTCAAACCTATGACAGGCCTGAGGCCGAGGATAGTCTTGCGACCGGAAGCCCGGGATCATCGGCGACCCATTCTAAGAAGGACCACCATCTTGTCCCACGCAAGCCGCCGGAGCAGTTGCCCATCGTTCTCCAGGTTCTGTTATCTCAACCCCACCGTCTCAGAGCCCTTGTCCTTCTCTCTCAGTTCGTCGATCTTGGCCCATGGGCCGTCCACCTCGCTCTTGCCATCGGAATTTTCCCGTATATCTCCAAGTTACTCCAGGCAGGCGGCCAAGACCTGCGGCCTGTCCTCATATTCATCTGGTCTCGCATACTTGCTGTCGATCCGTCGTGCCAAGTTGACTTATTCAGTAATGGGGGTTATAAGTACTTTGCAAATATTCTTGCTGCACATGACGATACTCAACATCTGACTATCCCCAATGGTTCAGAACATAAAGCCATGTGCGCATTCGTTTTAGCGGCTATCGCGCGCGATTACCCACATGGTCAGAATGCATGTTGGCGCGAAAAAGTATTCCATTCTTGCTTCGAACGCCTAGATGAGGGCGACTTCCTTTTGCGACAATGGTCAGCCTTATGTATCGGGCAACTATGGGATAGAAATGACGACATCAAGATCTTCGGCGTGGACAACGGTACCCAGGACAAGTTCATTTCCCTTTTAACAGATGATTCACCGGAAGTACGTGCCGCGGTGCTCTTCGCTCTGGGAACCTTCATGGGGGCATCTGGCTCAGGAAACCCGACGAAGACTGGTGGAGGGGGGACAGGGACTATGCACCACCTAGAAGAGCGTGTTCACTTTCGAATGGAGGTAGCGGTCGTCACAGGAGGCGCGTTGGCAATCAAGGAAGATGCTAGCCCCATGGTTCGCAAAGAGCTCTTGGTTCTCATCAGCTGTCTTGTCAAGGAGTGGCGGGGACATTTCGTCGTTTGCGCCTGGGTTTACTGGGAAGAAGACAGAAGATGGAGGCTCAGCGCTACTACTGAATTTCGCGACGAGGACGTAACAAGCCAGGCAGTCTCCGAATGGTTAGATAGCTTCGGGGATGAGGAAGTTCGTGAAGAGAATCGGGTTATTCTATCGTCATTCTTCACCATATTTTCTGTCCTACTCGAGCTTTCCGTGGATCCGTATCACGAAGTGGCAACAAATGCGCAGACCATTGTCGACTACATCATGGCTCTTCTCCTGGAATCACCGTTTACTCGACTGGAATCCAGCTCGCTCCATCACCTACCTCCCCCCCAACGTGCACCTGCAGGGGCCCGGTCTCGGCGATCCTCCCTTACATCTTCTCCGACTTCCCTGACACGTTCGTCATCACCAACCGTACCTCGTCCTGCTGCCGCGCGTAGCGACACGGTGACCGGCACGATATCAACCGGGATGAACAACACACTTAAGCGTACATCATCTTTTGCGAACGCGCTCAAAAATTTGGCCGGAGGCATCGCATTTCCATCTATTGAGGATGGCCGCTCTTCACCCCATCGCGCTCAACATACTCACGCATCCTTGATTCCTTCCTTTGAAAAACTGGGAGTCTCGCGACCTCCATCTCCAAACCTCAATTTCGCACAATATGCATCTCCGTACTCCCGTCCCGCATCGCCACAACCTCCTGTATCATCAAAGAGTGCTCCGGCCTCGCCAACAGCATCGGCCCGGCATTCTGCAGAAGATCGCTCACATCCCAGCACGGATTTCCTACCCTCTGATGTGATGGAGGCGTTGATGGAGGAGGATATGGAGCGACTGCGCGCACGGCGGAGAGCTGCGCACGGGACAAGAGGACGCAATGCCGTGCCTCATAGCCCAGCGGACAGTACCTTCTCCAGCGACTCTACAGGAAGTAGTGTTATTCTTGGCTTGGGAACAGGCGCAGGCATCCGCGATATTCTACCTTTGAAAAGCCACTTTTTCGACTGGTGCTGCGAATACTTCAAGGAACCGCAGATGCGGGTAAGCGACTAATCGAGGTATACTTTTTCCCATACTGAGTATCCAACCCCGATAGCAAGCCGAAGCGGATGAGCCAGGGAGCGTGGAGTACAATTACCAAGCTTGGCGCCATCAACGTAACGAACAGGTGCTGTCTGAGACTCGGGAGCAAGCAGAAATCGCTTGTTCGTGCTCCCCTTCTGTCTTGCCTACTAGCCATTGATACTGATAGTATTGTAGCCGATCGGCCCTGGGATAAGCTAGTCACCACACTGCAATTCCAAAGCGTGCCGTTATCAATAGCATTCCACGCATACGACTCTCATGTCGCTATAGCAAACGAGGCAGACATAATCAGGTCGGTACTACAAATTGGAGTGGCGCGTCGTGGATGCTGACTTGGACAACGTTAGTGTATGGGATTGGTCGCGACGTCGGCAGTTGGCGCGTTTCCACAATGGCAATCCCAAGAAAGCGACTATCACTTCACTCCAGATCATCAACCAAGATGTTGGCGGCATGTTGCTTGCAAGCTCCGGTAACGTCCTACGTCCCGGCTCCCCTTTGCAATTCCATTAACAACGCGTCCAGCCGACGGCATGATTCGACTCTACCGTAATTACGATCCTGCGACAAGTAGCACTGATGTTCAGATGGTGAGCGCCTTCCGGGGGTTGAGTGAGATCATTGGTATGCGCCGTGGAGCTGGAGTGGTAGTGGACTGGAAACAAGCTGGAGGATTCCTACTCGTTGGAGGCGATTCGCGCATTATCAGAGTGTGGGACGCCCATACGGAGGCCCAGCTACTCGTACGTGCATATTCAACCTCAATCATGAATCAAAACCCATAGTTCATCCACAGGACTTAGACACCAACTCTGATAGCCCAGTCACTGCGATCGCTTCAGAGCGCGGTCCATCCTCCGTTTTACTCGCCAGTTTTGCCGATGGCTTTATCAAAGTATTCGATCGGCGTTTGGAGGAGGAGGACGCCGTGGTGCGATCGTTCAACGAGCACACCAGCTGGGTCCAGAACGTTCGCTGGCAACCACACTTTGGAAACCAATTCTTATCAGGGAGGTTGGTGTCAGCTCTTGTCACAGCTTTCTGGACTGCCTCTGAGCTATTGTTTTAGTATGAATGGCGAAGTCAAGCTTTGGGACATTCGTGGCTCCGATCGAGCCGTTGAGACCTGGGATGTTTTCCCTGGAGGACTGGCCGCATTTGATGTTCATGAGCAATGCGGGGTGTTTGCAGGGTATGAGCTCTCACACACTTTGACATATTATAATGCTCACTAAGTTTCTCAGGCTCCCTGCCCTGTCATCCTCGTCCTGGCGGACTCAGCGCGCTGTTGTTTATTCAATACCATACCCGAACATCCTCTCCACTGTGAGCATGAACACGGGTCTGACGACATCTCCGACTCGGGGTTTCCCATCTCAATTCATACCACGGTCGGGCTCCATTGTATTCCACCCAACTGAAATGTTGTATGGAGTTGGTAGCCCTGACGGGACTGGTAAGTGCTCAATACTTAACGAAGAGTAAATTCGCTTAGGCAGCTGTCGTCAGTACGCATCTACGGCTCCAACTTGATGTGAGAACGAGCCGAATGGACCTTGAGCTCGATGTAGACTCGTGACGCGTCAGACATGTCAAGTCTCTGCGATTTGTTTTTGAATTCTCTTTGATGTGAAATAGTATATAAGCCGCTATTGACATACCTACTAATTCTACTCGCGTTAATTCTTTCTCATGGATGCTCGAGTCGGAGTCCACCGCTCTGGGTGGTTTCCATTCTCGTTAGTTGAGCGCGGATTCTCGACGCGCGTCACGGAGTTGAATTTGGCCGTTGGCTGAGCCCTATTTGTCCTCGGTTGTCAAGCAAGGCACGATAATTCGACCAATTCCAGATTCTAAATCAACAACCATGCCCACTGCTGCAGCAGAGGAGAGTCACCCTCCACTAGCCATTCCCAACGACACCGAAGACGTGGAAGGTGAGGAAAGTGACGACTACGAGGTTGAGGTAGGTGGTAATAGCTATGGACCCCCCCCCCCCTCTGGCCAACTTGGTACTTTATAGGATGATGATGAGGACCAATACGAAGAAGATGAGGACGAGGACGAGGACGATGATGAAGATGAAGCAGAACCGAACGGAGTGAGCCCTGTTTCGTCTCTCGCTAATATTCCACATTCTGAACACTCCGGCTCATAGCAACAAACCAATAAGAGTAACCTGACGGCGCTGCTCTTGGTTGACAAAGCAGTATGTGGATGGTCGATTTCCTGTTCATTAGAAACATGGCTAAGTTGGGATTGGAAGGGCCAGGTCACAGAGGAAGATGATGGAGACGGGGAATATAATGTAAATGCTGTCGAGGGTGGTGGAAAGGGGTCGACTGCCGCGAGCCCTGTGAAACGTAACAGGGATCAAGAGGAAGAACAGGAGGAGGAACAGGAGGAACAGGAAGCGAAGAAGCTCAAAGTGTAGAACGGAACGACTCGAACGAACACAGACCGAAACATAACAAACTGGACGGACTACTTAGTCTTGTTGTGCACGAACAGTTGGTTCTCTTAAATTATCATACGATTGAGTCCGAGTCTTGCAACAAACAGAGACATCGTGATGTGGTAGCTGGCGAGCGCTCTCTAATACAACATTCAGGTCGTATATCAATACAGAGACGGGAGTCACGGAAATGGGGTTGTGCGCATTTTGATCACCGGCATCGAGTACAGCATACAGACGTGGGCTACAAAGCAGTCAGATTGACGCCAACTTGAAGCACAACGCCAGGGTCCAGGGATAAACTCACAGTTTCTCTCAATTTAATTGCGCACACATGTGCCTACGGGGCGACTATCACTTCCTTCCAGTCGAGACCCTCACGGGTAAAGAGCGTCCTCCGATTTGGCTTGACAGACATCTGGAGCCAATCGACACTCAAGGGCTCGATGACGATGAGGGCATAGTTGCTGAGGGCAAGCTCGGCCAACTCCTTCTCTTTCTCCGTCTGTGCTTCGCTCGGCTTGGGCACCTCAATGGGCCAATCGCGCATTTCCTCGTACCCGCCCTGCAGAGGGCTGCCAGGCGCCACTGGGCGGCACCAGGTGGCGCGCATCTGTTCACTTACGGCATCGAAAAGCTCGCGTCGTTTCGTCTCCCAGTCAAGGCCGGATGCCTCGAGGGCCTTGATCCCCGTAAAATCGCCGGGGGCGGCAGGGGGAGGTGCTGCAGCAGAGAGTGTGGAATGACCGGGTGCAGTGAAAACCCGGGCGCGTCCAGTGATGCGGAATTGGTCCGAGGTAGCACCGATCCACCAGGCAAGCTCGACCCTGTCGGCATGCGATATCTGCTGGATCTTCGGAGTACGAATGTCGGTCGATGTGACCAAAAGGGGGAGCGCAGCGCTGGAGGGTGGCACGAGGAAGGCACGATGGATGTGCGAGCGAACATGAGGCTTGCCCGTTTCATCGATAGTGGCTATTTGGTACACTAGTACGAATACGATGGGGCCTTAACTGAAACAAGAACGCGACAGGTTGTGGGACATTCGAATGAGAAAGCTCACAGCTCGAGTTTTTGTTTTGTGTGACGGCCTTCTCGAGTGCGGTGTACCAGCGAGGGGCTTGAGGGGACATGTTTGGAGCACAGTGGTGGATTGCTGGACACAGTACACGGTCCCGGTCGCAACGCAAAGAGGGTGAGGGTGGATGTGATGGCTTTGACTCGAAAGCTACTCCAATGCACTCCAGTTTTTTCTTATTTTTGGAAAGCCCTTTATTCTCAAAAATTCTACGGTTACGGGAGGTGAAACAACCGTTCGTATCTACACAATCCCTCGTTCTGTTCTCTTGTAAAATTTCATATGGAATGATATGCACGTCACCGTCTTTATTCTCAATTTAAGAAGCTGAAGTGAGTTCCAGAAAATCAGGAGTGGGGACTTATTTAATTTCTTTACCAAAAGATTCCCAAAAACGCGAGAAAAATATGGTGAATATACTCATGGAAAGGACCATCGATCATCGATGTCAGTCATCATATTATGATAGATGATTGACAAATGCAATGTGTCGGTCGAGAGAGAAGAGCGACCATCCAGCATGAGCGGTAATTTGCTGACAAACGCGTGGTCCATACGTGACAATCTTCTCTTATCCCTCTGGCAACAAGCAATACCGACCGAGATTACGGTAAGTGCAGGTCCAACACACGTATCGTACCAACGCACCCAAGCCGGGCCGGTGTTCAGTTGTGAGAACCCCCCAGCGGGCGTCCATTCCTGCTGCCGAGCCGATTGTGGATGCGGTATGTATGGCCCTTACTGTACTGATGGGGGCTGTAGCAGCTAGCTACTCTCGATTTCTATCTATCATTAGTTATCCAGGGGTGGACGGGTGTCACGGTCTTCGCTCACCGTTGTCAGGTGTCCCCCTCGTTTCGCGCACTTTGGGCGTCCCGCGCATGCGCGTGCCTAGTGACATCTCCCGGCGCTCTGTCCCCATTCCACGTTCACTTTGCGACCACCGTTTGTTGGCCAAAATTGGTTCCTTGATTCCGTCCCCCACTCCTCACTCCTCATCCACGCCGGTAGTACCCTGCTATGACCCAGGAAGACAAACCCCCAGGTGCCGGAGGAGAAACGCTCTCGGGACAGGAAATCGAAGTAGTCGAACGTGAAGCACCTTCGCAGGATCACACGAGGGTCCCAACCAGCACTGGCCAACGTCGCTCGCTCTCACATTCAGTCAAGAGCCACGAAAGTCGCAAAGCCGCCCGCGCGCCCGCAGTGTCCCAGCTAACTCCGAAAGACCGCTTTCGCGCAGCTGTCCGAAAGGTCATTGCCGTCCATCGCACGTCGACCATCGCGGCAGGTGGCCGTCTGGGTGCCGAACCGGGCGTCGACCCTCGTCGTGCCAGCGCATTCGCCGTGTATGGCCACGTACGCCAAAAATGCGTCATCGATGTCATCGACTACTCGTCTATCAGATGCAGCGCTGGTCGCATGACCAATAGCGGGTTCATCAGTTTCCTTCAAAACGACAGAGCGTCCGCCCGCGAGCCATGGGTCAGAGTTCGCTGGATCAATATTGGAGGTATCAGCTGGGATGTCATCAGCGCGCTCGCTATGAAATATGGTAAATGGCTGCATGGATACCCTTTGCTTACGTGCTGACGCTTTTTTTTTTTCGAGACATGCACCCACTATCTGTGGAGGACCTGCTCCACCACCGGAGCGGTCATGCGCTTTCAAAGGCGGATTACTATCCTGAGCATCTCTTCATACGCGTCTTGTGTCACACACTTGGTTCTACTCAAGGTTCTGGGCCGGACGCGCCTCCCCCATTCACCGAGTTACCGCGTTCCGCCTCTCCCCAGCGTTTCGATGAGAAGTTGGGCTTGGAACGTGAACGCACTTTTGGGAGTGGTTATGAAGGCGACTTTGATCCGATGGCCGATGAATTCGACTCTGCCAGGGCCACCCTGGTTGACCCTGAGATGGGGGGTCGTAGTGCATCGTTTCTGGTAAGTTGGAATGCCTTTCTTTCACGGCAAACTGAGTTCTTAGGACTTTCCTCTTCCTCTTGGAGGCTCATAAGCGTAGGCGCGCTGCTGCTGAAATGACGCTGGATGAGCTGAAGAAGGAAGACCGCGTCGGGGTTCACATAGAACCTTTGTGTATATTCCTTTTCCGTGATGGTAATTTCTTATTGCCTCATCCCCATCGACCCCTTCCCCTCACAGTGCTCGTTGTTAGGCACTGTTATATCGTTCAGCTCAACGCCAAATCTTGATTTGACGGAGCCAATCGCTGCCCGTATTCGTCAACGGGACACCTCTTTGCGAAAGAGTGCTACTTCTTGCTTACTCGTTCAAAGTCTGCTCGATCTTGGTGTGTCGCTTACAGTCGAAACCCCACGTTGTCTAACATGATCTTGAACTTAGTTGTCGATGCCGCCCTGGAAGTCGTCGATGAGTACCGTACGCGTCTCAGCACGGTCGAGCGCATGATCCTCATCAAGTCAAAGGTCACAAACGTTAGGAGTCGTTCGTATTCTTTTGTTCGACTCACCAACCGAGACTCATAGCATGTTGTCAGTCCATATCCTTTCTGGTGATTTGATTTTGCATAAGCGCACTCTTGGACCTGTCAAAGCCTTGATATATGCATTGAGAACCTATGATGCTGAGAGAACTGCAGCATGCCTCGACTTGTCAGAGTCTGAGGATCAGAAGGTCGTTGGGTACTTGTCTCCGAAGTCTAAGATATATCTCGTCGGTCCCTTTCTTCACGGGCTGTCTTGTATATCATGGCCTGACGCACTTTCCTTACAGGCCGACGTGTACGATCACATGGAATACGCAATGACCAGCCTGGACATGTATTCGGCCATGGCAGAGAACTTGATTAACTATACGTTCAACGTACGTCATGGCTCCTGGTTTTGCTTCCCATTTATCGAAGGACCATTGCTTTAGATGGCATCCTACGAAATGAATGAAGTGATGTACGTTTCAGAATTGTGGTACTGTTTAAGCTCTCGCTCAACGTCCACACAGGCGCCGCTTGACGTTATGTACTGTTGTGTTCTTGCCGTTGACATTGCTCACAGGATACTTCGTAAGTCCTTCCCCATTCCTCTACACAGATATAAACCTGAGCTCCGCTAGGGTATGAACTTCGAAAACATGTGGTCTGTCAATCACGGCCATACCGACCTTATGTACGTGTTCGCCCCACGTCCATTCCCCTAGTCGTATCAATTAGTTTCCAGTTTCTGGGTCATCGCGATTCCTGTCCTGGCGATTATCATGCCTGCATTCATGTGGCCTGACATCGTCCGCATCTATCACTATCTCAAGAAAAGGTCCCTCGATCGCAATGTCACAAAGGCACGTCCTAACTGAGTGGGTCTACCCTCTGATGTGCTCACTCGGAATACTACTTAGGGTTTCAAAATCGAGTGAAACACTTGAATCCATTTCAATTCGACGATCGAGCCAGATCCAATAGCTCCCATATATCGCACCCAGGTCGCATCATTTTGATTCATCTCGTGGGTACTTCAGGACACACGCCCCTGCTTTCATTTTCCTACATGTTTCGTTTCCTTGGTTTACTTGGTTGTGCTGCTTTGTCCTGGTATCATGCTATCACATATTTATAGCCCGGATTCATCCGTGTGGCCTCCCCCTCCTTTATTGGACGTGGGCTCTTATCGTCTTAACCCAAGCGCGAACTTCGACGCAGTATCATCCCAGCGGGTGTTTATATACTGGTGGATTACACTTTCCCTCGTTCAAATACCATGCCTGAAATCATAAGAAAACGAAGACAAAACCTCGCAGGACGAAGACGCCGACTAGCGGTAGTACGGCTATTGTCCTGTCTACAGATTCGCACCCGAAATTGGCAAATCTGCGAAAACTTCACTGCTGGAGCATTCACAGGGATCACGTCGGGTAGTGTGTTGTACGGTGGGAATAACGAATCCGCGCTACTACCCACTTGTCGCTTTGTAGCCCCGTCTAACTGTCCGCTGTCCGCATGAGAGCACGCAGGAACTTACTAGACGCAACATGGGTCATAATATTACTGCATACTCGGACTTACGAACTATCTGCTTGCTACCGAACCCCGACCATAGGGTCTCATCGCATGCTGTCCGCAGTTCTGCAACCATTGGTAGCGCTGATACCGAATTGAATCAAGGCTGGGGTGGCTATCTTTGTCCGCATGTGGATGTTGCTAAGGCAAAATCGTGCTCCGGTGCCGGTGAATTTGCCTGAAGACGTGCCATTCTACGGCATCACCTCGTCTCAGTTAGCAAAGAACGCAGAAGACTTCCTACTTCTGGACAATTCGTAATAGCTGGAATAGTTCATGTAGGATACCAAATTGCCGGCGAACGTGAGCAAGGCGAACAACAAGCCGTCTTTGTGCCTTCGCCGATTGTGTCAAGGTGGGGCAGATGAACTGACTTCTAAAGGCACGAAACCGTTGGGCTCTCAAGCGAAACTGGCACAGAGTCTTTAAGTTTTGCGGATAAAGTTAAGTGCAAGGAACATGCTGAGAGATAAACAACGTGAGGATTAGAACCGTTTCTCCAGCGGTCTGATGATCGTCCCCATCTAACCACACAAGTTTAGTCCCGATGAGATTCATTACGAAACTTATACCGCACCTTTTTCGTAACCTTGGGTAATGTCGCACGTTGAGTCGCGATGCGAGTGTTCCATTCTTTCCCGATGGGCATCTCTAAGGTGCGCTCGAACTGTGTCTTGCTCGTGTACGGATATGGTAAATCTTTGGTCAAGTACTTCGCCGCCTTCTTGTCGTGCTTCTCCGATATGATCACATGTGCTTTGCCAAAATCAGCGCGAGACTGAGGGTCTATACCCGCGACCTTCTTTATTAGGTGAGGTTTCGGGGGTGCCTTGCGTGTTCCTTGCCCACCCCAAGTACCCTGCAAAGGTTCCACAAAATGAAAAAAAAAAAAAGATGGGGAGTCAAGCGCAGCTTACCCAACCAGGAAACGAGGTGTCTACCTCATGCGGAGCATCCTCCTCTACTTCGCGACGCTTGGCTTCCGCAAATTCCTATGTCAACCAGGTCAAGAATTGCACGGCACTAAATCGATATGAGCATTCCACGAACCTCTACGACATTGTCCCCAGCGAAAGCCCTTGTTACAAGTTCCCTTTGTTGAAACGCATGATGCGTTCTGCCAGGATTCTTGCCTTTTCGCTTAAGCTTTTCTTCTTGCTCCTCAACCTCGTTGTCTCCGTCGGAACTATCCTCTGCAGGTTGCGCTTGTTTATGGCCTTTGAAGGATGCCAGCAACACATCCGCTGGAGAAATCTCAAGGACACCGTCATCCTGAACTCTTGCGACCTCATCCTTGGACTCCCTCTGCTCCTTTCGGAGCTTAGTCTTGGCCTTAACGGCACTCGTGCTATCCTTGCTGACAGCAACCTCGTTCTTCTTTAGCGCTGTGTGCGAGGCTGGGCCATCACGGGAGAGCCAAGGATTATGGTCACCGGAAGTTTGCTGAGTAACCTGACTTCGTGAAACGGACAGAGTCTGGGAGTCAATGGGCGACATAGTTGGAGTCGCCGTGGGGAGAGAATGAAGATCTGTAGACTTCAGAGTGGTGCTTGATGCATCTGACGGCGCTGGCCGTTGCGCCAAGATCGACGTTAGCTACGTGACACTGTCAGTGTGATTACAGTTGCATTCCAAACCACCTACGCCGGATGGTCGAAGGGAAACCCTTCCACCTGTGCGTTGAATGATGACGGAGGGATCGTCCTGAGGTAACTCTGGATTGCCATCTTCATCTTCATGGGCAGGCGCATCCGAATCCCGGAGCTCTTCCATCAAATCGTCGACCGCCTTATCGACTTCTCTTTGCTCGCGCGCAGCTGCGTCCTGCATGAATTTCATGTCGAAGACACTCTTCCCTTTGCCCTCGGCCGGGACCGAGTCGTCACGTTTAAGCTCTGCTAGTTTGTCGAAAACTCGAGCTTTCAGCTGAGCTAGATCGTCCTCGTCGCTATCATCGTCATCGCTGTCGCTGCCCTCTTTGCCACCCTGGATCTTCCTGCGTAGCTTCTCCCCTCTCTCTAGCATCTCCGCCATATCTTGACGTTGATCGTCGTCCATCTCACCTTTGCGTTGCATCGCTCTTGCCCACTTACCCGTGACTTTATGTCTGAGAGTCGCTCGCTCTTTGGCGCGCTCCGCTTCCTTCCTCAATGGAGCCTCGGGTCCTTCGGAGTCACTTTCGTCGCCGCGTTGTTTCTCTTTCGCCCGTCGTCTTAAACGCCGGTACGTCTTGCTCTTGATTTTAGCAACCCGTTTCGCCTTCATTTCAGCACGGAACATGAGCTCGCGAGTCCTCATTATCTCTGCGCGCCGCGCTGCAATCTCTTCAGCTGAAAGGTGGTTCATTTTAAGTTCCTCGGCTTTGTGCAGATCCTCTTCTCTCATCTGTGCTCGTTTGAGAAGTTGATCCACGGCCTTTTCCAACTCGGTAGACGGCTGTGAATGAAGTGTCAACCAACGACCAGATTGGAATTCGACCGTGCTGTAAACGGGTCTCACCTTAAACTTCGCTGTAAGCTCAAGATTAGATACCTTTCCGACTGGTTCTCTTTGTAATGGAAAAGAGAGATGCTCGGCCTTTGGGTTCAGAGATTAGCGAGCGTGAGATGGAAGGGCATGAGTACAACCTCTTGGATCTGTTTCATTGTTTCTTTCCATTTGTCGACCTCTGCTTTCGTCTGTTCGTACGCCGCCTCTCTGTCTAATCTGTCTTGCGTCCGCTGAGGTAGTGGCACCGAAAGGGGAGCTCCGCGAGTCCGTGAGGCATCTAGGACTTTGACAGACTTTTTAAGGGAGAGCACTGCCGACGAATGAGATGCCAGTGGTGCGATCAAGTCGTCTAATCGAAGCTGCTGGCCTAGAAACATTGAGAACAACGCACTACATATATACGTGTTGGACGTACCAGATGTCACGGCTGTGAACTCCCCTTCTACTCCAACTGCTGTCTTTTCTTCCATTAACCTTCTCTTGCGTGGGAGGGGATTGCTTGCGATATCACTATCCCCTTTTCGTTTCCTAGATGTTTCCAAAGAGGAGACAAAATTCTCGAGGCCCTCGAGAGCGCTCGGATTGACGTCCTCATCTGCCGACAGCACAGTGTCTTCATCCCCTTCTCCCTCTTCCTCCTCTTCTTCCACCCCGGCATTGGCAATTGGCTCAGTACCATGGCTCTCAGCGTGGGAATGATTCGTGGGGTCCACTTCCATGTCATGATCGGCACGGCCGTCAAGGACGTCGAGGACATCAATAAAATATCCCGAGTCACCGTCCTCGTTAGAATCCGTAGTACCGTCGCCATCGCTGAGGTCAATTTCTGGCGGATTGGAGGTGTTTTTACGCGACGCCTTACCGCGAGACTGATTTCACAGACGCTGAGCACCACATAGGAAAAGTAAACGGATGAGAGCGCGCACATTTGGAAAGGAAAACCCAGCAAAACGTTCGTCATCCGTGTCTTCGAACGCAGCGTCGCTATCGAGTTCTTCGTCATCCCCTGATGGGACGTCCTCGTCCTCTACGCTTTCACCTATAAGCCGCGGCTTACGCATGTCGGCGGCGGAGTCATCGTCAGAGGCAGCACCGTGTTCACGAGCTTCATCTTTATCAAGTGACAGTGGTATATGAGCCCTTCTGACTTTATGGGATTGATATTCATATACGTCCAACTTCGCAGGATTCCGGAAACGATTAGGTCGTCGCCTTGATTTTGACGAGCGCGAAGAGAGAGGCGGAATAGAAGAACGTTGGTTTTTCGATATTTTTGCCATCGTGAATGATTGGACTCGAACGAGATTCACCGGGCCGGTCAAAGTCACCTACCTAGCAATTACGATTACCCAAACGATCCAGCAGGACACACATCGCACCATTGACATTGACTGAGGTCCAACCATGCAGCAAATGCGTAAAATAGGCACGGTATTTCAGTTGCCTATCATATTTTGTCCTTTGTTACCACTACAATTATGTGGTTGCGTTTTTGAAGAAAATAAAAAAAGAGTCAAGAGCGATGCTCGCTCAAGAGTACTGCAAGCAACTGGGTCGTCTATAAAGTCTAAAAGAAGGACAGCCGAGAGTAATGTAGCACATAGTCCACTAAGCGCGCCCCTTACTTCATCCGTGCGAGGATGGGAGCCCAGTATTTGTCGCCCGGGTCACACTTTGTGAGCTTGTCGTAGTCATACCATGTTATCACTCCCGTCGAGTCTGCGACAATGGCGCGTTGTGCATACGAATATACTCCGGCGTGCAGCAGGAACTGCGTGCTTGTACGCTTTGGGTCGGGCTCTGGCGCAGGCTTATGTGCGATCAGTAGCTACTCTCAGGTCAGTGAGTTACAATCAATATACGAGCGGGCGCAGAAGATCAGAGCTGACTGTATCGGGATATTGTACAGGCCTGCGGAAGTTGATGTTGATGGATTTGAGAATGAAGGAAACACCCTGCGCTCGCAGAAACGCGTTAACTTGGGCCTGTCCGCCAAGCTCTTCACCGATAGACGAAATCCAGCGAATGCGGCCTGCCTCGATGAAGCGAACTGAAGGAGCGTGAGTGAGCCAGGGGATGCAAATAAAGTGGGACCCAATACGCACGATATCTAACATTATTGACGTGTCTAGAAAGCATGTGAGGTGAGAGGGTCTTTAACACGATGGGGATGATCACACACTGGAAGGCATCATGGTCTCCCCAGACTATTGGCTGTTCCCAGAAGCTAGCAGGGTCAAACCCACGGTCTTCAAAGTGTGTACGGCCCTCTTCCGCTGCGGTTAGGGCCGTTGGCTGTTCATCCGGAGAAGTGGGTCCTTGTGAGCCCTCAGGAATGTAATATGGGGATTTGGGATCGCGAAAGGCTGCTTGAAGTTCCTGTTGAGGTGCGTCAAGGAGGAGAATGGACGTAGGGTGATGTTAACCTGCACGTATCGAGGATAAATTTCTTTTAAATCCTGAATGACAGACAACGGTCCTCGCCAGACTCAACATGTACGGTCAAAGGATGCTCTGGAATTAGCGCCGGATGTCGGAATAGTTTCCGGGTCACGTTATAACAAATGCGATGGGATTCAATATATGATCTACTCGAGGTAGTACAGGACTAAGACACTCCCCATACAACGCATGCCGAAACCATACGTTCTGAGCGTGCAAACAGACTACTTCAGCTTCTTCTTCCTGTGAAAAAAAATGAGTAGGGGCAATAGGCGGGTTTCAGTTCAACACTGACGGGCGAAGCTGGGACGAATGTCCGCATGATCGCTTCCGGCAATTGGTAGCGCGAGGGGGAAGGCGGGCATAGCATTTACGGCAGATCTGCTTGTCGCAATTGTACTTGCTCGCGAGCACCTTGAGCGAGGGTTCAATGAGTCCACCGCGGAGGCTTCAGAAGGGCTATGATGAGACAAGTGGTGACGCCTTCGGAAAATAAAGCTGCGAACCGAAGAACGAGGTGAAGAGTCGACTCCTTTTGGATGTTGTAATCATTTAATGTCCTACCATCCTCGAGCTGCTTGCCAGCAAAAATCAGGCGTTGTTGATCTGGGGGAATGCTGAACACGAATAAGTAAGTTGGTTCTTGGTGTAAAAAGAGGGCTCACCCTTCCTTGTCCTGGATCTTCGCCTTTACGTTGTCGATGGTGTCGGAAGACTCCACCTCGAGGGTGATAGTCTTCCCTGTAAGGGTCTTGACGAATATTTGCATCTTGTCGTTTCACTCACGCGCTATGCGCTGTTCAAGATGTTGCGGGTGCTGCCCCAGGCTCATCCTGTGGCTCAACTCTATTTTCATCCTGTACAGTTTTAAGCACGTGGTCAGGTTCAGCTATTCAGTCTTTCCCACGCCCACGAGTCTGGTTGTTCTTCGTCGTTCACGCCTTGCCTGGTGAGTAACCTATCTGCAATCAATTCCATACACAGATCCCTTTCTAAACCCCCCTTCTTGATGAAAAACAATCGTTACTCAGCTCACTTTGATGCCATCGTGCATGAGAAATGAATGCGATATATTCACTGACTAACCTCAAGTATTTACCTCGACGTTTCCCTAACGTCCTGTTTCTTTTAGGCTCGATCTTGACCTGCCATCGTTAAGCCTACGTGTCCCCCGACCGCTTTCATAACTTATTTGGCCGACTTGCTGTGAGTGTTGTCGTCATTTCCTCTCCTTTGGGATGCAGATATTTCTTCGCGATGTGTTTATCACGCTGAACGTATTTCCCTCGGGAACGATTCAAGTCTCTGAACTCGTATTTTTCGCTCCTCCATTGTTTCATGGCTGACGTTGGAGCTGCACAGACTGTCAGAGTACACTTACTCGGCCGTGTATGTTCTGCCATCCGGTTTTGTAATCCTTTGTTTGTAGTAATTTAGTTGGCGGTGCAATATGACGTACGAGTGCAAACATTAATATATTAATTATTCCGTCTCTTCCTTCCGTGTGGTTATCTCGTGCTGCGACTGCTGTTGCAGGGACCCTACGCAAAAGTCACAAGTTATCGAATTGGATATTTGTTGGAATTCACGCTATGACACAAATGACCTGATTCCAAACTCGGCATAACGGCCGTGACACCCTTAAGCGCGGACAGCTGTTGTATCACCCTGTGCGTGCCTGTCCCTCACCCACACTAAACTCTCTCGTACTAAATGTCCGATTTTCATCTCGTCGATAGTCAAGGATGGGAATACGACCTGCAATCTGTGCGTGCACACAGGGACGCTTTCAATCACGTGCTTACATTACAATCGACAGGTGTACTCTGCATATATGGGATATTTTCAGTTGAACGGAATACCCTGGCGAGTGGAAATGTTCACATATCCTTGAAGGACTGACCCTTGATGCCGTATCCGTTTGAATAGGTACGAACGCTCCTGGGGCCATTTCTTTAACACCTTTGAAGATTTCCTGTCCTTTTCGTGGCCCGTTATTACCGCCACAGACGCATACACAGGGAGAGCCCACATCGTCACGAGAATGACGTCCGTCGGCGCATTTGTAAAGATGATAAAGACGAGGTTTGGAGACACGTTGCCCGTGGTTGACAACGTCGTGAAAGTGCATCCGTTTGAAACGCACCAACGACACCTCCGAACTATCTCCGATTATTCGTCATACAAAAAACTTCATGCAACTTTGCGTGCCGTTTACCTCTCGGCTCTCAAAACACGCATCCGTCTCGGTGAGCCGAGGGCAATCCAGGAACTTTGGGACCTTCATGACAAGTCTTTTCTTGCCATCGACCTCGAGAGCTCGGAATGGAACGTTTCTTGTGTTCTTGAATGGGGCTATGCAACAGTCCGCTGTGGCCATTTGGACGCGTAAGTAGGTAATTGTACGCACATCGAGCTGACACAAATGCCCCACTCTTAGCCTTGGAGCTTGGCCGCCAATTCCCGAGGACAACTATAGGTAGGGCCTACCCACACGTCAGCTAACCTCGCTTTCTCACACTTCGTGGCAGAAAAGGGCACTACGTCGTCAGCGAGTTCTCAGACAGGGCTCGAAACAAGTACAACCCGACATTTCCTTGGCAGGTAGGATAGTCATGTACACTAACTACTCCCAACATGCCTGTTGCTTATTCGTGTCTGGCAGTACGCAGTAAGATATCCTCCCCTTTCCCCTCAAATTCATCAAGTCAGAACTATCTTCTCAGTTTGGTGAAAGTCAAGTTGTATCCAAGGCTAAATTGCCACAGATTATTCAGTCTGTCATAAGGTAAGATAGGCACTTTCCCGAAGTCACACCCATTGATATGCCTGCCACAGCAGTCTCGCCAGTCCTGATTCCGAGACCCAGGCTAACAGCCTCATTCTGATAACCCACTCTGCTAAAGAAGACCTTCGCCGATTGGAAGAGATGAAGATAAGTACGGATCGTCTGACAATTGTGATGTAGCGTTGCTGCCACTGACCACGCAAACTAGAATTGCCTCACAATCTCTTAGTAATTGATGTCACTGTCTATGAGAGTTGCCTATTCAAAGCGGGACTTCGCGGAGCGATGCTCGATGCGAAAACGGGCTTGCCTCGCCAACCGAACTCATTGCTCTCCCTTCGTGGAATCCTCCATTCGCTCCACGTGCCTCTCGATTTCGCTCTACACAACGCCGGAAATGATGCCTTTGCTTGCCTTTTGGTCTTTCAGATGCTGGTCGACCCCAAGAACACCCAAGTCCCACCCCCTCGGAGGAACCCAGCGGGCATGGCGCTCGCAGGAAGTATGATTCATGGTTCGGTGCCATTCCTCTCTCCCATGCTCAGCCCTCCCATGATGGCTGCGGCTACCATTCCAAGATCACGGTCTGCCTCCAATATTCCGCAGCTCAATACCGGGGAAATGATGCCACGCCAGTCATCAACGTTCCCGAATCGTTTGTCTGTGGGCGATCCAGACATGAGCGCCGGAATTCCTGATGAGGAGGGGAGGATTAAGGATACGCAAGAATTCCTAAGCAGCAAGCTTGCTAACGCAACCATAGGATAACCCGGATAACCCGATACTCATACCCTGACACCCCGTAATCCCAAGGACGCATCTTTGTTATTAATTTCGTATGCTTCATTTACACCAATCTTTAACATGGTCATTTCTCGGACAACTTGGACACTCGTGCCTTTTTTCTTTGTTTACCTCGTCGTTGCTTTGTGTATGACTCGCAGGTTACGCTCTCGACATTTCTCTATTGTACTAGTGTATGCTTGCCAAGCGGCTCGTGTCGCTTCGATAAATGTAGTCACGATAGGCCGCCTTTACAGACTCGTACGAACGAGGGTCATTAACGTAAGGTCAATTTACTCGACCAAGGATGCCTTTCGGTTAGGGTGGATCCCACAGGGTAACGGGACGGTCTTACAGTCCGACTCTTTCTGGCCTCCGTAACGCGGAGCGAACTTGAACGAGTGCGACATACCGTAGGTGCCGAATGCCCCGTCACGACCACCAGTACATCAACGAACGCGAAGCGTAAACAGGATTGACACCGGGATATTGCGTAAAAATTGAAAATTGACCACAGAAGCACAAACACACGGGGCGAAAGGGTAAAACTTGAACAAAATTATCTTTCGTACAAACCTTTCGCCAAGACACTGTCCGCCTGTGTTCAGAAGGCGCGAACCCACCCAGATGATATTATTGTGGCTCCGTGCGCCGCCGCCGCACATGTAGCAGCGACGCTTCTCTGCTTCTGGGAGAAAATTATAACTTAAGGAACGCTCATCCTTGGGACTTGGGGATTCCTGATGATTTGGCCGCGGGTTCACATGGTGTCCGAGTCCGTCTCGGCGGTCTTTCTGTCGGTGTACGGAGATAAGCCAGAGATGCAATTGCTGTTGAGGAGATCGGGGATCTGGACTCCACAAACGACCCCAAAGTGTTCAGCAGAGAGGCAAACAGAGCGCCACGAACATGGGCCAAGCGACTGACCGTCAGGGTAATAGTATACCAGTGGTTAAATCAGCTCGCTCTTCTTGATCAGTGCTAACGCCGTTCTCTGATTGTAGGCCTCCCAAGCTACTCGTCTGACGAGAGGGTTCCACGGCGTACATTGCCGTTTTCTTGTCTTCTAAAGGTTCAATTCCTGATGCACAAGGTCGTAACACATGATAATGACACTCTACGCGCTGTATCAAAGTCCTCATACGACAAGATAATTGTCGGTAATAAAGCTTGCATCTTCCGAGAATACGACATCCTCGCCGTTGTCCACTTGCGAGACAGATGCCACACGAACACCGACAGTGTTTCCAAGGCCCACAAATGATACTTGGACAGGGAAGAACGCGTTCACGTCGTTACCATTGATGGAGAATTCCAATGACCCTGTTCGGTCCTCGCCTTTGACGAGAGGGGTGGTCCAATCCAGACGGTGACTCGACGGGTTGAGCTGCCATTCGCCGGAATGAGACGCCACTGTCGGATAAGAACCAGCACTGACAGGTATTATAAGGTTTTAGCGAAGGCAGTTGGAGTCGAAATCACTACTTACGGAAGCGGGATGGAGATAACGAGGTCATAAAGGGAAATATTCTCGTTTTCCAATTCGTATTCGATGTTGACATCGCAGGTGCCATCGTTGGAGGGCGTGGGCCAGCAATTGACTTTCCGAATCAAGATCGCACGACGTTGTCAGGAAAGTGGGTGATGGTAGCATGGTGGCGCACTCACTGGAGAGCGGGACATAACTTTCGTCCTTTCCCGCGTACCTCCACTTCAACACCGCAAGGGACTGGTTGACGGGGAATCCACGCGAAGGGTCTTTAAGTGAGATGGTTCTTTCGTTGTTCGCAGAGAATTTCCCGACGTTCGGATGTTGCTTAAACTGAAGCTCCGGACCAAATGCGGAGGGCGATGGCAAGAGAAGGATTTTGATTCGGGCAAGCGATGGGTCAGACACGTGAAGATTCATGTCCCCCTTTAGTTCGAACGACTCCAGGCCACCCTCGCGGGACAGAGACAGCGATATATTTTCCTTTGTAATGATGTGAACGCTGACAAACGGGTCTCATTCGATATCCACACCAAATGGAAAGGGCACTTACCTTTCAGGAGTGACCGTCGGGAGAGGGTTCTTTGTCTCTTTCATTATACTGGGCTCGGGAGTAGAGGGAGCGGGAGTATTAGGAGCCGAGATTTCCTCCGAAAGAAGGGCACTTCCGCCCAGAGCATCCAAGAGCTCGGCTTGCTTCGTCTTTTTGGTACCAAGCTTCATGCCTGACCCTTTGAATGACGGAGCCCGTAATGAAGAAGGAACGGGTGATACCGTTCTGGCGGGAGTGGAAGGGCTATCGAATCGTTGTGGAACTGGAGCATAGCCAGATACCCCGCCGCCGAGATAACTGCCGCTGCCTGGCCCGCCGCCACCGGTGGCAGCGCGTCTCTGCTGCTCCCGTCTCTGCATTTCCAGCTGCTTGGCCCTACGCTTCAGCTCCTCCTTGGCCTCGGCTTCCTTATTCTGCAAGGGGTGTCATTCACAACGGAAGTTGCTTGGTAGACCGTGCATACCCTGGCGATGATTTCCTGTATTTTTTCCTCATGACTCTCCATCTCCAAAATGCTCCTAACTTGCATCAAGTTGACCTGCTCTCGGTAGCCCAAGCTCACAATCTCATCAAACGCCCCAAGTAATTCGAACGAGTTCTTCGCAATTTCTCGCTGGTCCGCGCTACGGCACATGTCCGACACGACACGAGCAAAGAGTTGCAGTGTCTCTATATCTTGCAGGATGTTCGAGGCTTTGTTTGTGATAAGAACGATGTAAAGGTCTTCAAGGAGCTGGTAGACATAGCGAACTTCAGCCGTTTCGACAGACGTGTGTTGCGTATTAGTGGGTATAAGTTTGGGAAAGGAGGCCAACAAGGCGTCGATCCTGGTCCGCGACATATCCCTGAATTGTCGAGAAATCACAGCTGATATTGGCGTCGTGAGCGGAAGGTCTCCCTTGATGGACAATCAAACAAATTAGGCAGGCGCACCTTTGCCACCCTTGGTACATATTGAAGCGGCGAGGACGACCTTTATTACACAGGATCAGTAAATGTTAGAAATGCGCGAAAGAGGTAGCACACCATGCTGAGATACGCGTGAGTGTAAAGAGGGTGTTATTGCAGTTTAACCCGCGTTGCGCTAATGGACGCGTCCGCCGGCCCTAAGGAGCCACGTAACTGTTCGACTTGTACAACACCATCTCAATCAACCCATGTCATCAGAAAATGCCCACCTATGTTGTATAGGACATTGATTAGCAGCGTCGAACCGGGGCCATGTGCGCTTTTACTCCTTTTTTTACCATATTACTGACCCTCGGTGAGCCTCCATCCACCGTATCCACTATTCAGCGGCGACGTCGCACCCTCAATATGCTACGAAGACTGTCTTCATCATATTCTTCCTGATTCTACTGGCAACGCTGGCTTTGATTATGAAGTTGGGCCATACCATAGGGGTCGCTGCTCTATACTTGGACCTGTAACAGCGCGAGACGCCCAGAGCCCGTCAAAATCACAACGTGGCCATTTGTTACGAACATATTAGCACATCGCTTTGCTTCGCGAATCGCGAATCGCGACTTGTGGCGGGTGAAGCCCCCTACTAGTCGTAATCATCGCCTCATATCTTAAGGGATGGTGCCACCAATATCTGTCCTGTCACAGACGTCGCCATCGGCTATTCATTCATCGTGCCCTACAGTAATTTCGAGGGATTCGTCCCTGTTCCCGAGGAATGATGCGGAAACGCTCCTATTAATAGTGCCGGGGTTAATGAAGTCCAGCATACCTTCATGCGTTCGGTACCGCCTGCTAACATCGAGGGACCCCAAACGTCTTCTATCTGGCTGTCCACCCAACACTCATATGGGATTACAGCGCCGTATGGTCGTGGTATTAGGCAATGTGCCGTGATTCTCTATGAGTCCAACCAGTGACCCGCCTAAGAAATAGGGGACCCGCAAGAGTGGAGGTGGAGGTCACCTGGATTCACAGGCACTTGTTCCGTTGTGTATCCTCGAATCATTCCGTTCGGATCGATATCTGAGAACATTCGTTCGAAGCGCGGGGAGTGTTTATTTCGCCAAGTCATCTCATGGGAGATCTCCGTATGTTCACGCGCAAAGACGTCTCGACGTAAAAAAACGGTGCCCACATCTCCAATTTTATAACGGCGGTATGAACTCGACAGGAACACCAACACTTCTTTCGCCGCCTTGGAGCCGCAGGTTTGGTCATGTGTACGAAAATACTGTAGTTGTTCCCTACCACACCATTGTACCATCGTCTAAGCTTACTCTTGATTCCGAAAGCCCCCTAGCTTTCACTGCATGAGTTGGCTTTCTTCCCAGTCGATCAATGTGGGAGACAAGTGACGCCAGGCCCAAGGGCCACCGTATGAGATGTGTCGGACTGACCCGTTGATGTGACAAACACTTCCGGCCAGATCTGACAGCTGTCAGGTGGGTCGAGAGTACAGTATTCTCTTTCATTTCCGAGCGTCTTCTGCCAAGCCTCATCCAGTGGCTGCATGACCTTTAGGAAGTTTGAGAAGTTCTGAAGAGGTCTGCTTGGAAAGGCCGCGGTCACGGCCTCTTCCCCAAACCGCAATGAATCGCAGTCTCGAATGGGTTCCCTCATGTTGCACATTGGGCATCACACGACGTGAACAAATGGCATGTCCGCCACCGCTCATTGCGGGGAAATACCCGTGTCCCCACTCCAGCTCTACTTTGTCTCTCGAGATTCTCGGCATGGCCCCATTCACGTGGGGTAACGCAAAAACACAGATGTTCGAACCTGAATAGGGCTGCGTAGATTTCGAGAGCTTTACGGCACTCCCCACTCCCCCACATTCCAGGTCCACTCCACCCAATGTTCTCCGAACGGATGGCCACCATGCGGTGGCGACAGGTGCACCCCGACTATCGCCGATGTAGGATATCGAGCGACGTTTGCTGTATGTGGCGGCGTAACTGACCCTGGGCTGGGCCCTGCGCCTGTGCTTTGCGCTCGGAATGACTATGTGCCATGCCGAATAAGATTCTGCTAGGCCAAACAACTGGAGGGTGGAGCACCGACAGGTCGCATTACACATGTAATAGAACTCAGCGGAAAAGTTGAGGCTGTACAGTTAACTGTAGGGGTTATCGTCCAGGGCGGTGCCAGTGATTTGTTTTAATTGGCTTTATCACCTCGGAATCCCGGCACAAGCCAATAGCCTGATAGTTTGAAAGCTTGAAAGGCTTGCGGCTTGGGTATGGCTCTCCCCGTTTTCCTGGCTTCGGGGGTATTTTCTGACGAAAACCTGTGCCAAAAAAAATGCTAGTACTGAGGGCTGTGCAATGTCGTAACCAGAGAAAATACCGCAAGGCAAAACTCGAGGTGGCACTCGCAAGTGCGCCAGGGGCAGTGGCGCGCAGGGCTGCCCGGGCCAGGCTTTCTCCTCAGGTCCGGATTTTCAAAATATCCGCAAAGGCATTGAGTATGATACCAGCCAGCACTGACAAATCAACGATCGGGTGAACGCAAGCAGCAGACCACAACCGAATTCTGCATCCACTTTTCTGATATTCGAAAACTGGCTTCCACGCCGGATAACCGGGGGTCAGATGGTACAGTACCACGCAGCCGCACCCGAGGTTATCCTCAAAGCCGGAGATGGCGGCTAACTCGAAAAGAACTAGGTAATGAAATCGCCCAGCGTTTCTCCATCTTACTCCACAGCCCCACGGCGAGCGGGGCGGTCTCCGGACGAATCACATTGGCGGCGACGGCACGTGTGGTCCCTTCTTTTCCTTTTGGTTTTTTTTTTTTTCAGCGCAAATACTATGATCGTGCCCATCGCATGTCGTATTTTCCGACAGGCGCGTGCGCGCCTTTAATCGGAGGGGGATGGTATCAGGATTTGTGTCAGCCCCCAAGTGAGCACCGGGGGTTTGGCTTGGCATCAGGGACTGGCGGAAATCAGATGCCCTAACCCCGTTCGTTTCGGAAGGAACCTGGGTATTGAAGCAGTTGCCTCGGCATCGCCGACTTTTCTCGAAAGAACACAGGTGGGGGTGTCCAGTGATCAAGTCGGGTTGACAAGATGCTTGCATGACCCTGTCGTGCGGCCATAATCGATGTACGCTGGCCGCCGCCATAAGCGAGCAGGCGAATGAATACAGTACAACATCGCCTGGAAGAGCACTGTTGCTTCGCCTTCCCCGATCTTGGAAGGAAAATCGCGGGGAAGGCGTGTTGAACGTTTCGAGGTGCTCCCGAGAATCCAACTTGGCATCTGAGACGAAGAAGGTCGGGTGGTGTGATTGATGTTTGAACCCGTCCGCAGAACGTGATCCTCCTCACGGGTTGAGTGAGTACCTCCACGGTGACTCTCTCATCCGTGGCTTCCGTGGGGAAGGGCGGACGCGAACATCGGAAGGGGTTTATCCATAATAGACGATATTGGTTAATCCGGACTTTTGTCGAGTAGCGAGTAGTGTACAGCACAGTCCAGTACAAGTACAACTAGTAGTGCCAATTATCAGCCACACACATCACTATGATCATAATCACCATATCATCATCTGTATTGCAGTATTTCCTCGTGTTGGATGGTTACATGCCTCGAGGTTGCCTGACACAAATTGGAGATGAACATATGATGTGGCGCATCAGGTTAGGTTAGTTGAAATCAGTAACGCATGCGGCTTCCAAAGGACGCATAGTAGCCCCGCGAGGTCTTCAGAATTTGAATCACAGAAGAGATCGGAAAGTCAATTCATTCAGAGTCATCGTCTACGTGGAAGCGCCTGAAGCGCGCCCGGTTTTGCCAGCCCCTTCTGCCCTGTGACTTTGCGCCACCACCCTATCCAGGCACATTCCGTCTATTGTATTGTTTTCAGTAATTCCAGTGACGCGCATTGTCACCCATTTGGTTTGGAATATCAGTCAAATTTATTCCTTTTTCCCATCTCGCCACCGCCTTACACCTCCACATTTGGTTAACCTCTCCCTGGTTCTCCACCGCGTATCCACAGTTGCAAACCTTCTTTCAAGTCGTCCCTTGATCTTGTCCATTATCCTGGTCAAACGTCCTGTTCCTTTTTATCCCTTTTTCCCCGATCTGGTCATATGGGGGTGAGGCCACAATCACCCACAACCCGGGTGGGCATAAAAGCTCGGGCGGTAGCCCTCGTCACCGCAGTTCACCAACCACCCATATCACCTTGACAAGCTTTCACTTTTGACCTCTACCATGCACGGCCAATATCACACCTCCAACGATCTCCCCGTCTCCGACGTTTTCGTTCCAGTCATGCCCACACCAACGAGCTCTCGCCGTCAGCCCACATCCACATCGTCCACACGCGTCCACACTCGCGTAGGATCAGATAACGACGGATCAGGATGCGTCAACTATAGCGCACCACAATGTTGCCACTGTGGATACCGTGGAACCCATTCCCCAAATTGTCCATTCAGCAGCGGCCGTCACTAAGCTGCCATATATACCTCACCTCTTCGTGCAGTGCGTATCACTCTTACCACTATCGTCTTTAAAGTTTCTGACGAGTTTGAATCACTCAGAATTTTCTTCCAACATACATAACCAACGCGACACGCGACATTGCGATTCCTCTCTGTACCACCACCCAGCCCTTTTGAGGCACCCTGCAAGTCATATCGTAGTAATACTAATGCGAACACCCGTCAAGTCAGCCTTGCAAGAAAAAAGGTCATGGATATGGCGAGAAAGTGGCGAGAGGAGAGTAGTTGATGGTCCGAACCGGAGACGTCCACCGTTGTATCATATCGATCAAGTGACACGTTTTTTGTTTTCGAGCATTTTATGATGATCGACTCTTTTACCTCCGAATATGTTGTTGTGCCCAAGGGTGTCGCGGGGGAGGACGCGTCAGGTGGTGCTGTGCCCCGTCGGGCGAAGGTGACGTCGTTGTTGACGCGCACGGATCGATCAATGATCCATTTCCCGGAAGTTATTACCAAAACGAGTCACAAAACACGGCCAAAGACGATGCCAAGGACACGTGCCCTCCAAACCTGACCATGATCGAACCGATTAAGCCGTCCTCATTGTTCTCTCCATGCCCAATAACTCTCACTTCTCACCCATGAAATTAAACTTTCTGACTTTCACGATGAATGACCACCTAATGACCATGAATCGGCCCAAATTGTTGGAAATTCTTACGGCATTCCATGGAGGGAGACCTTGAACACCGTTTGAAAAGGCGGTGAACTCATGACTGTTAGGATGGCTATTCCGACGGGCGAAGGTCAAACGTTTGTGCGTCAGCGCCGATCTTAAAGCGGGCATTCTTTTTTAATTTCATCAATCATTTTCCATTTCAACCAGAATGTGTTTCAACTGACTAGATTATTTGCTAGTTCGGAATGCAGGTTGGTTTTGGCCTGCCGGCACCGCGGTAGCGTCGATCTATCGGCGCGTCGCTCCTGAACAGCTCAAACCTTTAAACGGGTTTGGGCCGATTTCCTGACAGCAAGTCATCCAAGCCTATTGTTACAGGACTTCCGTGAATGGGTTAGCGTTCGGAGGCGTAGTGGCAACGATACTCAACGGCGACCATGATGTCCCCGTGTCCTTGTTGCACAAAGAGGCGGGCGATATACAAATCAATACGAGTCCAGACGTCTGAAGACTACTTTTTATCCAATACTTTGCACAACCCATGGTTGGCAAACAAGGAAGCTCGTTGCGGTTCATATTGTAACGACATCGAAAACACACCACTCCATGATATTATCGGAATATTTATCTTGTCGACGAGTCTTCTACTGTGGCCAAGGAATCCATCACTGCTGGACCTATCGGATCGATGGACTGGTCGGACCACGCAAACTCGTCACCAGACTACGAGGGTGCACATACAGGTCGGTCAAGGGATTATATCGATTAAAACTCGATTAAACTAGACAACACAGCAATTCACTTACCCATGGAATTGGCGAAAAGAGGCTCGGAGCATTTCAGGTATGCCACGAGTGACATCGATGAATCCGCTTTCGAACTTTGGCTTAGAAAAGCCACAAACCTCCCTGGTTCAACTCGGAAGAGTTGTGACCCACTTTGTAACCGCTGCGTTTGATCCGTCGCCAAATATACATCTGATGCACTGATGTTTCGTAAGCTCGCTGCCTGCTCATTGGTGGAATACCACAATTGTGCGTGATTCGTTTGGAATTGGCTTTGCCTCGGGTTCATTATGCCGCTCCACCTCCAAATGTAGAAGTCCGACCCGCCGCATTCGCACGTGGCTGCTGGTATAAACAACCGTCATCGCCTGCCCCAAATTCTCGACCCACTCTTTCCTTTCCTCTTCTCTCACGACCCTCTCACGGCCCTCTCAATCTCAACACAATGCGTCCCGCCTTCAGGTATTCATCCGCCTACTTGTTCCCATACCGTTCTCCTTATAGCTTTTACTCTCCAGCGCAATTTTCTTCCTTCCTTTGGTTTCTGCGGTGAGCAACTTGGTAATTTCCGACAATCCCACGTCCGGGGGTCCTGCCACCATCACTTGGACCGCCGACGCTACCGACCCCGACTCTTGCTCCTTCGAACTGGTCAATGAAGCTTTTCACGACACATTCGCAATTGCGAACAACATCCCGATAAGGACTGGATCAATCAACGTTACTCTCCCTATTGTGCCCGCCCCGTACGACAGTTTGTTGCGCTATTCCAATCCCTGGACTAATGTCATATACAGCGACCAGTATACTGTTGAGGCTGTTCAAATTAGGTAGGTAGACGGAACTGTTGTACATGCGTCATACTCATTCTATCACTGCACAGTAATGTCTCTGATGTACTTGGCACAAGCGCCCCCTTTACCATTGGCGTTACCGTGACTTCTACGACCAGCTCTGCGTCCACGTCATCTCCTGCCTCCTCTTCGTTAGTGTTCTCTATTGCCTGACCTTGCACCTCATGACTTTGTTTCAGGTCGGGTTCGGCTACTAGTCCAGCTGGTTCCAGCACTAGCGCACAGGCGTCGAGCTCGAGTGGTAGTAGGGCATCATCAAGCAGCTCTTCCTCCTCTGCCACTCCGAGCAGTTTCAACGGAAACGGAAATGGTGCTTTAAGCCACATCGGCGGTAGTAATGTTGGTTCTATCGCAGCGGTCGCCATAGGCATTGCTGCCGGTGCTGTCTTCGTTTAATGTCTCGGTGGACGCTCGGGCTGTGGACTATCCGAACATTGAGGCAATGACCCCAGTTATGTCTAGACATTCATTGTGTTGATTCTTCCGAATACGCCCGTGTAGGTGATGCACATATTTTCTTTTATTCGTACTTGGACTTTTTAGACCCTGTTCAACCCCATTTATATAGCGCTGCATGTACGGACTGGTTGAGAGCCTCCTGTACATTTCATAGGACTCTGTTTACCACCCCAATAGTAGTCGTTCGTTTGCACATGTCACGTGTCAGTTCCTCACAGCGGGATTTATTTTCTCCAAACCAACCCGAATTTGTTGATTGAAAGTGGCATTCTTGTTGTTCAATGCACACAAGCTTCCAATGCTGGGCCGCCGTACGAATACGTGTTGTATGAGCATGCTGCTCAAACCCAGGGGTTAGGGGAATCCATAATATGGCCGGAGCTGGCTGGGGCCTGCTGTACTGCTGGCATTCACGTTGCATGAACGACTGTCACACGGGGTGTACTCCTTCAACGGAAATCTGATCCCGAAGCTTGACGCCCCCATGTTATCTCCTGGACAACCTTGTCTTCTACAGTCCGATCTTCCGGGGACGGGGACAACTTATGTCCACGTACTGTAGGACTGATCGTTATGACATGGGGATATAGAATTAGATATATATTGCAAATAAAATGGCGTGTACCCCGGCCAAGGGATTGATGACTAGATCGGGTCAGATCAAGACATCTAGAATACAGAGGGCAAGCGAGCCATTCAAATCGATTAGAGTATATCCACAGACCAGACACACCCTGAGAGCGTGGACGAGTCAAAGCGGAAGGCATCGCACGCAAGAAATAGGGTCCCATCTGCCACGTTTGCACCGACGGGACACATGACACGTCTATGATATCCGCACCAAAACGTCCTGTTGGACACCTGGGGCAGGGCAGCCGCACACACACTCAGGACTGCGCAAGCGCAAAACCCGTGTGACTAAAAAAACGCGGAACATCCCGGAACACGCCTTGAAGGTGGGTCAGAACAGGCTACCAAGAGATGCCTGATCATGATCATGATGTTCATTGGAAAGGTTTTGTGGAAGGATGTGAGGCCCCCTAGATGGACATACCTATTTTCCAGCACCAAGTTAATTGTCCATGTTTGGAGGAAGAGTGACTGCCCTATCATGATAGCCCTGAGTTTTTGCGCGTCGAGTGCGAGGTTGGCATCCTCAATGGCACCTCGTCTTCGACGAGTATGCATAGTCATTTGGGATTACAAGCAAAGCCTTGACGTGGGGTGAGGAAACCACCAAATCTGCGACGGAGCGTGGGAGCGCGGCTTCCGATGGATGACTGTCGTGCCGAGGGCCGAAAGCGCCACTCCAACCAGACTGCTCCGTCGTCGCGCGACACGACATGGCCAGCGCATTGCTACGGCGCCGGCTGGCGCACAACATCAGCTTCGCACAACGCCGCCTCCTCTCTTCCACGTCGTCCGTCCTCGCTCAGGAGGCCGCTGCGCCGCAGGGCCCATCGGCAACGACGCGTGGTGGCAAGAGGCACATAGCCGAAGACTTGGGGGGTGTTTCTGCGAGCGAGATCCTGGCAGAGACGGGTACGCGGAAAGATGCGCAGATGAGGCATTTCACCGGTGAGTTTTTTTTCTTTCTTTCTGTTTTGCTCTAAAAGTGTGAAAGTGTTGACTTGCTGACGATCTGTCCCCACAGTAAACTTCGGGTGAGCTGCTTTGGCAAAGTCTCCCCCCTTGTACTCTCCAGTTCATTGCTATGATTTCAGTCCTCAACATCCCGCCGCGCACGGTGTGCTCAGACTTATCCTAGAACTTAATGGAGAGGAGATCCTCCGAGCCGACCCAGTGCGTAGTTTTTCCTGGCACGTCCGCCGTGTATGCGTTGACTTTCTTTCGAAGCACATCGGTCTCCTGCACAGAGGCACAGAGAAATTGATCGAGTACAAAACTTACACTCAAGCCCTTCCTTACTTCGACCGTCTGGACTATGTTTCCATGAGTGAGCGTCTCTGCACCTGTATGGTGCCAAGAGTACCCTGACAATTCCCCAAGTGACAAACGAACTCTGCTACTCGCTTGCTGTCGAGAAGCTCCTCAATATTGAGGTTCCAGAGCGCGCGAAGTGGATTCGAACGCTCTTTGGGGAGATTACCCGCGTTCTCAATCGTATGTTGTTTTGATGGCTTCAGTGCACGAGACGTCCCCTCAATATCTTTTCGCTTCTTCCTAGATTTGATGGCCGTTTTGACGCATGCGATGGACGTTGGTGCTTTGACCCCATTCCTCTGGGGCTTCGAAGAACGGGAGAAGTTGATGGAGTTTTACGAACGTGTATCCGGCGCCCGACTGCACGCAGCTTACGTCCGCCCGGGTGGTGTGGCGTTTGACCTGCCTCATGGTCTGCTGAACGACATTTTCAAATGGGCTACGCAATTCAGTTCCCGCGTGGATGAGATCGAACAGGTCGTGACCGGCAATCGAATTTGGAAACAGAGGACGATAGGTATCGGAAAGGTGACGGCGCAAGAGGCTCTTGATTATAGTTTCTCTGGCGTCATGCTACGTGGCAGCGGCGTGAAGTGGGATTTGAGAAAGGTCGCACCATATGACAAGTATGACGAGGTGCGCACTCTGACCTCGTGCCTTGCATTGTCACTTATGCTATCAAGGTCGAGTTCGACGTTCCCATCGGCAAGAACGGCGATTGTTATGATCGGTACTTGTGCAGGGTGCAAGAATTCCGAGAATCACTGCGCATCATCAGCCAGGTACGAGTGCTGCGGGTGGCAAATTTCCTTCGGGCGACTCAAGCCTTGTCCGGTGCTTCTCTAGTGCCTGAACAAGATCCCAACCGGTCCGGTTAAGGTCGATGATCACAAACTGGTTCCACCCCCACGTGCTTCGATGAAGGAAAGCATGGAATCCCTCATTCACCATTTCAAGGTATCTCAACTTTCCACCCCCTTTCTCACGAGAACACCCACCCATTCGTCTCCACAGATCTTCTCTGAAGGATATTCCGTGCCCCCCGGAGAGACGTACGCAGCTATCGAAGCACCCAAAGGAGAAATGGCCGTCTATCTAGTTTCGTGAGTTGCGCAATCCTGTCACCTCGCGCCCCTCGAACTTCTCTTCTTTCATTTCGACAGTGATGGATCCAACCGGCCGTATCGGTGCAGTATCCGTGCTCCTGGGTTTGCCCATCTCGCTGGCGCTGATTTCATGATGAGACGTGAGTGCCCTTGATGCAATGGATGTCTTCAATTTTGATTGACGATCATTTTCAGATGTAAGATGGCCATTAATGGTATATTAGCAACTAACGCTTGGTTTACAGCACTTCATTGCCGACGTCGTCGCGGTTATTGGGACCATGGATCTCGTATTTGGGCAAGTATTCTCAATTCACTCTCTCGACTTTGGTCTCATTGCCGGTTACAGGGAAGTCGACCGATAGTTCTAGGCGGGCGCCGCATCCATGGGTACTGTATTGTTACCTAAAAGGGTCCACAAGTAAATTGCATGTAGAGAGCTTCCTTGCAACAACTCTATACAAAGTCCAGGGGGTGTCTATCTTCTTGACTAATATGAACGCTTGTCGTTTCAAATATCTTTTCCTCACCCTCGAGCTTCGCGAGCTCGGCACGCAACTTGGATGCGAGCACCGGAAGGTACCCTCGTTCTGTATTCGTGTGTCCACCTAGACGGGACACCTGAGCTTTTCTTTTCTTTTCGAATAGTACAATCCGTGGACTTACACAGGATGACGTTCTTTCCTGATGCGACACTGGCAAGAACCTCATGCTGTGTGTATTTTCATATGTTAGTTGATTTCTGATGAGAACATCGTGCGTGAGGCTATCTCACATGCGACATTTCGCCGGTGAAATACACATCCGCATCCACCCCGACCAACATGGAGCCTCCCGAGCCAGCGCAGATTGCCACTGATTGAATCTCATGATTGGGACTGTCCGCTCTTGGTGCCACTTGCACTACAGAATGCGGGACGGTGAATGGGGAAACACATCAATTCGATCAACTCAAAGTGGGACGCGAGTGCGTAAGAGAGATACAAACACTGGGCCAGACCTAGATGCTTCTTGACCCTCTCCTGGAGGCTCGACAAAGTAGTCTTCTCGTCCAACGTCAAGAGCCTCCCTCGCCCACCTCTCCCACTGGGGTGCTCATCTCCGATGAGATCGACGCGGCCCCTGCCCAGCCCAGATGCGAGCCAGTCGTTGATGCCGCCGTATACCGAGTCCAGCGCGCTGTGCGGACTATATATGGAGATGCCCGCGGCTGAACAGCGCAAGAGAGATGCTTGGATTGGGTTGGACAACGTCATGGAGCAGAGGGGTTTGAAGATGGGTGGGTGGTACGCGATGATCATGGACGCGGGTAGCGAAAGTGCTTCGTCGGCCACGCGTGTCGTCAGGCTTTCTCGATGAGGGCGAGTTTTAAGAGTGGCGTTGTGTGTATTTTTGGTTATCGGCAGAAAGACCGCGATGGTGAGGGCCCACTCACTCAATCGTCAGCAGGATGTCCTGCGTTGGACGTTGCTGCTGCTGAGGTGGAGCTTCTGTTGAACATTGGACGAGAGTTTCCGAGTCAGCCTCGGGTCGTCAAAATGAGACGTGAAGGGCGAGGACCTAGCAGTAGTCCGACCTGGCGCACCGCCGTTAACGGGAAGGAATGCTCGGGGAAATAATCAAGAGCTCACGTTGTCCCATTTCTCAGCGAGAGAAAGTGGGGCGATGCGATCCATTATTTTGCTCACACATCTCGCAATTGACATGGTGGGGTTCCGTCTGAGGCCAACCGCAGCGAGGGGGTCAAAAGAAGATCTCGGCTCTCGGATGAATTATGATGCCCCGTCTAAAAGTAGGTTTGTTTGTACGACAGTTGCTGTACGGTCCTCGTGACAAGAATTCGGAATGCCGCGGTCGAAGTCAAAGAAGGGTTGTAGCTGTAGTTGGGGCTATGAACTGATCGCCCTGGTCCCTTCCTGTTCCGAACTGGCGTCTATGTTGTACATACACGCTGCTGCGAGTGCTTACATGCGCTTACACGTTCTGCATGGAGCCCACCCAACTCACCCAGCTACGCCGAAGTAGAGCATCGACACGACCGTCGCCCTCTCCATCGCATAGCGAGAGGTATAAATATGAACTCTATCGTGATGAACGCTATGAGCTGCATCCGTGGGACGTCACGTGTGATGCCCATACGGGTCATGGCTGACGACTAACTAACGTTGTCAGAGACACACCGGACACCGTTTCGCATATACCATGGCGTCGCGTCGAGCGTTCTCTCTTTTCGGCGCCCTATTCTCTACGTCGTCGGCCTCTTCGTCCAATCTATCTACCAGACCACTGAAGGAGACGACGGCTGTCAAGGATTTCGTTAATGTGGGCATCTGCTAGTTTCATGAAGGGTGGAAACTCGTCACTCAAAGCGAAAGCAGCAAACCATTGCAGAGAATAGGGTCGTGATCTTCTCAAAATCGTACTGCCCTTACTGCAAAAGCGCCAAGGACCTGTTCGCGACCAGGTTTCCAGACGTACACGTCAAGGTCCTAGAGTGCGCCATGCGCCGTGCCATTCTACTGCCGCAGTTGTATGACCCCACTTCTTGAAACGCATCTTTTAGGCTGGATCTCCAGGATAATGGCTCAGAAATTCAGGGATACCTTTCACAGCTGACGAACCAGCGGTCTGTGCCAAATATCTTCATAAGTAAGCTGCTGTACTACCCTCCGCCACATTCACGTCCGTTTGACGCCGATTCCTTATCCCAAGACCGGAAACATGTCGGAGGTGAGTGACACGTTAGTTTGTTTGGCTACAGCCTGTTGAGATGAGTGACATTAATAGGGAATGACAACCTCCAAGCCTTGCACAAAAAAGACGGTGTCAAGGCACTTCTTTAATCCCAATGAAGACACCAGTACCCACTCGGGCCCGAAGAAAGAGGATAGACCTATAGGTTTCGGGTTGCGTACGGTGTATATTCCGTACAGTAGAGTCATTCTAGATCGAAAGGCATCGCAATGACATGACATGAGCGTGGCTAATGTTCGGACAAGATGAAATAGTTGCAGGAGCAGAAACCACAAAAACAAAACAGTAGTTCAAACATGGACCGAGGACAAAGGAAGACGTATGAAGCGCTACAACAGTGGTATTGATTATACGATATGTTGGTGCATCTAAAAACAGTCGGACAAGGAGTGAAGATGATGGACACCACCGTCCGGTGGGTCTTAAATTGGGAGCTCCGGCTAGATGAATGAGAGTTCGCGCTGTACAGGGGTATTTGGTGGGTTCCTGGGGGGCGGAGGTGACAACAACCCAGCAAGGCCACTTGCATCCCGACGCCCAACAGGAAGCTTCATATCACCCGGAAGGGGAGGAGAAACAGGGAGCTTCACGGGGAGCCCAGGGGGTGATGGGGCAGCAGGCGTGGCTGGGGACTGTGCGCTACCATCCGGATCCGCAGCCGCTGGAGGCGAAGAATCTTCAGGCGAATCGGTCTCTCCGCTCTCCTCCGCACGCGCTGCCCTCCGACCGGCACCGCCGCGCGCCAAGCCCTCGACGGTTTTCACCACGTCACCGAGAGGAAGTGGGGGGTCCGCCCTCGCTTTCGGGTCTTTGTCAGAGTGTAAGACCTTGATGATTCCCCCAAGGACTTCGTTGAGGGGCGGGGGAAGACTATCCACCACGCCCCTACTTTGCAGATTATCTGTGATGATGTCAGGGATGAAAGTGGCGGTTGTGCAGCTGGTAGACTTACTGTTTGATTGAATTGCCGTGTCACCGTGATTGAGCGGAGCCGACGCGGTTGACGACGAGTCGTCTGGACAATCACCCATAGGGGCAGCAAGAGCAGAGAGCGACGATGACGACGCCAACGATGCAAGGAGAAGAGAAGAGCTCGATGGGAATCTCATGAAGAATAATTCAAGTTGCGGGTAAAGTTAAGTAGGAACGGGGTGGAGGTATGGGTTTCAAGTGCGGCCATTGGGGGCCTTTTATACGTGAGAGATGGCTGGTCACAAGTTAACCATGACTGGTCAGAACTGGAGCAGAATTCCTCGTGAAAGTTCGAATATTAACCAGTCAGATTTCAACTGTTGAAACTGGCGGTGAGATTTCGGATTCTATTGACAGCGACCATGTGCTTGACGCACGTATTCAACATTCAACCAGACCTATTTCGAAGTTCCATCTCCCATATCTCCCCTTCTGGAGCAAAACGTCGGTATCTCCGGGGATTCATCCCACCACCAGAGCGTGCGCTGGCAACCATGAGGTCCCATAACGATCGGAACAGCGGTCTGCTTGATGATAGCAGGAGCCACAAGGCAAGAGCTAAGATGCTAAGATTTAATGTGAGATAGTGTGACGATGCTTCATGAGACCTATACGCACGCGAGGACGAAGAGCGCTGGAAGGATGAGAGTGTTCATGATGGGGGGGTGCGCGCAACCAAACCCTCGGAACTTGTAAGAGAGACCGGCGGAAAGGTAACAACCTTGATTTGTAATCATCTGCGCACCTACCATTCCCTCGGCTCTCCCCTGCTTCCTCAATCAGCACCGAAAAAAAAACTGGTGCCATGGGATCGAACGACAAGGCGAAACAGAAGGCCTCAGCCTCCCATTTGACCTTCTCTAATGGACATGACAAGTCACATTCAGTTTGTGTTGTCGTTTTCTCTTTTCAATTCCGGACTTTAACATTGCTCTTCCGCAGCTGCCCGACGCAGTGGTAACCGATCTTCGATTACAATATGACGCGGAGGCGGACACGGGGAGTCCATCCTCGCCGCGGATAGCGACCTCTAGGGATCCTTACAATATCGGACATGGTCTCAAGACGGATGCAGAGATCGCAGAGCTCCGCAGACGTAAGCGCGGCAAGCCACTAGCCAATCATTACCAAAGGCAGAATGATGTTCGTATCTCTTCCTTGTTTTGTTGTCATTTACCGACACGACCCCTCACCGGGATTCACGCGCAGCTTATCGCTTCTCTCCTAAAGCCTATGGAGGAGCACACGGAGGATGCCAGGAACGATGAGGATCTCGCACGGCTACCGGTAAGCCTACGCCAATATGCTCACGGTCACCCTAATCAGGGATCATAAGGTTAAAATGGCAGTACGCGCAAGCCTCGTCGCTAACATTTCTCTCGCCGTGATACAAAGTTAGAACGCCCAGTAACCGTTATTTTTCCATTGGCTGATTTTTGGGGCAGTGTATGCTGCTATCTCATCGGGCTCCCTATCGCTCTTGGCCACAGGCGTAGATTCAATATTCGACGTCGGCAGCAATTTTCTCCTCTTCTACATACATTACAAGTCAAGCAGGATGGATTCCAATAAGTGGCCTGTGGGTGGCGCACGCCTTGAGACCATAGGAAACGTAGTCTACGGTATGTCCGACGTTACCACGTTATGAACACCGCTAACATCCCTTGGTCAGGTTTTCTGTGCGACTGTTAAACTTTTTTCTGCGCTGAGCTCGTCATAACTTGTACTCAGTATGGGATCCGTCAACTTTGTTGTAATCATCGAGTCTGCGCGAGACCTTCTCAAACATGGTGACAAGTCCTTGAACGACTTTCATATCCCTTCCATTGCTGCGGTCGCTGCCGCATTAGGTGCGCTTGCCCACTTACCCATGTTAGTCACTCTAATCAACTTCAAAGGAGTCAAGTTTCTTTTGTTTCTCTACTGCTATTCGTCACGTTCCAAGTCGAGCCAGGTTGAAGTGCTCTGGGAAGACCACCGTAACGATTTGTTTATAAACTCCTTTGGTGACGTTTCCGCTAGCGTTGTGCAGGACCGTACGTTGACGCATTGTGTTCAGGTCTCCTCATGTCGGCTGGAGGCAGTAAACTGGCTTGGTGTACGCCCTTCTGCATCTTTTTTTTTGGGTTCTTATGTTCGTTGACACGCGTAACCTAGATTTGGACCCGATTGGGGCAATAATGGTGAGTAACGCATCTCACACTGGCAGGTAGCCGACAAGTACCGTGACTCATTGGGAAACAGATTGCCCTTGGAGTTATCATAGCTTGGAGCCGCACTATCCACACCCAGTTTGAACTGTTGGCGGGGAAATCAGCGCCTCATGATTTCCTTCAGCTGATCATTTACAAGGCAATGACGTTTAGCGACGAAATAGAGAAAATCGATACCGTTCGCGCTTATCATGTGCGTCGTTTAATGTCTTACCCTAGTACAGTGCCTGATTAACTGTACTTCCGAGTCAGAGTGGTCCTGTTCGTATAGGCGCCTCTGTCTAACTCTGATACCTGATAGTTTTTGTTCAGGATTATTTCGTCGAAGTCGACGTCGTGATGGATGCAAGCACGCCGTTATGGAAGGCACATGATATCAGTCAACAGTTGCAGGACAAGATAGAAGTGCTACCGAATGTTGGAAGAGCATTTGTCCACGTTGATCATGAGACAACACATATCCCGGTCAGCGGCTTGATGACTTTCACTCGTCTATCTCTCACCCCTTTACCCACAGGAGCATCGGAAACACGTCTAATCAACGCACTTTTACTCTCTACCACGACGACGTAACGAAACACGGCTTACGGCACACTTACAGGTTACCACGTTGAAATGTTTATAAATACCGTCCTGTATGTCATTGTTCAGAGTTAGCATTTAGTTGTACGATATCCCGTCGAACGTCCCGTTAGCATGCAATTACCTTCGGAAGTTTTATACATTTGTTCCTCAATTGGATTTTCGAGCTGAACAAGCGCAGAATACCAGCACGTCTTAACTCTGGCGGCAGTGAGACCAATTGCACGACATGTCCATTCGGATACATATCCATTACTATACCAAACCGTGCGTCGTTCAGTAGTAACGTCGTCATCTTGGAACTATTACTTTATTGGGTTGCCACGAGTGTAGCACGCGAGTCAGATGAAATATGTACAGCAGCGTGAAATTCAGTTGGGAATTCCACGAACGACACTTGGCCCGCAAAGGGGTGCTACTGTAAATTCCTGTACTTTGGCGTAGTCATTTATGCCGGTCCATGTCCACCAATCTCTCTACAGCATGTTTCCATGCCAATGGAGCGAAGCCCAGTCATACGGTGGCAATGATGTGCCATATCAATAATATCACGGGTCGAAGGCGATGTGATGGGCGGCACTTACGGCCAATATGGTGTACAGGTTTCCTTTGCGTACGAGCAGCCCGATCGTCCCCATGATAGAACCGCGTTCAAGAATTCCTCGGACACGCCAACAGCACCGGTACTAGTAAAAATTCCGATGGTGGTCTGTTTTAAAACTTGCTTAGTCGGCTGGTTCACACTTTGACCAGACCGTCGGACGGGATTCAGGATAGAAGGTCTTTCACGACTGTATGGCGTTAGGGTATGTCGAAGGTCCCTATTCCCCAATACCAGTACAACGTCACGTCTAGGGCCCAAAAGAACGTCAATGTATCAGGACACACGGCGATACTATATCTTCTCCCTTACCGCTCTCCTCTCTATCCCACGCTCGTATGCCCAAACCGATGACGTAACCAACTCCGATGACCTTCACTCGCAGGAGTCGTTTGTTCAATATTCAACCGAAGGTGGCACGGTCATCGTCGCAAAGCCATTGGAAAAGGCCCCCATCTATAACCCACCATTCGAGGACTACGTCCATGTCGTCGTCGCGTGTACGCTCTTGCTCCTACTCGCCACCCTGTTGGGTCTCTTCATTCGACATTACGGGCTGACACTGCCTGCACTGGGACGCTCCGATCAATCAAACTCAAATAGAGGTCTAGCTGGGGACGCCGAAAACGATCCGCAGTTGAATGCAAGCCGAGGGTTAGTTGGAATTGGAATCGACAAGTGGGAGAAGATAGACGGTTCAGATCTGCCAGAGAGACCAGCGGCGGTGCATTTGAAATGGGGATGAAGAGAGCGTCACGTGAAAAGAGATACACGGGCGCAGTGCCGCGCCCCCTCGCCGTCAGGCCATGTGCAGCTAATTCTGCCATAATCTCTGCCCTGCCGCCTTCCTCTCTTTAAGCCCTCTCCTTCTCTAGTCATTTAGCACACATTCTTATTCCATTTTCCCTCCCTTTCCCAACGTTCTACCGCTTTGCACTCTCGAATATACCCTCTCCGCTATTAGCCAAGGTTACCAATGGTGGGATATGCCGCATACTATTCCACGATAGCGTAATTTATGTCATCACATTATCTTCTCTCCTCGGCCAATTCAGGACTCTCACCAGTCAGACCCAGAAGAATTTTATGTAAAGCAGGACAGGATCGGTGTGTTTTTCTCACTCTCGCGCGACAAATTCGTAGAGCTGAGCGTAGTCAGGCAAGGGCTCGTTCGGCGAGGTTTTCAAGGGGTACGTTGCTCGCCAACACGTCATGGCACTCAGTACTCACGTTCGTATTCAGATATGATAAGCGGACGCAGAAGACGGTCGCGATCAAGATCATTGACCTCGAGAGCGCCGAGGATGAGATTGAGGATATCCAACAAGAAATTCAAATACTATCTCAACTGGATTCTGCCCACGTCACAAAGTATGTCTCTCTGCTTTACGGTGTCTGGCCGAGGTATTTATGTTCGCAGGTATCATGGCTCGTATCTCAAAGGATCGCATCTCTGGATTGTCATGGAGTACGCGTGCACACCCGGAAACCTCCTGCACCCGTTTGATCGTCTCTTTTTCAGGTACTGCTCAGGTGGTTCCTGCTCGGACCTTGTGGGCCTCCTCGTTACTCATTCTCTGCCTCATCCTAAAAGCCTTCGCAGATGAAGCCGGGCGTCTTCCGGGAAGAGTACATTGCTATTATCCTCCGGGAATTACTTCGCGGACTGGATTATCTCCACACAGAAGGCAAGCTACACCGTGATATCAAAGGTAGGTACCACTCGTACTACTTCGCTCCTTCGCCTCAACACGATGCCCTTTCCGCAGCCGCGAATATTCTCCTTTCCGCTGGAGGAGAAGTCAAACTTGCCGACTTCGGTGTCTCCGGCCAATTGTCTGGCACGTTGTCCGCGAAGAAGAATACCTTCGTAGGCACTCCGTACTGGATGTCGCCGGAAGTTATCAAACAGAGCGGCTATGATCATAAAGCTGATATATGGAGTCTCGGAATCACAGCAATAGAGTTAGCGAAGGGTGAACCGCCCTACGCTGAGCTTCATCCTATGAAGGCACGTTCATGATATCGATCCATGACCTGACTTCTGACTGTATTCGAAGGTTCTATTTTTGATACCCAAGAACCCACCCCCACAGCTCGACTCCATGTTTTCGAAGCCTTTCAGGGAATTTGTCTCATACTGCCTTCAGCGGGATCCCCGTGACGTACGTTTAACCCCTTCTTGATTGTGGCACCTGTATACATTTTGCACAGCGCCCGTCTGCTCGTGAGTTGCTGAAGCACAAGTTCATCCGAATGGCGAAGAAGCCTAGCTACTTGACCGAGTTGATTGAGCGGCACGAACGATGGAAAGCCGAAGGAGGGGATCGTCCCGAGGAGGAAACACAGGACAGAGACGAGGACTTGTCAGTGGTGTTCCTTTTCTTTGATGTATAAAAGCTTATGATCTATTAGATCCACTGCTCCCGATCCCGAAGATCTGTGGGATTTTGGCACGGTCAAAACCACTGGGCGGCCGGGTACTATAGGACGTGCCAGTGGCGTCCAACCCTCTGGTCCACCGCTTACGTGGGATTATAACAACAACACACCCCGATCCCGCGGATCCTCGGGATCAGGCGCATCCATAGCCAGTACTAATGGGCCAAGAAGGGGATTGAGTGCGGAAACGGACTCAGGAGTTTCCTCTATCACAGTCAAGGCAGATCGCCTGCCGCCCTTGCCTTCATCGGATCGCGGTTCCACTCGCAGGATTGACCAACAAGCTACCGTCCGTCATGGCGTCGTAAGCAGCACTGAAGGTAACGGTGTCCATCGAGAGCCGTCGGATGAATATGACGATCTTGAGGACCACCTCCCTGAGGATGACCTGCCTGACACCACCATGCTGGACTCTGTCGTCTTACCTGCTATCGCTTCGGTAACGGACAAGCTTTAAACCAGTTCGATGTAACCACTGATTTACTTTTTTTTCTTAGCTCTTTCCCCGCGTGGCCACACAAGAGGCGCGTGTTGCTTTGAGCGCCCTGCAGAGAGCATTCACGGAGGCTGAGAGGACGATACCGGGTGTCACAATGGAGCTGGTGAATGAAATTGTGGACTCGGTGGAGCATGTCGACGATGATCGATGAATGGCATCCTTACTTGAACCGTATTAACTCTATCCTATGGGCTACATTATCTTTCCTCACACCTGTTGCACTACGATGTATCACAGACAACAAATTAATATGTCCCCGTGGTGGACTGTAACTTACAAGAGTAGTGCTAAAGAAAAATCTCCCACTATTGTGTTTGCGAATCATTCCGCAGCTGTCCGTTTTGACTTTGCGGATGATGTCCCTTTCTTCTTGGTGCGCTTCACCTTTATGGGCTCGGGCGTTCCCGTGCGAGGAATCTCATCGTCCACAACGTAAGCCGGAAATGATGAGAGCACCAGGGGTGCAGTATCGATAGAGCGGGTGACTGGTGGGGGGGTAGGGCTTGGTCCCGATGAGGGCGGTGGCATCGCGCCTTCCGGCATTTCTCCGCTTTTATCGACCACGAAGGGCTCGGAAGGGACAAGGGGCGTGGAGTCACGCAATAGACTTGGATATTGGATTTCCGCAGCTTCACGAGACACACATCAGTTTAGGAAACGGGAAAGGTCGGATGTGTAGCAGACCTTGTGACAAGGGTGGGAGGTCATCCAGACGAACGATTGGTATGGAATCGACGTCGTCGGCAGAGGGTGCCGAGTGCGGTCTGTCGGCGATATAGTACGGGTCGTGTCTACGAAGTTCCATCCTTTCTAAGCGTCGCTATTTGTTTGTTTTAGGAAATCAGATGAATTGTTTGAGATTCTAGTTCGGACTGATCAACTTACCTTCTCGCGCTCCGCCCTATCTTCTTCCGTTTCCGAGGGTCCCAGAGAAGGAATGGGGACGGTTTGGGGATCATGGGTTGTTGTCTTTGGGCCTTTCTCTTTACCTTTACCCTTCCCTTTACTTTTAACCTTCTTTTTAGCCGAACGGCGTTCACCACCCTGTGTATCATCTTCGGTAACTGCGTCTGGTACTGTGAACTCTCGCGGAGGGGGGACAATCCAAGCGTCAAGGTCGAGGGATTCCGGGACTGGGATGCTGTCTTGGGCGGCGATGTTGACAAAATTGAGTTCATAGGCGGAGGAGAGTGGGTCAATCAATAGCAGGCTCCTTGGGTAGGCAGGGGTCTGGTTAGTTTCATCAGATGGGACGCCAACGGTCGAGACCTCTTCCGGACGATGCGATGCCAGATCGGCACGGATGAAGTTGAACAACTGCACTGCGTTCGCAGCCTAAAATACTCATTTTCTATGGCATATTCCTAAAACGGCGCCAATTGGACCCACCCGTTCCTGTACCTCGACCTCGGGGTGCGAGGTGAAAGTCTTGAGTCGGGAAATAAGCATGTCGACGACTTCTCGGACATCTCGTATTTTCCCGTTGTCCCAGTCTTGCGATAGTTCCATTGACCAAGTACCAAAAAGTTTTACCGCAGCCTGAATGTAGACCCCAATGGTTTCGGAGGGGAGTAGCGAGACATTTGGTTGAAGTAAGTGTGGAAGAAGCTTCTGTGGCTCAGCGATCTCTCTGTTCCGCAGATCATTACGATGAGCAGATGCAAACAGTTGAAAGAAGTGCACCACCTGCTGTTATCCCCACAGATCCAAGCCGCAGCCCATAAAACCTCTGCACAGCTACCTTCCTCTTGCGAATTTGCAAGGAATGTATCATCACGTACTAGTCTTGTCATCAATTCGACAGTCCAGCGTTTGACGCCTCTAACTCTTGCCACGATATCGACCAGTTGGTCTCTAATTAGATCCCCCACTTTGACGGATGCGACATAAGTTAAATCCAGGAGAACGGACAGGTACCATTGGAAGTCTACGACGTTGTCGTATGTGTCATGTGAGCATATCGCGAGAAGCCGCTGGGCAAGTATGAGGCGATAAGACGAAAGCTGGGTTGGGGCAATGATTGGCCCCGCTTCATCCGATGTCGACGAGGCGAGGTTGAGCGCAAGTGATTGAGCTGCCGATTGGAATGGAGAGGTATCCGGACGGACAAGGTAAGCAAGAAGCTGCTGCACGATGGATTGCAGATTATCTCTCGTGACCTGACGTGGTGTCCTGATCAGATGTTCCATCAAGAAAAGAGAAATGAACAGAGCACACCATGGCTGAAAGTAGATCAAGGGCACGCATGCGAATGCTGAGATCCTGATCGCTGATACTGGACAATATCATGTCTTGATATTGTGCCACTAGATTACGATGTGTGGGGACTATTTTAGCGAGCGCTAAAAATGCGATATACTTCACTTGAGGGGAAATCCATTAGGTTATGGCGACTCTGAGCCAGGGTTTTCTTACAGTTCTGGTCTGGGTCCTGCAGAAATGCTGCAAGTTTCGTGACGCAGAGTTCGGCAAGTGAGTCACCGGACGCGTGCTGTAGCATTCCCCCGACAATGCACGTATGCACACACTCATACAGAAGAGAGATAGCTGGTGTTGTGGATATGAGTTCCGTGATCGGAGGCTGGAGCTTTTTCACAAGGCGAGGCTCGTGTGGGGAGAGGTGGCCAAACTATGGCTCCGTTAACCTACAGTGTTTGACCGATTTCGCAATCGCTCACCAGCTTGATCAGCTTTATAAGCATCCAATTATTAGACGACGTGGTCATCAAACGGAACAGCTGAGGGGCGAGTGAAAGATAGTCTGTAGGGTCTCTTCGAACCATCTCACAAAGGACATTGATCGTGGCAGCGACAACGCCTAAAATGATGAGCCGTGGGTCCGTAGGAGGTTTAATACTAAATTACATACCAGGATCTTGGTCTTCAAGCCTTTCCTTGAGCCGTGTGAGGGCGAAAGGCGTTGCTTCGGGATACTTCACGAGTGTCTTATACACTGCGATAACTGCTCTCTTGCGTATATGCGCCTTTGAATGATTGAGCATGGTCACGACGTCATGGGAAAGGTCCCGGGCCAAATCTGGTGAGACGGTATGGGAGAGTCCGTTTAGGCTGATGGCGGTATCATTAGGGTTCGAAGTCAGGTCCTGTATGCAGTTCTGTGACGAGGAACCATAGAAACAAATCTTTGGTCTCACCTTCTTCAAGAGGTTTGTCGTAAGCATCAGAACATCAGTATCCGGCCCAAACGATTGAGTTGCGGCCAAGTATCCAACAGCCTTAAGGTGATACTTGGGCGATGACATGACCTCCACGACATGAAAGGACGCCCAAGACATATCATATCCAAGCATTTCTAGCTGTTCAAAACCGCATTTCAGCTGCGAAGTGTTCTAGGCAGGGCGTGACGTACATAGGTGAGTTTGAGGACTGCGGCAGCCTTAAGCTCCATATCCTTATTCTTAATCTCCTGCCTAATCTCGTCAACTGCTTGTGCAATGAATTTTGCCTCATCCTTTTTATTTGCGCGTAGACCGCGTATGAGATCTTGCAGTGTCCTTTCCCACATGGGCGACGGATGTAAATGGTCGAGTCTATTAGGCAATACAAATGGAGACAAGTCGAAGTCTCGAGCGCCTGTTGGCTTACCTCGAGAACCGAGCCGGGCCGGAGATTGGCCGCGACTCCTGCACCTATGACCGCGAGGTCCTCAAACAGTGCGGAAACATTGTTTGCGCATATACGCCGTCTATTGGACGAGCATGTTTCCGTGCACCTTACGACCCACTATGTTGACTGCACTCAGCAGCGCGTTTATCAGGTCTGTATCACTAGAGTGATGGTGTTGGAGACTGACTTGCCTCCCAATTGTCAGGCGCTTACTGGTGGTCTCCTGCCAGTCCCCGTGGATGACCCCCATTCTCTGGTTCTCCCTTCGGATCCGTTGGATGATTTCATCCGGGAACACTGCCAGGTCGAATTGAAAGACATGCATGAGAGGCTTACGGCAGTTAGGGAAGCAACAGAGCTCATCAATTCAAGTTTTACTGTAAAAAACGCGAGGCCGGTTGAGGGAACGTTCACAAGCAGATTTTCCCCGACTCACTGCAACTGTCTGTCCTGATGACCAGCCTGGATCTCACATGCATCACTAATTCAGTTTCTTCATAGACATCCCAAGTACAGACTTATTTGCGGACCCTTCGGTGCTTACTGTTCGCACCATTCGGTTCACGCCAAAACTAGGATGCGGCAAAATATCTCGCTCTGCACCCGTTAACCTGAGAGAAGTCCTTAACCAGAACTCGATGGAAATACCGTTAGATGACGAGGATGAGTGTATTAACGCGCAGACAAAGGACATTTTGTGGGCTTTCTTCTTGGCGTATCCCAACATATCGTTAATTTGACCAACTGAACTAGTGACACCCGTCTAACTGTGGATGATCACGACTGGAAGAAAATTCGGCCGTTACACCAAGAATGTGCATTCTCAACTGCACCCACAAATGAAACAGCATCTGCTCTCTGCAACAAATTGTTGTATCGGACGCCATCTCCTCCCATCCTTGTTCCCTTACCTGAAACACCACCCTTATTTTCGAGAATGAGTGCGGTATTAAAGCGACTTGCTCACAACCCTGCTTCAATGTCTGATATCCCATTATTAACCCCTTTTACAAGCGAGGTCGACGACAAGGGAACAGCTGAGCATGAGGTTGTCGATGACGCGTGGGGTACGACATTATGTATCGCCTCCGATAGCATTGACAAAGAAGGATCCAGATGTATCCTCAACTCTATCACCACCACCACCATCACTTTCTCATGGCCCAAGTGAACAAGATGAAACATTCGTACCATCTTCTGAATCGCGGGGACATATCTATGAATTTCTCACAGAGGAAATGGGTAGGTTGGTCGTTTCTTTGAAGGTGTCCTTTGTGATGGCCTCGGAGCAGATACGTTCCACATGCCCAGACAGTCACGTATCGGAGGGTCATCTGGGACTCTTAAAGTGGCTGGTCAAGGCCAGCTGTACGTCTTTAAAACCATCGGTCTTTCGTTCCCACTCTGCGACTTGTCTAGGTTTCATGAGTATATTAGTCGTGTCGTAGACATAACGCGAGAGCCCAACGTTACCACTACACCTTCATCTACATTCCCTACGGTGGCCACTCTACTTACTCCAGTCGACCGTGCTTTTCCGACACCGAAAAATATGTGTCAATTGTCGGATGACTTGGAAGATACGATCCTTGGGCCCCTCACACTCGACTTCTCCGATGACGCGATAGATACCGTCCTTTCAAACGGGCCAACGGATATGAGAAGTGGTTTAATGGAAGGTGGGTCGTGCGCATCCTTGACGGTCACACTAAATACGGGACATTATAGTTCCCCGGTTACCCGCCCCAAACTTGCATACTGATAATATCGTCTGGCCCAATGATATGAGTTCCCTCGTTACTAACGAAGCCTTTTACTCTTTCTATGTGGTCAAGGGTGTCAAATCGCTGAATATTGAGTTGACGTGGAGGCAAGTCAGCATCACATGCATAGAATCGACTTTAACATGTGTGAATTTCTCTAGGCCTTATAACTCTGAGCAAGAAATTCCCACCCTTGAGGAACTCGTCGAAGTCTCGGAGCCCCAATTCCTTGCAATCACTTGCACCGATGGAGAGGAGACCAGGGCTGAGCTCGGCGGGCTCCTGAAGTCGTTGGATCCTTTAGTACATGCTATCTCTATCGAAGAGGAGGACCAGCGAAAGCTTCAAGCATATTTAAAGTCCCCTCCGAACCTCAATTTTGTCACTGACCATCTCAGTCCACTCGGCTGCGGAATTTCAAATGTACTACTATCTAGAGCGGAGAGACATAGGTCTAGGATGATGTCAGGATCACACTTGGAAACAGACTACGATCATGCCTTACAATCACAAGGCTCCGAACGACCGAAAGCCGATGATCCCTCAGAGGTATTACCACTACTGTTTTGCTTCCAAACGTAACGTAGACGCTTTCAGGATGATTATAATGGGGGAAGCACCGACTTTGTCCAGTGGGACTTGGTAGATTTGTGCCCACCGGCACGGGAACAGACGCCTGTTTCTGATCCTATAGAAGGTGAGGACAGGCTGCAACCCGTGATACACTTTCTGAACGCCAGGTAGGTGCGTCACTTGACGCCGAAAGTGACGTGATTTCTGCACGACACGTGCAATCACCTATGGATTCTATCGTCTCGGTATCGCCTGTTGGCTTGTCTCCGAATGCTATCTCAATCAGGAGTATGGAGGCCCCTAATTGTTCTATTCCTGACTGGATTCACCTGTCGAAAACTGGCGGGGTTGGTGACTCGGATAAACGCGCTTTGACTCCCTCCGGGCTAGCAACATGCGAGGAGCAATCTCTGCATGGGTACTTGAATGTACTCGCTAAGCAGCCGTCGCTGCTGTCACAAGCCGACGACGACGTACGTCTTACTTCGCCAGCTGGCCCTGGGCCACAAGGGCTCCCAACCACACACTTCGACACAGAAGGACTAGTTCGTGAGCTCACCAAGCTTGCTGGTCCCTTACCTCTGGAGATATCGTTCCACCGCAGTCATCGGTATCTTGCTTCAGTTGAACTGCTACAAGATCGCCCTCTCATGCGCGCTCTCCGTTCCGATTCGCTCCGTATAGAGTTGCTTGAAAGGGAGTGGCTTGACGGCGCCGACATTGTCTTTGACTGCGATACCGCTTTGGTCTTTTCTCCATTGATTCAAACGTCACTCCCCTCTAATTTCCTTTCCCTAAAAAATAAGCTTAGTTCGCTCTCTTGGCGGTATACTCATCTTGCGGTCGTCTTTAAGCTGTACGACACTTTTTTCTCTGGTCTGCAGCGCCCTCGAGACGAAGAAGAACAAGAAGTTTTGATTACTCAAGTGATCAAGTCCATCAAGAAGCTTCACAGGGACTTGGCGATTGCAGAAGCGTATGCAATAAAACGGCCGCAGACTGTTGTTCAGATGTACTTTGTTCGATCTGTTGAGCTAGCTGCAAGGACGACACGTCTTCTGGGTGATATGGCAGAATCTCAATCTCAACTCGGTCCTTGGGGCGATCGCCTGTGGCTGGAATTCGACGAAAACGAGGCATGTTTTACTACATAACCGTTTTTACTGGAACTTCCACATAATAAGCCTTGCCAGGACGAGCGTTACCTTGCGGGTGTTGATGGGATGAACGCATTTGCAGCCACAGCCATTCTCAGCCAAATTTCTCTTCATGACTTCCTAGCATTACGACCTGATCAGCGGCTTGAACTGGTTCTCCCAATACCAGGGGGCATGATGGTGGGCAGTATTTAATTTCTTATCCGACACGTGACCTCAGTGCACACCAGGAACGACTCAACGAGGTCATCACACAACGGCGCGACGATGTCGATACGTTTGTAGATGATGACGGAGTCCTTAGCTTAGTTATGCCTGTATTTTGATACTATTATAGTATAAAAATTGTGATCATCTGTGAGAAAATCGCTGACTGCAGCACCTGGTGATAACCGAACCCTAAATTTGGGCTCCCTCGGTCATACGCCACGCTCTGTCCACCACGGCAATTAATCTAACTGTCGCACCCTCAAGTGGGGGACCTTCACCAGAGGAACGGCTCAATGGCATCAAGCAATCGAGGAGCCGCTCAGCCAAGCATGAAAGGCGCGACGAGCCTAGCGGGCTCTGTTCAGGAACGCGGTTGGTGTGGTTGGTGTACTCATTGGATTACACGACTAATGCATGCTTGAACAACAGTACTGGCACAGCAGACTTATGCTTCAGATCCTAAATACAAGAAGTACGCGCAGCAAGTTGATAGGTGCTTGAACTCATTCGATAGCGTGCATGAGTGGGCGGATTTCATTGCGTTTCTCAAGCAGTTGTTAAAGGTGGGTAGTGTTACCACCATGATGAACATCAGTTGACCCTAGCCGTATAAGACCCTGCAAGCATACATGCAGTTCAAGGAGATCCCTCGCAAAGTCATCGTAGCGAAACGCCTCTCGCAGTGCTTGAACCCCGCTTTGCCAACCGGAGTGCATCAGAGGGCGCTGGATGTCTATGCACATATCCTAGGGATCATCGGTGTACGGTCCTCATTCATTCTTGGGGAATTATACTCAGTTGCCTTCAGCCGGATGGCTTGCGTAGAGACCTGTTCTTGTGGACGTCGGGGCTGTTCCCGTTCTTCGAATATTCAGCAACATCTGTGAAGGTACGCAATACGCCTGCTCAACAGTCACCTCGGCCCACGTTTCTCTCCCTAGCTCACGTTACTTAATATTTATGATGCGCATTTTCTACCCCTGCAAGGAAGTCTAAGGCCTGTGATGAAGTCATTCATCCTTGCCCTGCTTCCCGGACTCGAGGAGGAGACTGGGGAGTTTTTCGACCAGGTAAAGTAGTTTTTCTATCTATGACGTTTTATACCAATACATAGACAGGTTCTGAACCTGCTTGACCGACTCTCCGCGACCGTGTCTCTGTCCTTTTTTCTGGAGAATGTTTGGTTAATCTTACTGACTGTTCCACCGGCACGTGGCACCGCTTTGACCTTGGTATCTCGCCGCTTGCCTAGATTGGTCTCTGAAAATGGTAGGTATTCAGGGTGAACTAAATCCGAAGACTGATGGCCCATGATAGATTTCTCTACAATGCTTGGACATGACGTCGGTCTCATGATCCGCGCTTTCGCTGCTGCTGTGGAGGATGACAACGTACTCGTCCGTCGCAATGCGCTTGATCTTATTCTGCAGGCACTCCGCTTGGATGGGGTGGCGATCCAAAGGGCGTCGCATGAAGACTGCATTATTATCATGCGAGCGGCGACCAGCGTTGTTATGCGAAGGGACCTCTCTCTCAACCGTCGTCTGTATACATGGCTCCTGGGCTCAGATGAGAATGCAGAGCAACAGATTGCCTATCTTCGCTCTCATTCACTAGGGCTACTAAAAACAACTCTTCGTGTAGGTGCATTTGTGAAGACCTTCTGTCGTTACTCATTCATATTACAAGACTGAGATGTTCTCTCCGTCCACGGAGTACCCTGAATCCCGGCCATTCAAAATTTTCATTTCCCTCTTAGATAAATGGGAAATAGGCGGCCCCCTGTCGGAAGCAATTGTTTTGGATGCCTTCAAAGCTCTCAAGTCCTTGATTGAGTCGGATACAGCATCCAGTGAAGACGTAGGTGTCTGTATTTACTCACTTCCCTGCATGTGTAAATGTAATTATTCAGACTTTGATGACTGCGAGCACACTCTATGAGGCCGTGGAGCCACATATTGTATGGCAACAGCTGCTAACTGCGATACTGAATGAACTTACGGGAGATGGGTCGCAGAATGAGGTTCGAAAGACGTCCGCTTGGATACTTCCTGATACTCACTCTCCAATTAACATAGGTTGTCCGTTTAACTCGCTTCATCCTGAAGATCATACATGTCCGAGACGAAGAGATTCAGGTTGTTCACTTACCAATTGTATTCTCAGCCCTTTGTGAGGCCTTGCAGGTCGGAAAACCCTCCAGTCAATTATGCCCCGTCTTACCGCTTATATGACAGGTTCATATCGCACGTGACACAACGAGAGGTTCCCGACCAGTAGTGTCAGACGTTTTGCAACTCCTCCATGCACTCAAAGATGAGATTCCTTCATCTTCACTCCTTCAATTACCTGCGGATGATTCGCTATCAAATGCCCGAGGCCCTTTAAAATTCGCACTGAATTTCTATGGATTGAACGTCCAACTGCCCTGCAACGATACCCGGACAACCCCGCAGCTGCCGTTCGTAACGGCGTTCCAAGATATTATCTCATTTAGCGCCGTTTGTGCTACCGCAATGACAACATCTAGTGACCACAGAAGGCCATTCCATGATCTATTGGTCCAATCACTTTGTCTATTGAACGAGCTGGTAACCACTACTACGTTAGAGAGAGAACAAGATCCGATTGTTGATTGGAACCCGTCTGAGTGGATTTCCTGTCTCATCGCGGCCTTGGAAACCGAGGTATGTGTTGTGTCATACTCCACATCACCCCTTGATTCACCCCGTTGCTTGTTTCGAAGGATACCACGTTTGTTGTTGTCGACCAGGTGACGACTTCGCTTATCTCACTACGAAGACTCCCTGGACCACAACTGGCCTCGTCGATCGATCAACGACCTGTGGTGTCCAAGTTGTTGCGCACCGTACGTTGACAAGTCTTCAACGATCCTGTGACTCCCAGCTCACAGAGGTCCTTGGATCGTTAGTTGTTCAACTATCTGCGGCCGAACTTTTCGATGTATCATGCACGCGCAGCTAACCTTGTATGGCTGGTCGAGAAAACCTCTGCGTATCGGCAGGTGGAATCAATAATCGCAGAGATCCTCACCTCTCCCGATTACATGGATAGAGAGGCCTCATACCATGCATTTGGAGCTTTGTGGAGATTAACAGGTAGTCCGCTCCCCCTTGTTCCAATACTGGGTACAGCTATTGACGCATCTTATAGAGGACAGCAACATCCCCGGGTTTTCGTTGAAAGTTCCACTGATGATTATTCTGGACACTCTCAAGAGTGACGATCCTGGCCTTCGTCGAATCGGGGAGACCTGGATGCGATGTAGCCTCAGGTCCTACCTACGGTACACTACGTCGCTCTTTCACCTACCCTTATCTGATCTGTCTTGTTTCAGCGTACTGGACCCCATTTTGTACGACCTTTTGGATCCTTCCGTGAGACGAACCCCCTCGGCAACAAGGATCAATGGGAAGCAGCTGCAAAGCTTCTCTTATGAGCGTCCATTCGACCAGACGTATGTCAATCACCTATTAGAGACCTTACTGTCGGTCGTCAAATTTGGGGGCCAAGGGTTCGGAAAGACTGCCCGGATGAGCTTGGTTCGAAAGTCACACAGCTCTGAGCTTGTTGAGCGAATACTGTCCGGTGAGCTCCATCGCTTTTCCCTCAATGGTTTGACTTGTGACCTTCGCTTCTTTCTAGCCGGATTGACCGACCCCGATGTCACCTACCAGGACGTTCTGTTAGAAGTGTTGACTCGGTGCGTGCCAGACTCTAATACCTAAGGTGTTGAGATTCATCCCTACCCAGTTTCCTACAATCGGAATGTAAAATAAAGCGCGTTGAGGCTATGGTGCCTACGAACATTCTCATACAGTCCACCGCCATCGACCTCTTACAAGCTATCGTCGCACGTGGAGAGATTGACCCTCCTTCTCTGCAGAATATTCAGACCGCCGTCATCGGAAAACTATACGTCTCTATTCATACACATCGGTTGGAGTTACAAAACAAGCTCCTTCATCTCCTGCATTCGGTTATCTCTGCAATGCAGGATCCAGGTGTCCCACGCCCAAACAAGGGCGTTACTGCTGACGCGTCACTGGAACCTTTGGCTCTTGACAAGTCAGAAGACGTCCATACGCTTTCGGTTCACCCGCTTCTCCTGCACACCTTAATGGACGGTATCAATTCCCCCTCAAACATTGGGGTCTTACAACACTGGTTGGATTTCGTTCTTATGGTAGTTCCCCAATTTCATCACGCGCTCCAGTCCCTTGTTTCCCCATTGGGTGGTTGTATTTGCAAAAACTTACGCATTCGACTGGACGACCTTCGCAGAGCGCTCAGAGAAGGTCATGATCACCATGATTTCCGTTCAACCACGACGGATGCCGAATTTATCATGCTTCTTAATACCCTAGAGCGATTGGTTCTTTTCAGTCTTTCAACAACCGACACCGGCAACGCAGACGAGGACGATGTTCCAGCAGAGAAACCCCCAGGAGTAGAATCCGCAGGGATCTTGGGGATCGTGACAAGTGTTTTCTCATCCGAATCTGTTCCGACCAATCTGGAAGAGCAGCTAACGGTCCGTTGCTATTAAAGTCCGTGCTGATCAAGTAATCATTGGTCGCAGGTCCGTTCACCGGGGTATCGTTCTCTGCATGGGGCCGTACATGTCCTCTATACCATCTGGGCTGCCACGGCACAGGCTAAACCACACACTTCAACCCCCAAACATGAAATGTTGTCGCTGATCTGTGCTAAAACGCGGACACGTTGTCGTCGAGTACTCGAACACTTCTTTCGCCTCCATTCTGCAGAAGTTTTAGAGTCTATCGTTGAGTCTTGGAACGCAGAGAAACTGGTAGGCTCGAGTCGTAACTTTCATGAACAATGATACCCACGAATTTTACAGGCGCCAGCGTTACCGGTTATCCCAGCATTTGAACTCGTTGACACTCTTGCAGCTAGTGCCCACAACGTTGTTCACATGATATGTGAAAGTATCTCATGTCGTGTCAGTGGGCTTTCTGACAAGAATCGAAAACAAGTCATCAATCCAAACTTGTATGTAACTACGGGAATTAGATTCTTTCCCCCGCTGAATCGTGACTAGATCCGATGGCGTGTTATTCCGGTTCCTGGAGAACTATATCGGTGAACTTGAAGGGCCGCTTGCCGTGCAGGTCTGGCATCGCTTCTTGCAGCTAGCAAAGGATGTCATTAGCAACATCAAAGATTCCAGGCCACAAGTTTTCCCGACCTTACGGTATGCCACACGTCGTCGGTCACCCTGCATAGTCTGACTGTTATAACTCAGATGTGTTTCTATACTGGCAGACAAGATAACGCAGACAACAGCTTTGGAGGATAGGCGAATACGAAAAGATCTTCAGGTATTTTTGTTGGTTTTGTGCTCTGCAAAGACAGACAGACTTTTCTGGCTTAGGAAACATACGGGAAACTTCTCGACGCAACAGTGGTATCCGTCAACCGGAGTACAGATACAAATTATTGGGCTCGACGCATTAATAAAGACGGTCTTGCGTCGAATGGTCGGGATTCCCCCATACCAAGAGGTGAGTTTGTAATCTTCGGTGAGGTCTATGTTCACGGCCGCGGTAGTACCCTCAGACTTAAGGCTGGACGAGAAACCAAGCTCAAGGCCCACTTCCCCGCCTCCTGGTGTCGAGCGGGGGGACCAGGTATAAGTTTCACCCTTAGTTGACCCACTTCATACTTATTCCCCTAGGCCTCGCACGTCGTTCAATACATCGGTGACACTGCATTGCCTCGGCTACGCAAGTTCCTAGTGGACAATGACCGTGTCCTGACACTTTGTACCAACATAATGTATTATATCGTGTCACCAGCTTTGAAGATTAAAAGCCGGTACTTGATAGCCGTATCTATGCGATTTCGTCATTGAGCTGACTATGGAGCAGGCCACTAGACGTTGATCCTACGATATCTACGATCCTGCGAGAAATGACCCGGATCTCCGTCGCGATCAAAACTTGGCGGGGGGCCATCTCTGACATTATCAACGACAACCGCTTTTTTACATGCTCAGTGGAGGCTGGGACGGATTTCCGGCCCATTATTCAAGCTTGGGTTGATGCAGATAAGAGCGTTTTCGCGGATTTCCTCGGTGAGTAGCTCGGTTCTTAGTCCGTTGCTTGTTTAACACCCTTCCGAACCCGAGTAGCCAAAGTGACCTCCACACCATCTACAAACATCTTTACCAACCGAGAGACGGAAAATCAGCTTCGGTCCATGAACTTGCGGAGAATATCATATATCTTGCTCTGTGGTGAGAAAAATCAATTCTTGACTTCGCTTCCGACGATCCAAGAGAAGCTGGTCGACACTCTGAAGAACACATCTGCTCCCGTTGTTCAAGCCGAGGTCTATCTTTGTGTTCGGGTTCTTATGTGTAGACTCAGCCAGCACAACCTGGACAGCTTCTGGCCCGTCATATTATCGGAAATGGTGAGTACCAAACTGTAGTTTGTCTGATTCCGCCGGTTATGTTAACCATTTGCAGTATCGGCTGCTGGAGCAAACGATGATTGACGTTCCCTTGGATGGCTCAGAAGCACTGGCTCTGATTCTCTCAGTTTGCAAATTCATCGATCTCCTCCTTGCTCTTCAAACGGAGGAGTTCCAAATGTAAACTTTCATTTCTTGCATACCTTCGTTCGTTGTTGGCTCAGTGGAGCGACCAGGCATCAATGGGTCTTTATCACAGACACAATTGACGCTGTCTATCGACCAGATGAGATTGCTCCAGTAGCAATGCTCGATCAACTCTCGGAAATTGCTGGAGGACTGCCACCGCCTCAGGTTAGTTTTCGGTGTCAGCATCCTGAATTATGTGCGTTAAACCCCATGTACTTGGCAGGAAAGTGCCCAAAATTCCGCAGTCGCCGCTTTCAGCGCCCTCCCCGCACCTGGGTCAAACCCTCGGATGCTTCGCCGTCCGATGCTCACTCACCTACGTCAAATCGATTCCATTCGCGACCTCGTACCGTTTTTCTCAAGCGTAAGCGTCGCAACTTACGAGAGCATATATTCAAGTGGGGGTAATATCGACTGGGATGAAGTCGAGCGCGGTTTGTTGATCGATATGTTTGAATCACGATGAGCCCTACACCCCACTCCACCCATCCCGTCCCATTTGCAGTTCCATAGTGACTACAACCGATTTAGATTCCTTACTACATTGTAGCATATCATCAGTCAAGAAGAGACTTTTTATTAAATGATGCTAACAGGACTTTGCTCTGAAAAGCCATAGAACGAACGAATAAATACTGTCACGAAATAAACGTGAACGCTAAAAATCGCCCCAGCTCCGGCGGAACTTGTACTGCATAAGCTCCTATGTCAACCTCCAACAGTGGTTACACGAAAAAATAACATTACCTTGTAGGGAAGATTCTTCCGCATCTTCTCGGAGGGACTCGACGGCGACTTGTACCCGCCCTCACCAGAACCCCATTCGCCATGGGCCTCACTCTCGGCCTTTGCCTGGCGGAAACGAACAGCTGGATCTTGCTGTTCCGGAGGAATTTGTCGTTCGAATTTCTTGGGAGTTTCCTGACCAGCCTCTCCCGCTGGGTGTTGTTCAGAGGGCGGGGGTTCAGCGTGCTGGGCAAGCGCTTCTTCCACAGAGATGCCCTGATAGATCGCTTCCCGTTCAGCTTCTTTGAGCTCGATGGCCTCGTGATGCGAGAAATGTTCTATGTCTTCAGGGTGGTTATAAGACGCCGCGTCCTGCGTTTCCGGTGTACTATGGTATTGCTCTAATGGTTGGGTTAGGTCATGAGAGTTGGTTGGAAACGCAATCCTTCGTGTCGCGCGCACCTTCGTGATGGAGGAAGAACTCTATTTGAAATTTGATAAGAAAGAGAGAGAAGGTGAAGCGAAGGCCGGTACGCACCGCTCTCCACATCGTAGTGGTGGCCCTCCGCACCGAGCTCATCGAAGTTGGGAAGTGCCGCGAGGCCTACAGCCTCGAACTCGGACAGGGTGATTTTTCCGTCTTTGTCCTTGTCGATGGCATCGAAAACGGTATCGACGATTACCTTGGCCTTCCTCTGATGCTCTTCGTCGTCCTATACGTGGCAAAGCAATTGGCACACGACATTAGGGGAGAACGATCGCAGGTACCTTTGATTTCTTCTGCGAGTATACGTGGTGTACGCCATATATCGCCTCGACTTCCTCTACATCCCATACGCCATCCCTAGTAATCTTCAGAACGAATAAAGATTCAGTTGTTGTGAAGGTACCGATTAAGGTCATGTAGCTGGAAGAAGCTTGGGAGGTCAAATGACTCTCTGTCGCAATGGGTCAGAATCTCGACGAGCGTGATACTACGTGCTGCGTACATATGATGCTCAGTTGCCATCTAGCAGGATCGATTCTCATTCAAAACGGAACGACGCATGACATGTGAAAAACGCACGTACATGTCGCTGGGCATATTGGGCTGCATCACCAGAGGCGGGCTCATGGGAATGGCCCTCATGTGCCTGCGTCAAGGCCACAAGAAGAAGGAGTGCACAGGAGAGAGGTTTGATGGTCATGCCCAGGAAGAAATGTGAGACGGATGAGCCCGTCACCAATAGTGCTGTGATCGTAACGAAAGTTTAACGACGGGACGCGGCGACGCGGCCAAGTCGTAATTCTCACGGTGGATTTGGGATTATTGATTACATAATGGTTAAAGCTACTGTTTTTCTCCTTATACTCGTGCTCGTAGTGAGCGTCATGGTAGAAGACATCATCGATAGTCCCTCGTCATGAAAGCTCTTACCAAAATGTCATACACAAGCAGTGCCTGTTCTGACTTCTGCACCATTCCAGGCCGTTGCTCACGCAATGAGTCAATCTCTTGAGCTATTTCATCCCAACTGGTTCGCTCGGGAAGCGGGCCAAGCAGCGAGTGCGGCAGTGACGGCGGTCGGGGTGGGATTCGCTCTGCATGCTGCGGTGTGGGTGAGAGTAAGAGGCCGTTGCTACGCAGCAGCGAGGAAAGCGCGATGAAAGACCCGGTACGTCCAACCCCCGCCGAACAGTGTACCATGATAGGCGGCTCGGCGTCCGCTGTTGGCTCCAGGCCACGCAGGTCCTTGTTTTTTTGGTCCACGAATCTGACGAAATTCAATAGACCCGCTCGATGCTCCGGCTCCGGTATGCCATGGTCCGGCCAGGCGGCATACAGCAGATGATGGAATATCATGGTGGGGGCCCGTGCTGGCGCGGCTATCAAGGGCATAACGGAAACCGTGCTTGCCACGCATTGTGCGCTCTCGATCGTCTCGCTCCTGATCAGAGTAACGTTGAGAGGAGGCAGGCCGCTCGGAGATTGAGGGGGAGGGACGACCCAGGGTTTCCCAGGTTCGTTGGGAAAGTAGGGATGGGCTTTTTGCCTCCCCGACTCGACGTTTCGCGTCAGCTGCACGACTGTCCGTACGCGCGCAAATCTCAGAGCGGGTTCGTCGGGTGGACCAAAGTGGGGATGGAGCCCGACGGTGAGGCTGAGAAATTCGTGGGCGGTGTTGGGCAGTGGAGCCTGCGTAGCGATGCTCCACTGTCCCCCGGCGAGCTCCCGCATCCAATTGGCGTTGAAATAGCGTCCGCCTGCTTCTACCCTCGTGCGATCGTACGGTACGATGTCGGCATATCGATTGCAGAATTGGTTCTCTGGGGAACAACCGAGGGCGGTGGAGTAGTGATCCGTAGCATTTGGCAGGTGCTGTGTGGAAGAGACGTCTGACTGTGAATGATAATGACGTGAGGCTGATAAGGATCGGGCTCGGTAGCGGGAACGTTCTCGATCGGCAAGTATTCGCCAGACGTCGTTGATATGATCCTGATTGTACGCTCTTTGCAGCCATAACGGCTGCGGTGTATGGGACATGATGGCCGAGATGAGAGATGGGTTATTTATCAATGTTAACTCGTATCATCACCCAAGACACCCGAATCAAGTACCTCGTCTCTAATCCAGTGCTGTTCAATCCCACTTATCGTCCTGGTTTCCTGTAGGGTCAGCTCTACCCTGGACAGCTCGCTTGGCAAATCCTGCCTTGTTGATGGCAGTCCAGAGACCTGCTGGACCTCTCAACAGGCTCGTATTACATCCACCCTCTGCCACTTCCACCTGAGACATCCTCCAGGGTCTTCCACAATACATCCAGCTGATATTCCCGTCGCCCGTCATTCCAAGACGGGTTTCACTAACCTTCCAAGGAGGGTTCGTGGGCACCACCTGCGTGGTGACCACGCAATCTCCAGATGCTACCAGCTGGCAAGAACTCACACGGATCTATCCCGAGGACGTGAATCGTGCGCAACTATTTGATCTTGCGGCGGTAGAGCCGGTGAAAGGAATCAAGCTTGTTTTCGAAGAGAGTTCGGACTTCTTTGGGCGAATAACCATATATGACCTGATGATTGAGGGACAAGTATAGAGCAATACAATTAGATTTCATTCGCTTCCTGGCCTTTGCAGAGCTGCGTTTGAAGAAATGTGTATTTAATGCATCATGATGGGTGCAGTCCAACCAATGGCGTAGTACGTAACAATATGAATCTTAGAACAACTCGAACGGCCTCCAAGGCGGAGATATACCTCCCTTCTCATCCACCTCTATCCAGCGAGCATGGTCCTGATTCACTTCACCAGCAGAGTCGTCCCTGAATCCGTATCCAAAGGCCCGGTCCCAGTCTAGCGCGACAGCAGCTATCTTACAGACATTGGAACTGGGAACATGGTTTCAAACCCTCTCACGAAGGTAAGGAGACACAGGAAAAGTGGGCGTACCTGAGTCCGCAGATCACCACACCTGGCTTAAGGTCATCGCCCCAGGCCCACGAGCCAGAAAGAAGCGCGAAATCCACGACCATACCCCTCGTTAGCCGCACCCTCTCCTCTTCGGGTAATGCAGAGAACTTGACCTGGAAGTAAGGTGAAGGGCTCGCAATGTCTTGGAGATCCGAGTTTTCGCTCCTTGAGAGAGAGAAAATCCTTGAGCCTGGCTCGAGTCGAGATCGAAGGTCCTCGAAAATGTCTGGGTCGTCGGATGCTAAATAAACGGCTGGTGGCGCAGAGTTCCCAGCAAAACGAAACAGCCTGGTCCACGCAGCATTCCCAGCTGTGGAGTATTCTTCAACCGGAACATTCTTGTTGTGATATTTCCAGGTTGATCCCATCCTATCCCCACGGCGAATGTGGATACTCTCATACTCATCAACTGGCGGGGTGTCATTAGAATGCGGGCCAAGGAACGATGCCAGTTCTGTTCTGGCAGAGTGGATAAGTGCCGCTGTTGCCGCATTAGGGCGAATTGTCTCCGTGAAAGATATCCGTGCTTGGTTGAAGATGCCCCGAAGACGATTCAGCTCTCTGCCATATCTAAGGAATGTTGTCATTCACCGGGCGGACTGGTGTAAGGGAAGCGCGAGCTTACGGGTCCTCGAACTCTTCTATGAAGCCATGCCCAAAATGATATTTCGCTGTTTGCGAGTTAATGACCTAGACGGAAGAAGTTATGGACGACCGCTTATATACAGTAGGTCAATTTGCCCACCCAATGCCTGGCTCAAATAAGCACGACATCGTTGACAAAAGATTATCACTCACCTGGCATTTCTTGGACACGCAACCAGTTCTGACGTTGAAGTTCAAGAATCATCACTCGTTTATGCGCTTGTAAAGCCTAAACTTACCCTCTGGAGGTGGTGGGCGGCATTCTGGTTCAGGCCCTGGCTGGCGTGCACGAACATCCTGGAAGTGGTCTGTCCATCTTCAGTCGACTTCAGTTGCTGCCCAAAAGCCGAAGAGCAGGCCACGTACTTCCCGCGATTCCAATAGGTGTCGTCGACGAGAAAGGTTCTGCCTGTCTGCATGGTCGAGCGTGAATGAGCGTAAACGTTGACGACAGTATTAGGTATTGATAACGGTTCACCTCCCGTGCCAGTCCGGCAGCCTGGGCCATAAGAGCCAGATCTGCCAGTAAACCGACATGGCCATCTAGCATATAGGTGATTGTCTTGCTGCAGATTTGAGTCGGCAAGCCCTCGGGAGCAGGATACGGTCCTGGGTCGACTTCGTCGTGATGGACAACATCTTCCTCACCTGACCAGTACTCCATCGCTCCCATGATATCTCCCATGAGCTTATGGCACTCTGCCTTGTATTCTAACGGGTCCAGGGGGAAGCGGGTATAGTTCTCGTATGAGATGATATATTCGGGGTGAGGAGGAAGTGTATCATCTTGCTTTGTGGTCGGGGCGGGTGATGGAGACGTTTCAGTCACACCGACAGCCGAGAGGAGGACGTCGGGGCGTTTGTACGAAAGGACCAATGTGAGGAAGAGAACCACAGCGAGCGCGGACCCGAAAATTAGGCCCCAGTTAGCGATCAACCACCGGACGACCCTACGAAGATCTCGATTCGTCTTCCGTAGTTTGAGGTCATCGTCGCCCCTGACTCGATGGCCGGAGGGTGGAAAGCTGTCGCTTGTGGAGGAAGCGAGCAGCGGCTCGCTCTGCTGTTGGAGCGCATGCCCCTGGTCGTCTCCGTCACCGTACTGTTCCAGTTCGAACGCCGTGAGAGCTTCTTCTGCGCGGCCGGCACGAGAATGAGGTGTTCTGGGCGTGAGTTGTCCGGATTGTGCACGCGCCGACGTTGTGGGGATGTTTTGGAGACGTGGCGGCGGCATGCGGTGGGATTTTGATTTTGGCATGGAACAGGCTTGAGCGCATCCCCTGGATTCTCTCATACTTTCTCTTCGTTACAGCCACTATCATCAAAATATGACACGGGCAACTCATGTTGCCCTATGGTCGACCACCCTCGTTACTGCGTATATCCTTGCCCTCTTCCAGTTCATCTCAGTGCCCTTCTTCTCGAAGGAGCACGCTGAACAAATACTACCAGTGGTCAGTCCCGTCATCCTGTTGCCGCCCATCCCAGACGCCCACAAATCGTGTCTAGTTACCATGGTGGTTACTCATTTCCTTCGGCTCATTCTCACTCTGGTCACTCGGACATGGCCTCTACACGTTTCGAGAATGCACGGACGCGTATGCGGAGTTGTTGAACGTGAGTCACGAGCCTCCATCTACTTAGACATGCTCAGAAGTGATACCAAACATTTTATCAGGAAATATCTCAAGCAAAGTCAGAGTTGCGACTTAGAGGAGTCTCCGTAGATTAGGCGGTGGATGTGTATACTTCTCTGGAATACATCGGGGTCTGGGTAACTCAAGCGCAAAGACGAAGGCAACAACGGGAGGTGCTAATGAATGCCTAATGACGCGCGCTGGGTCATCACGCTCCAGTGAGTCAA
>Ga0307512_10000229_pt1 | contig 78961 bp, 77 predicted proteins | sample 14_EM_MG_FD_200267 | JGI IMG/M metagenome (GOLD analysis project Ga0307512, IMG submission 200267) | Populus trichocarpa ectomycorrhiza microbial communities from riparian zone in the Pacific Northwest, United States - 14_EM | ecosystem: Host-associated > Plants > Roots > Unclassified | place... | reverse complement strand
AAAAATTTCCTCGCCTACAACACTGACTTCCTTGACTTCCGCTTCTATGTTTACAAGAAGAATCAAGTTCAGTGTTCAGTGCATAGTCACGCTGAAGAGCATGACTGGAAATTTATCACCACTTACCACCTGGACTAAAATTGCCTTGGTAAATCGAACCCTGGGCCTAGAGCGAGCTAGGGTAGCTGGCGGACTGAGTGCAAGAAAGAGAACCAATATAACAGCTGGAGAACAAAGTACAGCAAGAGTGACAAGGGGATGACATGCGCAGGGGGAGGAGGAAGAATAGGTTGAGCGGTTGGCTGGGAGTGTATACTAGTAATTTGGCGGAAGGAATTAGCATGGTGAACTTGGTACACCGGTTGACCCATACACCAAATTTCCCGGTTGGCCAATAGGTTATTCTGTACACCAAAAGGTTGACCGCTTTGCCAATCGGTCGACCTGTTGGCCAACGAGAAATTTGGCGTATGGGTCGGAACACATGCAACAATGATGTATCACAAACTCCAACGCTTCCCCATCATCTTAGTCCTTCTTCTCTTCACCGATTTTTGCTTCTGCACCAACACTACCACAAACAACGACTTCGTCTACGGCTGGGTCTCACAGCCTAACACCGGGGAACCATGGACATAATCTGGATCTGTCTCTTTACGACCTTCATCTGTACCTACACCATGCTACATGCTATGTCTCAACGTTCCTGCGCCCAAGGAACACCGCATAAGTATCACCGGCCGCCGGCTATTTTGGATGGGGATCGCAATATCCGGCCCAGAATTTATTCTCACCTACGCCAGCGGACAATGGGGCATAGCGCGGGAATCTGTCAAGACGTTTCGAGCCTCTGGATATCCGCAGTGGACGATGCGGCATGGGTTTTTCGCAGACATGGGCGGTACCGAGGGACTCGGTTTCGTTTCCGATTACTACGAAACAGCTGCATTGGTTGGTGGAAAAGAAGTATATGGCGATTCCGGACGTCACGCCAGAGGATCTGGAGGATAAGTTGAAATAGGATACTATTGCAAAAACTGTGACGTGTTTTTAGATAATGTATCTAGTATTTGATTGTCTTGGACGGGCAGCACAAGGGCTAGCAATCACCACACTTGAGCTTTCCGCGCTGGCTATAGTCGCTTGTTCGGTACTTACAAGTCTGTGCTGGATGCATAAACCCCTCGATGTGCGGACGCCGATAAGGCTGCGGATTAAATACAGCATTGAAGAGATCTTGGAAAAAGCTGGAGAGAGCGGCAAAACCGTATCGGCAAACCCCGCTAGATTTCATCGACGATCTCCGCCCTAGCTGGTCGCTGAATGTTCAGCCGTTCATGAACATGCCTGTCGCACCACACACACGGCCTATCCCAAGTCTCGGAAACGATCGATTCCCGAACCTGAAAGGGTACCAGGAAATATACCTCTGCATAGCGATGGTCGGTTATGTCGCGATTCACCTTGCAGGCTGGAACTTCTCTTTTCCGACAATGCTCGAGAGCATATTGTGGAGGGTGTCAAGCATGTTTTTGTTTGGAAACACGGTTGCGTTCTGGGTATTTGAGACGACTACGGCGTGGTATCGCGCGGAACGGTGGCAGAGGTGTTTTTTAGGATTTTTGATCCGTCGAAGTTGGTAGCGGTGGAGGAGGCGAGACAGGCGAGGGAGACGAGGAATGACGAGAAGGTCCTACCACTGCCGGCAGAGTTTTGGAGTATATCCCCCCTGGCTATCACGTATGCACTAGCGAGGGGATATCTCATCGCGGAGGCATTTATGGGGCTTCGGCAACTGCACCAGAGTGCATATGCAACGGTGAATTGGACCGCGTTTATTCCGCATATTTGAGCAGGCTGGTACCTGTGTGGTTGGTTGTTGATTGTCTTGTGGGTGTGTGGTGATCATTGTGTTCGGAGGGCGGTGTTCTCGGCGCTCGGGATTGACTTTTGTGAGTTTTATTTGCTAGCACGTAACGGCCATTCTGGACCCCGTACGTACAATTTAGGGGCATTTATAGCTGTGTAATTGTTAATTTCCTATGAAGGCGAAGTAGACGTACTGCAGAAATCGTGTAACTCAGGAATGTGCCAAACTCACTGAGTGATACCTTCTCGACCCAAAAAACCTCGTAACTAGAGTAGGCATTTCGTGTCAACAGACTTTCCGGCTAGATTTCGCGAAGTAAGGGAGGGAGGGGAGGGAGGGTAAGTAACGTCAGAATCCGGGTCAATGGAGAAACGGCGAATTGAACGCCGGACCGCCTCTATGCTAAAGAGTAATCATACCATAATCCCACTTTCTCCCTCTGTTCCTTAAGCGCAACTACACCTCCACCATTCTCAACAAATGCACCTCCTCTAACTCTCCGGATGACAGCGGCACCGGAAGTTCATTTGAAAAAGCGGTAAAATCTTCGGCAGAAAATTCCTGTAGCTCCACCCACACTTCGTTCAGAGAGAGAAAGCCCGGACTGTAACTGCTGATGGTGGTGGTGCCGCTCCTGCAAAGGGGAGTGAAGAGGTAGCCTCTGAAGAGAGGTAGGGTACCTGCAGGTGCTGCAAGACGGGGAAGGCGAGAGAGAGGTATACTCCCTACAGGGCGGAGATGGCAAGAGACCCAGGAGCCGGCATGCCATCCAGCTTTAAAATCTCGGAATTGAAATCTAACTGTAGAGCGGTTAGAACTGTATTTATTTGAAGGGGGAGCTGAAGGGAAGGACCAGACCTTTGATAATTCATTGCACACTCACTCTGAATTCACTTTGAATTGATGATCCTCGCTTTGGGTTGATGAAGTTGATGGGAGTTGATGAGGTTGATGGCTGATGGGCTCCAGGCCGCGGAGCTGAGAGTGATATAAAGTTTCTTCCTGCAGAACCACTCTCGCCCCAAAGTCATAGAACTCGCGTTCAAAGTTTGGAACATTCCACGCAGAACCTCCCTAATAAATCCTAGTATTTTGCTGGAGTTCACATTGCAAATGGGGCTGAAAGATATGCAGCCGTGCCACCTCCCACAACACCCACATCAATGCTCACAGTTGTGGATGATACTCGGGTCAGGTAATAAATGATCGGACGGTTCCTTTTTGGGAAGTGAATTTGGGTGAGAAATCAAGGAGCCGATCAAGTGGCGCTCTTAGGGCGACATCGGTGCACTTCAAATCCACCCTTTTATTAATTTCTGGACCGCGTTTTACCCAAACCTTGTGGTGGCGATCTCAAAATTTCTGATCCTGTTGACGTTCTGCCAGAATAGGAGTTGTCCGATCATTTATTACCTGACGCCAAGCCCAATGATGTGGGACTAGCGCTCCTTGACATCATGTGGGGTTCTTATGCTCGATCCCTCTTTGATATTAGCATTTACCCCTCCCACTACGACCCTAAATTGCTCCCGTCGACCCCCGTCCCAGCGCCTGCCAGGTCCTACCCATATCTTACCGTGCCTCCTGTCTACAACTTAAGGCACATTTATCTCATACCCGGCAGGATTGTTTGTGGCTCATATTTCTCCTCTGGCTTTAGTCCTGTACCATCCTCACCACACCTCCTCGCCTCCAAGGTGATGACTAGGCCGAAACACAACCGAGACTCAGCGATGCCCCCATCGTCCAGGCATCTCATTCGTTGCGTCGGTCGGGGACCTTTAGGAGCCGCGCTGGACGGAGCCAACAATCGCCACCGCCAACCACTACGGGTGCGTGCCAATTATTGATATCTTCTACGTTGGATATTGCTAAACTATCTTAATCTAGAATCAAAAACTAAAGATGAATACAAGTACTACTGTACATGATTTCAACCATCCTTGTCTTCGCGAAAGAGCAAAGCGAGAAGTTACGTGACTCAGTATCTGTTAAACGTATATATATATATCTTTATGTGATTCCGTCAATCGATCCGACGTTATTTCGGTGGATGAGATCCACCAATTCATAAGGACCATGGAGGAAACAAAGAAAAGATAAGGCACGCTTCCTGAGCTATCGCCGACGGTACACTGGATGACTCCACCTGTGATTACTATGAGTTGTTATGCCTGACTTCCACTCCCTCCCCACTGGCTCGCGTCCCGACGACCTGGCGCTCGAGCACTACAAGATCCGCGAGCTCGCCGAAGGCTGGCCCTGTACCAGCCCGCCTGCGAAAGAACTGACACATGACGCAACCGAAACAGCATGGGTTGCAAATGAGACACCAGAAGCCAAGGAAGGGGGGAGGGGTGTCAGAGCGAAGAATAAACATTGAGGGAGGTGAGGGTCCGAAGGTGTCGTCTGCGAAATGGAGCTTCTTGGTGGAGGTGGGCCTGAAGGGCGCCATCATGGAGGGAGACGGACAAGCGCGACAGACAACGTGTTCCATCCCGTTGGGGAATCACCCTGTCTGCGGAATGGTGGACATCGACAATAGGATGGTGATGCCTCGTGGACAATTTGTATGAGTGATGGTGTTGTGGTAGTGTTGTAAAGTACATTACAAAGTACTACCCTGTTAGAAGATTCCATGAAGGATTCCCCAATGGCAGATAACGCTAAAAACCACCCATTCCGCAGATAGGGCGCCCATTCCACGGACTAGGCTACCCCAATCCACAGACGGGGCGTTTCCATCAATGGGGTAGAACAAACGTGTCAGGGTTAGTAGCCCTAACTGCCCTATTTAACATCTATTTGCGAATTAGAATTTTTGTATACGATTTCTCACCCATCGATATGGGAATTAATACCAATGGATTACATCAACATGGTTTCATAAATCCTTATATGAAACAGTATCCTAGGCGTGTATCAGTGCAAAGAGGGACCCCCAAAGTCGCTTTGTTCAAGAATCGGCTGGGTATGGATTGGGCCATGTAAAAGTCCCGGACACCTGAGTCTTATCGCCGCTGTTTATACGCCCGTTCCAAGCGAGAGTTAAAGGTGAAGCCATTGAAAACTTACTCCGCTTTGAGCTTGCTGTAGATGTAGTAGACAGTGAAACCGCAGATGTGGAGAGATGCAGCTGCATTCATTATCTTCCCAATCATGTGCCCGGAGGGAGAGCGCAGCGCTCCAATTACAAAGTAATCGCAACTAAACATACTTCAAATATCACCAGGAATATAATGTGTATAGTACCAATTGAACTGGACAGAGTAATTGGCCAATAAGTGATACTATACTGGCGACTACAGTTGGGACGTGCCTACTGATAGCAAAATTGTATGGGATAGCTGTTGATGATAATTTCTGAAAGATGGCACGGGAAGTAAATACAGTAGATCTTTGATTTGTGTAGGAGAATAAAGTTCTATTGACACTTTCAGCATATGGAACAGCCGTCTCTGGCGCTGACCAAACTAAAATAATTATGGGACGGACGCCCACTGCTAACTGCTGCCAGTACTGTTACTTTGGATGCTAGAAAGACTTGTTGATTGACTGATCTTCTCGAGGCCAGAAGGTCCGTATATATACAGACTAGACTCCTATATCCATATCCATATCCGTGTCTATATCTGTATCTATATTTATATTCGTTTGCATATCCGTTTGCACGATATGAGCCGCTCTGCACTGATATGAGCCGCTCTCCTGAGGCATATCTTCATACACAAACTGCATATCAAACGGATCTGAGCAGTGAGGCTCACGATGCAGGTACACTTGCAACAAGTACAGTATTGTGCGATACGGGCGACGTCCTGTGACGACACACTGGAATAGGACAAACAAAGCTTTTTTTCTACCAAATATATACCCAGGCAATCCCAAACGACAATAACCGCATATACACCCACCAAATCATTTCCCACCACCACCGCCCATCTGCCTCCTCAGTTCCACCGCCCTCTTATACGGCGGCGCAGTCGGCGGTTGCACGGGATCAATACTCTCCCTCTTCCTCCCCTCCTCATCGACATCTGGCAGACGATACGTAGCATCCGAATCATACGCGCTCAGATCGCCGCACGCAATAAACGGTACGATGAACCTGGCCAAGTCCTTCCCCTCAGGCTGCAGCTCCTCCAACGCGACCTCATCAACACCCTCCACCGTGCCCTCCCTCTCGCCCTCCCTCAGCCCGCCAGCCACGGTCACAACCGAGCCATACCCCAGCGGCCGCTCAAGACTCGGCTCAAACCCTATCGGCGGTGCATAGTCCTCGCACACGACGAAGGCCTCGATGCTGCTTGCCCTGGAGGAGCGAGGTTTCGCGCAGGTGACTCTCTTGAACAGACATCGCAGCTGCGCAAAAAGCACATCCACGTCTCTCCCCCGGAAGATCTTTGCGACGAACGCGCCGCCGGGCTTGAGCACGCAGACGGTAAGGTTGAGCGCGCTGAGGAGTAGCGACGCTTGCACGTATTCATCGAGGTCGTGGAGGCCCGTGACGTCTGGTGCACCGTCGCATATGACCAAGTCTGCCTTTGACCCCGCGCCTAGGTGCTTAAAGACTAGTGGGAGGGTGCTTGGATGGGTGATGTCCGCCTGTAATGTTACCACGCCCGGAATCGGGGTCATAGGCTGGAGATCCAGAGCGATGATGGTGCTTTCTGTGGGCAGGTGGCGGGAAAGAACTTGGCTCCATGATCCGGGCGCCGCGCAGAGGTCGATAACTCGGGGAGGGTGGTCGGCATCGTTAGAGGGAAACGATAGGAGGTTGAAGGCCTGATTGAGCTGGAGGAGCTTGTATGCTGAGCGCGCACGGTAGCCGGATTCCTTTGCGAGGCGGTAGTAGGAATCACGTTTGTCTTTGGACGATTTACCCATGGCGTTTCAGAGCGGTGGAGACTCGGCAGTTTGGTTGTGGTGCGGGGTGTGGTGGGGTTCAGGTATGTGCCAAGACATGTCAAGTTCAAGCGACAGCTCACGAGCAGAAAATAGTGGAATGCAAGAGCTCTCGTAAAGTTTCAGCCCACAGACCGATTAGAAATACGAACACGAGTATACATTCAACTTTTCCCAGCCAGAAACCGCATGACACTTGAGACGGAAACAAGCAAAACAAACCATAGAATTCCCAATCCATTAGTATGTATCGAGAAAAAGGAAAGGGGAAATCGCTATTCAGAAACAGTACACTATAAGGGTGAAAAACAAAAACACAAATCCATAACGCATACTATGCCTCAAATGTAGACACAGCGCGGTCTGAACAAGTTTTACCTTCATAATGTAGAAAAGTATCAGGCGAAAGTGAAAGTAACACGCTGAAAGAAACAAAAGAAATCCCCAACCATATCCAACCGCCTTCTACCATCAAGTCATCTTACTGCTGAACCAGCCTACCAAATTGATCAAACCGATCATACCGGTTAAACTGATCCTGCTGCTGTTGCTGACCTCGACGATCCCGACGAGATCTGACAGGTTCCTATTCTGGCAGAGCAGGTGCCGATCCACTTTCCCCACTATCACCAAGTCTTCCTCTCTTTGAGCCGCCGCCGCGACCGCCGCGACCACCTCCCCCGTACCCCCGACCTCCGGACCTGCTACCCTGTCTATAGCCTCTATTATACCTACTAGAGCTACCGGTATTGTCACTCTCACTTGTGTTTCCTCCAAGGGGCTGACCACGGCTCCACTTGCTGGAATCCATCCCTGCGCGACTTCCGCGATCAATCTGCTGGCGATCCCGATCGAATAATAGCTCCTCCAAGAGCTTGACATATGGCTTCCCGTCACGCTCAGTCATTTTGGATTGACCGGTAGTATATTCCTCGGGTATCCTTCCGAGAACCTCGCTCGCAAGCTCCTCAGTCTGGAAGTACGCTAGGTGGTATTTTCTGCTACTCTTGCTGATCTTTTCCTCGATGTGTAAGATAAGCTTCTGGTCTTCTTCGGGAATGAGTTCCCGGACGGCTTCAGTAGACATAGCTCCAGCTATGTGGAGACCAGGCCCTGACCACCGTTGTCCACGACCCGGAGGGGCATTCTCCTGAGCGGGGGTCTGAGGAACTGATGAAGGTCCTGTAAGAGTAGGTGAGTTGGCCGCAGGAACCGCTACAACTGGAGTGGCCCCGTTACTATTGGAGGGCTTTTGCGCTTCCGGTGAAGAAGGTTCAGCCAATGTCGGGGTAGTAGTCCTGTTGGCAGGGCCATAGGGTGTTGGACGAGGAGTCGCAGGCTTTGTCGGAACAGCTGGCTCAATTCTTGGAGGTGATGCCGCAGGAGGCGGAGAAGTAGTCTTGGCCGGAACTTGTGGCTGTGTCGACTTTCTTGGGCCCAAAGGAGGAACAGCTGGACTTATGGGAGTTGGAGTAGATGCCTGAGCAGGGGGTCCAACTGGTGGCGCAGTCGCTTGAGTTGGCTCTCGGAGGATTTGCTGGGCACTGTGATGTTGTGGCTGTGGTTGCTTGCCGCCTCTATGCGAGAAATTGAATCCTTGGGCCTTCATTTCTGTGCCAATCCGACCGGCCTCAACCTCAAGAACAAGCCAACCAAAAGCTGCATCTGCAAGATTGAAGTTCCACATGTTCTTAAAAGCGGATTCATCAACCTGGCCCGCGCCAGGAGCAGCATTAGCCGAGGGGCCGCCAAAAGGATTGCCTCCATTAGCACTAGTGGGCATCTTCTCAACAAATGCCAGGGCATGTTCAAGGAGCTGTTGCTGTGAAGGGTTCTGTGAGACAGCAGGAGTCACCTCTCCTTTGACAGTTTCCCAGACGTCATTGAATGAGGCCTTCGAAGATGCCAGTTTTCCACGGTAGTGGTCCAAACTAGGGTTAACGCTAAACTCGTTGTAAGAGCTTCCATAGCGGAAATGTAGACCAGCAGAAATCGAAAAGTCGGCCTTGAGAGTTACGGAAAGCTGATTCAATAATCCCTCACGCGCAGGGGAGTTGTGTGTAATAAATATCCTCGTTTCTGTAGGATCATACACCCGGTTCGCCGTGTCCACGAGCTCTCCCATCTGAAGTAATGTTGTCCACATGGTACCTTGACCACCAGCAATGGTTGTTCTCCCTTCGCCGTTGTCGAACAACTTGTGCATAACAACCGCACCACCGAGACCTAGTAACCGGAGCTTTACACCACCTACGTCCAGAAGTCGGGAAGATGCCTCGTCAATGATGTGAAGGTTGTTGATTTTGTACTCTCCGGAACGGAACTTCTCCAGAACACGAACATCCTCACAAGCACCCCAAACTGTGTATACCGGAACGTCGAGAGAGTATTTATGTGATAGAAAGAGAGGTAGTTCGGACAGAGGGTGTTGTATTTGGCCAATAAGCTGTTTGATATTCAGTCCAGGACCTGGATTCTGAATTTGGATCTGTTTCTTGAGCGAATCGTCGAGGAGAGGCGAGTATTGGGCGACATGGCGCAGAGTCCTACATGAATTAATTCCGATTAGCTATTATTTACAACTTTTGTGATGTGTACTAGAAACCAGACGATGAAGGGTAACGGACTTATCAGCAATTCTATCGAGCGAACTGTCATCATAGAATCCGAAGTCACCAGTATGGAGGATGTAGTCGGCATTCGCCTTTTTCGCTAGCTCATTTAAAGTTCGAAGATGACCTATGCACCAGGTCAGCCCCGTCGCGAACAGCTGCGTAAAAACAACCGGAGACGTAAAACATACCTCTGACATCGGCAATGCACAGAACTCGCACACCGCTCTTCTCGATGATCTTGTTATTTGGCGGAAGTCCAGCGACGCCGAGAGGCTGTGGCAATCCAGACCCATTGGGTAGGAACTGCTGAGGAAGCTGTGCACCACTGAACTGGGAGGGACGAGGTTGCGTGGGTAACTGTGAGGTCAGGTGTAATGTCAGCAAGAATGGAGTCAGTTGCCGATTCAAATGGTGGAGGAGGAGGGAGCGGACGGAAGGAGGAGGACAATGAAGCCACGAGGAACTTACGGCAGCCATATGGTGATAATGACTATATTAAAAACCTTGACGAGATGAAGGAGAAGGAAAATGACAAGACGTTACTTGTTTAGCAAAAGATGAGAAATCCTGTCGAGGGAAAAAGGAGTCGGAGTGGTGGTGGGTGTGTGTGGTATGAGAGGGGAATCGAAGTCTGGCGATTGATGAGGCGCGCAAAGGATGGAGATGAGAGAAAGAGGTGTGGCGGCAACGAAGAGGAGGCTCTGTTGAAGAGGCACCTACTATTCTCCAACAAATATTAATACTGATATTATATGCCGACGAAATGTGATTGTGCTTGGGCTTGAAGGGAGAATGGTGATTTTCGAGTCGAGATGATTTAGCTATGTGTTGCAGGGTCGTCGTCGGAATCGCGTAAGGAACTCTTACTCACAACCATGAAGGCGGACCTTCTGCCTTTAGGTTTGTTGACATTCTGCCATACCACTCTTACCTAGTATACTCTACTGATTGGAGCTATAAATTTAATATTGTTTCAGTTTTTGCCTTGTTCACAATACAGTCGTTTCAATTTGCTGTGCCATCAAGGTCAAGGTGTCTACAAATCTAATAAGGAATACCTATATTCTTCTGAAACCCTCAATGCCTTTGCACCACCTGTAGAACATGAATGTAGTTCATTATTCATAAGAATATGTTGGAATTCCAGTCCTCCTTAATGCCATTTAAAGTATTCGTCCATGGCCCTCTCAACTACTTCCCGAGCTCTACAATCTCCCCGATTTCCATGTACCACACCTTGCCCCCATTCTTCCCATCAATTGTCTTCCTCCCTTCCCAAACCCCTTCCTCTACCCCCGCCCGAATAGCTGCTTTTGCAATCATAACGCAATCCTGCGCTGCGTAATTCCTCCAATTCGCATTCACCCAGCCGACCAACTTCATCAGCGCATGAAGCGGCCGCTCCGACAACCTCGGCTTCTCTCGATCGCCCATAATGAGGCCAGGACGAACGATAACGCACTTTTCGAAGCCTAGCGCCGCCACATCATCTTCCAGCTTCCCCTTCATTGCAGGGTAAGCGAAATGAGACGTCGAATTGGCACCGTAGACCGAGATAAGGACATAGGTTTTTACTCCAGCAGATTTTGCGGCGAAGGCGAGCGCGAGGTTGAGTTCATAGTCGATTTTGCGTTGTGCATCTACAGACCCTGCTTCAGAGCGTGTAGACCCGAGTGCGGAGAAGAGAACGGTCGAAGAAGGAGGAGTGAGGAGGGCAGGAAGGGAGGAGGCCCAGGTATCGGAGTTAGGATCAATTGTAGCATGGAGCTTAGAGGAGGGATCGCTAATAGTGAAAGAGAAGGGGCGGCGGGTGAGTGTATTGATGGAGGTGATGGAGGAGTCTGCGAGGAGGTGGTTGAGGATTGCCGCGCCCTAAAGATGAGATTAGAGTAGTCGCCGCTGCGGCTGAGGATCGTGGATGCTTGCCACGAGACCTGTGCTACCGATAACAGTAGCTGATGTCGAAGCCATATTATTCACTAGAAGTAGAAAATAGAGATATTTTACTATAATTTTGTGGTGGTGAGGTTGGTTGGGATTCGAAAGCTACAGATCTCGGAACCCTGTGCATTGCCAACCTTCCTAATCGCCAAATGACCCCATGCACACGACGAAGCTTGTCTGGATGAATTGAAACGGAAGATCGACTGGTTCAAAGAAATTAATTGAGGGAGAACAGGGCGAGATATCTCCTGACAAATCCGGCGTTCTTGTCAAATAATCAATTGCAGACAATCGAAAAATTCTGCCAAACAGAATACGAGGTCAGATATCATCTCCCCACCCCTTGCTTGGCCACAAAATTCAAACACCAAAATCTATCGTTATCTACCGCATGCAATCACTCAATGCATGCTGCACAGGCGAAATACGAAAGAGTACTCAGAGGTAACAGGATTTCTGCCCTCCACAGTAATCCTACGACAGATTCATATGGCTCGTGCCTCGCGATCGATATCCGACTAAATACCTTCAATTCATCCAGGAATCAATCAGTCCACGCCCATTTCCACGTAAAACACAACGATACAATCGATAATAACCGCGGTTCAGAATCCAAAACAGCAACACCTCATCAAGCTGAAATACAGGTGGGGTTGCAACAATACACGATAGCGGTTTCTCAGGTCGCCAATCGTGGATGCGATATCATCCTAAGTCCGGGAACGAAGATGGGAGAATGAGCAGGAGTTAATATGTATAGCACATACCTTAGAAATTAGACATTCTGGGATGGGACCCAGTGGCTGGGGTGTTGAGTTGCATTCCTGATGGAGAAGATGCATCCATGAGAGATCGGGAAAGTCAATGGATTTCTCGGCATGCAAGGCTTTGTGGAGCCATAGGATAGAACCCTAAATCCGTGTGACTTCTGATGCAGGGTATTTTTACCTCAGTTAAAATTTGTCAATTGGGACTTTAGTATTATATACTGTGCTAGGTCCTGTATTCTGCCTGAATTCCGTTCAAACTCTGGAGAGCAAGAGAGGGATACAGTTTCCTGGAACAGCTCCGGGCTCGAGCAAGGAAAACTCGAGTAGGGATATCGATCACCCACTTTAATTCTATATGAACAGGTTTTATCATGGATATATGTCCAGTCTTTTGCGCCCTGACTCGCGCAATTCAATATGGTTGGTTTCTACGCGGCGACTCGCTGGATTTTTGGTTTTGCTGCTAAATTGATTGATCACGCTTAGTCACTCGATTGAAAATTGAAAATTATGAAATATTATGAAGTGTCTGGAAACCAACGCTCGTGAATCGAACTGCATACTGGGACCTCACCGTCCGAAGACCAATATCAAATAAAATCGAAATTGACGTTTCTTGTTGGCTATATATGAGTCCGCGAGCAATATTGTATCAAGCTTAAGCCACGGATGCGTACGTATACGTACTTTTAAAATAGTCTGTCAGACGGATCAGATTCTGAAGATGGCGAGTCAACGAAGGTAAACTGACATGTTTATGACCAATGGCGCAAGAGTGTTGGAAAGCATCCTTCTCCCAATACGCAATGGAGGACTTTTGGCGAAGCGGCAGGTTGGCTCTTCTAACAATGTCCAAATGACTATCTTCGTAACGCAGACGAGGTAGTCTATGACGGATAGATATGACGTCTGTAACTCGGCGCTCGCCAGGGCATCGCCTTGTTCAAACATGAGCACAACTCTTTACCTTTGAATATTGCTTCTTCCAGCTAGCAGGTCATTGGCCGGATAGACAGTTTGCTGCATTTTCCTAGACATGGACTCTACTCTACTCCAACAAACAATATGTTCAAGTACTTTAAACACATTACGGGTCCGATTCAGAATGTGATAGATGCATGTATGAAAATCTAATACAAGATGGGTATATGTGGAGGAGATATGGGCGCCTCTCGCTTGACCAACCAACCAGATCCGCAACATTACCTGCATCTATGCTTACTTCTGGATGCTACCTCCAATGCCATCATGCCTCGCAATGCCCAGCCAGACTGTCTGCACGAGCGTTTATAGTGGGGAGATAGACACATGTCAGTTATTCGTCTAATACCCAGTTACTCTGCTTATAAGCAGCTTGATATCTCTTTCCCAACCATCATGTCTCCTCAACTCAACTTTACCGTCCTCAATGTATTCACGCCCCTCACCAGCACGCCCGAGAGTCCTGGGGGTAACCCACTCGCAATTGTCCATCTCCAAGCGGACACCTCCCTAACCATTCCACAAAAATCCTCCATAGCCCGCAACTTTGGATACCCAGGGACCGTATTCCTCCACCCCCCGCAAGATGGTGACGAAGCAGTGAGAGTCATCGAGATATTCACCGAAGTCGGAACCGCAATGCCATTCGGCGGTCATCCAACCATTGGTACCGCAAACTACCTTTTTCAATTACATCCGGACAGCACAGAGCTGACGCTTCTTACACCCGCCGGACAAGTTGTATCATCCCGCGTCGCGAATGGCGTAAAAGTCGAGGTCCCTGGGCAGATCCCACCGCAGCTGAAGCTCCATCCTTGCTCACCAGATATCACCGCACGCCTCAAGGCCCTCCAGCCGGGGATTGATTTTGTGGGCGATGCTAGGACAGAGGTAATGACCGGTATAACGTTTATCTTGATGCGTGTCGCCACTGAGCATGGGCTCTCGCAACTCCGGCCATATCCAACCCTTTCTGAGTTACCGGGGACTGATAATCCTCGGTTTGTGGGGACGTACTTCTATGTCCTGCATCCCAGCGAGAATGGCGCAAGGCGAAAGGTTCGGGCGAGAATGTTCTTTGGGGAAGAGCTGGAAGACCCAGCAAGTGGCGCTGCAGCGTGCGCATTGACGGCTTATCTGAAGATTCATGAAGGTGTAACTGAGATTGATGTCAGTCAGGGCGTGGAGATGGGGTGTGAGAGCGTGTTTGCGGTGAGTTTGAAGGCGAAAGTTTCGTTAGAGGGGAGATCCGTGATTACCAAGGAGGGCGTGATGGATACTGTGTAAGAGTCTGGAAAATAATTTGGTGTGGCGAAAGCTTGCCGGATTCAATACCTGGTAGAAATGACAGCGAGTGATTCATTATGAGTACCAATATACAAATGCCGTACCTCTGTTTCGCTCTCTAGGTTTATCGGCGGCCTGTGTCATTCGCAACAGACATGTGCCGCTGTATGCAATTTCAGACCCAACGTGGTCTAAGTAAATATCTTCGGTTCCTTCTCAATGTAGAACTGGTACTATCGCAGCGCACAAAATATTTATTAAAAACAAATGACCCCAAATCCCATCTCCGCCACCATCATCACTCAAGTCAATTTCTCCTACATCCGAATACATAAACGCAAAATCTACTGCCCTCAGCCTTGTCCTGCCACCCTTAAAGAACCGTACAACGGAAAACTCAAACACGTTGCTATAGTTATTGAACAATGCAGAGAACGTATTCGAATCTATTCGCCCCCAAGACCTGGGTTTGGACTTTGAATATACTCATAAATATCATAATATTCGTCGTCATCAGCGCCTGGCATCACTAGAGTTCGATGGAACAGTTCGTGGCCGCCATCTACCTGAGGTTGCGGCCCATCACGGGAATCTATGTTGTTGGGGAAACCACCGGGCGATTGAGGCGCTCTTGATGGATCGTAGTCCATTTCAAACTCAGATGAGAATGGTGAGGCATCGAATATGTCCAAACCTGCTATGCAGACATGAGCTTCTTGCTAGGACAAACCATTCAACGGGTGGTAAATACCCATCCCTTCATCCGGCAAGTTGAGAGGCGGTGACGAGGTAGATGAGGAAAGTGATCCTATAAATTTTAGGACGTCATGATGACTGGGTGGTTGTCTGCGTGCGGAACCTACCAACCCTCCCCGATACTTGATACTCTGCGAGAATGGATGGCAGAGCCTGCTCCATCGTCTTCTGGAGAATAGGTGCAAGCTTCTCCCATGCAAATTTTCCAAAGTCTTCTAAATCGATCGGACTAGGTATTTTATTGCCGCGCACACTATCTTGGGGAGTATCCACAGCGAACTCTGATGAAGGACTGGTCGTGACATCTAATTTCGGGGCAGTCAGCCAATGATGGAACAAGGGAATGACGAACAGCACATACACGGGTCCGGAGCTTCTTTCACATCACAATCGAAAAGGCACGCATAGATCTGCTGCCAGGAGATGCCCCGTTTTAGTTGCACTGCCTTCTTTTCGGTATCCATGTCAAAAGGCCCCGGTCTAGCAATTTGTTTACACCCTGTCACCAGATGCTCTATAATCTGGTGAGGTTGCCCGGCCCGATGTCCACACCCAAGCAGACATTCCACTGGCTTTAAGTGTGTTCTGAAGACATGAGATCTGAACAATGCAGTTAGCTTGGCACTGGAGGATGAGGTAATGCCTACCTGACTCGATGTTTCTCGGAGCATGACCATGTTTCGCATTTGCGGTAACGAACAGGGTCGTGTTTAAAATACGGACATGCGAACCGCTTACCAGATAGTAGTCCCGGACCGCCGACCTCTTTGCCTTTTGGTCGTCTGCCGCCTCCACCACCTCCCAACGGATGCTGATCCGGGCTATCATAACCGTTACCATTTGGAGATTGTTCATTTGAACCTCTGCCACTCTGTTCAGCACAGTCACCCGACATCTTTCGCTTTTTTGGTGTTCCTCCCGGAGTATGAGTCTTTACACCGTTGTCCGAATCATCCAAGTCCAAAATATCGTATGAACTGAAAGAGGTTACAGAAGGGCTTGTGGGTCGACTATTTTCTTCTCTCTTAACCCTTTCATTCAGGCTGTTATATTCTTCACTGGAGTTTCTGGGAGAAGTGAGGACGGAGTCTTCGAGTTTTGTGGACCTCCCACCAGCAGAAGGTTCCAATCCAGCGGTATGCGTTGATGGCAGACTTTCTTTGTGAGTGGAGCTAAACTCCCCGTAGCCAGCGTGATCCGCAACTTTGCCCGAGAAGTCATGGCAGGTGCTTGCGCCAGGTGGAATTTTCAAAGGAGTTGTGGTTTTCTGCGAACGCTCATTTTCGATAGGCGAAATCAGACTCAGCCCCGTGAGTAGATGCGGTAGGTCGTCAACGCTATTATCTGCATGGAATATATCGTACGGGCTGGTGTCCTTGCTCCAGTCTCGATATGAACGAGTTGCAAGGATTGGAAGAGTGTGTTCAGTGGATTGTGGTGCATGTGCTGGCATTCCCGCCGAGCCTTCTAGGTCTTCATCCTTCACAGACTAAATGGTTGTGATGAGTAGATGCTCGCCGTTGGGGTTTGGTCAATGATATATACAACTAGGCAACTAACCTCGCTCATACATTTGGAGCATTCTGTGTCGTATACCCACACCCGCCAGTCACAAGCCTTAGTGAGAGAGTTCTTACAGCAATAGGACATGATGGTGTCTTGGAAATGTCTTGGTCAATCTTCGAGGGGGATGCTTTGTTCGTCTGGCGGTTTGTACAGCTGTGCAGACGAGATTTGCTTGCTATATAATAACAGCGGCACATGATAGCACGTACGATGTGCGCACATAGGATGGGCGTTTGGGCGTTTGGGCGTTTGGGCGTTGGGCGCACACCTTGGCGGAGTGAAGTGGCTCAGAAAGCCACATGTCGACAGCCACAATACCACTTTTTCGTAGTCTCGGACCGCGAAAATAGCTGCCAGCGCAGCTGTTTTCGCCTACATTAGCGGGAAAACTCCGTTTCGTGTAAGCATCATATGAGACTCATATGAGGCCCAGTACTGCCCGCAGTTCATCGTACCATCACTCTTCGCAGCCACTCTAAACCCCCGAAAGCTGCTTCTGTCGCTTGTCTTTTGCAATAACAAACAATCTTTCATTCACCAGAACGTAACCCAAACCTCAGCATGTCTTCCTTTCGCCAGCCATACTTCAAAAGTACGGATGATCCGGTTTCTTTAGAAAACCTAAAGGATTCCTCAGGTGCTTCAGTTGCTACCGCCAATGCCGCTATTAGCGCCTTCAACAACAACTTTCCCCACCTTGGCCCCCACCCGGCCCCGACAAAACGGGTAACGGATACTACTCGCAACCCACCGACAACGAGTATTACTCGCGGTTCACGGGCAACGGGTGCTACTTGCAATCTACTGCCAACGAATATTAGTCCCAAACACCTTCGGCTATGGAAGAATGAGTTGCTCCCATGGATAAACGTTCACATGAAGGACATCATCGGAGAAGAGAACACAGGGATTATCGAGTTTTTGCCATCGGCAGAAGATCCAAGACCAGTTATCCGTATCATCGCTGAGGACTCGGTAAAGGTTAATAGTAGCCTCTTGAACTCGAAACTTGAAGACGACGAAGCAACTCGAGGGCTGTATATGATTGAGGTGTTCCAGGGAGACGTACGTCGGTCGGTGAATTCAGAGGCATATACTAATTTGCCTGGGAATCTCTATCAAAAGCGACCATCCCATGGTGCTTCACTCGGGATTGCCAATATCCCAGAGCGGCAACACCTCTCAGAAACTCTTGGTGGTTATATCTGTCTGGAGTATCCAGGTCATCAGAAAATCTATGGTCTTACTTGCCACCACATGCTGAAAGACTACTCTAACACAGGGGACAATTCTGGCATGAAAAATGGGGAAGTCATGCTTTGTCAACCAGCAATAGGTCATGCCGAAGCTTTCCTACAGCGCAACTCCATAAACTGCACTGGCGACCACAGTGCACTGTGCCCAGAATTTTTTGGCAGGGTGACATGCTCTTCGGGCTATAAGCTAAGAGAGTACGAAGGAATACCACAACTTGTTCAATCACTTCATCAGGTATGTCCCACGGACGCTGACTAGTGGCGAAACGCCGTAGCTGATGTCCGGAGAACGATTGGGCTTTAATTACCGACATCCCGGCAGATAGAATGGGGCGAAATGACATACAACAGGCGTCAGTAGGTTCGCCAGGCAACCCCACAGGGTTGGCGACCTTTGAAACATTCAAGGCCTATATGGGATATGGAGGCACCGAGGAAGATAGCAACGAGAACGATGTCATGCTTTTCTATAAGCGTAAACATATCCACGGCATTGGTGCTATATCTGGGTGGCAAGATGGATACCTAGAGAGAGACCTAGTATCAGTATGCTTTGACCGCAACGGACCTAAGTCATTGGAGTCTGTATTTACTCCACGATTTACTTTGGGTACACTCTCTAGTTCCTCCATAGGATGACCTTGCTAAGAAGTTAAGGGCAACCTGGTGACTCCGGAGGCTGGATCTTTGACGATTCGGACACAGTCGTTGGTATGATAAACGGGTTCTATTCGTATCAGACACCTCGCGGGCTCATCAAAAGGACAATTTATACACCTGTGCATGCTGTTTTTGAAGATATAAGGAGAGCCACAGGAGCGGGCGCTATTTGTTTGCCGGACTTCAAACATAGTTCCACTGCAGTGGAAACGGCTTTAAAAGACGAATCACCTTGCGATACCTTACAGACACGGATCGAATTGAGTAGTATTCCCTCATCTCCCCTCATAGTTGCCATTAATCACTCTCCAGATGACAACGAACCACCAGCGAAAGAATCCCTGAATCACACTTCAGATGACAACGAACCACCAGCGAAAGAACCCCTGAATCACACTTCAGATAACAACGAACCACCGGCGAAAAAATTCCTGAATCAAATTCAGGTATCGAATCACTCACGGAAGAATTCTTGGGGGTTGAGACTGCACAAGACGCCTCTTTTCTCGCACCTGGACTTGCAATAGATATCTGACTTCAAGCCATAAAGAAGCCAATGAGGTTCGTTTGGGAGAAGACCAATATATTTTGAGCTGGAAGATATAAGGGATATGTGGGATGAATATTTGGAGTGAGGAAGAGTGTTGGCAACTTCCCCAGTTCCGCAAAGCGAAAAAGTTGTAATGTTGTCCACGGACGGAGAGGAGGGTGAGAAGATGATAGGTAGCGAGATGCTTCATTGGTCCTACAACTAGAAGTGTAGTCAGGGTGATGACGACGGTATCAGATGGGCGGTGATAGGTATGGTTCGTGATGACAGTACAGTAGAAATTGACGCAGCACATTCGTTTGTCATCATCAATCCCAGTGTTCGCAAACAGATCAATCACATACCCGTAGATCGCTCAGTTGCGGTCACTTGTGCGAAGGTTGCCCTGAAATCGATATTGGAATATCTGCGCTCTCTATGTATCTACAGACCTGCAAATACCCTCGGGCCAGACCGCATATCTACTCATCTTTCCCCTTTTTCACTGTTACCACCAATATCAGCTCGCTAGTCGCTACCAGACAGCTCGCCCAGGGTTCTGAGACTAGTCAGACATCTGGAGACCGAGGATGTTGACCTCGAGCTGTTCCTGTTTCATAAACACCAAAGTCCCAGCCTAGAAACCTATGATTAACACTTCTTTTTAAACCCAGATGCCACGCCCCCACCAATTAAATTTAAGGTTGTTGGGTCGAGTGGAGGATGACCACCCAGCCAATTGATTCACGGGGAAACGCGTCAGATGTGACATATACCCACAGAGTATCACTCGCATCGACAATTTCCTTGCGTAATGATTAATTATTATTTACATGGGGGTTTGTACGCTCATATATATAGAATTTCCGTGTATGACTGGTACGCATGCATGCGCACTCAGCTGCCATATCCAGCTGACTATCAGCTCTGTTGATTCCCTTTAGCCCGGCTAAAGACCATAAGCCTTACAAAGGCTGACGATCCATATATGCAACATTCCGGCTGGAAGTTGACTGTCGCGATTTGACTGTTTGTCAGAATTGACTGTCCGAAATCATTCCGCTTTCCCGCTACTTGTAGATGTTCTCAACATCTGTTAGAAACTTGTCTATTCACAAGGTTCTAGTACCTCCCCACTATCGTAAAGTGAGGAAATCCACAATATCTCGCCTCGTATCATATTACATATAATTGGTCACTACTTTTTTAATAGTACAAACAAAGACGCCAAAACGCCCTGCCCCACTATCGAACAAACTCCGTTGCTAGATGGTAATCGATACTGGATTTTTACAGTCAACGCTCTTGCCGAAGAAGTTCTCGAGATCTGTTAGGAACTTATCTATTCCCAAGGTCATAGAATCCCTCCAACTATTGTGAAGTAACGAAGTCCCCAATATCTCGCCTTGCGTCAAATGACTACCTTTCTAAAAGTACAAAGAAGCCGAGCCCTCTGCCCCACTATCGAACAAACTCCACCACTAGATAATAGTAGATGTGGAAAGGAATAATTAGAGTTTGGTGGCGAAATGGAAAGAGCGCGTCCCCTGTGATAGTCCTATTCCCTATTCTGCTGACTTTTGCCTTCCGCTGCTTGGCTGGAGCGTAAACGGTCCTAACAGCAGATACATGAGTGACAGTAGGAACGCTTTCGGCATATAAATGCCAGCCGTTTGAGCCTACGGCCTGCTACTGCCGTACTCTAGAAGCATGTCAGTGTGGTGTACAATAATAACCAAACGAGCCCCCTCATTAGTACGTACGGTTTTCTTCGCCTCTCCAAGCACCAGGCAGATTGCTCGCTCCTTCCACTGCAACCGCATCGCCAAAATCTCTCCGCAAGACGCTTGCGGGTATTTTGAATTCGACTCTTCATAGGTTGGGTCGGACAGCATGAACTGAATGTAAAGTGAAGCACTTGTTTGCGTAAATCGTTGAAAGTTGTGAAGTTGTGGTATCCGGTTGTAGTAGAATGGATAGTGTTGAATCGATCGAAAAAAACCGGCAGATGTTTGAAAAGGAGAAAAGGAAGGATAGGTATTATATGATTCCAGCTTCAATGGCAAGTTGAGGGTGACACCATTATCAGAAAATGAGGATGCCCATCAGTGACTCCAAATTCACGAAGGGGAATAGGTTCGTCGATAGATAGCATTGAATCGATCGAAAAATGGCGGATGTCCGAAGAGAAGGAGGGATGGAGTTTTATGTGTTTTCTGGCAGTGATGCGAATTGCGATTCCAGCTTCAATAGCAAGTGGGGGTGGGGAGGAGAAGGAAGGCAGGAAGGCAGGACTGCGAATTCCTTATTCAATCAATGTACATATATAACCCTCCCCAATTTTTCCACCCTCTCCAGTCACACTGCTCATCATCCCCCAACCCCGCCTCCAGAAACTGGATCTCTCAATAAACAGCCGTAAAAACCTCCCCTTTACTGTTTCAGCAGTCACCAATCCCTGACCTCGGAACGTGTATTCCCACTCACTCGCGAGGTTCAGCACAGTCAACCTGTTCTACCGACATGGGATTAGTTACTGGGCTGAGGTCAATATTGAGGGCTTCCCGACGACAGTGACTTCTCTTGCCCCTTCTCCGCAGGGTATGCTGTCGCTTCTCCCATGTCAACTATAGAGAAAGTTTGTGTCACCAGCACTTTCTCCAAACGGCATACATATGGGCGGCTGCAGATTCAATCTCCTGGCCGAAGCCTGCAGAGGGACGCAGCCGCCCTCGCGGATCCAGATCGGCGATCTTTACTCAATACCCCAACGTCTATTGCACATACCAACTACAAAGCATAATCACACGCCCCAACACCCAAAATTCTTGTACAAATCAACATAGTATTGTATTACGCGATCTACCTACACGGTATCTAAATCACAAACCCCAAAACGCCATAATCCCAATCCTCGACCAGCAAGGCAATCTTCACCGCCCCTCAAACTTCCGACTCCTCGGCAACCGCTCCCGAAGCGGCGGCGTCAGTGGCGGCGTCAATGTCTCGGCACCAGCCCCTTCCCCAGCAATAGCCTTGATCCACGCGGCGACATCGGCAGCCTCCTCACCATCCCCCCACCGCGTGCCGGCCCCAAGTCCCAGCCGCAACTTCCCCGCCTGCGGGATCGTCTTTGGCGACACAAGGTCGAAGGAATCGAAAAGTATCTTATCGTCGGTGTTCTTGGCGGGGGTATCGACTGGGGTCTCCTGTATCTCTGCGGTTGTTGCGGCCGTGCGGAAGGCGCGGGATTTGGGCAGGCCGGAGCCAACGTATGCTGGTGGCGATGCTTGCTGTGGCTGTAGCTGTACCGTTGCTTGCTGTATGGCCTGCAGCAGCTGCGGCTGCGGGGGCGTGAGCGAGCTCTTCGGCGCCGGCTCCGCCTTAATTTCTGCGGCGCGTGGTTTCCTCCGTTCGGCTGGGAGCACAAGTTTCATCGGGCCACGTGCCTTCTGCAGCTCCTCAAGGAGCGCATTGTTTTCGCGTTGTAATCGTGCCGTGTCGACTGCTGTGCGTACCGCCTCGACTTCGGGATTAGGCAGGGCCTGGAGATGTGCGTGTACAGCTGTTTCCGTGGCTACAAGGAGGGCTTCGAAGGAAGCGGTTGATGTGCCGGGATGGGAGAAGAGGACGGCGGGCGAGGAGGAGGTGGAAAGGATCGTGATTTGTGTGCTGCCGGAGCGGGGGTCTTTGGAGGTTACGAGGTGCGGAGAGGAGTTTGGGTATAGGAGTAGGGCGTTGGAGAGGGCTTGTTGGGAGAGGAAGTTTCTGGTTGGCATTTCTGCGGGAGTGGAGGCTAGGAGTGGAGACGGGGATTGCGGTGGGGATTCGGAGGTGTATGGGGTTGGTGTTTCGAAGAACATTTTAGATGTTGAGAGGGTGGTTGTTGTGGGAGAGTGAGGTTAGGGGTATGTGTATATGGTTCTGGGTTAACGGGTAGCGGCTTGAGGTTGTGCTTGCAAAGTCGGACGAACACGGGGTTATATAGAGCAAATTCAATCAATCTCACGTCGGTAAGGGGAGAAGGGGGGTTATTTACGTGTTTCCAATTGCGTGTTTTTTCTTCTCATCCACACCCACACCTCCATCTCTGCTGCTTTTGAGGGGTTGAGAGGCAACGTGTTTATTTCCGTTCCTTACCTAGTGACAAGTCATCACGGGCCAGGGATGCCTTCGTAGCGTCGTGCCAGGGGCGCTCGCATCAAGTCAACGTTTCGGGACAACCCACGGTGCTGCAGTTGACGTGGCTGATAAGGAGCGATGCGGACGATCTTTCTGTCGGGTGTAAGCGAACCAATGGGCCGGGCCGGAGCAATATAACGTTATCGTACCGGCAGCGACAGCACGGAGAGGGCATCAGTCTTATCACGTCTGCTATGCTTGTTGTCAGAGCCTGCGTCTTCACATGCTTCCATGTTCCATCCGCTAGAGTGGAGCCGTGGAAGGCTGCATACCCAGAGCAGCAGCGCCCCCGCCGAGCTGGCGAGCTCTGTCCTGCACATCGACGTAATTTCGTCGCATATTAGGAGGCCAGACTGTCAATGGACCACATGTGGGCCACATGTGGGATGCCGAACGCACATTTGGGTTTGAGCCCTATGATACGCGCAGGCCCAGACGGTCCTCGCTTCACCGTCAACTCCAAGGGCGATCTAGCGGTAAACAAAAGATCTCACGCATAACAATCTCGATGTGTGCCCCACGCGATTTAAGATTCAGTTTGCAAGACCAGTTTCAATTCGGGCGTTGTTGTTTGTTAGCCAAACTGGAGTTCCTGCTTTTCGAAGATGCATCGATGCATCGCCACCGTCTCCAGATCAGATCAGATCGATGCTCTTACTGCTGCAGCAATTGAGGTTTAGCCACGAATCAAGCGCCGATCCAGAGTCTGTTTAACACCCACGCTTTGGCAAGGCAGTAAATGAACTTGACAACGGACAGCGAGGCGGAAAATGCCATCATTCAATGGGGGCTTGCCGACACATACTTCATCGAAGGGTTGTGCGCGTTGAGGTCTGAACCCTATGAATAGTTCTCGCAGTGTTTCCCGAACTTCTCCCAATGGCTGCTGCAGGAACGACAAATTAAGTGCCTGAGATGATGTAATCTATCTAAAGTGTCCTGCCACTTTTCATCTACCGGTATATAGCTATCTAGCAGCGCCGCAGCGCAGCAAATGACTTAACAACAGATAGCACTCTAATCTAAAGATGCCCCCAAAATGGCTATCTCACGACTGAGCCTGTGAAGTCACGTGAGAGTTGCAGATTAAACAGCGTTCTCTATCGCATTCATCCAGGAAAGGCAAGCTCAATAAACTGCCGGTAATGGTGCGTATGTATGATTCACCCGTCCAGTACATCCGATGGCGAACACCCTCCAGTGACGAACCTTAATACTTAGGCCTGTTATTGGTGGCTACAGTCGTGACAACGGATTCGCCCAACTTAATTCAATGTAGCCATTGGGCGAGTGACAGCCAGAGAGAACATAGCATTAGCGATGTCAAGAATATGATGCCATTTTTCGTGATTGGTCGTTTTTCCTGGTGAACAATCCAGAGATGCCGAGTGGGTGATAAGACGATAGGCCCTATATATAGAGAGGGGATCCTAGCATCAGTTGGTCTCAATACTCTAGACTATCAGGCGAGCAGGCTGGGATTGGGGCCGGTAAAATTTCGTCGAGTAGCTGAAGCTATATTTTGCATGGTATTGGCCGTTACCAGAGTATAGCACACGGCGGGCGGTGTTGGGAATGGCCTATTATCAGCGAGTGACGGCCAGAGAGAACATACTCTAGCACGAACGATCCCGATCCCCTCTTTCCTTGATTTCCAGGTGGTATCCAAAGTCTCCGATTGGGTGGTAAGGCGATAGGAGGAATTCGAGCACCGGTGGTCGTAATAGACTTCCAGGCGGGCGGGCTAAACAGTCTTGAGCTTTTGAGGCGGTTTAGCTCTACCAGTAGGTGAGTGAATTTGTACGGTGTTGACCAGCGGCGCGGGAAATGGGACGGAGGACAAGGAAGACGGCACCGGGGCAACCTATCAGCAACTCAAGCACATTAGTGAGTCTTCTTCCTTCCACTGGTAATCGTAATAAGTGCCGAATACGCCTACTATCCAAATGGCGAGTGCTCTACGGTGAAGGCCAACAGATCGAGCTCCTACTATCTTGAGTACCGGCAGGAGTATTCGGCACTTATTATCAGGGGATAGGATACGGCGAATGAGAATATCCGGTTTCATCCACGTTGGTTGTGAGTAACTGGTCTATACTGTACTTATCCTTCGCTGCCCCTAAAAGTTGACGTATTCGCCCGCCCCTGACCGCGATGGCTGCGAAGAGTCCGATTTTCAGCATGTGAGCATACGTATCCTCCCTCCAGATTTCCAGTACCTCGGTGTGAATGATTAAATGGGCCAAATGGATATACTCAAGCAATATATCGCTTGAAATAAACGACGGCACTCGGGCGGTCTGAATTTGAATTGTCCACGTTTCGTTTGGGTGGTTTCGTTTCATTCCGATGTTTCGTTTCAATTAGGTGGTTTCAGTTCGGTTCGATGATTTCGTTTCGATTCGATAGTTTCAATTCGTTTCAAGACTAATTAAGCCAAATCTATCTTGATTACGTCGTCAAATAGGAAAAGAAAGATAGAGCTCACTGAGAGTACGATTCTAGCATAGCTCTGGAATCGGAGGCTAGTGCTAATGAAGGAAGAAAGAGGGAGGCCATGGTGGAATGGTTGCAGTATAGAAAGAGGAAGCGTGATACCTACTGAGTACTTCACTTAAGTACTTAGAGTATAACAAAACTTCCAACATTTTCACATGAGCCTCTCGAGGCCAAGAGTATTTTCACGTCTTCTACAATCACCAACCCAACACCGTCACCCATCAATATTATGGGGCGGTATTTTCGCAACACAAGCAGCATCAGATCCCCATCCTCATACACGCACACCCGAACCATCCCCTCCCGATTCATCCCCTCCCGATTCACCCCCTCCAGACCCCTCCATCGCCTCCTTCAGAGCCTTCCAGTATTCCTAAGCAACCCGGCTGGCCTGCGTGTATCTTCGAGGTCTGCCTAGGCCTTCATATATCTTCGAGGCCTGCAGAGGTTTAGCAGCCGGCCTCTATATACCTTCGATGCCCATAAACCTACATAATATTTGGAGGATACAATATACCAACAACAAGCCTCTAGGCAAGCCCTAAGCACCTACTTAAGTAGATAAACTGTGGGGACTATTCTTTCTTTTGGGGCCGCAGATTGCCTTCGAATTCATGGAACGGGGAGGTGAATAGTTCCCTACAGAGATGGCGTCAGTTAGAATGGTAATCTTGCCATTCATCTCTTTGCCATGACTTGGTTAGAGTAGGAGCCTAATTAACCTTGTAACTTTGCCCTTCTATTTCGCGCGTACTTTGGTTCAACCCCGAAGACCTCTAGGCTTATGAGCGAGTAGATGGGTTGTGATACGAGTATTAGAGGTGTCTGGCTGCCTCAGCTCCAATCCTCATGACAACTTGTTCGGTCCATGTGAGGATTCCGACTCTTGAAGTACGCCGACATTCTAGGGAGCTTCAATGCACATTTTGGTAATCACTTACTAAGGTAAGTTAATGACCTTTCTGCTACAGTGTTGACTAGGGCGATGTAGGGTAGAGTGTTGGCGCCGGTGTCTCCCATCGTGATGCTTCTCTTTGCTTTTGTGGACCTGAAGGTTTCTTCAATTTCAGTTTCGTATTTTCACTGGCCTACATTACTTAAATATTTATATTGGTTAGACTCTGAGCCCTCTAGAATATCGCATATTCATAACCACGAAAACCCCACTAAGCCAGCTTTCAGGTTGACGTCCCTAGCAGCGACAAACTATGGGAAATTCAGAAGGGAGGCTGGCTATCCAGTTAGTGCTGAACTACACCCATCGAGTGATAGTATTACGACCGAGTGACAGCCCAAAAACCTCAAGAGGAAGAGGGTAGTGAAAGGGACCTACAACTTTACTTTGTTTTCCTTTTGGTTTTCATTGGAGGAGGATGGATTTGGTGGGAATATGTATGTCATAGCCGCAAGCGGCTAAATACAAACAAACAAAGCCCAAAAACCTCCCTTCACCGTTGTATACCAACAGCTACAAGGTTCCCAAAGCTCTGTGAGTCACCTTCAAGATCTTGCCGGTATAAATATGTCTGTCGTATCTGGCGCGTCAACTTGCGTGCACAGCTCGTAATTTCCAAAAATGGTACCCGAATGGGAAAGGATTTAACCGCTACAGGAAGCGTCCGATGACAGGGTTTGTTTGTTTTAATCATATTGTATTCGACCATTACTGATCATGACATATGCTATATTTCCACCGCCCCCCCAGATCCCAATCACTTCCTCAGGGTTTTCAGCCCCTTGGCAAAGTCATGAAAGCTGTACCCTTTGCAATCTCTGGGGACTTTCCCATCCTCCTGCAGCAGACTCTCTACCTGACTCCCCTAATACTCTAACCTCTTTGGTGTGCCTACTGGTTCCCCTTCTCAAAACAAATTAATTGACCCCCATTTCTTAAACCTTCTTACTGCACTTAGTTGAAGCCCTGTTGAAATCTCTCGCTATTGTCCTTTGGAGTTTCATATAATGTTATCACAGTGGAATACCCCAATCACCAAAATCAAAGCAGGTAGGATTTATAGGTCCAAGACTGAAAATCTGCCTAGGCCATTCACAGCATGCTGACTATTATCAGGCTATAAGCTGGTGGGCAGGTGGATGGTACCAGGCTGAGTTGTACATATTGTAATCATCATATAACTGGCGGAAAACATTTGAAAGAAGGTGAATTGTGCCTACAGGGGACTACCATTCAGTGTTGATGCTGAGTGGTATCAATGGTGTTGGTGATAAGGTACACTTACCCAAAGGGCAAGCGGACACACACCAGTATGTGAGGATGAAGCCAAAGTAAAACCCTGCTCTCCCCCAAAGAGGGGAAAGCTTGGCAAAACCAGGCGTTGAGAGGTGTTGTCGGAGGTGTGTGTGTCCAATGACAGGGTTGGTTGCCTTGTAAACACGACCAAACCTTAACGAGTATCGCTGACCAAAACCGCCTAAATGTTGTTGTTGTTGTTTATTCATACTGTATTCACTCTTACTAGAGTATGACAGGACCTAATACCCTCCGCCTCCGGGTGAGCCGGCTAGATGGCGGAGCTCCCCCCCCGCTACCCTTCATCCCCGACCGCCTAAATGTTTGATTCTCCAGATAATAAGAACAATCTCACATAATTCTCGTCGAAAGTAAGGGAAGAAACCGCATCTGCCCATAGCACCGCGATCTTTCTGTAGAGTCCTCTAGGCACCGTCAGCAGAATGGTCATGAGTCACAACCTTTGACATATTCCATTCCGGCTCTCAATAAAAGGTACATAGGAACTCTAGATCTACAACAGCGCCGAGGATGTCTTCATCAACCACCTGCATCATCTGCTACTCTCCACTTACCAACCCGGCGGTTCTCTACCCCTGCAAACACACCTCTTTTTGCTACATCTGCATTCTAACATGGCTAAACACTCGTGCATTCGATCAACCATCCAAGTTCCAACGCTTCTGCAGCTTAGCAAGGTGTCCGCTCTGCCGGAGCGAACCGCTTATTATCAGAGTTACACACCCCCGTGGTAGCCCGAAACGCACCTTTGCAGTCCAAGAGGACCTTGCATACGCGCGGCTATTTTCTGCGGGCCGCGCGGAGCTCCTACGTCAATGCACGGTGACAACCACAACAAACATTGCCTTACGGGTATTTGTTTATGTGGAGTTGAGACGGCTACAGAAGATGCTTGAAAGCAGGCCGGTGGGTGATGAGGTTGAGCAGATGCTGCTTGCGACGAGTCAGTTTCATGCGACCGCTTGCGATGCGCTGGAGTGGCAAGATCGAGAACTACTACCGCGCATTTTGAAGCTGCTGAGGAAGATGGACAGGATTACGAAAGAGTGGGGAGATTTTAAGTTGGTGCCGCCGCCTATTCGCTGGAGGTTGAAGGTCGTTAGGAAACTTGTAGGTCGTTAGGAAACTTGTATGATTACTGTCTGAGTGAAAGGAAGGAAGGAAGGTCTGAGAGGGTTTCTCTGCATTTTGTACACTATTAAGAAATCGCACCTCTTCTTCTCAGTTGATGCATTGGAAGGGTCTCCCCCGAGGCTTCTCTTTCTCCCAAGTAAATTTGGAGCACAGGTGATCGCAGACGTTGTCACATCTCTCACTCGCAGGTGATTCTTCTCGAACTGTTACAGATGTACATGAGCCAAAGCCCTAGGGTTCGTGACTGCTCTTTTAGACTTTAAACTTTACACTTTTATCTTGGACCTTTAGACCTGTACCTAGTCATTGCACCATAGTCAATGCACATGGTTCTCCTCATATCGTAACACGAACTACGCTCTCCTTGTATCGTAGGGGGGTTGATGCTGCACAGAAACTTTGTAACATGTTCTGAATCATTACAGTGTCGTTTTGGAGCTGTTGCTGTGGAATAAAGATGTACGAGGTGGAAGCATAATGATAAAAAAAAGATTTTGATTTTTAAAAACGCCAGGTGTCATCCCCCACATCCTCTGCATCTAGAACCCACGTTTTAACAACTGAAATTTGCACTACCTGCCAACTAGATAGTATTCTCCGGGGTAAAGCCAGCTTCTATTGCGTACGCCTCGAGCGAAGCACGACCCCAAAAATTTGTGATCTGTCGGATGCCTGTCTGAGCGGTGACGCTGGGCATATTTAGTTCGAGTAAGGGGGACCGTCTTGGTCCAGTTTCTCAGGACGCTGGACACGGTAAGATGCGACCCAAGCTCGTCCGTGACGTCGATGAGTGGGTTTTTGGGGAGCCTGGTGGCTCTGAGGGATTTTCGTAGTTGAATAATCAAAGTCTGCCTCATCAAAAATGAACATCATGACTTCACGAATACAGCCAGTGGTGTTTGCTGGCTCTCCTAGTACCAAAAAGAGGTCAGCAAGTTATGTTGGTGCAGCATTTACGCAGGGAAGACAAACGTAATGATCATCTCCTGTAGAACATACCTCAACATCTTCCAATACCGCAGACTGATATGCCTCTCGGCAGTCCGAGGTACCCTGTGTTACCCTTCCATACATCCGAGGAAGTTAGCAGGTAACTTAACAACTGGCCAGGCCCACCGCCAAAGTACGGCAGCTACTTCCGCGGATATGTCGAGGCGCAGCATGCACTAATGCACCGCAAGCGGTATTTATGATTACACCGCCACAGCCAAGGGCGATAAGAACGAAAGCTTTCATTACTAGCAGACTTTGGAATTGATGGAGTTTAAGGGCGGTAAGAATTGTCTCGGTTGCTAGCTTCTGGACGTTTTCCAGGAAGCCTCCCTACGGAGACGAGTTCTGAACTTCTCTTCTCGCAAGTTTGACTGGAAGATAGTCTCAGCATTCGCTGAAGTCGTTTCGTTGGTCTGTAACGAAACTATATCTACACTTGTTTGATGCTATATCATCTTTAATAGCTTTGATATTGATTCTATCCACAATCTCATGGCAAGTACGCAGTGCAGGCGTTTGTTCGTCTAGATACGCTGCCCCGTGACTGTAGAGAATTACAAGAGAAATCCACCAAGTGTTTGTCGAATATGATGCGACCTGCTCTGCATAACACCGTGCTCCAACATTTACGGCGAAGGCTATCTGAACCGATTGCTGTGATGAGTCGTCGACCCATAACATCAGCTTCAGGTTGATAGTGGTGGTAGCCATCTGGAGTAATACGCAAGTTAGCGATGTTATTGATAACAGTTGTTCACAAGAGTGGGAGGGGCGGGGTTTGAATCAACACGCAGGGCGGTTGAAAAGAAGGAACGAGAACGGTAGAGTAAGAAAGTGGCAGACGCTGTGTGTGATTAGGCTGTTTTATTTCGAGGAGGAGCAGTAAGCTAGGACCGGCCATTACGCTATCGGAGAGAAGTGTAAGTGATGCAAGGAAATCAATCGTTGAATAAGATTATGTACTGAAAAACGTTCTCGCAAACACTGCCTCAATCTTGACGCTCTGATGCAGTAGATCGAGATCGTGTAAAGCCACAAGTGTCAAAATAATTCTACAGCCTTGAGTCCATGTTGCTCGTTATCTGCTCTATGGGTAGTATCGGAGCTCCACGGTCTGGCACCGGTATTCGAGTTGAAACTCAGTGTTACCAAGCGGTCAGATCGACCGGTCGAGTACCTATAGATCCAGGCCCGGTCACCGCTGGGAAAGCCACTTTTGGTATGGACCGGCCGTTCAAGGCTCACAAATGCCTGAATATCCATAGACGTACATAGATATCAAAAGCCGAATCGATAAGTGTCATGGTTGACTGGTCAAGGATAAGCACGGGTGGTGGTTGTGTGCGAGAGTGAAGGCAAGCGGCGAGTAATGACTGGTGTCAAGTTGCTTGAAGGTTGTAGAGTAGTAAGTTACCGGTTGTATCTTTGATGCTGGGGTTGGAACGTGGAAAGGGTGGATGTTAGGGACCCCAGCCAGGTGCGAGGAGGCTGAGAGACGCGGCGCATGTTTCGATAGACGTCAGGCGAGAAATGGCGTGTCCTGTGGTGCCTTCCATAATAATGGATATTAGCGCGTACATTACTTCCCATCCAAACACGAGCACCTTTCCCTCGCCTGGCCATATTTTCGCCGACGCCCACCTTTCCATTGTATATTTACTCCTTCAAACCACTACTATATAAACCCCCCTCTCTCCTCTCTCCCCTCATTTTCTCCACACACACCCCTACCCCCCAACCTTAGCAGCTTCAACAAATTGCAATAGTATCTGTTTCAGATTGAGCTAATGGTCGCTTGCTTCAGTGGCTGTGGTGGGTATGGAGTCATGTTAGAATAAAGATACACTTGGTCGTTCATTCTGACTGCTAAGTGCACCTTGTTTGACAAAACAGAGATACCTTCGAGGTTATATCTTGGAAGCGCAGACTGGTGCTACATACCAAATTAGGTAGATTGGAGTAGCTGAGTGGAAATTGCGCTAGTCCCCGAGGTCGCGCTTAAACCTAGCCAAGCCAACTTTAATCCAACGTCTAGGATCCACAGCTTTTACGAGGGCATTACACTTACTGTAGCGAGCACGGTGCTTCCGATGTCACGGTATCACAGAGCCCTGTATGGTAGGTAAAAACAGGTGTTTCGTCACAGTCATCTGTGTGATCCTGGGTCCGAAACTCATTTATCACATCACAGGCGATGACAACCTCTCGACCAATAGTGACTTTTTTGCTAGTCGCTCAAGCTAAATTCGGACTCTTTTGATATGATAGGTATCGACCGCGTGGTAGGAACCACTTTTACATTCCGTATTACAGACTTTCAAAAGTTTGGAATAAAAGGTGACAACGTGGTTCATAAATAAAAAGTATTAGACTGGGGAGGCCATCCGAAGTATCGTGCTCACTACAGTATGAGCTCACAAAGACTGGTCATCACTCTCCTCCGTAATAAGGCTCAAGCCTTAGTTCCGTCAAATGGTGGTGCTGTAGCTGGAATGTAAAACAAGGGCCACACTGCCACACGGGGACGTTGGCTCCAAAAGAAAACCTCTGATACCAGCTCGAATGCCCTTAAAATTAGTCTGTCATACGGCTTTTTTTCGCTGGTGCTACCTTAAATTCCGCGACAATACTACCGCCGTGGAGACATGCACCTCCTCCAGGAATTCGCATTATGCAACCCAGCTGCAGCCAATAGAAAAAGTTTACATAAAATACCGTAGCAAGCAAGTGGGCGGCATTGAATTTATTGGGGTTCTACTTGAGCGCAGTAGTTTGAAAGATGCAAAGTAAAGTCGAGTCAGTGCTGCCAATTGAGCGTTTACAATTAATTAAATTTAACGCGCCTTTTATCTTTCTGTGGTGGTTACTCCCTTCTATCTATCCACAGCTTCTTGCCCTAGGCCTATGCTATGCTTTAAACTCCACCCAGCATTCTCCCGTCCACGGAGTACTGCCACAATGCCCCAGTCCTTCAAACAACTCTATCTACCCCTTCCCTATTCTACCGCGACCCTGGGCCATCCCGCCACGCTCTAATACTTACTAACAACTACCCATATCTCGGTCCTGCATGCAGTACCAACCTAGCGTAGCTGCTACCTACATCTCTATTTGTGCAGAGTTTGCTGTTACGATAGTACGCAGGGGAGAACTGTGTGCATAACTTAAGGTACAGTACAGAGAAGAGAGAAGGAGAGAGACACGAGATATATACAAGAGAAAGTCGTGTGCCTTGTGCCTCGCCACCAGCCCCGCTTACAGTCAGCTTGTGTCAGGTTTATATATATGCAACATTTGCAGGAATGTTTGTGGCGAGTGATTATCTGTGAATGGGTTTAGATTAATGTCTGCAACTATAGTGTCGGAGTGAGGTGGGGATCAATCCTTCTACCCAACATTCCTCATCATGTCGAATGCTACCAATTCCCAGGCGTACATGAAAAACAAAACTCCCTCACTCCCTACAAAAGAACATGGGCCGGCAGGTGGGGTGAGTGATATCCCATGACCAACCTCATCCTTACCGTGTGGGGGACTTTCAAACTCGCCCTCCCCTACCATGATCATAACACTTATTTCATTCTATCATACACTCTATATATACGCCTCCCCTATCTGCTCACATCGAAAAGAAAGAAAGAAGAAAAAAAGAAAAAAGGGAATATATAAACAATGAATGGCCTTCATATACCCCCTCCTCCTCACAAAAAAAAGTTATACAAAACTCCGTCCTACACCATCAAATCCTCCGAAAAAAATTTACCTAGGTATCCCTAACAAAGAAAAAGACACCCAAGAAAAAAGAGGGTGCACTTGCACCCGTAAAAGAAAACTAAACTTGAAAACCCATTCGCTATGCTTTATAATAATTTACCAGCACTCCTGGCCCACAACAGCAACTGCCTAGTCCCCTTCACACCACCAGCACGAGTAAACATCACCACATATCATCCCGGTCACCTCTATCCCTCTGTCTCCCGCCTCTACTTTGCTGCTGGTCATAATACCTCTCAGCACTATTCTCTCTCCGGCCGCTTCCACGAGAATACTGTTCCTCTCCATTCCTGTCGTGGCCAGCTTCATACTGCGCTTGTCTCGACCGCGGCCGACTACCGCTGTTGTCGTTATCATATTCGTAGCTCTGGGAATCATCCACATAGTCGTTGTCATGCTATATATCGTCATTCTTATCAGTTTTTCAGCTCATCGCCAAGAATATACCATTTGGGAGAAACTTACATCATCGTCATCATCATCATGGTAGTGATTACCGCCGCGTTGCTGCTGCTCCGAATACCCTTGTTGTTCCTCCTGCCGCTGCTGCCATCGTTGCTCCTCTTGTTGCCGCTGCTGCTCTGCGACCGCCTGTTTTTGCTGCTGCGGTTGGCTAACAGTAGCTTGTTGTATCAAGTGAGGCTGTGTCTGCTGAACTTTGGCTAGATAAGAGTACATAAAGTTGCTGAGGAGAACCTGTTGATGTAACGGTCGGCGGGGATTTGCGAGCTTGAGATGAGACAGCCGGTAGATAGCGCGTTCGATGTGTATCGGGAACCTCGTATAGTAATATGGGGTGGGTTTTTCATGTTGCGGATCCGGTGACGTCCCCCTCGGTGATGACCGTCCTACTTTCTTTTCCGTACTTACGTTATCTCCGGTCTTCTTCCTTGAACCTCCAAAGAACGACAAAAACCCCGAATCCTTCTCTTTCTCCTTCTTTTCTTCCCCCCGTGATCTCCGCGATTCTCTGGCTTCTGACTTGGCTGGTTCGTGGACAGTAGCAGCAGCAGGATCTACACCTACCACTTTGCCAGTATTTCCCAACTCGATGGATTTCTGCAGTACATCTAGGCGGGTATTATCGTGTTTGTCATTTTTGTCGGCAGACTTTGGTCGCCTTTCCTTCTTCGCCTTGACCTTTTCCTCCTTTTCCCGTTCTTTCTGTTCCTCTTTCTCCTTGGCTTTCTCAGAATCGCCCAATAACCATCCCCAACTGGTTTTTCGGTCTTTACTTGTGCTACCAGAAGAATCTGGTCGTTTCCGGTCCCTCTTGTCACCCTTGGGTTCTGGCACGGCCATATGTTCTGTCAATACGTCAGGCGAGCTATCGGATGAGCGATTCATGGCAGGCCGTTTTTTCAATGACCCAGAAGAAGGCGGCTCTAAAGATGCGCGTCGTTCCGGGTGTTCAACAACTGGAGGTGGAGTCTCGACAATCGTTGGTACGGGAGGTGGCGGTTCGCTCGTTCTAGTCCGGGTAGTGGCTTTCGGTGACGCTGACCGTCGGGTCTTCGCTGGGGCTGATTTATGTTTGTCTGGTACACCATTGGAGTTTGGCGTTGCCTTTGGCATAAGCTCTTCAAACGACGTAGATGGCATCGGCCCAAGCTCATCTCTATCCTCGGAAGATGATGGTAGGATAGGCTCTGTCGCTACTCGATCTAACCTATATCCCCTCGGCGGTGCGTAATCCTCGCCGTCGGCTTCTGCAGCTTTTGACGGTGGGATCCGTTTTGAGCCCACCCTTTCTCCTCTCCTCAGGCTGCCTCTCCGATAGTGAGTTGCAGTTGACCGCTTGAGCCCTACCTTAGGTGCGAATATTATCGGTACATCGTCTGTCCGGTCACCTAGAATTTCTTAGCAAGACCGCTCCCTGTAGAACACACTAAAAAAATACCTTCTTCGATCCTTCGTTGCGAGTCTACGCTGAGCTTGTGCATCAAAGCTGTCGGGTCCTTCATGAAGTCGTCCAATTGAATTGTCGGAGACCCATCACCCGTTAATGACTTTCTCTTTTCTAACCATTCTGCGCCGTCTCGGTAGTGCCTCCCCCCTTCCGCATCAATCTGCCGTGAAAGCATTGACTTTTTTCGGCGCAAACTTGGTCCTGTAGTACTTTTCCCATCTGGTGATAGCTTCCCCCCTTCCCTCTGTGGCCGCCGGATCTCATTCTTCTTTTGCTCCAAGTACGCGCTGAACTCCTGTGGAGCAAGTTCTGGATGCAACCGTGCAGGAACCCAGAACACGCTTCCAGGATCGGTGTCATCGGGCGGTGTAGACGGCACAAAGCTGTTAAACGACGGTAAATCTGGATCCGCGGTGGAAGTGACATCCATTGACATTCTCCGCAACGCCTGCAAATTGCTGATCTCCTGAGCCACTGCGACGGGATCCGATTCGTAGTCGATATCATTGAGAGGATACTGCTTATTCGCGGTATCGCTCAGGGATGGGTTCCCAGCTCTGGCTGGTGATGCCGGTGGGGTCTGGACTCCCGGGACACCTCCGAAACCACCGGTGGAGCCGCGCTTCGGTACAGAAAGCGTCGAACGTCGCTTTGTACTGCGAGATGTCTCGCCTGGGGCCGATTGAATGTAGCTATAGCGATTCCCCGTCTCATCCGTAAATTCACCGTACATATCCCCTATCGCTTCCGTAACATGGTGATCAGGGTCGATGGTTAGCCGTGATCCGGGAGCATGTGAGAACCCTCGAGTATCGCGCGCCCGCGAGGCAGCCTATAGCTCGTTGGAACTCACTACGTCAGTAACCATCGTTTCGAACTAGCATCTATGTCTGGTGACGGGGCTAGGATGTAGCATAACTAGGGAGAGCCCCTATAAGACAAATCACACACCTTCATGGCCATCCGGCAAGATTATAAAACTATATCGGTGGGCAAGAAACCAACAGAGGCAGGGAAAGGGGCGGGAGAAACGAAGACAAGTTGAGATGCGAGTTGTGGCTAAGAACGAACACAGTGTATTGCGTTAGAAACAGGGAAGCCGGCTGTTGTTGCAAGGGTTTGTTGCCAGACAGCAGCAGCCGCTATGCTGAAGGATTCAGGCCAAAAATCTCAAAGTCCGGATCATCTGATGGTGTGTCTGGGGTTGATTAAGAATCGTATGTTACTCTTTCGTTGGTAAGTATGTTGTAGTAGGATCCCGAACAACGTCGATATCGAACACCCAGATGGTAGCTCCACTCAGGAGAGCTGTGCAGCCCACGAAAAGCCAAGGGAGGACCGAATGCTGCTTGTAGTTGTTAATATGTGGTGGTAGCAATGGTGGCGGTGGTAATTGCGGTGGCGGCGGGCGGTGGTGATATCAGAGGTGGTTGTGGTGGTGGTTGGGGTGTTGGCAGGGCGAAGATGGTGTTGTGGCTGCTGCTGGAATGGGGGGTATGTATGCACAACGAAAAGGCTAGGTGGTAGCGAGAAGGGGCGGGCGTATCGACTACTCCAGAACTCAGTCGCGACTATACTCGCAGACGAAATAGCAGCGGAGAGAGGCACTGGGTACTTGTCGTGTACTTGTCGACAGGTGGCAGAGCAGCGAAGGTCAGAGGTAGATCGGAGTATGGAGGGAGGCGGGGGAATGACAGGGAGCGGATGTAGGTTCTGGATGTTACCTGCTAGTGCAGTGTGCAGTTCTCTGTGGCGCGAAGAGAGGGCGGCTGCTTGTTGAAGTGGCCTGCGGATTATCTGTTTGGCTCGGGAGGCAAATGATTGATTTGTTTCTGCAAAGAAGAGGAAGTCCGTGCTGAGGGAAAAGGGTGTGTTGCCGCTCTCCCTTTCTCCTCTCTGTAATTTATCGGCGGCGTCATATCGGTTCCCACCATATTATTCTTTGCATCGTCATCATCCATCCTTATTGACTCCTCCCATCCCAGAATCATGGCCGGTCGGTGGGTCAGTCATCGTCATGCCCCGTCCCTGTGCCCCTGTGCCCGTCCCTCGAAGATATGTGCTCCACCAGATTCTATTGGGTGTCAAGTCCCCATTAATAGTCTGCAGCGCTGCACTGTACATACATCATCGTCGCAACGGAAAAGCCGATCGCTGCTTGTCTCAACGTTTCCAGAAATCGGTGCCACACATCCACCGTCCATCCCCTCCCCCACAGCGGGCGCTTGCTGCCTGCTTCTTTTAGAGCATATCGCCAAGCCGCCAAGGCATCAAGATGTGGTCTGCGCTTTTGAGTTCGGCTGCCAGCATCCGCCGTTATCTATCAAAAAACAAAACAGCCCATCTCTACTTTTGAACCCCAGAAATAAACCAACCATCCTCCCAACACCTCACAACCGCATCAATAAACCACACCACGATGGCACCTCCCACCACCCTCGCAATTAAAACTTCTGCCGTCCTGCGCATGATCAAAGAAGAAGCCATGTACCACAAAGAGCTAGTAGTGGAGCAGAAGCGCTTGGAGAAGGTAGAAGCCGACACTGAAAACTGTGATGAGTATGCCATCACCCAGCAGGTACCCCCACCCCCGCTTTCTCAACTACTAGTATTACCTCGCTGACCTTTTCCTTTCCTTCCCCCCCCAAGAAAAAAGTCGTCGAAGAAACCAAAGCCGTTGTCCCCGCAGTCCGTGAAAAACTTAAGGCCGCAATCGAAGTTCTAGAGTTCCAGCTTGTACGTTTACCCTCACATTTATTTGCGCCAATTCTGATACCCCGCAGCAAGCCGCTCCTGCAGCCGAGCCGGCTGAAAACAAAGAGAATGCATCGAAAGCGATTGCAGACGGAAAGAAGGTGTTAGCCGACGAGTAGCAAATTCAAACTTTAACGATTGTAATGAATCGAGCATTGGGATGAGGCGTAATGGAACGGACGGAATGAGGGACATATGATATCACCTGCTTTTTATTTAATAGAAACAGCGACTTCTGCTGAAGGGATATGAATTCCGATGTTTTGATGACTTCTCCATAATTATTAGCTAGGTCTCTCCCTCCCACCTACCGCTTAATGAACATTGGAATCGATCTGAAAGCCGAAGCAACCGCGCCATAGCACCCGGAAAAAAACAGTTTATTCCAGCTCGAGATCGATGTCCCTCATAGTATATACAAAAAACGCCGTCATAAACACCTTACAGCTCCATCAACGCCCACATTGCCCAAACCCACAAGCTCACAATCCACTCGCTCGTCCCGTATTATGCTCCCCCGATCCCTGACGTCCTCCTCCAAACAAGGCCAAAAGTCACAACCGCGGATGCTGTGTCATTTTCTCAGCAAAGTCAACATCCCTAGGCCAGCAAAGGACATACCCGCGACGACGCCGGCAATCCATAGGTTTGTCCTGTCCACGCTTTCCGGCTCAGTTCTAGGGCTCGCCGTGTTCGGAAATAACGCCGCTTCCGCAACATTTGCAAACAACTCGCTTATCGACGTCCAAGCTGCACTGACATGTAGCGGCGCACTCATCCCCAGTTCCCGTGTGTATTCCTCCGGCTGCATCTCAAATCGCTGCGTAGTCTTGTCTTGATCTGCCTTCAGAGCAGCGTAGACGGCAGGAAGCTCATCGAGTTGCGGGTAGCGTTTCTAAAGCCATGTAATTAGCTGGGGAACAGAGGGCAAGAGGATGGGGTGGAAGTACCCGTAACTCAGCAATATGCGCAAAGCTATCCGGATCCGAAGAGTCGTAGGTATAGCAAACAACATCGCAGCTGTTCAACTTCGCCTCATTCTCCAGTATCGCCGGCTCTCGTTCCCCCAGCTCCTCAAGTATAAGGTAACATTGTTTCCCTCCCTGTAACTCGACACTATTCACCGCCGTCCTTGGCTTGATGGTGGGGTGATATGTTGCATCGAAAGGTTTATTAAGGAACGCATCCAGAATTGTGCTCTTCCCACAGCCGCTAGATCCCAGGACGTAACACAGCACAACATTTCGCTCCACTTTCGCCTGTCTCCTTCTCCTCCGCCGGGGCTTCGTGACTTTGAGTGCTGCTGCCGTACCTCCCTTTTCTCGACTCTCGAAACCGAGATAGGCCAGGTATTCGAGTGTAGTTTTGGGATCCTGGAAGGTTGTCATACTCCACTGAGCTAGCCACCCCTGCAATGTAATATGCCCAGCTTCACTCCTCACCGTCGAACTTGGAAAATTAAGCTCACTCCACGAGGCTGGTAGTCCAGGAGTAGGCGCAAACAGCGCCACCAATTCATTCTCGTTCAAACCGCCATCATTATCCTTGTCAAATAACAAAAACAGGTCGACAAAGAAGCGATACCCAATGGGCGACAATTCCGCGCTCGCATTCAGTGGAACCTCAAACTTTGGGTGGAGGAAGGAATCCTTTAGGCTGAGAGAGTCCGTGTAGTGGAAGGTACGGAGTATACTCCATATCGTTTCGTGTCTTCCCTTCTCTGCAAAGATCTTGTTGAGGAGGATAAACCCCTTCCCATCGATCCCCTCTTCTGTAGCAGAGTCAGGGGAGGTCTTGCGAATGAGTGATTTGATTTCGTCCAGGTCGTCTTGGGCTAGCTGTTTGTTGAAGCACTTTATTTGGAAGTCTTGGATTTCTTTATCATTGAGTAGGCCGTCCTGATCTCTGTCACACAAGACTTCTCTTCATCAGTATCAGTTTCCCCTAAAGTATCTCAGTGACGTACAAAAGATCCTTTGCAACGCCGCTACCGCAGCAGGCTTCAGATTCTGTTCTTTTGAGTCGTAGAGCGGTGCGATAGGATGTGTGACAGCTCTCTGGCAAAGATAAAACAACTATCCCTCATTATTAGCTTTATCTCTCCTACTTGTACCTCCCAACTCCAGACATAGATACCTCGTTGATATTCCTCAACTCCTTCGCACTAGCGCGGATGCAAGAGTCGATCTCCTTAAACTCGAGCATAATAGGCATCATCTCCTTCTCCGCCTCGACGTCTTGATAAAGATCGCTCTTATTGGCGCAGAGAATCACCGGTAGCTGTTCCACCCAATCATGAGCTTCCACAACTTCACCTCTTTTCCACGAGACTTACATTAACCCCTAAGCTCCTAAAAAACGGTAACCAGAACAGGCTCACACGTTCATAGCTCTTCCATCCGCCCACTATTAGCCCGGTATGATGGAGGGGAAGAGACAGGACTAACGAACGTAATGATCTGAGTACACCAGGCAAATGACATTGCTCCTCCGAATCTCCTTCCTCAGATTATTCCGTTCCTGCGGCAGCGCTTCGCGACTTATCAGCCCACCGGTCCTATACCGTACCGTCCATTAACTACTGCATCAGGACATACCCGACGTGTCCACGATAGTAGTCTGCACATTCTCGGGCGCACCGATCGTAAGCGGCGGGAGAGTCGGTTGTATCTTTGTAGGTCGAAAGCGGTCTTTAACGAGGCAAGTTATGAGGGACGATTTGCCGGTCCCTACTTGCATCGTTAGCTTAGATACTCTCGTTTAAGCTGAAGGGAATACCCGCCTTCATCGCCGCATACCACTATTCGCACAGTGTCCGTCATCTCAGGCGTTGGAGTGTTGGGCGTGGTGGTGGCGCAGTAACGAACTGTCGTTGGAATTGAGTGCGGCTCAGCGATCAAGCCGTTGTTGGCGTTGGCGTAAAGTTTATTATTGGAAGCCAACTTCACCCCACACCAAAGTGGCTCAGGTACCCTCACGTCTTCATAGCCTCTTAATAAGGCACAACAGACTACATAGGAGTGATAGCATCGATATATCGGAATATTACAAGCCTAATCCGAGCAAAAAAAATGCAACAAGATGGTATAAATCCATAAAGGTGAAAGTGACAGTCCCAGATAAAATAGAACACCCAAACCACAATAATATATCCCTAACAGAAAGCAAAGAAGGCAAAGATGAACTTAGAAGAACGAAAAGAAGAGTCAAGTAATTACAGAGAAGGAAGATAGCACTAGGGCATGACAATTAAACTAAACCCTCAACAGAATGATAACTACACAATTAAACCGAAGCTCAAGAACACAGCACGGGGTTGAAAAGAAAGAAAATCCCGGCCTTCCAAATAAACGGGGTCATGCCCATCAGGAAAACGTCTGCCCATCCACACACCAGATTGCAACGAAAAGTAATCATGAATCCTCATCAAACTTAAAATATCGCGATCTATTCGTCAGGCTTCTCCGCTGCAGGATTGATCTTCTTCACCGCTTCGAGTGCCCTGGGACACGAGTCAGCTTCGACTCACTAACAATATTGCAACAAAAACATGGAGGCTAACCTCTTAGCACCTTCCTCCAGATCGTTGTTTATATCCTCCAGCCGATGGAGGTCGTTGCTTATCCTAGACATCTGCTGTGAAACAAAACTTAGTTCCTGGTTCCAAACAACACCCAAAATAAATCAATGAACAAGGAAAATAAAACATCCAAGTCCAAAAGATTGGGTGTCTGACAATTGCAACAACACCCTTATCCTCAGCATCGTAGCCAGAAGGATAACAGTGTGCGCCCATATCGCCGGTGCTTGTGCTCACCTCGGCATCACCGGTCTCGGCTCCTTTCCCAAGTCTAGCTTCTGCTAGTTCCGCTCTCAGAACCTTCAAATTGGCCTCTTGTTCCTTCTTCAAGTTCTCTACAGCCGCTTCCTTTTCTCTTACAAGAGCCTCCGCGAGGGCGAGTTTCTCCTTCAGGCTTGGAATTTCGCTTTCGTACTCCTCGTGCTCCTTAGTGAATTTCTCGATAATGACATCCTTTTCGTTGAGCTTCTTTTGCAGACCCTGTCGTGCCTTCTCGATTTCCGACGTTTCGGCTTCTGCTTTCGCAAGTGCAGTTGAAATAGTTGCCTCTTTCTCCTTCGAAGCATCTTCCAGCTTGGCCTCAAAATCCTTGAGAGAGGCTTCGGCAGAAGAACTGTGGGCTTCAAGGGCGGCTTTCAATTCAGTCTTGGCAGTCTCCAACGCAGCTCCCTTATCAGCTTTGGCAGTGGCAAGTTCCTCCGACAGTACTATTAGCTTATTAGTTGTAGCCTCTTTAGACTCCTTGAGGGCAGCAATCTCCCCCGAAAGTACTTCCACCTCCTTGGCCGCAGCCCTAGCGGCATTGTCACGTTCAGACTTAATTGCCACGATCTCTTCAGACAAAGTCTCAATCTGCTTCTGAAGGAATTCCTTCACAGCAATCACTTCGGCAATCTCCTTCTCATTCGAAATCTTGACTGCCACAAGACTTTGAGACAACGCATCCAGTTCCTTTGACATACTGTCCTTTGCAGATTTGGCAGACCAGACCTCCTCAGACATAGCATCAAGTTGCTTGTTAATGGCCTCCTTTGTAGCCCGTTCTTTGTTGAGTTCCTCCACTAGACCGGAACTTGTGGCGTCACCTTCCGAGAACCTCTTCTCAAGATCCGCAATCTTTTCTCGCTGAGATGAGACTGTTCGTTTGAGGTCCTCAATTTGGAGGTTATAAACGTTCTCGAGGGATTTCACTTCTCTATCAGTTCTATCCTTCGTGTCCTGCAATTCCTTCGCAAATCTCTGCTTCTCTATCTCAAACCCTTTCGCCATATCGTCACGTTCTTTCGTCAGCTTCCCAATTTCTTCAGCGCTTGAACTCTGTATGTCTTTGAGGGCGTGCTCCAAAGCTTCAATATCCAATGTTTTGGGCGCAGCCGCCAAACTGGCCTCCAACACAGCATTTGCTTCCTTTTGCATGGAAACCTCTGTCTGTAATACTCCAATAGCATCGGCGTGTTCTTTCTGGACGGATTCGAGCTGCGCAAGAAGCTCTTCGTGCTTGGCGTTAAGAGCAGCATACTTCTCTTCGCTTGAAGTAGAAAGACTGGCGGTCAAGCTATTAACCTCAGCCGCGTGAGTTGCAGCTTGGGATTTAAGAGCTTTAGCATGCTTCTCGTTAAGCGACGCAATTTCCTATAATATTTGTTAGGATAAAGAAATATGTCATAGAGTCTTAACCAACCTGCGCTTTTACGATCAGGTCCTCAGACGTCTTTTCCAGCCGTGCGCTTAACTCAGACATGTCATCGTCTTTGGTCTAGGTTATGTTTAGTACTTGTGTAGGAATCATTAAATGAACGAATGTACCGTGATATCAGCAGTCAAAGCGTCAATAGTAGCTCTTAAGGCTTCGACCTCTTCTGTTTGTTTCTCACTATCAGACTTGAGACTCTCGAGCTGAGAAGTCAAGGCCTTGGTTTCCTCGGCACTCGCAGTCTGGACGTCCGCTAGCTTCTGAACCCAGACCATTTCCTTCTCATCGGCATTTTCGGCGGCTTCACACTTCAGATCTTCAATCTTCTCGTCGAACGAGCGCTGTTGTTCCTCGTGTAGCTTCTTGATATTCTCAATTTCCTCATCGCGGGCCTTCTGGATAGCCTTGACCTGGGCAGCAGCTTCATTTTTTGCGCTCTCTAGCGCTTCTAAGTATTCCGTCTCCTTCTGTTTCAGTGACTCAGTAAGTTCCGTAATCTGATTTGCCAATGCTTCAGAACCCTTCTCTAACTCTGCCTGATGAGACTCCTTCAGCCTTTCCAGTTTATCCGTGGCTTCCAACATCTGCAGGTCGTGTTCTTCCTTCAGTTTGGCAACCTTTTCGTCGAAGTCTTTCTGCTGCTCATCCGACAACTTCTGGATTTCATCCTGGAGACTTCCAACAACACCTTGGAGACCATCAACTTCACTCTGCCGAACGTCGAGGATCTGTATATGTTTTTCTTCGTTTTCTTTCAAAGTCTTCTTAAGGTCTTCAGCTGCAGCTTTCTCGGCGGCAAGTGCATCAGTCAGTGCCTTAATGGCATTTTCATGGCTAGTACCCTCTGTCAAAGCTTTTGATTCCGCAGCCTTCACAGCCTGTAGCAAACGTCAGCCACTGCGGTCTTTTCGAGCACCAGAAGCTTTACCTCTTCAGCATCGACGGTCAACTCCGCAATATGTTCGGTATGGGAAGCATTTAACTCGTCAAGGGACTTCTCAAACTCGGCAATCTTGGCCAAGAGTTCTTTCTCTTTTGCGGCGAATTGGGATCGTAAGGATTCAATCTGTTCCGCATGCTGTAGAGCAAGAGTCTCGGAAATATTGCTTGCACTCGCAGTTGCCTCTTCGGTGGCTGTAAAAAGTTCTTTGGTCTTTTCCTGGGACTGCTCGTTTTCGGCTTTGAGTGCAGCAATCTACCATGAGTCAGCATATTCGTTCAGAAACCTTTGATTTTAAGTTACGTACCATTGCTTGCAAATCAACCATAACTTTAGCCTTCTCCTCCAATTCCACCATGGCGGCCTCGAGATCAGCACTAGCCTTATCCTTCTCCGACTGAAGTTTCTCTAATTCCTCAACATCAACTCCAGTATGCTTCTGTCCATTGGCAATGACTTCCCTGGCACCACCCTTAGCACCTCTCAATTCTTCCTGGAGGTTAGCAATTTCCCCTTGGGCAGCTGCATACTTGACCTTCAAGCCCTCCAACTCCTTAATAGCAGCTGGCCCGAAAGAAGGTCTTCCGGAAGTGGCAGGAGGGGGAGGTAACGGTTTCTTAGAAACAGTACCAAAAGAGCCGCCAGAGAGTCTTGTCGATTTGACAGGGGATACGACATCGGGTCGAGATGATGACGACGTATTTCCACCGGATATCCTGCTTGAAGTGCTAGTCGTAGAGGAAATCGACGGGCGAGGTCGATGGTTTGGGGCAGTGGCGGTCGGTGTAGTCCCCCTCGTAGATGCGACGGTGGTAGCAGGCGCAATAGAGGAACTGCGACGGTCTGGAACACTCGGAGGGGGTTTCTTATCGGGAGTCCCAGTAGTACGAGAAGAGGATATGGAACTGGCGGTAGGGGTACGCTTTAGGCTGGTGGAAGGCGCGGGAGGTTTCGAGGCAGCAGTGCTAGCTCCCGATGGAACCTTTGGGCGGATAGGCGCAGCAGTAACCCCTGGTCTTGAAGGTGGCTTCTGCAACCCTGAGACACCGGTACCAGTGCGACCAGGAGCAGAAGTAGTAGTCGAAGAAGCTGCAAATGGCCGGGATGCCGACGACAGTCCCGTACCACGCCTGGCGACACCACTCACAGTGGGCTTCTTCGGACCTTGTATTTCCTTGATCGCATCTCGGTTCGCCCTCGCTGGGGAGGCAAAAGAGCTCGGCGGTCGTTGAGCTTCCTCCATCGCGGCAGAGAAGGTGTCGGGAGAATTAGGGAATGAAGATGATTGTGTCAAAGGATAGGGTGAACGAGGCTTCTATAAGGTACGAGGGATTATCGATGCTGCAGCAAGAATATTGAATGGTCAGTTAGGAAGCCTGTTCGTTCGAACCACGTCGACAAGCAAAATGCCGATGTCGCACTGAGGGGTGATAGGTAATAAATCGAATTATGAGGAGTGAGGGTGTAGCAAAAGCTGTACAGGATAATGATTGGATGCGTAACTCACCACCCAAGAACAACAATACGGACGTCTTTGTGCTTTGTTGCAACAGCTGGTGAGGATTTGAGCTGTTTAAACTCGTTTCCAAACCGCGATGCGAAGAAGGGACAAAGAAGCACACAATTACCCGGGGGGGTGTGTGTTGGTCTGGTTGTGATAAATAGAGAACGTGTAAGAGGGAACCCCTTCAGATGTGGACGGAGATGAGTAGATGGACTGGGAGACGACACGCTGGAGGACAAGGAGTGGAGATGTTCATTCGAGTCGCAGTCCAGTCAGGGGGAAAATGTCGACAGACTGATACACTCTCAAGCGAACAATCCCTGTACGCCACGACATGATTGGTGTGCAGCGGCTGTCGGCCAAAACAACGCGTGTGCAATGTCAAACGCCTTGTCTTCTCTCTTAAGCTCTCGAGTCTCGACTGCAATCTATTCCTCCCCTTCTGTCCTTAAGGATTCCCTCCGACTCGAGCGACAATAGGAACTACAACTGGAAGCTAGGGCATAGGTACTTCAACTCGCGATACTCTTTAGCACTGGCGTCATGTACGCACTAAAAAAACGCACTCGAGTTGAACATGCAGCAGCGATACACACTGCATTGAATCTCTCTTATCGTGGAAGTGTCATTCAAAGCAAATCCCGAGATATCAACAGATCAAAACAACCAAGCGTGTTTCTTGCCCAATGCTCACGACCTCGGGAGTGGATGGATGCACTCAAAGCTTGTCACCAGCTCCACCAGGTAACGCCGAATATGAGTATCAATCCCATAATAGATAAACGAGCACCAGGTGGCAAGTCTGCTGCCAAAATCCACAAGGAGAATAAAAACTACTTCGCTCTACTATGCTGCTCCTTGAACTGTGTGGCTAGTTCTCCAAACTTTACGACTCAAAAGCTTCGCCCCTCATTTCTCCTCATATGTCCGATGATAAGAACTCAAGCATCTCTCATCCTTTTTAAAGTGAATAATAAATAGACAATTATTCTATTGTACACAAGTAGCAAAGCGCCACAGTACCCACCCGTGAAACCAACCTAGAGTATACAGACGAAACATTTATGAACTGATTTGATTGATATTAAACAGTTCTATAGTGCTGCTACTACCTACCAGCATCCATGTCGCATGGAATGAAATCATAGATTAGCTACCCGTGGGTTGAGATGGATTTGTGATGAATGGGATGAGTACGGAGGCCCGGATGAGGTGTTCCCGCCATAGCTTCCAGAACACTTTGTCCGAGCCCCCCCCGTAAGATGAGATATCTCAGAATCACATTTCCTTAGTGCCATGCCAGTCCCCAAGAGTTCATGAGCTACCAACTTCTAGACCAAGCTACCGCTATTGTCTAGATAGAACTTCGCGATGTTATGGAAGGTTGCTGAGTGAGAAGCCACAATAGCCGCTCTCACTGCAACTCTGTGTCAAGACGAAACGGTATGGCAGTCTCAACCATGCCTACTCCGTTGCAAGCCCTTCTTTAGCGCCCGAGCAAATTCGCAAAAGTGGTAGGATTGGCTGACAAAAAAGTCAGGAACGAACGCTAGAGAATGCCATCTGGACACAAAGATGAGGGGGAAGCCAAAGAAGCCTGACCAAGAAATTCTGGGGAACGAACCAATACACACATGCCATAAAAACAAAGGGAAGAGACGTGAACAAAACTCCAGCGTGACAGACGCGACGAGCCGCGATAACCTTGTTAAATTCATATGGTTCCACTTAGACCTAGTCTGTCAACCGGCTGACAGACTACTTAGACCCTTTGCAAACTCACATATTTTAAGTAGGTCTGCATTAAAGCTTACATGTGCTTTTAATTAAGCGACCACCAAAAATTTGCTCATCATCCAGCACACGATAACAGTTTAGATCATAGCGCAAATGGAAAACGTTAACATCATCCTGTCCATCGTTCATCCTTGTCCATCCTGACTTGGTTCCTGCTCAATCGTGCCGTATTTACAGCAACAACCTCACCCAAGTAGGAGTTTCATCAACGATTCATAAAGCCTAAGGAGGATGCGGTACGAATCCGGCATGCTACATAGGGAAACATGGGGGCTTTTTAAGACGATCGTACGAATTTCGCTTAGACTACAGCGGTCAAAATAGCTTCCAGACCGTTTCCAAAATCCTAAACGATCGCTTAAATGTGTATGACAGTTATAGTTACTCTCATTCCCGGATTTTCTCGTCGCTCAAAAGCTCGCTCCTCGAAAACGGCTGGTTTTCGAGCGCAGGTTATGGTGTCACATTTCGGGCGTACACCATTATACTACTACATACAATAGGCGTGCTCTACAAGGACCCAGGAAAAATAATGGTACACCCCCACTCCTGGCAGGCAACCACACATAGCAGGGAACTATCAAGAACATCGTAAGACCGGCAAATCAAAAGAGAGCAAAAGAGTGAGCTCCAGAGGTTTCGAACCTTGGTGTTTATAGCACCATGCACTGCCAGTTACGCTAGGCATGAGTTCTTATTCATTGGATCACCTAGAACCGTCCAGTCAGTTTAATTGTACTACCCACACATGTAACCTGACGTCAGTGATGAAGAGAGGGGAAATGCGCCTCCTGAATGTCTAAAAGAAAGAGTACAGTAATAGAGCGTGCAGTGGAGCAACAGAATCATCATAATTAGTGCTCAGTCGCAGTCTTTACTTTTACTACTGTACCCAGATACCTTAACCCTGATGTGAGGACTAACATCCGGGTTTATAAGTCCCCGGTTTTTATGCAATAAAGACGAAATAAAGGTATTCCTGTTCACACGTCTTGGCTTCGTTTCAAACCCGACTAATAATAAAGTCGACTTTCAAACCACCTAGAAGAAAATTTCATCCAAGTCACCAAATACGACGTGGGAATTTTCAATGAAGCTCAGCCTTATTAACAATGTCTTCTAGGATGTTGTTGGTATCTACGAGAATGGGGGAAATCGAAGGTGAATTAGGAAGATACATGGTGATATGGGCGGGCTATTAAATTTATTGCTAGGCATCGGATTAACAGAAAACGGTACGTTCTGTGTTGCCTCGTTGACATGTGTCACAGCTGCTTTTATATCTCCTTAAAGATGAACTAGAGATGGGATGGGGCAAGGGCAACCCCAATAGAGAGTAGAGGCATGAGCTGGCAGTCGCATGACTGGTCGCTCCGATCTGCTGATATCTCAGGATCAGCTCTGAATTTGACACACCCACAATAAGAGATTCAATCCAGCTGCCAGTATGTGTATCGCTGCTATGAGACGATACCGCCATGCTATGTTGTCTCGTCAGAGATCTTGAGACTCTAGCGCCCGCGGACAGCATATTTGTAGAAAGTACGTGCTTAATTAGATACCCGTCTGTCTGAGAGGTAAGGATAACCAGCATATAGAGTAGTGTACCCGCGATCTAGCCTCTCAGCGAGTGCAACTTTACCTACAATTAGATTTGGGTGGTTGCTGTCTGGACCATCACTTCCAACAGTATTCAACAACTTCGACCACATCTCAACACCACAAAGCTCCATCTAGTTCTTAAAAATAACGGCAGTGATAACTTTATCCAGTAATCAGTCCTTTTAACACTGTTTCCCCAAGTTATGAAATCTCGAAACCCAGGAGAGTGGTCCCGAGCTATGTATCTTATCTTGGGAGACGGCATCCCAGGACACCTCGTCCCATGCCCATCATAAAAACATCGTGAGCCGGTCGTGGTAGCTACTTTATTGGGCTTGGTGGTTTGAGGAAATCATGTTAGTATTCCTGGGATTAATCCCCATTTTACAAGCCTTTTCCACTAGCAAAAGCTTAAGCGACTAAACGGCGAGAGAGAACTTATAGCAGGCTTGCTAAACCTAACAACTTTAGAAGCTTCTACAAAGTAGTGGGGTACTGTGTAAATCTTAGATCAACTAGATAAGTGTGCAGTTGGATTGAATTGTCTTTCTTCCATTGTTCCATCCGCTCTCTCTGTTTGTTGCTCTGTTTACATGTGCCAACGTCACTAATCCTCACTCCTACCGTCGAGTTACAATCTTAGATGCATTAGATTATCAAGCATCTGCCTTCCGCTTATCAGGAGCTCTTCGCAACGTCACATACAGGAACGTTATTGATGCACGCTGATAATCGTCGATCGAGCCAAAGAAAGAAATGACACCCGGATTGCGTTGATCAGGGAGCACCGCAGGTAGATTGTCGCAAAAAAGCTGCCGGGAAGATCCCCGTAATAGCGAAAATAAAGAAAAACAAAAACGGCACTGACCAGGAAGAAAACGGAGCACCTAGGCCCGCGATAATTTCTTTATCATAGATATCACTTACGACCACCCAACAAGTTGTTGAGAGTACCATCCATCATCCAGTCCTCGAAGCTCGCCTCCCACTCAAATCCCCTGTCTCGGCGACTCTAACGCTGCCAGTCCCGATACTCCCCCTCCTGTCATCTCTTCCCCCCCTTGCCGGTGACCCGCCAGCAAGTGCCAACGCTGAATCCGGACTGCTTGTTCTCTTGGGGCCCAGATGAGCCTCCGTCCTAATATTCGCACCATCCACTTCTTTATCCTCCTCTTTTTGCTCTTTCCCTGTTTCCCACGGTAGCCGTGTATCTCCCGCCGGCGATGAACCAATCCCTTGAGTGAGGCTTATGCCTGTAGGAGAACGCAGTTGTGGAGATAGTGGAGCAGTAACCCAAGGGGCTCTTGTATCTGCGCCATCAAACGGTGCAGGCGGAGCGCCCGACGTAGGCGGCTTTACCGCCCATGGGGCGCGGGTGATAATGGGTTGTGAACCGGGAGAGGTTGGGTTAGCCCAGGGCGCTGTTGTAGCTGCGCTTTCGAACTGGGAAGGCGGGAATGGATTTGATGCCGTTCCGGCGGATGTAGAATGGGTTGCTGGCCGTGGTGCGGCCCATGGTGCGCGGATAGTTTCCATTGGAGGAGGGGGGAACTCTGATGCCTCAGGCTTTTTCGATGCCGCGAGTTGTTCGAGGGTTTCTGAGGCGGACCATCGGAATATTGCTCCAAAAGGGAAGTGTTGTACAACTGGAAGCTTGCCGAGTACTTCTTTGTCGTACATTTTGAGCATCCCCTAATATCCTGTTAGCTTATGACATACCGCAAAGAGGGGAACTTACTTCGTTAATCTTTCCCCAGCCCTTCTGCACACCTGAGATATCGTATAGTATCGGCGAGTGCTCCCAGAATGGGCCCTTCTTAACATCATACACAAACCCAACAGCATCAAAATATAGATTCCGAGTTCGCTCGCGATTGACTATATCCAGCTTAACCACATCCGCTGGCTTTGGTAGGTTCGCTTCTTCCGCCTTCGCATTAGACTCCGCTGTCTTGGTCTCGCTCGTCGGTCGAAATGTCGTCAACTGAGCGCTTCCAAAGATGTAAGGTAGAAAAACATGATCATCGAGTCCCCATACGCCGTGGCTTCCAGCCGGTTCAAGCGAATAAGTAGTAACCAGTTTCCGTACGAGTTTAAAATATGCATCAAAGGTACGGAAAACAAGGGCTTTTTCATCTCTACCAGGCTGGAAACCGCCCAAGACCCAGATTCCGCATATAAAGGCAGCAAAAGAGAGTTCATGTCCGGTGCCATAGTCCAGCCTTTCTCCAGAGCCAAAAGACTGTGTCAAGTAATGCAAAAGCTCCTCCTTTGCTGGAAGGACCGAATTGGGAAGATATTCGTCAACCACTGTCGATTCGCCTACATGCGTTCCAGCTAACTGCAGCCATTTGCGAAATGCAACATTACCGAAACGGCGTGGACCCTGATCCGGAGGTGCCGATTCGACCAAATCTGAAAGGCTGTTTACGAGCCTTGTGATTCCTTCAACTTCGGGAGAGATGGTAATTGAAGGCGAGGATGTAATGTAGTCTTCTGGTGAGTTGAGCTTATTTGTGGTGGCATCGAGTGGAGATATGGAGGAGTTAAGATGAACGATAAAGGCTGTTATGAGGGAATATGCTGGGGAGTTGTGGAACAGAGGCAAATCCTGATGAGTATGGATTCTTTTTGCTGGTCGTGAGAAGGTAACCCCTGATACCGAGATGGGTTGAAGAGCTGGGGGTATAGGAGGAGTCATGGTTGTTGATGACTGCGGGGGGATAGTTTGGGAGTTAGGAAATAGTGGACATAGGCGGTGACAGATGACGTCTGCGGGGATGAGTACCAGCACTCGATCTATCCTAACTGCTCTGGTACTAAGGCGAACTCTTGGCAACAACGGTAACCCCTGTTCCTGCAACAACAACCTCCGTCTCAGCTTCAACTCCATCGCCACCGTCCGTCGACAACACCAGCCCCCTTTTGCCTTCCAATGCCTCTAAAACGAGCCGCGACGAAAGCCCCAAGTGAGTCGCGCCGTATCACACGGACCACCACTGCAGGGTCCGATGGTGACGACACTCCTTTCCAAACAGCCGGCGAGACCCCCCCGCCGGAAACTCTCCCTGCCAATGGCGGTGATCACGCAGGTTCTCTTATCTCCACAGCACGTGGTGAAAAGCGAATGAGACCATCGGGGGAATATGCCGACTCTAGCGACCTCCACAATCCAGCCAAGAAGCAGAAAGGGGTGCAGGAAGCTCCAGCGATACCGGCTCGTCGACCCAGCTTTAACAACGTATCACCTCCTCGGAGGATGCCCCGGAGAAAACTAGTCGGTGCCGAACTCTACAACTTCCCAGGTGATGACGATCAGGAGCCGAGGCCAAAAGCACAACGTAAACCGAAATCACGATCCAAGTCAGGGACACAAGCAAAAGCGCAAGTGGAGCCAAAATCGAAGAAGGGACGAGGGCGCCCACCTAAGAATAGGGAGGCAAAATTGCCTGCATTACCGGCTGTCGAAACCCAGGAAGTCATACAACTTTTTCCGAAACCAATACCTGAAGATATCGCACACAATACGAATGGCCGTTCGGTTTCCGAGGAGGAGCTGGAAGAGCTGAAAACTCAACATCACGAACCAGAGCACGAGGAAGGGAAAAGCAACTCTGAGCCTCCGCAACGAAGGACTAGAAAGAATATGCGCGCCCGCAACAAGGTCAAAGTCTCCAAAGATGAGCGGGACATGGATAGTATTCTCGCCATGGCCACTTCCACTACACCGAGGCCGAAGAATGTCTTTGATGCGAGGAAAAGCTCCATCAACAACCCGCCCATGGTAGAAAAGAAAGCCAAAGCTAGTGCGGCGAAGGCACCCACGCAACCAGAGAGGGAATCCGAAGCAAATCAAGATATTGTGAATAATGATGCGATGGGTAAGGGTGGCCTGGAATCAAATGAGGAGGAGGAGGAGGAGGAGGAGGAAGAGGGGAAACAGGATCAGGAAGAACAAGAGGAGGATAAAGAACGGGACGAACCACGTTTGCCGACGGGGCCTCCAACCCTGCCCAATGGTGACGGTGAAGATACCGAATACAAGGGTAGGAGCGGGGGTGAGGACGAAGACGAGGGCGAAGATGAGGGCAAAGACGAGGGCGAAGACGAAAATGGAGTGAGTAGAGTTCTCGAGCCACCGACTCCTACTCCTGAGCCAGCCCAACTACCTGCCGCTAGTCCCAAACTCGCGCGGAAGGTATCCACCGCGACGGGCCAAGGGGATGAAATAGCAGATAGCGGAGATGAATACGTACCACCAGCTAATAATAAACGCCGATCCGGGAGGCGTGCACCGTCAATTGCACACTCTCACGAGAGTTACGCCGCCGCAGCACAGTTCCACGAGGAGCTTCAGGAAGAAGGTGCATCCGACTTCGGCGACGATTTCGTCAATCTCCCTCAGCCCCTTCCTTTCCTTTATCAAAAGCTTCTCGCCTCCACCAAGGGTGCTCAAGCATACAGAAAAAAAGTCAATGACCTCTCAAATTTCCAGAGTAAACTTGCGAAGCTGCAATGCTGCCAAGACGACGAAGACGAAAACAAGGGTTACTTCTACATCCTCGACGACATCGCTAACACCTTCCTCGAGGGCGGATTCGACGAGGACGATGAAGCCATTTTGTTCCCGCAGCTTGACAAGGTTCTAGGGCAGCTTCGAGAACTCCAGCAAAGCGACGCCCAAATAGAGGCAGATCATCGACGCCTTGCCAGACGACACGCCATAAGAGCCTCCAACCACAGAAAGTGTGCAGACGCCATCCGATTAGCTTTTAAGCGAGTGGGATATAAGGGCCTCAATTCATGGTTGACCAGCAAGGAAGGAAAAGAACGAAGAAGGATGGAAATTGCGGAGAAGCGGAACAAGATGATTTCTGACCAGCTAGACCGACGAATCGCTGTGATAGAACGTGAAGAGCAGCAACGCGAGAAGAAGTACCGTTCCGCCTCATCATCCGCTAGAAATACCATGTCTACCGGCAAAACTTCGACCTCCAGCCGGCATCGGCGAGCCTCTTCCAATGACTACGATGATTGGGCCGCTGATCTCCCCTCTGAAAACGATGGCCGCCGCCCCAGCGTCGGAAACGCCGAGGTGGTAACTATTGAAGGCTTCGGCGAACGCGGCCGACGCCCACGACCCAGCGCCCGTGTTAGCTACTCCAAGGAAAATCCGGACGTTCTTGAAGACCGCCCCTGGGGTGACAAGGAGACCGAGTGTCTGATCCTTGGGTTGGAAAATTTTACTGGTTCGGACAGATTCAAGCGTATTAAGAATCATTGGACGGCTTTCTTTAAGTACCGAAGCGAGGCAGACCTGAGGGAAAGGGCCCTTGACATTCGGGGGAATTTGATAGATGCGGACATAGAACTGGCGGATTGGTGGGATAGGATTTAAGGCTGGCTGGTTGATGGGTGTGATTCTGAGTTGCTCGTGGTGTCTCAGACGGATGGTGTCTCGGTATTGTAGATTCTCGATAGGGTGGCTATGGCAGTTTGCATTTATTTGGCGTTTGAGAGACGAGATGTGGCGGTACCGCTACATACATGGTTTGTTACTCTTCTTGGAGCGGTTTTAATACCCTATTCTGGCTTAATAAGTTGAAATATTGCTAGTCATATTCTTATCAAGGTGTTTGGATGGAATACCTACTATTTGCAATGGTTGCCATTAAAATTAGGTCGTATGTTAAGATTTATGGTTAAAGATAACGCCGATCGGAAAGGATAAGGCAGACTGAGAGTACAATCGGGGTGAACCATGGTGCCAGTTGGGCTTCTACAGCTGGCCGGATGCCAAAAGTCCCAGCGCCAGAGGACGGCTCAAAAAGACCCGGTTGTTTGCTTCCTTTCATTTTAGCATTAAGAAGCACTACTAGTGCACAGCCTTCCACAGATGGAAGATACTTTAAATCACACCACGAAGAACCGTTCAATGTACCTCAATACTGTGGCCCGGCTCCGTGCCCGGATAGTGTTGCAACTGCCTATCCGATACTCCACTTCTGCGACGCAGAATTGGCACAGACATGCTTCTGTCAAGACTTTTCTCTCCAGCTTGGATATAGCCACGATCCAAAACTAACCTTCACGGGAAAGCACTTTCGTCGAATCACAGCATACTACTCTGAGACCAAGACAGGAGCAGACCCTCCACAGACCGAAGAAATCAAGCGAGATTACCCATATGAAGCCGCACACAGACCACTTGCCTCGATCGAGGGCTAGCGAGTGATTATCTATATCATCAATTGACGTTGTGCGAGCCAATGATCGTGTCTACCACTGTAACTATTTATCCCTGCGTCGATCATCGCGCCAGTAACGACATGTCAGGTCTGGAAGCACTTACAAGATCACCAGCTATTGATGAGAGGGTCCTCGAAAGCAACATGAGAAGTTTTTGAAAGGCATGAAATTTGGCAAGCCTTCCACATTGAGGAGGGAAGGGCGGTAGTGATTCTAGATAGTTATCGGTCTATGGAATCTCTGGTAGAGACGGGTTCGAGAAGCCCGGGACTTTCTTGATTAACCTTAATCGAGACTCTCGGGGTTGTGCTGGGGCAGCATTTCTTCCCTTTCTGTCTGAGGTCTCGGGAGAAGCCGTTACTGTTCTCGTATACCAGACTTTCCGGGCTCACTTTTCGCCTCGCTCGGCGAAAAAGTCTGGGCACGAGAGCAGCCCGTTGCAATTGCGGAAGTTGTATTGAACTGCAGAGGAATATAGCCCCACACGCCAATGTGTAACTAACCCCACTAAAAGCCGTACGCACGGGCCAAAACCCTACAATCTCAAGCTTCCGCAATTTGGACCCAAGTTGCCTTGAGGTCGGCACGTCGAGTTTGCGTTGGAGGAATAGTAACTGTTACTTTGCATGCAATACATGTACTTTAGGTAAGGTTAGTGTCTGCCAGGCAAGAGTACTACGTTCGAGACTGGCTTACTCCACACTCTAAAGGTCTCAAGTTCCACGTACCTTCTATTTCTTTATACTCTTACTTCGTTCCTCTGTCATCGCACTTCCATCTCAAAATCTTGAGATCGTGCTTTTCACCTCCTGCTCCCCAAGACTCAAATATTACTCTAGGAAACTAGGTTTACTCCCTCTCCACATATCCACCATACCTTATACTCAGATAGCTGATGGAGCTTACGTTGTTCCTCTTACAGTCATTACTCTCACAACTATCACCACCACTATATCCTTCTATCCTCTCTCTTATTCTCTCGTCCCTTCCCAGGCACAGTCGTCTGCCATATCCGAAGTCAGCAAGTAGTTACCAGAAGATCATAATGCCTAAATCGACATTTATCTCCTTTCCTAACGAGATCCATCACATCATTTTCGATAATATCACAGCCAACTGCGACCGAAACTCCCTTCTACGCACCAGTCGCCAATTCCATCACCTCCACAACCCAACGCTCTACAAACTAGTTATTGCCACCCCCTTAAAATGCAACTCGGAGGGTCCTTTTGCAGAGCTTCCTCTCTCGGGGATGTGTATTGGTCGGCTTGGCGTCAACGCTGAAACGATGCATCGAATATGGACTCGACGTTAATAGTAGGGTCGAGTGGATCAGTCTTGATTACACCACGCTTCTCATCCTTGCGGTTAAGATCTACCAGGACTTAGAAGGCGCCCGATTATCAATAGTCCGGCTACTTCTCGACAGTGGAGTAGACCTCAATGCGACAGATTCTGTTGGAGGCTCAGTACTGCATGCTATAGTGTATGCCACCAGTCAACGCGAGGACATCTTAACGGATATCCTCAAACTCCTTCTCTAAAGTGGCGCTGACGCTAATGTGGTCAAGGGTGTGTCTGGCCAGACCGCCCTGCACTGCGTACTGGAATGTGATTACAAGTTCGATTACAACAAATTCTTTTGCAGTCAGATAGCCGAGTTGCTACTGGAGCACATGGCTGTCGTAGACATTCAGGATATATTGGGATACACGCCACTAATGTGGGCGGCGAGATGGGAATATCCTGTCATTGTCCACAAGCTTCTTGACAGAGGCGCGGATGTATCCCACGCCGATAAATATTATAAGCGCAACGCACTGCACTGGGGAGCGTTTGGAACAGCCCGTACGTGCAACCAGGTGGTGGCATCCATTCTTGCGCACGGTGTGCAGGATATTGACGTTGGAGATAAGCATGGACAAACGGCACTGATGCTAGTCGCTGGTAATGGACGGAGAGCTGTGGTCTTACAATTTCTCAAAGAAGGCGCTAATGCCAACGCCGCCAATAGAAATGGTGAGACGGCGCTGCACTATGTTGCAGCATCGAAAAATCGAGGCTTGCAGTTCGAGTATACACTCATCATGCTCCTGCGTCACGGCGCAGACGTTAATATCAGAAGTAGAGACTGTTTCGCTCCATTGACACTAGCTATCCGCAGTAATCGGATGTTTATGGCCAAGATTCTTCTGGACCATGGAGCGGTTGTATGGAATCGTGCGGGGCGTGGGGTTTATCAAACACCGAGTTAGTTTCAGTAGACATGTACCGAGTAACAAGGTTATTAATCCAACGCTACCGTCATTTAATGTATTCATTTATTACATGTTATAACTCTTAAGCAGTACATTTCTGAGCGGAAGAGTCCCAAAACATGTTTGAAAGTACCAACAATTCTTTGATACAGTGCATGGTGTACTTGATCGGAAACTTCGTATGCCACGACGGAAGTTCTCATCGAGTATTGAACGTCTCTAAAGGCGATTAAATCCTTAAAATTCCCGCGTAAGCTCGCTGTTCTAAAGGTAACTACTAGCTACGACGCCTAGTTTGGGCCTCGTTCTACAACCCTAATTCCCATTCTTTGAGCTGTTGAAACCTGCATTGTAGCACCAACAGAACCGTTCCAGAAGCCAGTACGTGCAACCGTTTTGCCGGTATGGCTGGATCAAAAGGTATCATGTTAACAAAAAGATCAATATCTAAAACGAGGGCATTAGCAAGTATTGATTTCCCCACGATACTATGTACTCGTGGTGTACCTTTGGGGATGTCTCATTAGGGTTAGGGTCTTCTCACTGACCTGATCCTTCTTGCCATTTGCTGTGGATCCTTTTTTCAGTCTTTGTTATTGCACCTGCCTTCTGCACTAGATCGAGAGCTTCTTGTGGGGTCTGAAGGGGTATCACCCATTCCTGACTGGATGGATGCTCACGGATCTGGCTGACTGGGCGCTCGCGGGGGGTATTCGGGGTTCCAGAATATTTCGAGCCCGCTTCCTCGTCCCTCCCTTCCTTCTTCCCCCCTCCATCCCTTTCGTCCTTCCCGCCGCTACCTTCATCCCCACCTTCCACTAAGGGACATTACAACCCATTGGTTTGAAGTCGAACACGAGTGATCTACTGTGTGTAACTGACAGCGGGAGCTAAATTGGGGCCGTGTAACCTGAGCAAGTTCCCATGTAGGCACCAACGGAGGTTGTTGATACTTTAAATCCCGAAGCACCGGAACAATGCGGCCAAAAATGTGAAGCCGGATCGTGGGCTGGTTCGTATGCATAAGGGTGCAGTATTTTTTGGCTGGAAGTCTTGCGGGTGGTGAGAACTTTGGATAGCATCTTCTAATGACGTATAAGGATTTTTGTGACTCATGAGCATTGCTGAGTGAACGCCGAGAGTGGCTCGAGTTTGTTAGTCAATTCGGGCTTCAAGTTACCAGTTGCATTGTTAAATTTTTTCAGGAAGTGTAGTCTGTCATACAGTTGTAGTACTGTTTCAAAAATTCCGAACTTGTTATATCTAGTAGAGCTCACAAGCCATCACTCTGAGCTGACGTTCGGAACGACTAGAAATCTATGGATAGGGCGGATCTGGTGGGATATGTATTCGGGACATAGTAGTCTCAGACAGCTGCTAGCGGTACGAGACTAGGGACACAGCAACACAGCTATCTGCCGCTACCTTCACCACCCGCACTCTGGAACTGGGCCACCCCAAGCGTAATTCCATATTACTATCACCATGAGCAACACAACAGTAAACGTGAAACTAACTCGAGAATACTACCAAAATACGTAATGAAAAAGAGTAAATCCGAGATGTGCCCTCCCCCATCATATCTTACTATCCTCCCATTTGCCAAGGTTAAGTAGTGGCAACCCGCCGCCTTTCCACCAGCTGTAGGTACCTTCCGGGTTAATCTTACTCGACTGCCGAAGTCACGTCAAATTTCTGTGCTCCGCGCTTGGCAAGAAAAAGAGGCAGGTTGGAACCGGGGGTGGCCATGTGAATAAACAAACCTTTGGAATCTGCGTAATCGATAGTAAACAAACCGGATGAAGAGCGGAATCTTAGACGGAATAGCTGTTGAGAAACTTGCTAGCACTTTCGGATCATAGCATTAATATTGGGCACTATGGAGCACTCGCTGAAAAACATACCACCCCTTTTCATATACCAACGACCAAGGCCTCAGCACCATCGCCGTTTCTGGGCGAGGTTCGGCCAATGTAAACTCATGTGCCATGGCCTCTGTCGACTCTTTTGAATCTAAATATATGTCCGCCTCATGAGGAAGTCCACTCCAAAATGACACGTCCGGCGGAGTTAATACCCTAATGCTGCTGCGGACAGTGTATATCCGAGTGAGTGCTTGTTGTTTCTGGCGTGCCGCAGTCGACAACTAGTATCGTAGGTTGGAATAGTCGTAAATGGGCCTATCCTATGACCCGGTGATCTGAGACTCAGACTACGCTTATAGATGTAGTCGAGCCGAGAGCCTGTCGGAACGGATGTAGTCCCTGCGTGGATCAGGACTGGGCCTCAAGAAAGAATTGCTAGGAACATACCGAGAGAATCCCCCTCCAATGGTAAAGGAAGAGCTTCTTTGCAGGGGACCTAATGTCGTCTTCAGTCGACACCATACGCTGACACGGCCTCACGAATGACACTAGCTTCCCTTCATGCTTCTGCCTTCTGCAATAACATCCTAGAGTACCAAGACTTAGACTTAGTCATACCTCCTAACTGTAAAGTGTTCGGCCAGTGATATCACAAGGTCCAACCTAGGGATCCCGGGATAGCACCAAAGATGGCTCGGGCGAGACTTGAGACCACGTATGCCATTGGATATTTTGAGCTGTCCTGGAATTTGTGGGTGAGATCCTATGATTCAGAGCGTGCACGTGAGGAATGGGGCTTCATCCGAGATGATACGCGGCTTGTTTCCAACTCCTCGTATTCGTCGTTGCTATTTCCATTTCTGTCATCCCAGTATTTCTGTCGCTGAGTGGGTCCACTTCTTCTTGAGGCTGGGCTGAGGTCCCGGGGACTGATACAATGAAGTTACAGTGCAGAAAACTCAATCTGTTCGGTATCCTGAGACGTATATTGTGGACCGCAGGATTTTGCTCTTGCCTATAGAAGAAAGGAGAGCAGGTGTGTGGGACGAAAGTGCCTGAATGAAGATAGCCACAGACACGTGACCTTCAGCCAAAACAGAAGACGAAACATTATGCAACATGCCTTCAAATGAATAAAGGTACTTAAGTAAGTACTTACCTAAGTAGGTAATTACCCAAGGAGAAGGAAAGACCGGGTTTCGGAGGTGATGCCTCGGCGAACACCACCGGCTGTCGTCACTCGTCGTCAGCAACGTCACTCGCCATGATCTGCGTCACTCGCACCAACCTGTATCACTCGAGCTTCCTGCCCAGCAACCGCTCGCTCTAAAACCCACCTCCCCTTGACCATAGTAACAACTCCTCCCCGCGCCCATAGCAGCACCTCACCATGTCCACCACCACAACATCCTCCCCGCATCTCCTAACCTTCCCCGACGAAATACTCCTCTCAATCCTGCACAACCTCGACATCCCGGACCTCTACGCCCTTTCCAAGGTATGTTCCTCCCCTCCTTCCCATGCTCCACTAACACTCCAGACCTCGCACCACCTCCGTACAACCGCCACGGACCCCCTTCTCCACCGCCACCGTCTGCAATCCGCAAAAGCAACCCTCTCCCACCTCCTCCAGTGGCCTCGCACGCCTCCACCTGCCCCCCTATTCCTAACCCCCCGCCAGGCAACACAGCGCGCGCTCTCCCGGAGCCTTGCAAAAAACAACTTGAAAAGGAAACTGAGTTCTCGGCCGTCGTTGCCGGCGCTTGTTGAGCGTGGTGTCATACCCGCTGGAGGTGTTGCGCCTGCGCTCGTGGGGAGTGTGCAGAGGTTGGAGAGGGAGAGAGTGAAGGATGTGGTTCGGGGACTTGTGGGGAGGGTGGGTATTGAAGAGGTTGCTAGGCGGGAGGGGTGGGAGTGGGTTCGGCCTGATGGGGAGGAGAGGGGGGTGAGGGTTAGGGAGCTAGCGAGACGATATGAAGGGTTTAAGAAGAGGAGGAAGGAGACGAGGTGGGGGAGTGGGAGGTGTGTTAGGTGGGATCCGCCGAGGGGTAGGGTGTTGATGCTGAGGAGGTTTTATGAGAGGTTGGGGAAGGGGGTTACGGGGTAGGTTGTAGGGTTTGCTTTATGGGATTTGGGATGGGATTTGGGATAGGATATTGGTGTACTTGGTGTACTTGGTGTTTACTTTGACTTGGAGTTGTTGCTTTTCGGTCTAAGGTCTACTATCGAGCTCAGAATGTTCCTACCTAGAATACGTATCATGTTGCAAAGAAACGCGGGTTCAATCATTGAGGTACCCATTTATGTGCTCTATGACCGCTCGAAGACATTAAGGTATTGTAGGCAGGCTCGTAAATGCTCTACGACTCCTCTTCAGCATCCTTCGCAAGTCCATGTTCTTTCAACAGCGACATAATCTCTTCTCCGCTCCACAGATGATGATATACTTTTCCTTCAGCATCCTTTCCCACCGTAGCAAACTCAACTGAACCCGCAGTTAGCAATTGTGATAATCCGCATATCGGATCCGGGGCCATACTCTTCTCGCTGCTGAGCATGGTGCTGTCCATAGTCTTGCTCAGCACCTTGACGGCAATCGCACAGGCCTCCTTCAAGTCGCAGTCCTCCTTATAGTCCTGCTTCAATAAGCTCTGTGCGGATGCGTTGTTGGCACCGACAGAGGTTGCTTTCCATCCGCCGTAGTTGCCTGAAGGGTTGGACTGGTAGAGCTGGAACTGGCGTTGCGCATCGTAACCAGCATAGATGAAGGAGACACCGAAGGGACGGAGACCTGTGTAGCACATGTGTTAGCCTCCGCGGCGGCTGGAGGTGGGGGAACAGATACGAACCTCCGTGTTGAGTGTATCCCTGCTTCAAATCACATAGTCTCCGTACCAGCTGTTCACATGGGATATCTTCGTTATACGTCAAGAGATAGTTCTGTGCCGCCTGCCGAGCATAGTTGATGAGGATGTTTGCATCGGCTGTCATTCCAGCAACAGCGCAGATCATATTACTAGACACCACGGGACCACATCAGCACAAGCTCTAGTATGTACCAGAGATTCAGCAAGGCGGATGGAAAACCTACTCGTTGAGGATGTACAGCTTCTCAGCGCTCGTGTCCTGCTCCAGCAATTTGCTAGTCACCTTCCTCTCCGCCGCAAGGACAATTCCATCCTTTGCCAACACACCCAGTGCGGTTCCGGCATGTGAGATGGCTTCGAGCGCGTATTCGACTTGGTAGAGACGTCCCTCGGGGGAGAAGATGGTAGTCTAGTTCGAGTTTCCCGGGGGAGGGTGTCAATTACATTCCAGTACCCCAACCCCAACCAGATGGACGTGGGAGGATACGCACTCTTGAATCGTAACGGCGGGACATGTTCGGATGGATTCAGCAACGTACGGTTGGATGGAAAGGATGGTGATGGAAATGAGGATGGCGGAGGTGATGCGGGTGGTGGTGGAGGTACAAGCAAGCAAGTAGTTAGTGGAGTCGCGGCTCAAATAGATGCACGCCAAGCGAATTCTTTACAACCTTGCGCTCTCTCACATCACCATCATTCGCCTCCAGTCTCCTGTCTCTAGGTTATGGCTTCTCTACCACCGAAGCCGCCGCCTCCGGCTCAATCGGCTCCGCCCCTGCCATCTGGATGGACCGAACATAAAGCACCTACAGGCCTGTACCCAATACACCTGGAAGCTTAAGCAGTAACTAACGAACCCAGGCCACTCTTACTATTACAATGCGCAAACAAAGACTTCAACCTACACGCGCCCCGTTGCAGGCCCCTTACCTCCACCCGTCCCTGTTCCGCCGCACTATACACCGCCACCACAAAGGTTTGGTCTCGGACAACCACCCACCGCAGGCCCGTTTGCACCCGGCGCGCCACGATACTCGTCACCCACAGGGCCCTTCCCAGTCGCCGGCCACCAGCTTCCGCATTGTCCCTACTTCCAAGGAGGGCACGGAAGTGGTGGTCCGCAGGCTCAAGGGACCTTTCGTCCTCCACCGCAAGACCGTCCAAAGAAGAAGCGCGTAATCCCTGGAGCAGAGCCGTGGGTCCTGGTAACGACAAAGATGGGGAGGGCCTTTGTGCACAACCTCTCCACCAAGATCTCGCTGTGGAGCGCGCCAAAAGATGTGCAGGAGAAGATTGATGTTATGCCGCCTGTGGTCCGCGAGCAGGAGAAGCGGGAGCGCGCAGAAAGAAGGAAGAGGAGGGCGGCGGAGAAGGCGGCGGCTGAGGCTGAGGCGAGAAGGCAGAAGTCTGTGTCGGTGGTGGCGGAGAAGGGGGATGCAGGGGGGGGAGGAGCGGAAGGTGAACCAACCACCAAGAAGCCGCGGTTAGAAGGGGACCAAGAAGACCAAGGAATGGATGAAGTGGAAGGTGAGGAGGAGGAGGAGGAGGAAAAGGAGGAAGAGGAGGAAGAAGACGAGCAGCCTCCACCAAACCAGCCCCCAGCCGCCCAAGAATTCACCGAAGAAGACATCGCCTGGCAGCTCGAAGCCATGGCCGAACAATACGGCCTTGAAGAAGAAGACTTTGAAGAAGGCGACGAGCTAGCGCCAGAAGAGAGCACAAACCTGTTCCGCGAGATGCTCGAAGAGTACTCCATATCCCCCTACAGCACCTGGGACGACGCGCTCCCGCGCTTCGTCGACGACCACCGCTACACCGTCCTCTCTACTACCAAAGCGCGAAAAGAAGTCTTCACCGCCTGGTGCAAAGACAAATCCTCACAACTCCGCCAGGAAAAGGAAAAAGCAAAGAAAACCGATCCCCGCATCCCGTTCTGGGATTTCTTGAATGAACATACAACTAGCAAACTGTTCTGGGCGGAGTTTAAGCGCAAGTGGAGGAAGGAACCTGCAATGAGGGATTCGAAATTGTCAGACAAGGAGAGGGAGAAAATGTACCGCGATTATGTTGCTCGTTTGTACCCCCCTCCCAATAACCTCCTGCTTCCATTACTCACAGTGTGTAGGAACCAAAGGCTCAGAACCAGTTCGTGAAAATGATCTCAAAAAACTCCTAAAATCCATCCCCTCGTTGTCGAAGCAGACTACACTCCTCACACTCCCCGACAGCGTCATTGCGGATGTGCGCTACGTGACAGCGCCAGAATCTTCGCGCGAGAGGATCATCACAGAGTACCTCTCGACGCTTCCGGATGCGCCCATGAGCGAGGCGGAAAGGAAAGAGAACGAGGAGCGGGAGAGACGCGAGAAGGCGTTGAGAGAAAGAGAGTGGGCAGTGCGACAGGAGAAGCGGAGGAATGCGGCGGAGGAGGCGGCGGCGAAACAGTTTTTGAAGGAAGAGGAGGCGGCAATTGAGAGAGCCAAGAAGGTGGGCAAGAAGGGCCTATTGGGGCATTTGAAAAAGGAGGAAGAGGCGCCCCTCCGACGTACGAAGAGGTGTAGTGTATTGAGTGGTGCATTATAGCTAAGTGAGGTACTTAATTGGATGTTATGGAATCATCTATGTTTACAAATGGACTATGGAATTCTAGTGTTTCATTCTCCGGATTGCAACCTGCACTTTGGATCATTTGCGTGCAAAGTATCCAGTAGGATACAGCGAAAAAAGGATAGGAGGGAATAAAAGTTGCACTTAACGCCTGCTGTAAGCCCAAGTATATATGTTCCGACCCATTGGCGAGCCCACCAGTTCACGAACCGGACAAGAGGTTGCAACTGATCAATTTATGTGAACCCTGACCCATTCAAATACATCTACAATTCCGGGAGTGACAGTGATTCCCTCCAGTTCAACTGTTATTATCAATTCACTTAGTATTAAGCTTTCCTTTGCTCTCGTCCTCCCGCTGCATATTGCTCTGATGAGTGCAGCTCATTGTTCGCCACAGTTGTGCCAGTTGTCTCCTGCTTACCAGAAACCCCAAGAACCCAGTGATAACCCACCTCTAGTTACGATGAAATAGACTTACTATGGATATGTATTCATTCTTGAAGTAGCTGGAATGCCGTTTTCTTGCAGTTGCAGGAGACAACTAGCCTTGTTACCTGTAAACGCCTTTACTGCAGTATGAGCAAAAGTAATCTTGCTCTCTAGATTAAATTTCTGGTTTCTAATGCTCTAGCTCACATGGTCATATACTGGTTCCCAGTTCGCGAACAAGCAAAGTTCGCCTATCGATCAGAACATATACATACCCTTAAGCTATAATAATACTACCCAAAAGGTAGAAATACAAGAAACAATGCCATACGCAATCCGTGCAATGTAAGTATCCATTAACGATTCATTTCAACCCCATCCCCTCAACCTCGTCAAGATTATCACTGTTTCATCCCTATGCCACACAGGCCTCCGTCAGTAAGAAGCGGCATTAGAAGGAAACAAACACCACATACCAATTCGACGATCCCCTTAGAGCCATGAATCTTCCTCGCGTCGTTTTCATTCAATCCCTAGCAAGCGTTACTATTGATCGTCTTGAAGCAGTCGAGAATATACGTACCCCAAGCTTTTCTCCTCTTAGGAGTTATTCCAAGAGTTCGATGTAGTGGGGCTGGATAGAATGGTCAAACTCTCTAATGATCTTAACCATAGTCCCCAGGTTCATCTCATGCACGCCTTTTTTCAAGCTCCCTTCCAATGCCGCCGCTTGTGTCCTTTGCTGCATAGTGGATCTACGTCTTTGGTTCGAATTGCGAGAAATACGCTTGGGCAGCACTACTCAACGGACCGAAGTTTGAAAGAAACGTTCCTTTGTCTGCGTTCTTAGGATATTGGCCTCCCTGCATCGCTACGTTGAATGCAGCGGATGTAAGAATGCGGATTGTAGTAATTCGCCCCACTGCCTACAATAACATCAGAGGTGAAGACAAAACTTAGAGAACCAAACTTACCAGTGAGTCTAGAGCCAATATCAAATTATCGGCCTCGTTCCGTAGTCCTTGGATTATCTGCATAGACTGATGACGACTGGCACCAGAAGCACCTCGCCGAGAAGCGGCGGTTGGAAGTTAAGCTTAGCTTGCCTGCGCATGTTCCTGAAGAAGTGATCTCAGCTTCGGGGTGGGCACCACAGAGCCTCCTTCGCTAGCGACCCCGCCTTCAGGAGATGTCTTCACAAAGAACTGTTCATTCATGCTAGGAATCGATTTTTAACAGCAGCTTTAACTTCCTGTAATGAATAACTACTCCCATTCATATAGAGACCCTTTCGAAGATTGATATTGGTTGAGTAAAATCTGTCCGCGACAAATACAGGAACCTTAACAGTAGAGTAGCAGGGTTTGGGACAGGAATGGTTGATGCAAAGGAGAAGAAGTGGAAAGAAGAGTGCAAGTGCAACGTTCTGACTTGTGCAACCTTAAACTCGATGTCCATAAATCCATCAGCGTTTCTTGTGCCAGAGAATATCAGAACTTAGGTCTGGAGGGATCCCACCCTGCATGAGGACAACGAAACAGCGTGCATCCCCAACGAGTTAGCCATCCACTTATAATCAGTGTTCAGCACGAGACAAAGCATATCAACGAGAACGGGGTCGACATCTTCAGGGGAAAAGTAAAAATTGAGTTGATACGGGTCAAGATATCCGGTGGTGGTTGCATATATGCATTTGCATTTATGACTGCTTCCTGTTCCCACAAGCACACAGTCTTAAGGGTTTTCTCTCGTCTCTCTATCATCACTACAGTATACACGCACGGTATCTTCCAATAAAGTAACAGTGGTTTTCAGTTGCACCAGGGGTGATATATGATGACTGAAGACTGCCGAATCTCGAATTTCCACCGATCAATTCGGCGCTGGAGAGGAAATCAGCATCAATTCACGTTGAATGGACGTCTGTGGCACCGCAGGAATGGGTTACGGAATCTAGAGCGGCAGTAAAGAGCGCCGTGCATTGAGTTACAGTTGGGTAACGAAAAATACGTATACGAAGAGGGCTGAAGACCTTGGCCTGGAGTCTCTCATAGTATCCTTACTTGCTTGCTTTCCTTGCGCACAACAAAAGGTTATATAAAGTATTTAGCTGAGACACCGTCTACCTCGCCCGGCTCCCTAGTTTCATCCTTGTCTCATGTGCTCCGGAACTTCTGCTGCAGTGTTGGTTTGTACTGTATACAAAGAGGTTAGGTTCTTGAAGTATATATTGCCTAGTTCATTAATCTTAGTTAGGATTTTACCATCTTTTCGTTTTCAGTCTTGAAAGAATCCCAGCGCTAGCTAGAATCATCTTCGACAGAATAGTAAATTAAGTCTTCGACTTCAGCCCTGAGAGAATCCCAACGCTCTTGATACTTACCAGAACCATCCCCGAATAAGTAGTATATTAACTAAAGCCTTCTCGACATCTGTACGGCTTACCACTGGAGCTAAAAGCTGCCTAAATCCATAAACTAACGTTAGCAATATTCATTGATACTAGTATATTTTCGATCCAACATTTCCTGTTTGGGTGCCCAGATAGTGTCGAATGTCTCTACCTTTCCGCAAGTGAGTTTCTAGCTAGCGTTACACACAAGACTGAACGAGACGGGACTGGTCTGTGCCTAGAGACTTACCGTCCCCCATGGTGGGAGGCTTCAGAGGAGTTGTACCGGGACTCTCGAAACCTTGTCTCTTAGGATGGTAGTGGTGGTGATGGAAGCCGGAGCACGCATTATGGCCCGAGAGTTAACAATCTCCCAAGTCGCCGTATCTTCAGTAAACAATCCGTGAGGCTATTAACAGTCTCTCAGGTGGCTGACCTCCGTGCAAGCTGCACTCCAAGTTCCCCCGGCCATTCTCTAGCATCAAGGTACTACCGTATAATCCCGATAATAAGCCACACGGCCCATCAAAAAGTCAGCTAGGTCGTTAGTACCCGGGATATGAGATTGTATCCAAAAATCTCGCGAGATCTCGTCCTAGGCAGAGATGGTCCCGGCCTATCCTAAGCCAATATTTCGAGATGAAGTGCCCGGAAGTTCCGTCTTATGTACGACACTATCTCTAGCGAAATACTCTATGCGGCTGACCGGTCATAGTAATATATTGAAGGCGACGAAGTAAGTTTGATGATTTCGTTAAATTTAAAGAATGTTGTTATATCTGCCAACACTTGTCCGTATTAGCACGTACGCGAGTTTCCGAGCAACTCACTAGTGCTTGCGCTAGTATTAGCTAAAATTCAACATCTGTTGTGTGCGCAAGTACCAGTATAGCCTGTATCTATATGACTGTATTCGTAAGTAGTTCAACTGCAGATATGTGCCAATACAGACGAGTGGCTGTATCAGTCTGTACCACGCGGTACCGGATGGGTGATGGTGGGAGGCTACGACATGGCCTCTTCCTTTGTTGGATTTGGGGTAGCGGGGGTTTAATATGTCATACCCGCAAGCGGGTGAATACAATATGATTACAAACGCGGTATTGGACAATGTTATTTTAGCAGTCATATTCAATACTTTTGCATTAGCGATTACTAATGTCGCACCGTACCCAAAATTAGCCGTTGGTGAACACTAGCAAACCCTCCGGCATCTTGTGGTGGTCACTGGCAGTCGATATGGGTTTCTTTCGTGCCGTACGATGCCTCGTAGCGCCTGGGAAGTCACACATACTGTGATGTCGGCATGCACTCCAGTGTTTCTTGGTACCGCTCGGTACTTTTGGCACAGCAACTGTGCAGCAATGGTGTAGTATCAATCTGTAGTTGCTAATACAGGCTGATCGATATACCTCATTACCGGTGACTTTCACCTTAAATCACTCGCTTTCGGGGAGTTGGACTTGTTACAATATGGAAGTTGGGGAGAACCGTGTGCGTGTATTCTATGGTACAGAGAAAAGGGAGTGTGAAGAAAAGAGACTCGAGATATATACAGGAGGCATCAGCCCCGGTTACAGCCAGCTGTATCAAACCCTTGTATATATGTAACAGGACTTGCGAGTATGTAACGTAGACCACAATTGTCAACATCGCAGCAAGGCCTTTCAATAGGTATTTCCCAATGGCGGGGGTAATTTCAGTTTCACAACAACAATGTATGCAGGATTGCCTTGCGTTAATCACCTGTGTTCCGCTTTCCCGCTTTGCCTTTAAACACCACAAAACCCATATCGAGCGGTTCAGTGCCACCATCATGTACAATCCGTCACTACTTCAACAATGTTGACGCGATACGACAAGGACGACGGCAACTGATCAATAAAATCGAAGCCCCAAACAGATGAGAGAAGGTTAAAGTCAGTTCACGTCAGCGCCGGTCGAGATAGAGCCAGTACGAAAGAGAGGAGTGGTGTAGGAGTCTTGGTTGTACAATGAACTGGGTTTGTTTGTTTTCAGTCTATGAATCTAATGTACTAACGTCGTACAAAGGAGATATCACGACTCTACAAATGGCGACTACGGTGAAGATGTGTTTCTGCTAAGGTAGGAGGGTTTTAGAGGTCGAAACTCGAGGGTGACTGGGCATAATAGAGCTCGAGTGACACATAGATGATAGCGAGGCGTTCGTTAAGCACTACCATCAAGAGGCCACGAAAATCCACATAAATACTACTCCACGTATGTTAGGTCTACATACAAGATTCAATTCATCCGTCCTTCTCATTGGATGATCCATTTGAGGAGTGTTTCTTGGTGTTTTATAGGGTTAATTTGGTGAGGTTAAACATGTTTCAGCCTTCCTCGTCCTTCCTCCAATCACAGGTACCAGTCCGTCAGATGGAGGTTAGGTGTAAAGGATCCAACACAACCGCAAGCACCTCGCAGGAACGTTCATACAGCCTGAAATGTCCCACTTACCCAATCACGAGGTTCAAGACAGCACCTGAATGTCCTACATTATAAGGCTTTGCATATCGTCCAGTAGATCCGGGTCCACGAATCATCTGCCGAATTGAATTTCTGGGACTGCTGAGAACAAACGTAACTCGGATTGGGTACCGGGCTTTGAAGGTGATGATAGCGAAGACAACATTAACAGCTCCTGGTAGGAAATCCTCGGAGAATTTTGTGCAAAAGAGCAGCGGAAGCTTCGACTACCCCGATTGATCACTCGTGACCAATATCCATCACCGGGTCCAATGTGCAACGCAAGGTCCCAGCCCACTTGATCTTTGGCCATATCTTCGTTTCACGCCATACATACCCCGGTACTACAATATACAGTCTTAGATTCAAACGACCGTAGCAACAGTGGAGGTTCGTGCGCACGGACCTCACGAAATGGCGGGTAACAAGGCTAAAATGACCCGACATAGGGCGAGTGTTACAATTGCCGAGGTCCCAAGTAATGCTCAGGGAGGTAGATATGGAGTGATACTAGCAGTAACTGAGTCAGCGGAGAGGAGGAAACTGAGAGATGGCGGACGAAGATATGGCAGGCAAAGATTATGAGGTGCAAGGGAAATTGTACTCAATATCTAGTTTATCCATTCATTTGACACCAATAAGATGAAAGTCCTGCTTGCACATCGTAGCAACTAAAATAACCGCCGCTGTCGTGTGTACTGGAAGTGCACCATGAGCTTTAATTGTGAGTCTTGTAATCAAAAGAACTATTCAGGACCTCAGGGCTTTTGGCGCCGTTAAAAGAGGGGTATGATAAGGGCGAACGGCAAGTTTGAAACAGGTGTGATTATGGCCTTGTCGTGTCAGTTGGTCCGTCCAGGAAGAGTCAAAACCGATCCTTTGCTTCAGCATCTCGAACAATAGCCGATGAGCTGAGTGGTGGGGCTGTAGGTACTCTAGATGAATGCAGCAAATGTCTTGAGGCGGGAGCGTATATCCACCGTTCGTTGGGTCCGTTCTGAAGGTGTGCCATGCTGAGAATAAGGAGACTGAAGTTCGATTCTTGAAGTCCAGGGCGGGGCCAGGAAGCTTCGTGAAGCGAGGAAGTTGATGTATAAGTGATATCGAGTAAAGTCTTGAAATAGGTGGTCTGTTGAGCTGGAAGAAGAGGGTGAACACCCGCGGTCGCTACGTGCTTCCTAACCGACCCCTCTGATTCTACAGCATGATGGTAGGCCTAATATTTGCCTTGTTTAAGAATATATTGTAATCAAAGGATACCTAATTTACTTTCCAAGAGTTTGGCTTGGAGTTTAGGCCGGTTTGTTTGTTTGTTTTGTTTTATTCATACTGTATTCACTCTAACTAGAGTATGACAAAGTTTAGGCCGGTTGGGCGGGAATAGTTGGTGGAAATATCAAAATATTCGTGCGTCACTCGGTATCACTCGAACCCCTCGTCACTGTTTCCCCGCCTTTACGGTCCTTGCTTTCTCCTTAGAGAGTTTTACGAGCGCATAAAAGACTTGTAAGCATAATACAAAAACCAGAAATGCCAGTTTCATTTTGTCTTTGATTTCTGATATTTCACTGAATTTTAGATCAACTCTGACTAAAGTCTACCGCAAAGCATGTACTTGACAAACTAGTGGTCTATAAATCGAGTAACAAAGCTGCTATATTCTGTGGGCACTTGATGGCCTCGTGATCATATCTATTGGGACCATCTTGGATACCCTAATTGTCTGCAATTGCTTGGTGAACCCCTTCTCGAAAAGCCATGCCACATGTCATCTCGTACTCTCCGTCTCACCACCGCCGCGATTTTTTTTTAGAAATTCCCGGAGCAGCGGGGTACTGATGCAGTTCTATTTTTCTTCCAACTTGATCCCCATTCTGACCACTCCATCCATCAACGGCGAGCTCAATACCAACAGAACAACCTTGGAACCAATACCAGATGCGCCAAACCAACTCTTCATTGGCGTTTAAGGGCGTGAGAGCAGTTTCACCACGCCATCCATGATGCATCTTTAGGCACCCAGCGGACAGTCGTCCTTGCCCATGGCCGACCAACCACAGGCCAAAGCACTCACCAATGCATATCCATTCCGACCATCTCAGGCTGTGGATCCCCAAATGAGCGACCGGTTAGGTCATTCTGCGTTCTCCTATACTATATGGTCCAAGCGGGTGGCGATGTGGAAGGAGAATGTATGTGAGTAGGACGCCTGCTAGCCCCTGACATATTAACCCAGGAACACTAACTTTCCAGTTGAGAAGAGGAAAGAATCGATGTGGCGTTTGCCACTAGTTAGAGATGCCAATTTTTCGATTGATATCTGGATTTGCGTTCGACGGCCGACATACAAGCGTACGGACTGCCTTCGGGTGTACCGCGGCTCGAAACCACGCTGCAGTGAACTGCATGGGAACCTGACTGGCGTAAGCTATAAGTGGATGGAACAAAGACTAAAGAAAGCTGCTTACTATACAAGACGAATACTAGTACCCACATTGAAGTTTGCATCGGGGATTGCTTGCATGGTGTTTGGGTTGACGATGAGGTCTTAGTATGGCAGATGCGGGTTCGTATACAGCAAATTGAACGGACGATTGGGATGCATATTGCCTATAATGGGGGCCATGAAAGACACGCCGCTGATTGAATAGACCACAATATGTATTGAGCCCTTGAAAGCTCTATTGTAAATAGGGTATGTCCTTCCCATAATTTTGCATCACTATTCCACTATTATTATTACTCCTAATAAGACAAAAGCTAAGGGAAAGTCATCGACCCAGTGCCGAGCTCATTTTCTCGCTCACTCGCTCACGATTTCTTCACACTACCACCCACACCCATCCACACCACCTTGAAGTCACGCCTCAATAGCCGTGTAGCTTCCGCATGCATATGTTTCCCGTGACGCAATAGATATGCATGTGCTACCGGCAAGCGTACATTTTCCTTATCGTCAGCAGGATGGAAGTGATTGCGGTCCCTCAAGCTGGGACATTGAGACAAATGCCATTTCCCGGCGTGATAGCAACACTGGAGGAAACACAGTAATCTGGCTCTGATTCCTTCCTGACTCTTCAGATACTTGGTAGCTTCGGACGTGGGCTCGGGTTGTCGTCCGAATCTCGCCTGTTCCACAGCGCCTGAAGGTAATAGAAGAGGAGAAGGAGCCTACTGCTCCCACGACTGGACGGATGTCGCCCGGTCTAAAAGCGGGGGAGCCTATATTACTATCGTCACCACTGTATTGCCAGCAGCTTTCCTCGTTTTCCTCTCCCACCATCACCACTCATCCAAGCATATATTGCCCCCAATCAACTCTGGTTTCCGGGGTGCTAGGTTGGAACATACATACATACATAACATGCGCACATTAGGGGAAACCCATTACTCAATTGCTCGCATAGCTTCTTGCAGGAGCATTGTGCGCTACGGGGTTTCCGGTTTTCGGTTTTACAGAGTGTTTGGAAATTTCACGCAATCTGCTGGCTAGTTGGGGCCGGGCAAGGGCAGAATCTGGGTGGGCAATACCCAGCCTTTCAACCTGCAGGAGGTGAGCGGCGCACCAGTGGATCAAGACTTCGTTGGCCTCCGGCCCTGCTGCTTCCCATCATCATCGTCCACCCTATCACCCATGAGTGGGGGATCAATTGAAGCGGACGAGGAGAGGTAATAGGAAGGAGTACCGAAAGCTCAGAATTCGGCTTCCGCTTAATCTCTCTATATCTCCTATAGCTCCTGGCCGATCCCTATAGAGCATTGTTTGGAGATTTAAAAAATTTACCTTCAATCCCACTCGAAAAAGGCAATCGTTTTGTCTTCTGCGTCCCCTTCAAACGCTGGAGAAAGGAAGAAGGAAAGAAAAAACCACGACACCACCAACACAGACATGTCACGACGCACACCCTCTTACCACCGGATATCTTTGCTTAACAGCAACGGGGCCTGTAGCATGGCTCCCTTCAAGGACCATTCTGTGCCGGATGAACTGATGGTGGGCAGCCAATCCCACCGCAACGACGCAAACTCTTTCACACTCAAAGACCCGAACCAATTGTAGGTACCTCGATGCCCGTGCATCACACCACAGTAGCCAGCAAGCCAGCCAGCCAGCCAGGCAAATCCCGCACCCACCATGTTCACTACTACCAGCTCATGGTCTCACATGAGACTGTAGGCTCCGACAAGGGACGACAGAATGTACACCCACCCACACATAATGCACGTAAACGCACCCCATCGGTCTCTGGAAGACATCATACATCTGCTACTTGCTGCGGACACCCATCCCCCGGTCATCCCTCCACTACTACCACCCACCCCACTTGGCGAACCGCAGCAATGATGGCGGTGGTTGCGTGTAACTTAAACGCATCCCAAACACGCACGTACCACACACGTATGTTCCTTCTTCTCCTTCTCCAGGATCGGAATTTACCAGCCCCGCCTCCTTCATAATGAGAGGGCATCCCAAAAAATAAGGCATCAGACCGAGTCCTGGGATGAGGAGGAACGAAAGGAAGAGAAGGCGGAAGAGATAGATTAGCATCCACTCTCTACTCCCTTAGTCCAGGAAACGAGAGATGGAAAGAGATGCTAATGCTCCTGGATGATCAATGATGGGCGTCAGCGGTGGGGGAGAGGGGCAAAAGCAAATCACCAGGGTTAGAATCTGCACGTCCACGACGACCCAACCTAGCCAAACCCAGGCCAGCCCTAGGATAAAATCTCCATTCCGGACCAGCCAAATGACAACATTCTATTGCGCTTCTAGAAGGAAGTGAAGGCAAGTTTGCTAACAAGGAAGGTACCAAGGTATAAACAAGGAGAAAGGCGGACGATCGGGGGTAAAACTCTTAAACAAAGCCGTTAACATGTTGTCAAGAATAGTACATACATCATACAGAGGCAGAGCAACGGCACGAGATTTGTTTTCACCTGTTGGCCCTGACTTTAGATTGTGCGCCATCGTATATTGTCTGTATATACTTAGTATATATGGCATATGATAATCTACTTTCTTCTTCCTTCTGCCAGGTGGAACTTAGTTGGTCTAGTAGCCGCTCCGGGCTGCGTACAAGACAGAACAGGCAGTTATTCCAACATCTGGTATGAATAGAAACAAGGCGGGGTGCAAAGGTGTGTGATGTGTCTTTCCGACCATCCATGGCAATCCTCACGCTTTCTTCGCAAATTCGGTGTTACTTCGCCGATTGAGCTAGTCGTGGCGAAGTCGAGGTAGGTAGCATGGATCACGGGGGCTTTTGGAAGGGAATAGTGTTCTTGATAGTGTTGAGGGGAGGGATCGATCTTTGGAACAGACGAAGCTAGGTCAGATATCGGTACATCCTATAGCCCAGAGCAGCGGCAAAAAAACAATACTCTCGAGACGGCATTGACAACACAGATAGCGGCGGCGGCAAGACAGGCAGGCAATGTCAATCTACTTTGAGTTCCGACACAAACAGAACAAGGTGAGAGGTATTTGTTGACTATTGTGAATTCGAGGTCACGCTTCTTGGGACACTTTTGGAGAATTACCAGATATGGATATTTACAACGTTTTTGTGTCAATGCAACATCAGGTAAACATTTACTCGAGTACGTTCGAGGCGCAGAAAAAGAACCATCCTCATAAACCGGACTGGTCGAGGTACGTACTACCATGACCCCGTGCTTGGGCAATAATAGCGGCAGCCTAGAAATCGCCCCGGAATCTCCGTTTTGGTTATCGTTAGGCATAAACTTCGCCATCGGTTCACAATCAATAAGCACTATATCCCAACCACAACAAACGCAATGGCGTGCACATATAATAATAGAAATATTATCACGGGGTTTCCACTGCACAATGCGAATGATATCAAACACCCACCTCACGCCAAGATACAATCTAGTATTTCCTCGGCTTTGTTCCTTCCCAGAACAACAATAGAGCATAACAATCGGAATTTATTGTACCTATCTATCAAGACATTGGCACCTCACAGCCTACTTAGGCTGTTTTTTTGGGCTTCATGATTGCTGACTATAGTATCTATCAATATAACCCCGGCTCCAAGTCTGTCTAAAGTCTGCCTTCCCTCATTCTCTCGTCCGTTTGTCTGCCTTCCAGCCCTTCCTAAAACCGTAAAACCGCTGTGAACTATCCCATTTTGACTGTCTGCCCTGCCCTCCTGTAAGTGTAATTGCGTGCATGTACGAGTGTTTCAATCTTTCCCGGTCAATTAGATCCGGGCTATCGACCACTTACAGACGTAATCCCAATACCTGCTGCCATGATTAAAATGTCAGTGGAAGCACTCGCCGCAGATGGAAGTGCGGAGAATATCCCCAACTTCAACCCAGGCCTCGGAGCAGTACTTTTTGCCACCCGGATAGAGTAGGGAAAGAGAACCCCAGCTATGGCACAGTAGTTCTGCCTGGTTGACTAGTAAACGACCTCAAGCGGTGGACCCTCCGGTACAGAAGCAGGAATCATGGGATCCATGAATCGACGTTCGCTTCGGTAGCTGAAACAGTTGACAGCGACGCAAACCAGCCGTAATGTGCTCATGCCTGATCCATCTCTCGATCCTGTTCAACAAAACTATATCAGTAAATCCCGGTCCAACAAAGCAAAGAAATAGAATGGCTAGCCTTCAGGCAACAACCATCTTCTGAAACAGATTGAGTATAACCCTTTCAACCGTCAAATCAGCATCTTGTTGACCACACCCCGTTTGCCACGTCAGATGGGGATAACCTTTCCCCTAGCGTCAGCTCGTTTACACGAGATGCTGATGCTGTTGGAGTGCCAGGATAGAAATAAAAAGTGATGAGTATGAACGGCTGCACGGATATCAATTCATGCGTAGAATTTCCCTTATCTGCAATGTGGAAAGACGGAAAACCGAAGAGGCAAAGCCGTCGGAGGTAGCATACCACCCTCGCAAAAAAAAGGAGGGGTGCATGCCATCGATAATCAGCTGAACGCATCGAGACCCGAAACAAAAGGTGCGTCTTTTGTGGAAGCCAATCCGAGTCCTCGAACGGCCAGTACCCCAAGTTTAACACCTAAGCACCTATAGTCTTGTGACTTAATGTGCATAATGCGCAACTCTTTTCCAGACGAATGGTAGCAATAGTAGTTGACAGCCGTACTCTTGTCGAACCGCATTGAACTTGACAAAAACACCTTGTGTAAAACCTCAATTCAACCGGCTACTCCGGCCCCTCCAAGGTGCAAGATAGGACCTCTCCGGCAGTAAGTGTAGGTTGAGGCTAGGAGTTGTATGAAGAAGTGGGGTGTCAGGACGACAAACGGGGCAAAACGAACCGGCTCCAGGATGATGTAGGTGTAGGGGGTGTGCTGATGAAAGGTGAGGGATTTCGACAGCGTATTTTCTTGGTCTTTGTTTTGGTGTGGAGTATCGAATGTCTGACCATTTTGATGGCCGGGGTTTGGGGACAAGAAGCCACAATTCATGCGTTGCATGAACACACCCCCAAGTAGTGACGAAGACAATTCCTCCCCCTCGAAGGATCCTTGAAATGACATCTCGTGCCACCGAGCAGACGGAAAGTAGTGTCAAGGCCGTAAATATCCACCACTGAACAGCCGCCCCTGGATTCTCCACACAGGCCATGCAATACCGTCCCGTTCATCACATACACGTGATAGCAAGTTTGCATTCCAATCTATCAGCTTCTGCAACGATAGGTGTGCCAGCAGGGGTCGAAATATCGGAGTAGCAAGCTCAAAACACCTCCTCATATTAAGATGTATTGATACGAGTGAGACAGTGTGAAAAGCGGGCTTGCCGCGTCTGATGAGGGGTAAACGGCAGGAGGGGACACAATCGACATCCAGTGTCAAATAGGAATACGGGCTGTTGCTTCCGTGCAATGGGAAACGGGGAACCACTGGCGAGGGCCCTGGGTCAGAGGCGAAGAAGACCGGAGGGAGGTGGGGAATCGACAGGGGTGGTGGCCAGCATGAATGACGATCGTTGTCGGTCTGTCGTTTTGTGCCCCAATTCTGCTTCAT